>Ga0207427_100832_pt1 | contig 13790 bp, 9 predicted proteins | sample AraplaCL_Cvi_mMS_FD_184268 | JGI IMG/M metagenome (GOLD analysis project Ga0207427, IMG submission 184268) | Arabidopsis root microbial communities from the University of North Carolina, USA - plate scrape CL_Cvi_mMS (SPAdes) (version 2) | ecosystem: Host-associated > Plants > Roots > Endosphere ... | reverse complement strand
CCGGCGATGGCGCCCACCGCGTTTTGCAGGAAAGCCAGGCGTTCGCGCCACTCCGCCTGGCGCGCTTCGCGGCCGACCACGGCGATGCCGCCGATGATGTCGGAGTGGCCGTTCAGGTACTTGGTGGTGGAATGCAGCACGACGTCAAAACCCAAAGTCAGCGGCTGCTGCACCATCGGGCTGGCGAAGGTATTGTCGGCGACTGCGATAATGCCGCGCTCGCGGCAGATCTTGGCGATCGCCTCCAGGTCGGCCAGCTTCAGCATCGGGTTGGTCGGCGTCTCGACCCAGACCATCTTGGTCTCCGGCCGTATCGCCGCCAGCAGATTGGCAGGATCGACCAGGTTGACGAAGCTGAACGACAGGCCGGCGCTGCGCTTGCGCACCTTGTCGAACAGGCGATAGGTGCCGCCGTACAAATCGTCGCCGGCGACCACGTGGGCGCCGCTGTCCAGCAATTCCAGGACCGTTGCGGCGGCAGCCATGCCGGAAGCGAAGGCAAACCCTTGGGAGCCCTGCTCCAGGTCAGCCACGCAGCGCTCCAGCGCCCAGCGCGTCGGGTTGTGCGAGCGGCCGTAGTCGAGCCCCTTGTTGACGCCCGGGCTTTGCTGGACAAAAGTCGAGGTGGCGTAAATCGGCGGCATGATGGCGCCGGTGGTAGGGTCGGGACTTTGCCCGGCGTGGATCACGCGCGTGGCGAAATGCAGGTCGGACTGATGTCCGGCGTCTTTGCTGCTCATGAGAGGCTCCTTCGAAGATGGTTGAGTAGATCGAATCGGGTAATCAAGCCGTAGAAGCGGTCGCCATCGGCAATGATGGCGACCAGGCCGCGCGCCAAGGTGCTGCGCAGCGCATCGACGCTTGCGGTCGGCGCCAGTTTTTCTATCGCGCTGGTCATGGTGCTGCTTACCGGCTGGCTGAAATTGGCGGCGTCGGCGGCAACTTTCAGCAGCAGGTCGGATTCGTCGATGATCCCGATCACCTGCCGTTCCTGGCCGTCGATGACCGGCAGCTGCGAAACCTCGGCGCTGCGCATGCGGTTGAATGCAGTCATCAAGGTATCGTCGGGCGCCACGCTGATCACGCCGCCCTCCTCATAACGGCGGCCGATGATATCGCGCAAATCGCCCACGATCTCGCGCTTGAGCAAACCCTGGTCGTGCATCCAGTTGTCGTTGTACACCTTGGACAGGTAGCGTGTACCGGTGTCGCAGACGATGGTGACGACACGCTTGGGCTGGCTCTGTTCACGGCAATAGCGCAGCGCGGCGGCCAGCAAGGTGCCGGTAGAAGAACCGCCGAGGATGCCTTCCGCCCGCACCAGTTCGCGCGCGCTGCTGAAACTCTCTTCGTCGCTGATCGTATAGGTGTGCTTGACGCCGGACAGGTCGGCGATGGATGGCACAAAATCCTCGCCGATGCCTTCCACCGCCCACGAACCGGGGGTCGATTCTATTTTTCCGGTATTGATATATTCGGCCAGGATCGAGCCCTTGGGATCGGCCAGCACAAATTCCAGCGCCGGCTGCGCCTTGCGGAAAAACCGCGTCAGGCCGGTGATCGTGCCGGCCGAGCCGACACCGCAGAGCTGGTGTCCGCACTGCTCCCAGATCTCGGGAGCGGTGCTTTGCTCATGCGCCAGCGGATTGCTTGGGTTGTTGAACTGGTCGGCATAAAAAGCGCCCGGCATTTCCCGCGCCAGCCGCGCGGCATAATCCTGGTAGTACTCGGGGTGGCCTTTGCCGACATCCGAGCGGGTGATGTGGATTTCCGCGCCCAGCGCCTTGAGGTGCTGTATTTTTTCTCCCGACATCTTGTCCGGCACCACCAGGATCACGCGGTAGCCCTTGGCGCAAGCCACCAGCGCCAGGCCCAGGCCGGTGTTGCCGGCAGTGGCTTCAATCACGACGCCGCCGGGCCGCAGGCGGCCATCCTGTTCGGCCGCTTCTATCATGGACAGGCCGATGCGGTCCTTGATGGAGCCGCCGGGGTTCTGCGATTCCAGCTTGAGAAACAGCTGGCAGCAGCCGGTGTCCAGCCGCGTCACTTCTATCAATGGGGTATTGCCGATCAGATCCAGCACCGCTGGGCGGCTCGATAAGTTCATGGGCAGGCCTTCCTGTTAGGAAATCGACAGCGCTCGCCGTCTGTTTCGATCAAATTGACCGGCCTATCTTATCAGTTCTTCACTGGAACATTTTGGTGCAAGGAAACCGCGCGGAGAAAAAAAACCGGCCGGACGCGAACATCGCATCCGGCCGGCCTGGCAGCCTGCAAACCAAAAACGCTTAGAACTTGTAGGTGCCCGTTATATAGAACTGGCGTCCCAGCGGATCGGTGTAGCGCGCATCGTAGCCAACCTGGTTGCCGCCGCCCGCCGTCACCAGCGAAAGCGGCGGAGTACGGGCAAACAGGTTCTTGATGCCGCCGGTGAATTCCAGCCCTTTCTTGACCGTCATCTTGGTCTGCCAGTCGAACGTGGTGTAGGAAGCCACGTTATGGTTAGGCATGGCGACGAAGGCGCCGTACGAGCCGTCAGGATTGACGATGCGGACCGTGGCGTCGTCGGCCGTGTAGGTCTGGTCGTGATAGCCGGAGCGATAGTTGGCGGTCAGCGTGTGGGTAAACGTATCCGACTGCTTCCACGATCCCGCCAGCCGTGAAATCACGCGGAACACCACGTTCTGGTCGGCGCCGTATTTGCCCAGGCTGCTCTGGGTGCCGGTTCCCGGGAAATCCTGTTCGGCTTTCAGCATGTAGGTGCCGGTCCACTGCAGGCTCATGTCGCCGATCGGGGTCTTGGTCTTGAAGCTGTGATCCCAGTCGATCCCCTGGTACTTGGCGCTGGCCAGGTTGACCGGGGTCTGCAGGAAGGCGATCGTCTGCGATCCCTGGATCGGATCGTTGAACAAGGTGAACAGGTTGGAATAAGTCGTCGGGTTGGCGAACGCAATATTTTCCTGCAGGATGCTGATCTGGTTCTTGATGCTGACGGTCCACAGGTCGAAACCGATCGATACATTGCGTATCGGTTCAAGACGGAAACCGACGGTGCTCTGTTTCGAAGTTTCCGGCTTCAGGCCGCTGGAGCCGCTGAGCTGGTTGCCGCCTTGCAGCACGTCATACTGGGTCACGCCCTGGCAGCCGGCAGCCCTGGGATCGGGCGCCGAAACCGGGCACGGGTGCTGCTGCGCGGTATTGCCGCTGAACTGGACCGGCGAGGTGATCTGCGCCAGGGTCGGTGCCTTGAAGCCGGTGCCGTAGGAACCGCGCAGCAGAAGCGACTCGACCGGCTGCCAGCGCGCAGAAATCTTGTACGTGGATTTGCTGGCGGAATTGCCCTGGGTCGCTGAACCGAGCGGGTTGCCGGCGTTGTCGAAGTTCGCATCGTTTTTCGCCGCATCGTAGCTGTCGTAACGCAGCGCCGCCGTGACGTCCAGGTTCTTCATGACCGGCACCAGCATTTCGGCAAACGTGCCGTAGTTCATCCGGCTCGCCGAAAACGGCAAGGCGCCGGCGTTGCCGCCGATGATGGAATCGGTAAAGTTCGGCTGCAAAGCGTTGGTGCTTTGCAAAATCGCGCTAGGACTGTCGGTATGCTGTTCCTTGGTGGCTTCCACGCCGAGTCCCAGCTGCGCCATGCCGCCCGGCGCCTTGAACAGGTCATGCGAACCGTGCAGGTTAAGCACATCCAGCTTGGAGGTCGCCTGGTCCAGGGTCTGGTGCAATACCGCGGGCGCCAGCGCCGCAACGCTGGAGCCTGCCGGTGCGAACGGATCGAAACCGCCGGCAGCGACGATGTTCTGGAACGTATTGTTGCTGAGATAGCCGTTTATCGCCTTGTCGTAGAACTTGTTTTGCGAATGGGTGTAGGAGGCGTTGTAATCCCAGCCCTTGAAGTTGCCGTCCACGCCGAACGCCACATGCACGGCGTCGGTGCGGTATTCATCGGTGCGGCCACCGGCGTCGACCAGGCGCAGGTTCATCACCGCGCCGTTGATGTTGGCCGGATTTTCCCCCAGCTGGGCCAGGTAAGGCGTCACATACTTGGCGTACAAGGGGCTGCTCAGCGACAGCGCCAAAGGCTGGGCCGACGGCGCATATTGCGGCGTGATGGAGTAACGCGAAGCAACCGCCTCGGCGAACAGGGTAGTGTCGCTGTTGAGCTTCAGGTTGCCCGACAAGACAAAACTGTCGCGCTGCGATTCCGGTATCAGTTCGACCGTTGCCGCGTAGTTGAATTTACAGTAATTCCCGGCCTGGAAAGTATTCGGGCCGCAGCTGCCGTTTTTCAGGAAATCAGGCGAAAACTGGGTTGGATCGGAACCGTCGGCATGGCGCAATGAAACGCCGCCTGGCGCGGTATAGCTGCTCAACTGGTAAAGCGAATAATTCTGGCCGCCGACGCTGAAAGGCACCACGCCGCTGCTGGCGAACCCGCGCTGTCCGGCTACCAGGTTCTTTTGCTCGTCGTGGCTGTATGCCAGCAATATGTTGTAGCCGTCCTTGTCGAGGTCGCCGAATCCTTTGGAGAGACCTACATTGAAACTCTTGCCGCCGGCCTTGGTGGGCGCGTTGTAGGTCGCGGTGATGGTGGCCTCGGTGGAGTTCTTCTTGAGGATGAAGTTGACCACGCCGGCAATCGCGTCAGAGCCGTACAGCGCGGAAGCGCCGTCGGTCAGGATTTCAACCCGCTCGACCGCCGCCAGCGGGATGCTGCCGAGGTTGACCGCATAGTCGTTGTGGGAAATCGCCGATTTGGCGATGCGCCGTCCGTTCAGCAGCACCAGGGTGTAACCCGAGCCGATGCCATGGATCGAAGCCGTTTCGACACCGCTGCCGTTGCCGTTGACCGAACTCGATTGCGGGATGAATCCCTGCATCGCCGGCAGGGCCTGGATCAGATCGGCGACGCTGTTGGCGCCGCTCTTGGCGATATCTTCCTGGGTCAGCGTCTGTACTGGCAGAGCGCCCTCTTTCGTGATGCGTTTGATGGAAGACCCGGTAATTTCAACACGCTGCATTTGCTGCGGAGCGTCGTCGCTCTTTGTCTCCTGTGCCTGCACCGAGTGGGCCAGCAGCCCCACTCCCACCACTACGCTGCCGGAAAACATCAGTCGCAGCAAATGCGGCAATCTTCTTTCTTGGATCATCACAACTCCCTATGGGTAAGTTTCAGAGCGGAAATTTAAAGTTTTGTAAAAAGCCAAACAGATTTGTTAATCGCCTTCTGGGCGACGCATCGGGACCCAATAGCTGCAAACAGGTCTTTTCCGCAGTAATGCCGTTTTTTCGGGAGCCATTCTCGAACTGCAATTTGTAATTGCCGCTCGAAAATATTTCCGCACAAACACAAAGCAACAAACATGCCACAAAACATATCAACACTGAGACCATGCCTCTCCGCCTGGAGCGCCAGCAGCGGCGCGCCAGAACGCGGAGGAGCGAGCGCTCGGCGCCTAAGTTACCGCAAGGAAATTAATTTGGGAAATGAAAGAAGAAGAGCGTAAATGTGATACAACATTTCGCCCAAGAAAGAGTAACAAGCGTAAAAATTGTGTTCCTGGGAAATAATTTAGTGCATAGTAACGGCCCCTGGCTGGCGCCGCGGGGCCTCCTGACTGACACATCGACAACGGTAGTTCGGCAGCGGCTTCAGACTGGCGCCAACGCCTGCGCGCGCATTTTAAGCGGGCAGTTTGGACGGCATGCCCAAAATCGGGAATGGGAAATGCACCGAAAAAATCGTCCCGGCAGAGGCGCCGGATTCGACGCTGATCCTGGCCCCGTGGTCCTTGGCGATATCACGCACGATCGCCAGCCCCAGGCCATTGCCGGCAACGCTGTCGTCAAGGCGGCGGTAACGGTTGAAGATCAGTTCCTGTTCGGACGGCGCAATACCCGGGCCGGAATCTTCCACCGAAAAAATGCCGCCGTCCTTGCCATGCACCGTACTCACCGTCACCTTGCCGTTCGAGGGTGAATAGCGGATGGCATTGTCGACCAGGTTGTCGATCAGGTCGCGCAGCAGGAAATGATCGCCCATCACCCGCGTCGGCTGCAAATTGAAACCGAGGTCGATATTCTTCCGGTCCGCCTGTTCGACAAAATGCTGGATCGATTCCTCCACCAACTGGTTGAGCTCGACCACCCGCAAACGCTCCTTCTCGAACTTGGCCGGTTCCGCACGCGCCAGCGTCAGCAGCTGGTTGGTCTGGCGGATCATGCGTTCGGTCGACGAGGTCATCAGTGCGATCGAGTGCGCGCTTTCCGGTTCGCCGGCGTGTTTCTGCAGCAGCCATTCCAGCTGCGTCCGGAAGCCGGCCAGCGGCGTGCGCAACTGGTGAGCCACATTGGCGAGAAAATTCTGCTGCGCCTTGGCGTCCTGCTGCACCTTGTCCAGCAGGCGGTTGATGGCTTGCACCACCGGGCCGAGTTCGAACGGCACATGCCGTTCATCCAGCGCCGACAGGTCGTCGTCACTGCGCGCGCTCAGGTCTGCCTTCATTTTTTTCAACGGCCGCAGACCCTTGCCGACCGCCAGCCAGATGACAACGACCAGCGCCAGCGCCAGTCCCGCCTCCAGCCACACCAGCGCCATGAAAATCCTGGCGCGGATATCGGTGCGCTTGCGCAGGGTTTCAGCCACGCCGACATACACCGGATGCCGGCCGACCATGGTCTTCAAAGCCACGATGCGCACCGGTTCGTCACGCATGACACCGTCGTAGGGAGTCGGCTCGTCCAGCCGTTCGCTGGCCGGCAGCGCCGGAAAATCGGCGTCGCCGGCAAGCAGTTCGCCCCGGCTGTCGCGCACTACCAGGAAAATGGCGTCGAAATGATCGACCCGCAATACCTGCTCGGCCTGCTTCGACAGATCGATTTCGACGCCGCCGCCCGCTTCGTGCAAGCGTGGGATCAGGGCCCAGCCGGCGTCCGCCAGGCTCTGGTCGAAAGCGGTCTGGGCCGGGATCCAGGCCAGCCAGTACGCCAGCCCGGCGCCGGCCAGGTTGACCAGCAGCAGCGGCGCCAGCAGCCACTTCAGCAGTCCAATGCGGATGCTGGGCTTGCTCATGGTTCGGTTTTTTCCAGCATGTAGCCAAACCCGCGTATGGTGCGGATCTCGATCCCGGCATCGGCGATTTTCAAGCGGATCCTGGATATGTACACCTCGACCGCATTCAAGGTCAGCTCCGCGCCCCAAGGCAGGATGGCGTCGATGATCTGCTGCCTGGAGACGACGCGCGAAGCCTGCTGCAGCAGGTATTCAAGCACCGCCCACTCGCGTACCGACAGCTCGATCGCCTTGCCGTTGATTTTTGCGCGCCGCGACGAGGTGTTCAGCGACAGCCCGCCCAGGTGCATTTCCAGCGGCTGCGGCGCGCTACGACGCAGCAGCGCGCGGACCCGGGCCACCAGCTCCTGGGTCGCGAACGGCTTGACCAGGTAATCGTCGGCGCCCAGTTCCAGGCCGTAGACCCGGTCCTGCACGGAATCGCGCGCGGTCAGCAGCAACACCGGCACCTGGCTGCCGCGCGCACGCAGGCGGCGGATCACTTCAAAGCCGTCGATGCCTGGCAAGCCGATATCCAGCACCACTACCGAAATTTCCGTGCACTTCAGCAGCGCGTCGGCGTCGTTGCCGTTCTTCACCACGTCGACCACCATGCCGTGGCCTTTGAAGATGCGCAAGATGCCGTCCGCCAGCACAGAATCGTCTTCCACCAAAAGAATATGCACTTGATTTCCTTAGCTGCAACGGTTGCTCACAAATAAACCGCTGATTTTAATGATGATGCAGCTGTTTTGAACATTTTATTTTTGGCAATTCCGACGACGGATCGGGAACCGGCCCCCGGCCATCAGACCGGCAACGGATTGCGTTCCGTGAAACCGCGCTGGTGCCAGTATGGATAAGCCACGGTAACCGCACTGGCGGCATCCAGCCTGGCTACCTGCCCGGCGTCCAGGTTCCAGCCGGTGGCGCCGAGATTCTGCAGCAACTGTTCTTCATTGCGGGCGCCGATCACCACCGTGGCGACGGTAGGCCGCTGCAGCAGCCAGTTCAGGGCGATCTGCGGAATGCTCTTGCCGGTTTCGGCCGCGATTTCCTTTAATGCGTCAACCACCCGGTACAGCAATTCATCCGCCACCGGCGGCCCCATGTCCGCGGTCTTGTGCAGGCGGCTATGTTCCGGCAGCGGCTGGCCGCGCTGGATCTTGCCTGTCAGGCGGCCCCAGCCGAGCGGGCTCCAGACTACCGCGCCGACTCCCTGGTCGAGGCCCAGCGGCATCAGTTCCGATTCATAGTCGCGGCCGATCAGCGAATAATAAGTCTGGTTGGCGACATATTTCGGATAGCCGTAGCGCTCAGCGACCGCCAGCGACTTCATCAGGTGCCAGCCGGAGAAATTCGACACGCCGACATAGCGGATCTTGCCGGCGCGCACCAGGTCATCCAGCGTCGACAGCACTTCTTCGACCGGCGTCAAGGCGTCGAATCCGTGCAGCTGGAACAGGTCTATGTAGTCGGTGCCGAGGCGCTTGAGCGCGGCGTCGCAAGCCTGGACCAGGTGATAGCGGGACGAGCCGACCGCGTTCGGTCCCTCGCCGGTGCGGAAAGTCGCCTTGGTCGACAGCAGCACGCGGTCGCGCCGGCCTTTGATCGCTTCGCCCAGCACCGCCTCGGCGACGCCGTCGGAGTAGATGTCTGCGCTGTCGAACATGGTCAGCCCGGCGTCAAGGCAGATGTCGACCAGCCGCCTCGCCTCGGCGACATCGGTATTGCCCCACGCGCCAAAAAAAATCGCCTTTGCCGCCAAACGTGCCGGTGCCGAAACTGAGTACCGGCACCTTGAATCCGGATGCTCCTAAACGTCGGTATTCCATGATGAGCCTTTCGTTTAAAGAAACGGGATGGGAAAAAATCCGTAAAAGCAGGGAGAAGTCGTCCGGCAATCATATCCCGTAACGGCCATCCGGACTTTTGGCGCGCCTGCGGCTGAAAAAATCGCAGTGCTGCGATAATAAACGCTTGACATAGAGTGCACTCTAACTTCTAAACTTTATCCCATGGCCACTTCCATCACGATCCAGCAAGCTGCAGCAGCCACCGGACTGAGCATCCACACTTTGCGCTATTACGAAAAGATAGGCTTGATCGACCCTGTCCCGAGGCAAAGCAACCGCCATCGCCTGTACCGCCAGGAAGACCTGCGCTGGATTGAATTCCTGCTCAAGTTGCGCGCTACGGGAATGTCGATACAACAGATGCTGCGTTACGCCGAACTGCGCAGGCTGGGGGATCAACTTGGCAGTGTGTCAGAACGCAAGACGTTGCTGCAACAGCATGCGGTTGCGCTGGAAGCCGAACTGCTGGAGCTGCAGGAAACGCTGGTGATGCTGCGCGACAAAGTCGCGTTGTATGCCGGCATGGAACGGCAGCTGAAAGCCCTTGACCACGCATGATTCACTTGGAGAAACATATGGAAAAAAGCACATACGATTACGAAAGAGGTTTGCAACGTTTGAAGGAAGTCGACGACATCGCCGGCGAAAAGGTGATCGACAGCCTGGCTGACATCTCTCCCGACCTCGGTCGTTATGTGATCGAATTCGGTTTCGGCGAAATTTATTCCCGTCCCGGCCTCAGCCTGCAGCAGCGCGAGCTGGCGACGGTGGCGGCGCTCACCGCGATGGGCACCGCGCAGCCGCAATTGAAAGTGCACCTGGCAGCTGCCTTGAATGTCGGCTTGTCGCGCCAGGAAATTACGGAAACAATCATGCAGATGGCGCTGTATGCCGGTTTCCCTGCGGCCTTGAACGGCATGTTTGCAGCCAAGGAAGTGTTCGCCGAGCACGACAGGCTGGCCCCTGCCCAGTAAAACGCGTTGAAGAAACAGCCGGGGCCGCGCGTGGCTCCGGCTCGCTCCGTTTGATCAGGACGGAGCTGCAGCACAGATTCCGGATAACGGCAGACGACCGTGCATGTGCGATTTTCCATACGGTTTCCAGGACGGTGATCCGGAAACAACCTGCCATGTGAACACCCGATAAGGCATCCGACTGTCAGGCCAGACGGCCATGGTGGCGGCCCTCGCAGCACGCATTGAACTCTGCTGTGACTGAAGTCTAAGGGACTGGCGCCGCCGGCAGGAAATACTGATTCTGGATATGGATATAAGAAAAAACGATGGCTCGGATATGGCGCTTAAGGCCGCGCCAGGATCTTCGCATGCAGCCATTGGCCGCTGCGGCACAATTCGTCGGTCACCTCCAGCACCAGCCTCTCCACCGCAGCCGCCGCCGTGGTCAGCGGAATATTCTTCGACGCGCACAGCGTCAACGTGCGTGACAGTTTTTCGCCGCTGATGGAATACGCGCTCATCTCGCCGCGCTTGATTTCAGGCAGCAGCGGCGCTACCGGCAAGATGGTGGCGCCGATGTCGGCCAGGATCGCCGATTTCATGATCGTCACCGAACTGATTTCGATCACGTTGTCCAGCGTCAGGCCGGCGGCGCGCGCCACGCTCTCGATGCGCGGCCGCACCCCGTGCTGCATGCCGGGCAATATCAGCCGGGCCTTGGCGGCGCGCGCGAAGGTTATCGAGCGGCGCGCGCTCGCATGCTGGGAACCGCTGCGCGTGATGAACATCATCTCCTCTTCCACCAGCGGCGTGGTGGCAAACGACGTCAGCTGGCCATCGTCGAACAGTATCGCCAGGTTGATGCGGCCGGTCTTCAACTGCTCGATCAGGTTGCCGGTCAGCTCTTCCGTCAGTTGCAGGGAAATATCCGGATAGCGGGCGCGCATCGCCGTCAGCAAAGGCAAGGCCAGGATGCCGGAGGCGCTTTGCGGGATGCCGAGAGCGACCGTGCCGGCCGGCTTGTCGGTGGACTGGGCGACTGCCGACCTGGCGTCGACCACCTGCTTCAGGATCGCCTGCGCATGTTCATAGAAAATCTTGCCGGCGTCGGTCGCGATCACTCCTTGCGCGGAGCGGTGCAGCAGCTGCGCCGCCAGTTCATCCTCCAGCTGCTTGACCTGCTGCGTCAGGGCCGGTTGCGCGATATGCAGGACCCGCGCCGCGCGCGACAGCGAACCATGGTCGACGATGGCGACAAAATAGCGCAGTTGACGCAACTCCATGAAATAGAAACCTCAGTGCTGTGGATGGATCTGCATTGCTCTCTTGCGAGCACGGCGTGAATGCAGACCGGGGCTTTTGCCGCATGCTGCTGAGTATAGTTGAGATCATTGCAACGGGAACGCTTTTTGATCCCGGCCGCCGCGCCGTCGAATTGCAATCCTGCCATCGCGGCCCGCCCGCTCCGGCCATCCACAACCGGTCAATGTGCACTCTGTGAAATCAAGCGCTTAGAGAAATCCGGCAAATCGATATCGATAATTTGCCGAAAGCGTGTCCCCTTTTTTCTTGTTGGCGGGCAATCCTAATAAGAGAACGGCAAGCACCTGCAAGCCTGCCCCTCTTGGCTCTGCCGGTCCGGCCGCAGCCCGGCGGACCGGCCAAACATCGCAGTCCTTACGGAAGGAGGAATCCGGATCTATTCACGCCACCAGCACAGCGCAGGTTTTCGCGGATGAATGGCTTATCCGTCATTTCGATTACGCAAAAACCGTCATTTCTCTATCACTGAAAGTTCCTATGCATATCAAATCCTATCTGCTCAGTCTTGGATCCAGAAAAATAACGCAGGCTTCATTCCCGGTGATCCTTGCCGCAGCCCTCAGCGCCTGCGGCGACGGCAACGGCAATGGCGGCGATTTCGCTGCGGCCCAGGCAAAAGCCGGCCCCTCTCAGGCCCAGGCGCAATTGTCCGCGCAGCAGGCTGCCGCCGTTGCGCCAGGCCTGTATCTCAGCGAAGTGGCGGCAAATTACCGCGGAACGGCGGGAGTAAGCTGGGTGGAAATTTTCAACAATTCACCGGCAGCGATTCATTTGAGCGATTACCGTTTGCGCGCCAATGGCCTAGACAACGCCAGCCAGGCGTTGAGCCCGAATCCGGTGACATTCGACCTGCCGCAGATCGACATCCCGGCCGGCGGCTATTTTGTCCTTGCCGGCAAATCCTCCACATACCTCAAGGACACCAGCAAATCGGCCTATATCCAGGCCTCGGTCCCGGTGCAGCCGCCAGCCACGGGAAGCAACCGCACTTACCTGCCGTACTGGACCGACAAGGCCGGTTTTGTCGAGCTGCTGACTGCCGCCGACAGCAAGACAGTGGATTTTGTCCGCTTCGGCAGCGAAACGGCCAAGCCGGCCACGGCTGCCGCCTGGAGCGGCGACAACGTGGCGGCATTTCCTGGCTTGCCGAACTTTGTATCAGCCAGGACCCTCGATCCGCTCGACAACTTCGATCGTTCAATCGTGCGCCTGAGCAGCGATTTCAAGGCCAGCGCCAGCAAGAACGACTGGACGCTGGTGCAGTTCCCCACTCCGGGCGGCCCTAACGACGTGCCCGCCGGCACGGTGGACAGCGACAACGACGGCATTCCCGACACCGCCAAAGTCGCGGGAGGCAAGTTCGCCGGCCTGGACCTGTACAGCCTGGGAGCGCGCAAGGGCCAGAAAGACCTGTTCATACAGGTCGACTACATGACCAGCAAGGATCCGGCCCTGAGTCCGCGCAAGGAAGCATTGCAAAAAGTGGTCACGGCATTCCAGGCGCACAACATACAAGTGCATTTCGACGCCGGCAATCTGTTCAACACGGCGCTCGCCCCTGCGGATTTCAATTTGTCGGGCGATGTCAGCCGCGCGCAGGTGTTTGATAAATGCACCAACACGCCCGACGATCCGCAAAACGCAAACTGCGGCTCCCTCTACCAGTATTCCAGCGGTTCGCTCGATGTCCGCCGCAAGCCGGTGTTCCGCTACATGCTGATGGCGTCTTCGCAAAAATCCGACGGCAGCTCAGGCAGCTCCGGCATTGCTGAACTGCCTGGCAACAAATTCCTGGTGACGCTTGGACAGTGGGGATTCGGCGGCCTCGACCTGACCGTCCAGAAATACAAGAATCTCTTGATCAATTACCAGGCCGGCACCATCATGCACGAATTCGGCCATACGATCGGCCTGCACCACGGCGGATTCGAGGACGCCAATTACAAACCCAACTATTTCAGCATCATGAACTACCTGTACCAGCTGGACGGCTTGCCCACCAACCCGAAAGGCATGGGGCCGACCCAGCGCTGGTATCACACAATCAATACGACCGTGCACGCGGCGGTGCCGGGTTATGCCGCCGACACCATGCCGGTCAGCGCCCTGGACGACGGTCCCATGACCAACACTTTCAGGATCGATTATTCGAACGGCTCGGGCGCCAACCTGAACGAGGCGTCGCTGCTGGAGAGCGACAATATCGGACGCGGCCATGACGCCGGCGCCTACGCCGACTGGAACTACGATGGCGTGCAGCAGGCAAAACGCTATCGCATGGACCTGAATGGATCCGGCGTGAGCATCCTCAGCGACAACGACGACTGGAGCAAGCTGCAGCTGGTGCTCAATTCGCACCGCGACCCGCTGCCAGGATCAGCCCAGGCGAAAGCCAGCAGCAGGACGGCCAGCCTGCCGGTGCTCGGCACGCTGGTCAAGGAAGATGCACCGTCGGCCAGCCTGCTCAGGGACCTGGCGAACATGAGCAAGCCGGCGCGTTGATGGATGCCTTGCCGCGCACCTTCAAGCGGTGCCTGTGCGGCGCCCTGCTCCTCGGCAGCGCCGCCTGCGCCGCTGCCGCGCCGTTACGGTTTGAGGGCG
>Ga0207427_100830_pt1 | contig 13798 bp, 10 predicted proteins | sample AraplaCL_Cvi_mMS_FD_184268 | JGI IMG/M metagenome (GOLD analysis project Ga0207427, IMG submission 184268) | Arabidopsis root microbial communities from the University of North Carolina, USA - plate scrape CL_Cvi_mMS (SPAdes) (version 2) | ecosystem: Host-associated > Plants > Roots > Endosphere ... | reverse complement strand
GGGCACCGCGGGCGCTGCACGAGCCGATGACAAGGTCACGCTGGGCGTCGCGATTCCGACAGCCGACCACGGCTTCACGGGCGGCATCGTCTGGTGGGCGAACAAGGCGAAGGCCGATCTCGAGAAAGAACATCCGAATCTGAAAGTCATCGTGAAGACAGCGGCCGGAGCGCCAGAACAGGCAAACCAGTTGCAGGATCTGGTTACGGTGAACAAGATCAATGCGCTTGTGATTTTCCCGTTCGAATCGGCTTCGCTCACGCAGCCGGTCGCGCAGGTGAAAAAGAAGGGCGTATATGTGACGGTGGTGGATCGCGGCTTGACGGACACCAGCGCGCAGGACGCCTACGTGGCCGGCGACAACACCGCGTTCGGCAGAATTCCCGCCGAATATCTGGCGAAAGCGCTCGACGGCAAAGGCGACATCGTCGCGCTGCGCGGCATTCCGACGACGCTCGACAACGAACGCTGGACCGCGTTTACCGGCGTGCTGAAGGGTTATCCGAACATCAAGATTCTCGACGCGAAATATGCGAACTGGAATCGCGACGACGCGTTCAAGGTCATGCAGGACTATCTGACGCGCTTCAAGCACATCGACGCAGTCTGGGCCGCCGACGACGACATGGCGGTCGGCGTGCTCAAGGCGATCGACCAGGCGAAGCGAAGCGACGTCAAGATCGTTTTCGGCGGCGCGGGTTCGAAAGGCATGGTGAAGAATGTGATGGACGGCGCACCGCGCATTCAGGCGGACGTGTCGTATTCGCCGAAATTCATCTACGACGCAATCAAGCTCACCGCCGAAGCACGCCTGAAGGGCGAGAAGCTGCCGGCCACCACGATCATTCCGTCGGTGCTGATCACGAAGGAGAACGCGCAGCAGTTCTATTTCCCGGACTCGCCGTTCTGAGCCTTTGCACCGTCTATTGGCAGCGGGGCGCGTAGGCAGACAGCGCACCCCGCTAAAGGAACCATACGATGAGAACCATCAAAGGTCCGGCGATTTTTCTCGCTCAGTTCATGGGCGACGAAGTGCCGTTCGACAACCTCGCGCATCTGGCTAGCTGGGCTGCGGGGCTCGGCTTCAAGGGCATTCAGGTGCCGTGCGATGCGCGCCTGATCGATCTCGAACAGGCAGCGTCGAGTCAGGCGTACTGCGACGAACTGCGCGAGACGGTCGATAACGCTGGCGTCACGATTACCGAGCTGTCGACGCATCTGCAAGGGCAGCTCGTGGCCGTGCACCCCGCTTACGATGCATTATTCGACGGTTTCGCCGCGCCGCATGTGCGTGGCGACCCGGCAGCGCGAACGCAGTGGGCCATCGAGCAATTGAAGCTGGCGGCGAAGGCGTCGCAGCGCCTGGGGCTGACCACGCACGTGTCGTTCTCCGGCGCGCTTGCGTGGCCGTATGTGTACCCGTGGCCGCAGCGTCCAGCCGGTTTGATCGAGGCCGCGTTCGACGAACTCGCGCGCCGCTGGACGCCGATTCTGGATGCCTTCGAAGCAGCGGGTGTGGACGTGTGCTACGAACTTCATCCGGGCGAGGATCTGCACGACGGCGTGACCTTCGAGCGCTTCCTGAATGGAGTAAAACAGCATCCGCGCGCGAATATCCTCTACGACCCGAGCCATTTCGTTCTGCAGCAACTCGACTACCTCGCGTTCATCGACATCTATCACGAGCGCATCAAGGCGTTTCATGTGAAGGACGCGGAGTTCCGGCCGAACGGCAGGCAAGGCGTGTACGGCGGTTATAGCGGCTGGGTGGAGCGCGCGGGGCGCTTCCGCTCGCTCGGCGACGGCCAGATCGATTTTCGCGCGATCTTTTCCAAAATGGCGCAATACGATTTCCCGGGCTGGGCAGTGCTCGAATGGGAGTGTGCGCTCAAGCATCCACATGACGGCGCGCGCGAAGGCGCGGAGTTCATCCGCGAGCACATCATTCGCGTGGCCGAGCATGCATTCGACGATTTCGCGGGCAGCGGCGTCGATGCAGCGCAGTTAAAGCGCGTGCTCGGCATTTAAGGGCGCTGATCGCAACGGTGAGCCAGCGGTAAGCAAAGGAGCGGACAAGATGCCATCCAGAAGACTCAGATTGGGCATGGTCGGCGGTGGACAGGGCGCGTTCATTGGCGCGGTGCATCGGATCGCGGCGCGCCTCGACGATCGCTTCGAACTCGTCGCCGGCGCGTTGTCGTCCGATCCCGAACGCGCGCGAGCGAGCGCCGCCGAGGCGGGCATTGCGCGTAGCTACGCTGACTGGCAGGAAATGGCGCGAGCGGAAGCAGCGCGCGACGACGGTATCGACGCCGTCGCGATAGTGACGCCGAACCATCTGCATGCGCCGGTTGCCACCGCGTTTCTCGAAGCGGGCATTCATGTGGTGTGCGATAAGCCGCTTGCAATTTCGCTTGCCGAAGGCGAAGCGCTCGCCAAACTCGCGCATCAGAAGAACAAGCTTTTCGCGCTGACGCATACGTACTCCGGCTATCCGCTGGTGCGTCATGCACGCGAGTTGGTCGAAGCGGGCGAGCTTGGGCAGATACGCGTCGTACAGGTCGAATACGCGCAAGACTGGCTGGCCGAGCCGATCGAAACGGGCGGCTTGAACAAGCAGGCCGGCTGGCGCACGGACCCGGCTTTAGCGGGCCCGGCGGGCTGTCTCGGCGACATCGGCACGCATGCGTATCACCTTGCCGCTTTCGTCACGGGTAAGACGCCTGCCGCGCTTTCCGCCGAGTTGCACACGTTCGTGCCGGGGCGCCGCATCGACGATCATGTGCAGGCGATGCTGCGTTATGCGAACGGCGCGCGCGGCATGCTATGGGCGAGCCAGGTCGCGAGCGGCGCGGAAAACGCTTTACGTCTGCGCGTTTATGGGACCAAAGCGGGCATATCGTTCGACCAGGAGCAGCCCAACGAACTGTGGTTCACACCGCTCGGCGGGGCAGCCGAACGCCTGACGCGTGGACGCGTAAGCGGCGCGAGCGCGATTCACGCGACGCGCGTGCCGCCAGGTCATCCTGAAGGTTATCTCGAAGCATTCGCGCAGTTGTATAAAGACGCCGCGTTGCAGATCGAAGCGTTGGACGAGGGCCGCGCATTGCCGGCGGAAAGCCTGTTGCTCACCACGGTGGAGGACGGCGTGGCCGGTCTGCGCTTTATCGATGCGGTGCTCGCGAGCAGTGCTGCAGATGGGCAATGGCGCGAGATCGAGAAGTCGTAGCGCCACGCGGTCGCTGCGCGGCTTTACGCTTCATCCGCCTTTGCTCTTCTTGATCTGGGCTTCGAACGCAATGTCGAGCTTGCTCGCCTTGCGCGGTTTCTGCGGACCGTATGCATCGACAAACTTGACGAAGTCGTCGAGCGCGAGCGGATCGGAGACTTTCTTGTCGGTGCCGCCCGATTTGTCGACGAGATAGAAGAGGCCGCCGGAAAGGCTGATCGCGGCGAACTGCGGATTGCCGCTGCGCGTTTTCAAGCGCTCGACAGCGTGGATGGCTCGCGTAGTGCGCATGGTGTGGGACCGCTGATCAGGGAAAGACTATTACTTTAACAATTTCGCCGACGCCCTGCGGCTCAGCCCGCGCGGCGCCGCAACTTCCGTCGCAACCAGTCCGCCCAATCTTCCAGCACGGTGTACACGACAGGCACGACGACGAGCGTCAATATCGACGACGTAATCACCCCGCCAATCACTGTCTGCCCCAGCGGCCCGCGTTGCTCGCCGCCTTCGCCGAGCGCAGCGGCGAGCGGCAGCATGCCGAAGATCATCGCGAGCGTGGTCATCAGAATAGGTCGCAAGCGCACGCGTGCCGCTTCGAGCAACGCCTCGCGCCGCTCCATCACGCGGCCTTTGCCCGAGGCGTCGAGCAGCGTGCCGCGCCGCGCCTGGTTCGCGAAGTCGACGAGCAGGATCGCGTTCTTGGTGACGAGCCCCATCAGCATCACGAAGCCGATGATCGAAAACATGTTTAGCGTGCTGCCGAACAGCAGCAGTGCGACCAGCACGCCGATCAGCGTAAGCGGTAGCGACGCCATGATCGCGAGTGGCTGTGCGAAGCTCGCGAACTGCGAGGCGAGAATCATGTAGATAAAAATAACCGCGAGTGCGAGCGCCTCGACTGCAAACACCAGCGACTCGTTCATGTTCTTGGTCGAACCCTCGAAGCGGTAGCGGTAACCAGCGGGCAGATGCATCGCGTCGAGCGTCTTCGCAATGTCCGACGCGACTTCGCCTGATGAGCGGCCGTTCACGTTCGTGGTCAGCATGACCTCGCGCTGCAGGTCGCGGCGATTCAGCACGTCCGGGCCGGTGGTCTTGACGATGTCCGCGATCTGCCGCAACGGCACGAGCACCGGTGCGCCGTTCGAGTCGGTGCGATTGGTGGCGATCATCAACCGCGAGAGATCGTCGATGCTTTCGCGTTGCTCGCGCGGCAAGCGCACGCTGACGTCGTAGTCCTGGTCGTCGGGCGCCCGCCATGTGCTGATCGCGTCGCCCGAAAGCAGGGGCCGCAATGCAGTGCCGATATCCGCCACGCCCACACCCAGGTCGGATGCGAGTTCGCGCTTCACATTGATCGCGACGATCGGCTTGTCGGCCTTCAGGCTTGAATCGAGATCCACGAGGCCTTGGATCTTGCGCATGCGAGCCTGCGCCGCCTCGGAGAGCCGGCGCAATTCGTCCATGTTGTCGCCCTGCAAGCTGAGCTGGATCGCCTTCGTACTTCCTGCGCCGTCCGGCATGCCGATTTCGGTCACGGTCACGCCCGCCACCGATGCGAGCCGCGCGCGGAACATCTGATTCAGTTCGGCCACGCCGCGTGTGCGGTCGCGCCGGTCTTTCAGCCGCACGGTAATGAGCGCGTTGTTCTTGCCTTGCGTGTTGCCCGAGTTGACCGTTGCATAGGTGTAGCGCACTTCGGGATAAGTCGCGAGAATCGCCTCGACCTGCTGGACCTTCTTCGACGTGGCTTCGAGAGACGTGCCCACCGGCGTGTTCAAGCCGATCTTCGTGATCGAGAAATCCGCATTCGGCACGAACTCGGTGCCGACAAAAGGCACGAGAAGCAGGCTGCCGAAAAAAGTCGCCGCGGCCACTACGAGCGTGATCGCCCGATGTTCGAGCGACCAGCCGAGCAGGCGTTGATAGAGCGCGCTCAGCTGCGCGATCTGCTTGTCGAACAGGTGTAGCGAGCGTTCGACGAAACGGCCGTAACGATAGCCTTTGCGGCCTGTGTCCGCGTCGTGGAGATCGGGGTCCGGCCAGATCGACGAGAGCATTGGATCGAGCGTGAACGAGACGAACATCGAAATCAGCACGGCGGCGGCAACCGTAATGCCGAACTGATGGAAGAAGCGGCCGATGATGCCGCCCATGAAACCGACCGGCAAAAACACCGCGACAATCGAGAAGGTCGTGGCAAGCACCGCCAGTGCGATTTCTTTCGTGCCGTCGAGCGCCGCCGTGCGATGGTCGGCGCCGAGTTGTACGTGCCGCACGATGTTTTCGCGCACCACGATGGCGTCGTCGATCAGAAGGCCCACGCATAGCGACAGCGCCATTAGCGTAATGACATTGATCGTGAAGCCGCACGCGTACATCACCGCGAACGTGCCGATGAGCGCGATCGGCAGCGTAAGGCCTGTGATAACCGTACTGCGCCACGAGCCCAGAAACAGGAACACGATGAACACCGTCAGCAAAGCGCCTTCGAACAACGTGCGCTTCACTTCATTGACGCTCTCTTCGATGTTGATCGACGAGTCGTCGGTGATGTCGAGCTTCACGCCTGGCGGCAACTGCGGCTGCAAGCGCGCGACTTCCGCGCGCACGCCATGTGCGACGTCGACCGTGTTCTCGCCTTGCGCCTTGATGATCGACAGAAACAACGCGCGCCGGCCGTTGAGCAGCGCCATGCTGTCCGCTTCCTGCTGGCCGTCGATCACGTCGGCGACCTGATCCAGCGTCACCGGCTGCGAGGTGGACGAAGCCGTAGGGATCGCCGACTGCGCGCCGCGCCGGGCGACGATGATCCGCTTGAAGTCGGCCGGCGTCTCGAAGCGGCCCTTTACTTGCACCGTCTGTTCAACGCTGTTCGACGTGAGCGGCCCGGCTGGAATCTCCTGGTTCTCGTTTTGCACCGCGCGGATCACCTGATCCACGCCGACCGAAAGCGCCTGCAGTTTCTGCGGGTTCACGTCGATTTGCACTTGCCGCTTCACGCCGCCGACAAGCGACACCGAGCCGACACCGCGCACGGTCTCCAGCCGCTTGCGCACGATCTGATCGGCGACGGTGGTGAGATCGCGCGTGGACAGCGACGCGCCCGGCGCATTCGAGACCGCAACCGTCACGATCGGCATATCAGCCGGGTCGTACCGCAATACGCGCGGCTCCTTGACGCCGTCGCGCAGGTCGGGGCGGATCAGCGCGATCTTGTCGCGCACGTCCTGCGCGGCCTGCACCGCATCCACCGCGAGATCGAACTGCACGATCACGACCGATTGCGCGTCGTACGAACGCGACGTGATCTGATCGATACCGCTGATCGTATTGACGGCTTCCTCGATCTTGCGCGTCACGTCCGACTCGACCGATTCGGGCGATGCGCCCGGATACGCCGTCTGCACGACGACGATCGGGAACGTGATGTCGGGGAACTGATCGACCTTGAGCCGCTGATACGAGAAGAGGCCTATCACGAGGAAGGCCATCATCATCATCGTGGCGAGCACCGGGTTGCCGATGCTGATGCGGGTGAACCACATGGGCGAGGGCTCCGCTCAGCGCTGGCCGGAGCCAGGCGCGCCGGTCGCCGGCGCTGGGGCTGGGGCTGGGCTTGGAACTGGAATTGGAACTGGCCTGGACGCAGGCGCCGTAGCTCCCGCCGCGGGCACCATGTGCACGGTGCTGCCGATGCGCAACGAGCCGAGATTGTTCTTCACGATCTGCTGGCCGGGTGTCAGCGGGCCGCCGACGATCTCGGTCCACGTGCCGCCGTCGGCGTCGCCGGTGATTCCGGTCTGCACCTGCTGTTCCACGAGCTTGCCGCCGACGAGCGCATAGACGCTATGGCGCGCGGCGTCGGTACGCACGGCGGTGGCGGGCACCGCCAGCACGTTTTCCCTGCTGCCGACCGAGATAGTGCCGGTGCCGAACATGCCCACGCGCAACGTGGCCGAAGGATTCGCCACCCGGACATACACCATGATCGAGCGCGAACCGGGCTGCGCGGCGGGATTGATGCGAGTGATTGCGCCTTGTACCGGCCCGTCGATGCCGTCGAACATGATCTGCACCGGCTGGCCGATCCGTACGCGGCCGATCTCGCCGACCGGCACCGGCGCTTCGAGTTCGAGTGTGCGCAGATCGACCACGTCGAAGAGCTTGGTATCCACGGCGACCTTTTCGCCTGGCTCGACCGAACGCGACGCAATCTGCCCGTTGAGCGGCGAGCGCACCAAGGTGTCGGCGAGCGACAGATTCGACGACGCGAGCGCCGCGCGCGCCGCATCGAGATTCGCACGCGCTATCTCGTACTGGCTTTGCGCAGTGTCGAACGCGTTCTTCGAAATGAAGCCTTTCTCCACCAGTACGCGATTGTTTTCGAGCGTTTGCCTTGCAATGTCCAGTTGACCCACCATCGCGGCCATCTGACCGCGGCTTTGCTCGGCGCGCGCCACGTAGTCGCGCGCATCGATCTTCGCGAGAATCTGGCCGCTCTGCACGGCGTCGCCTTCGCGCACGGCGACTTCCAGTACCGAACCGGCGACCTTCGATTTGACGGCGGCTTGCGTGACGGCGCGCAGCGAGCCGGTAAGAGGCAGCGTCTGGACGAGCGAGCGGCGGCTGACCGTGGTGAGATCGTCGGCAGAGAATTCGATCACGGAAGACGCCGTGTCCGCCGTGGTGGCGGGCGTCTCGCGCTTTCTGATCGCCTGGGCTATCGCGATGGCGAGAATCACGACGGCAACCACGGCGGCGATGATGATGCGTTTTCTGGTCTTTAGCATGCGCGATCTGACGGACTTCACGGATTGGCGATACACGCGGATTCGGCGGTGGCCCGAGAGGCGGCGGCCTGAGGCACGGGCGCGCCGCGCGCTCGTCGCGCAATCGGCAAGTTAGCCTGAGCCCGCGCTCACCGCAAGCTGGCCGTCAGCATGGTACACGGAGGTTGCGGCGCGCGAGACCGAGCCCGCGGCGCCGGTCGAGCGTGCGCACGCAGAACAAGGCTTACTGACTCAGATAAACGAACTTGCCGTTCCTGATGATGCCCATCACGCTCGCGCGCTGATCCAGTCCCACGTGGTCCTTCGCGCTCGTATTGACGACGCCGTTCGGCACCACCAGTTCATGCGCGTGTTCCAGTTCGTTGCGCAACGCCACGCGGAAGGCCTCCGTGCCAGGCTGCGCGGTCTTGAGCGCGCGCGTCACCGCGTCCTGCAAACGCGGATAGACGCCCGCTGCATCGCCCGCGAATTGCGTGACGCTGCCCGGTCCGTACTTCGCCTCGTACTCGTTCGCGAACGCGAGCGCCGCCTTTTTCGCCGGATGATCGGCCGGCAACGTGCGCGCGACGACGACCGGCTGCGTCGGGAACAGCGTGCCTTCCACGTCCTTGCCGCCGAGCTTGATGAATTCCGGCGTTGCGATGCCATGCGTCTGGTAGATCGGCCCTTTGAAACCGCGCTCGATCAGCGTGCGCTGCGGCAACACGGTCGGCGTGCCCGCGCCTGCGATCAGGATCGCGTCGGGCTTCGCGGCCATCAGCTTGAGAACCTGGCCGGTCACGCTCGCGTCGGTGCGGTTATAGCGCTCGGTCGCGACCAGTTGAATGTGGCGCAGCGCCGCGAATTTGCTGAACTCGTTGAGCCAGCTCTCGCCGTAGCCGTCCGCGAAACCAATGAAACCGACTGTCTTGACGTTGTGGTTCGACATGTAGCGCGTCATCACGTCGGCCATCGCGCTGTCGGTTTGCGCCATCTTGTAAGCCCACACCTTCTTGCCTTCCTGCGGCTCCACGACGCTCGCCGAGCCGATCAGCGTGATCATCGGCGTCTGGCTTTCGGCGACCGGATCGAGCGCGGCCATCGCCGCGGGCGTGATGTTCGGGCCGACGATCACGTCGACGTGATCTTCGTTGATCAGCTTACGGATGTTGCGCACGGCGGCGCCGGGGTCCGAGGCGTCGTCGAGGAAAATGTAGTCGGCTTTCTGGCCGGCGATGGTGGCCGGCCACATCAGCATGGCGTTCTTGCTCGTAATGCCGATCACCGCGGCGGGGCCGGTGCTCGACAGATCGATGCCGACCTTGATGTCGGCGTGCGCGGCGGTGGCGAACAAAAGAGCGCCGAGAGCGGCGAGGCCGCGAAGTTTGTTGTTATGCGACGTCATCGATGGGTCTCCGTAGCGGGATAGCAGGAAGCGGTGGTGAGTTCAAAGTTCGTAGGTTTCGTGTTCGCCCTTGAGCGCCTGTTCGATCAGCTTGCGGTTCATGCTCGGCGACAGCAGTTCGACGAGCGTGTACACATAGCTGCGCAGATACGCGCCCTGTTTGAGCGCGACTCGCGTCACATTGCTGCCGAACAGGTGGCCGACCGGCATTGCCCGCAAATGGCGATCGCGCTCGGCGTTGAATGCGATGTCCGCCATGATGCCGACGCCGAGCCCCAGTTCCACGTACGTTTTGATCACGTCGGCGTCGATGGCCTCCAGCACGATGTCCGGATGCAGCCCGCGCAGCCGGAACGCCTCGTTGATCTTGGTACGCCCGGCGAACGCATTGTCGTAGGTGATCAGCGGATACTGGGTCAGATCGTCCAGCGACAGCAGTTTGCGGTCGAGCAGAGGATGGTCCGGCTGCATCACCGCCACGTGGTGCCACTGGAAACACGGCAGCGAGACCAGTTCCTTATAGTTAGCGATCGCTTCCGTCGCAATGGCGAGGTCGGCCTGGTCGTGCAGCACCATCTCGGCGACCTGCGTCGGGCTTCCTTGCAGTATCGAAAGGTGAACCTTGGGAAAGCGTTTCTTGAATTCGGCGATGGCGGCCGGCAGTGAGTAGCGCGCTTGGGTATGCGTGGCGGCGATCACGAGGTTGCCCTGATCCTGCGCCGCGTAGTCTTTACCGACGCGCTTCAGGCTTTCGACTTCCTGCAAGATCCGCTCAACCGACTGAAGAATGATCCGGCCCGGCTCGGTGAGCGAGCGAACGCGCTTGCCGTGTCGTGTGAAGATTTCGACGCCCAGTTCGTCCTCGAGCTCGATGATGGCCTTCGAAACGCCTGGCTGGCTTGTATACAGCGCCTTGGCTGCTTCGGTAAGGTTGAAGTTCTGGCGCACAGCCTCGCGGACGAAGCGGAACTGATGCAGGTTCATATATAACCTCTCCGCATATCAAAAGAATTTTTTAGTCGTTTGAAATATAAGGCGAGTTTATTACGATCTGTCCATCTTTTTCAATATGGATATCTGTATTTGTTATAAGCAAATGAGAGATAGGTCTAAACCCTGACTCGATCCAGCTGACAAACACAGATGTTCAGAGCGCGGCGAAACCGGATCGCCTCGTGTCACGCGGTAACGCAAAAAAATTGGGGTCCCCGAATGTACCAATACGATCAGTACGACCAGACCATCGTCGATGAACGGGTCGCGCAGTACGCCGATCAGGTTCGCCGCCGTCTGTCGGGCGAATTGAGCGAAGAGGAGTTCCGTCCGCTGCGGCTGCAGAATGGCCTGTACTACCAGCGCCACGCGTACATGCACCGCATCGCGATTCCGTACGGCAATCTGCGCAGCGACCAGCTTCGCATGCTCGCGCAGATCGCGCGCGAGCACGACCGGGGCTACGGCCACTTCTCCACGCGTTCGAACATCCAGTACAACTGGATCAAGCTCGAGGAAACGCCGGAGATTCTGCGCAAGCTCGCGTCGGTGCAGATGCACGGCATCCGCAACATCACCGCCGATCAGTTCGCGGGCGTGGCGCCGGACGAATTCGTCGATCCGCGTCCGTGGGCGGAAATTCTGCGTCAATGGTCGACGTTCCACCCCGAATTCGCGTGGCTGCCGCGCAAGTTCAAGATCGCCGTGTCCGGTTCGCACGAAGACCGTGCCGCCGTGCAGATTCATGACATGGGCGTGTATGTGAAGCGCAATGCTCAGGGCGAACTCGTGGTCGACATTCTGGCGGGCGGCGGTCTGGGCCGCACGCCGATCGTCGGCGCGGTGATCCGCAAAGACCTGCCATGGCAACACCTGCTGACGTACAGCGAAGCCGTGCTGCGTGTGTACAACCGCTACGGCCGCCGCGACAACATGTACAAGGCGCGCATCAAGATTCTCGTGAAGGCGCTCTCCCCGGAGAAGTTCGCCGCGCAGGTCGAGGAAGAATGGCAGCACCTGAAGGACGGCCCTTCGACGCTCACGCAGGCCGAGTTGGATCGAGTGTCGCAATATTTCCAGCCGCCGGTGTACGAGAAGCTGGCCGACACGGACGCTTCGTTCGAAAAGCATCTGCTGGAAAACCGCGCGTTCGCCCGCTGGGTGGAGCGCAATGTGCGTCCGCATAAGGTTTCGGGCTATGCAGCGGTCACGCTGTCGCTGAAGAACGGCGTAGTCGCGCCGGGCGACGCCACCGACGCGCAAATGGAAGCGGTCGCCGATTGGGCCGACGAGTACTCGCTGGGCGAGATCCGCGTGTCGCACGAACAGAATCTGATTCTCGCGAACGTCAAAAAGCGCGACCTGTTCGCGTTGTGGGAAAAGGCCAAGGCACAAGGTTTCGCAACGCCGAACATCGGCTTGCTGACCGACATCATCGCGTGCCCGGGTGGCGATTTCTGCTCGCTCGCGAATGCGAAGTCGATTCCGATTGCGCTCGCCATCCAGGAACGTTTCAACGATCTCGATTACGTGTACGACCTGGGCGACGTATCGCTGAACATCTCGGGTTGCATCAACGCTTGCGGTCATCACCACGTCGGCAATATCGGCATTCTGGGCGTCGATAAGGACGGCTCGGAGTGGTATCAGGTGACGCTCGGCGGCGAGCAGGGTACAGGCGCAAGCGGCGCTCAGCTGGGCCGCGTGATCGGCCCGTCGTTCTCGGCGGAAGAAATGCCGGACGTGATGACGAAGGTGATCGACACGTTCGTTGAAAACCGCCATGAAGGCGAGCGTTTCATCGACACGTACACGCGCATCGGCATGGCTCCGTTCAAGGAACGCGTGTACGCGTCGCGTCAACCGGCTCACGCGTAACCGCGCAAAGGATAAAGAACAGATGGCTTCTATCATCAAGAACCGCGCGATCGTCAACGATGACTGGACGCTCGTGCGCCCGGCGGAAGACGGCTCGCTGCCCGCGGTGAACGAACTGCCGGCTGGCCGCGTGCTGGTGCCGCTCGCGTTGTGGAAGGCAGAGCGCGATGCGTTGAGCGCTTCGCGCAGCGCCGCTGAACTGGGCGTGTGGCTCGCGCCGGACAGCGAACCGGCGGACATTGCCGGCGACTTCGACAAGCTTGCAGTGATCGCCGTGGACTTCCCGGTGTTCCGTGACGGCCGCGGCTATAGCATCGGCCGCCTGCTGCGTGAGCGTTATGGCTACAAGGGCGAACTGCGCGCGATCGGCGACGTGCTGCGCGACCAGGTGCGTTTGATGTTCCGTTGCGGCTTCGACGCTTTTGCGGTGCGCGCGGACAAGGACATCAGCGACGCGCTGAAAGCATTCGACGATTTCACCGTGCAATACCAGGGCGCGTTCGACGAGCCGGCGCCGCTGTTCCGCCGCCGCGCAGCTTCGGACTCTGCTTCGCAAAAGGTTTCGGCATGAGCGCCGCCTCGTTGCAATCGCTCACACCGGAACTCGCCGCGAAGGTCGAGCGCCTTGACGCGCTGCTCGATTCGATCGCCGCTCGTCACTCGAACGTGAAGCTCGCAAGCAGTCTCGCCGCCGAAGACATGTTGCTCACGCATGCGATCTTGTCGCGCGGCGTGAAGATCGGCATCTTCTCGCTGAATACGGGCCGCTTGCATGCCGAGACGCTCGGCATGATCGATCGTGTGAAAGAGCGCTATGGCTACGACATCGAGCAGTTTCATCCGCAGGCTGCCGCGATTGACGAATACGTCGCGTCGCATGGGCTGAATGCTTTCTACGAGAGCGTCGATCTGCGCAAGCGCTGCTGCGAAATCCGCAAGGTCGAGCCGTTGAACCGTGCGCTGTCGGACGTGAGCGCGTGGGTGACGGGCCAGCGTCGGGAGCAGTCGGTGACGCGTGCCGAATTGCACGAGGAAGAACACGACGCCGCGCGCAACATCGCGAAGTTCAATCCGCTGACCGACTGGACCGAGGCCGAGGTCTGGGACTATCTGAAAGCCTTGGACGTGCCGGTGAATCCGCTGCATGCGCGCGGTTATCCGAGCATTGGCTGCGAGCCTTGCACGCGTGCGGTGCGTCCGGGCGAAGATAGCCGGGCCGGCCGCTGGTGGTGGGAATCGCGCGATACGAAGGAATGCGGACTTCATATCACGACGATTACGCCGATTGCAGTCGACCGCAGCGAGAACGCTCCGGCCTGATGCATTGCCTGAATTGTGTTGCGTCGAGGACTTGGCTTTGCCACTTCACGCCGCACATACCGAATTGAATATCAGCGCTTTCACGGGCAACCGCTCGACAAGCGAATCAACGAAGGACCCAAACATGAGCACCACGCTCGATTCCACTGTCAACGCTCCGCTTGCCAACACGGCGAACCGGATGGATCACCTCGATTGGCT
>Ga0207427_100827_pt1 | contig 13831 bp, 9 predicted proteins | sample AraplaCL_Cvi_mMS_FD_184268 | JGI IMG/M metagenome (GOLD analysis project Ga0207427, IMG submission 184268) | Arabidopsis root microbial communities from the University of North Carolina, USA - plate scrape CL_Cvi_mMS (SPAdes) (version 2) | ecosystem: Host-associated > Plants > Roots > Endosphere ... | reverse complement strand
TCCCATCAGGCGCGACGCCGCCGGGTTGCTGCTGACGATGCGGTCGTCGAGATCGAACACGATGATGCCCTCACTCAAGCCGGACACCACGGCGCGATAGTGCGCCTCGCTCTCGCGCAAGGCGCGCTGCGCCTGGCGTTCGAGCTGCGCGACGCGCTCGGCCTCGCGCATTCGCCGCCGCTGCGACAGCACGCGCATCGCGAGCGTGGCACCGACCAGTGCAAGCACCGCGGCGAGGATCGTCTCGCCCGCGCGCTCGCGGGCGGGCGCGTCGACCTCGTCCATGTCCACCTTGGTCACCAGCCACCAGTCGGTGCCGTCCACCGGGCGGCCGACCCACAGCACGTCGACGCCGCGGTAGTCCGTCGCGCGCGTGGCGGTGCCGCGCGGCAGCTCGCCGCGCATGGCGCGCGCGATCGGCAGCACGGAGCTCGCCACCGGCTGGCTGACGCGGCCCACGCTGCCGGGCTGGTAGCGCAAGTCGGTGATGTTGATCAACTGGCCACCGGCGCGGTTCCACAGCACCGCCTCGGCCGTGGTGCTGGGCACCGGCCACGTCGCCAGGATCGGAAACAGCGAGCGCCTCGGGTCGATGCGCATCACGAGGGCACCGCGGGCCGGCTGGCCCGTCTTGAGCAACGGGACGACGATGTCCAGCCGTTGCGTGATCTCCGTGCCGGGGCGCCCGTAGATGCTGGAGTTGGTGGCCGTGCCGGCCCGCAACGCCTGACCGAGCGTGCGCAGCAACTCCGGGCTGGGTTCGCGGTCGGCCGGATGCTCGCGCGCCAGCACCCGGCCGGCGGCGTCCAGGATCAACGCACTGTCGGCGCCGTCCGCATGCCGCGAGTCGATGGCGCGCGCCAGCAGCTGCTGTCCCGCGACGGCGTCGCCCTGGTCCTGCCAGCGCAGGTACAGCGCGGCCATCGCCGTGCTGTCGTCCAGGAACTGCGCGAAGCTCATGTGGCGGTCGAGCCAGGCCTGCACCTGCGTCGCCCGCAGTTCGGCCACGGCCTCCAGGCGTGCCGCCGCCTGGGCGCGTTCCTGGCGCACGTCGCGCACGATGGCGGCGCCTGCCAGCAAGCCCACGATGACGGCCACCCCGAGCGCGGACAGCCAGTGCGCCACGCGCGTCCCGCCCTGCCCCGCTTCCTTCCCTGACACGGATCCCATGTGCTCTTTCCCCGGCACGTTCGGACGGGTGGAGTGTATGCGGCCCGGCGGGCGGTTCACAGGCGCAGGCCCGGCACGCGTCCTACTGCAGCAGCAGGCGCAGCCCGTGCAGCGCCAGCCCCGCCAGGCCGCCCACCACCGTGCCGTTGATGCGGATGAACTGCAGGTCGCGGCCGACGCTCAGCTCCAGCTGTTCGACCAGCTGGCGGTCGTCCCAGTCCTTGATCGTCTGCGCGATGTGCGTGGTGACGCCCGTGCGCAGGTTGGCCGCGATGGTGCCGGCCGCCGACAGCAGGTGCTCGTTGAGCGACGCGCGCAGGCTGGCGTCCTCGCGCAGGCGGTCGCCGACGTCGCGCATGGCCTGCGCCACGTGCTCGGCCAGCGCGGAGCCTTCGTCGGCGAGATCGGCCTGCATCATGCGCTTGATGTCGTTCCAGACGCTGCCGGCGTACTCCAGCACCGCCGGATCGGTGATGGCGCGCTCCTTGACGCGATCGAACGCGGCGATCAGCGCCTCGTCGTGGCGCAGGCGCTCGACGAAGTCGGCCAGCCACGCGTCGTAGCGCTGGCGCACCGGGTGGTCGGACTGCGACAGCACGTCGCGCAGCTCGCCCAGCACCGAGGCGCTGAGCTTGGACGCGAGGCCGTCGGCCACGCGCGCGACCGGCGTCACGAGCTCCACCATGCCGATCACCTTGGGCCACTCCTTGCGGGCGTGGCGCACCATCAGGTCGGAGACGCGCTGCTTGACCTCGTCCTCGGCCAGGAAGCCGCCGATCTTCTCGAGGCCGGCGTCCAGCAGCTCGTGGTGACGGCCGCCGCGGGTCAGCAGCGTGAGCACTTCGGCCGCCGTGGCGGCGCTGTTCCAGCGGCGTGCCTGCGCGACGATCAGCTCCAGCGTGGCGCGCCGCATGCGCTCGTCGTCGAACAGGCCCACGGCCTTGAGCGCCCAGCGCCGCCCCTCGGCGACCCATTCGTGCACGTGCACCGGATCGGCCAGCCACTCGCCCAGGCGGCGCGCGGGATCGAGCTCGGCCAGGCGCAGCACGAGCGACGTCGGCTCGAGGAAATGGTCGCGCACGAAATGCGCCAGCCCGTCGGCCACGCGTTCCTTGCTGCGCGGCAGGATGGCCGTGTGCGGCAACGGCAGGCCCAGCGGGCGGCGGAACAACGCGACCACGGCGAACCAGTCGGCGATCGCGCCCACGGCCGAGGCCTCGCAGAACGACTGCAGCCAGCCCCAGCCGCCCTCGCCGCCGCGCCAGGCGGCCAGGGCAAGCCCCGCCAGCGCGGCGGCCAGCAGCCCCGCGGCGACCCATTTCATGCGCCTGAGCGCGCCGATCCGGGTGTCCTCGACGTCGCGCAGCGCGATTTCCAGACGATCCATCGTCGCCAGTGTGCCCTGTCCGACGTGTCCAGCAGTCATACTGTTGGTTTTCCTCCGAACGACGCACCCCGCGCGAGACGCGCACGTGCACCCGAATGAGCTCCGATCCCGCAAGCACACCGACCTCCGCCCCCGCCGCCCCGCCGCGCGCGTCCAAGCTTCCCAACGCCCGCCATGCGAGCCGCGTGCCCGAGGACGTCACGCCGGCCGACATCGCCCGCATCCAGCAGGCGGCGTACCAGCTGCCCCAGGTCGTCAAGCCGGCCGACTACATCGACGAGCACGCGCCGCACTTCGAGCAGCACCTGGACGGCCTCGGGCTGATCCTGCTGCAGAAGGCCGTGGCCGGCGGCCGGCCCAGCCGCTGGATCGCGCCGGAGCACGTCGGCGCCGCCCTGCGCCACCTGGACGCCATCGGCAACGGTCCGCAGGTGCGCGCCCAGATGCTGGGCCGCACCGCCGAGCTCGAGGCGCTGGGCATCACGCGCGAGGCCGGGCGCTTCGACCGCTTCCTGCAGCACGAGCTGCGCCTGCCTGCCAGCGGCGTCCAGGTGCGCGTGGCCTGGCGCCAGCCGATCGCCGACGCCCCGGTGTGGGACTTCTATCGCACGGCCGGCATCGACGCCCTGCTGGCCGCCATCGGCGAACCACCGCCTTATCCGGACGCGGCCGAGCTCGTCGAGCACATGGAGCGCCTGCTGGCACGCGCCGAGTCCGGCCATCCGGAGCATGTCGGCTCGCTGATCCAGCGCCTGCAGGCCGAGGCCGCGCGCCCGCAGCCCTTCGCCGACCTGAAGGCCTCGCTGGTCAAGGCGCAGGATCGCTGGGAACGCCACGTCGCCGAGCTCAACGCGCTGGCCGGCCTCAACGACGAGCTCGCGTTCCAGGGCTACCCCGACAGCTTCGAGCTGGCGCGCCGGCTGCAACGCACCGTCACGCTGTACGTCGGCCCGCCCAACAGCGGCAAGACGCACGCGGCGTTCGAGCAGCTGGCCACCGCGCACGACGGCTGCTACCTCGCCCCGCTGCGCCTGCTCGCGCTCGAGGGCCGCGACCGCCTCGTGGCGCGCGGCGTGCCCACCTCGCTGCTCACCGGCGAGGAGAACGACCCGGCGGACGACGCGCGCGTCGTCTCCAGCACGATCGAGATGGTCAACACGTCCAGGGCGATCGACGTGGCCGTGATCGACGAGGCGCAGATGCTGTTCGACAGCTCGCGCGGCTGGGCGTGGACGCAGGCCATCGTGGGCGTGCCCGCCAACGAGGTCATCGTCATCTGCTCGGCCTACGCCGTGCCGGCCATCGAGAACCTGCTCAAGCTGTGCGGCGAGAACTGCAAGGTGCGCATGTTCGAGCGCAAGCAGCACGTCGACCTGCTGCCCGGCCCGGTGCCCATCTCGGCGCTGAAGCACGGCGACGCCGTCGTCGCCTTCAGCCGCAAGGAAGTGCTGATGCTGCGCGACCAGGTGGCCGCCAACGGCCATCCGGTCTCGGTGATCTACGGCGCGCTGCCGCCCGAGGTGCGCCGCCGCGAGGCCGAGCGCTTCGCCCACGGCCACGCGCACATCCTGGTGGCCACCGACGCGATCGGCATGGGCCTGAACCTGCCGATCCGCCGCGTGCTGTTCTCCACGCTCAAGAAGTTCGACGGCGTCGGCGACCGGCTGCTGGACGAATCCGAAGTCCACCAGATCGCCGGCCGCGCCGGCCGCTACGGCCTGCACGAGGAAGGCTTTGCCGGCGTGCTGCGCGAGGCCGAGCCGAGCGCGCTGCGCACGCTCAAGGACCTGCTGCCGCGCCAGCCGCGCGCCCCGCGCGACTTCAAGGCCTTCGTCGCGCCCAACTGGTGGCATGTCGACACCATCGCCACGCGCCTGGGCCTGGCCAAGCTGCGCGCGGTGCTGGACGTGTTCGTCGACCAGTTGAAGCTCGACGACGCCCACTTCGCCGTCGCCGAGCTCGACCAGATGCTCGAACTCGCGGAGCAGCTCGATCACAACGCCGGCAAGCTGACGCTCAAGCAGCGCTTCATCTACGCCCAGGCCCCGGTGGACACGCGCACCGAGACCCAGGTGCAGGCCTACCTCGAATGGGCCTGGAACCACGCCAACGCCGGCCAGGCCGGCACGCCGTGGTTCCTGTCCGAGGTCGACGAGCACAGCCGCCTGGACAACATGGAGAAGGCGCTGCGCTCCTGCACCCTCTGGCTCTGGCTCGACCTGCGCTTCCCCGGCACCTACGGCCACCTCGAGGAGGTGATCGACCTGCGCTCGCGGCTCAACGAAGGCATCGAGCGGCACCTGAAGGGCAAGAAGCCGCTGTGGCAGCAGCGGGGTCGCCGGTAGCGGCCCGCGCCTGAGCGGCGGGTCGGCCCCACCGAAGGCGGCCCGCGACTACTTGCCGCTGCGCCGCGCCACCCAGTATGTCGCCCCGTCGGGCCCATACCGCTCCGCATGCGACGTCCCCGCCCGCAGGTGGAACTCGTCGCCGGGCAGCAGGTGGCGGGTCTGCCCCGCGCAGGTCAGCCACATCTCGCCCTGGGCCACGATGGCCTGGGCCTCGAACGGGTGGACGTGTTCCTCGACCACCTGGTTCGGGCTCCAGCGGCGCTCCAGCACCTCCTGGGCGCCGTGGGCACGGGCGATGGCCTCGAACTCGGCGAAGCTGGGCTGCGGCATCGTCGTCGCCCCCGTCTCAGAGCGCCGGGGCGCCGACCTGCAGCGCCGGCGCCGCGGCCGCGAACGCCGGCAGGCGCTCGCATTCGGCCACGATGCGCGTGGACACCGGGAGGTCGGCGATGTCGATCTTGAGCACGCGGGTGACCATGAACAGGCTGGCCAGGCAGATGTCGGCGATCGTGGGCTGGTCGCCGTGGCAGAAGCGGCCGGTGCCCGGTTCGACGGCCAGGCGCTGTTCGACCGCCTGCATGCCGGTCGTGAGCCAGTGCACCAGCCACGCGCGCGACGCGTCCGCATCGAAACCGCCCACCGTCGACAGGTACTTGCGCACGCGCGGCGTGATCAGCGGATGGGTGTCGGCCGCGAGCATCTGCGCGATCGACCGCACGCGGGCGCGGCCGTGGGCGTCGGCGGGCAGCAGCGGCGGCTGCGGGTAGAGCTCGTCGAGGAACTCGAGGATGGCCAGCGACTGCGTCAGCGGCACCGGCGGCTGGCCCGGGCCATGGTCGATCAGCGCCGGCAGCCCGCCCAGCGGATTGATGCGGCGATAGGCCTGCCCGTGCTGCTCGCCGCCGTCCATGTCGATGACGGTCTCGCGCGGCTGCACGCCCTTGAGGTGGAACGCGACGCGCACCCGGTAGGTAGCGGAGGTGCGCCAGAAGCCATACAGCTCGAAGCGATCGTCGTCGGCGGGGCGGGTCATGCGGTCTCCTTCGTGGCGCTGGCGGCGACGATACCGCAGCGCGTTCAACCCTGCTCGCAGAAAGCGATGAAGGCCGCCAGGCCGCGCGAGAACTGCTTGCGCCGGTGGTGCACGAGCCAGAAGCGCCGCACCAGCCGCGGCAGCGTCGTGCGCACGCGCACGAGGCGCCCGAGCGCGATCAGGTCCTGCACCGCGAACAGCGACAGGCAGGTGAGGCCCAGGCCCTGCACCGCCGCCTGCTTGATGGCCTCGGTGCCGCCGAAGCGCAGGCCCTCGTGCAACTGGTGCAGGTGCGGCTGCAGCGCCTGTTCGACGGCCTCGCGCGTGCCCGAGCCCGGCTCGCGCAGCAGCCACGAGGCCTGGCGCAGCGCCGCGACGTCGAGCTTGCGCGCCGCGTCGCCGCCCAGCAGCGGGTGCGACGGCGCGCAGCACACGACGAGCTCCTCCTCGCGCCAGGGCCGCGCCACCACCTCGGGCTCGTGGCACGGGCCCTCGATCAGGCCGATGTCGACCTCCATGCGCGCCACCGCCGCGGCGACGGCCGCCGTGTTGGCGATCGCCACGTCCACCTGCGCGTCGGGCCGTGCGCGCCGCCATTCGGCCACGAGCGTGGGCAGCAGGTAGTTGCCGATGGTCGTGCTCGCGCCCACGCGCAGGAGCGCGGGCGCGGCCGCGCCGCGCGCGTCTGCCACGATGCCGAAGTCGCGCTCGATGCCGGCCGCCCCGTCCAGCACCGCGCGCGCCTGCGGCAGCAGGCCGCGGCCGGTGTCGTTGAGCACCAGGCGCGTGCCGACGCGGTCGAACAGGCGCGCCTCGAGCACCGTCTCCAGTTCGTTGAGGGCCGCGCTGGTGGCCGACTGCGACAGCGCGATGCGCCCGGCGGCCGCCGTGGTGCTGCCGGCGTCCGCCACGGCGGTGAAGACGGCCAATTGGCGCAGGGTGATCCGCATGCCTTCAGTCTACCTACAAACCAGGTAGCTCCAACGAAATCAATTCGTTTTACGGATAGCCAGCGGACGCGCACAGTGCGGCCATCGTCCCGCCCCGAGCCACCGTCATGACCGCCGCCACCCGCACCTTCCCCGCGCTCCCGGTTCCGATCGCGCGCCTGCGCCTCGTCCCCGGCCTGCTGCTGGCCGCCGCCGTCGCGGCCCTGGCCACCGCGCTGGGCCGCATGGCCTGGCTGCAGGCGCACGGGCTGTCCGCGTTGACGCTGGCCATCGTCATCGGCCTGGTCGCAGGCAACCTGCTGCCCGCGCCGGCGCTGGCCGCGTCCGATGCCGGCCTGGCGCTGGCCAAGCAGCGGCTGCTGCGCGCCGGCATCGTGCTGTACGGGCTGCGACTGACGTTCCAGGACATCGGCCACGTCGGCCTCGCGGGCGTCGCGATCGACGCCGCCGTCCTCTGCAGCACCTTCGCGCTCGCCTGCACGCTGGGTCCGCGGCTGTTCGGCCTCGATCGCACGACCTCGATGCTGATCGGCGCGGGCAGCTCGATCTGCGGCGCCGCAGCCGTGCTGGCCACCGAGCCCGTCGTGCGCGGCCGGCCCGAGCAGGTGGCCGTGGCCGTGGCCACCGTCGTGGGCTTCGGCAGCCTCGCGATCTTCCTGTACCCGGCGCTGTACCACCTCGTCGCGGCGGTGCACCCGCTGTCGGCGACGTCGTACGGGCTGTGGGCCGGCTCGACGATCCACGAGGTGGCGCAGGTGGTGGCCGCGGGCCACGCGGTGGGCGACGCTGCGGCCGACACCGCCGTCATCGCCAAGATGGTGCGCGTGATGATGCTGGCGCCGTTCCTGGTGGCGTTGTCGGCCTGGGCCGGGCGCGGCCCCGCCGCGTCGAACGCGGCACGCCTGCCGATCGCCATTCCCTGGTTCGCGCTGGGCTTCGTCGCCCTAGCCGGCCTGCGCTCGCTCGACGTGCTGCCGCAGGCCACCCTCGCGGTCGCCGGCGATGTCGACCTCGCCCTGCTGGCCGTGGCCATGGCCGCGCTGGGCCTGACGACGCGGCTGTCCGCGATGAAGGCGGCCGGCCTCGCCCCGCTGGGCCTGGGCGCGGCGCTGGCCGCCTGGCTGGTGGCGGGCGGCGCGGCCATCAACGTCGCGGTGGCCGCGCTCGCCGGCTGAGCCCGGCTACTCGAGAGGACCCGCGCGGCGCCGCCCGCGCCAGGCCAGCATCGCCAGGCCGGCCAGCAGCATCGCCACGGTGTTGGTCTCCGGCACGACCTGCAGCACGCCGAACAGCCCGTGCGATTCGTCGCCGGGCCCCGCCGTGAAATACAGCGACTGGCTGCTGCCGGCGCCGCCGTCGTTGCCGATGCTGATCGCCCACAGGCCGTCGATGGCCAGCGCCTTGCCGTCGCCGGTGGTCAGCTGGCCCATGAACGAATCGGTGGCCAGGTCGAACGCGCTGATGTGCCCGTCACCGAAGTTGCCCACCAGCAGCGACCCCGCCAGCGCGCCGAACGACGACGGCGCAATCGCCAGGCCCCAGGGCGCGTCGAGCACGCCGCCGCTGGCCACGCGCGCCAGCAGGTTGCCCTGCAGGTCGTAGCGGTCGACGAAGCCGAAGCCGGCGCCGGCGGTCTCGTCGGTGCTGTTGCCCTCGCGCCGCGCGTAGGTGACGAACAGCGAGCCGCCCAGGTTCTGCACGTTGAACGGCACGTAGCCCAGCGGGAGGTTCGGGTCGGTGAACGAGCCCGCGAGGTTGGGCGCGGCGACATTGCCCTTGAACACGTCGATCGACCCGCGGCCGAAATCGGCGCCGTACAGGTAGCTGTTGCCGCCGATGGTGGCCAGCGCCGCGCCCTTGTAGATGCCGCCGATCGAGACGAGCGCCTCGGCGTTCGTGCCGAGCGCGCCGCGCCAGCCGGACACGGTGCCGTCCTCGCTGACGAACAGGAACGCGTCGCCGTTGAACTGCCCGGCCCCGCCGGCGTTGAACACCTGGCCGGTGACGTTGCCCGCGCCCGGGATCGTCACGACCAGCGGCACCTTGCTGGTGGCCTGCGTCGCCGGGTTGACCCGGTAGAGCGTGGAGGTGCCGGCGCCGTTGGACGACACCCAGAACGGGCTGGTCGGCGAGCTCGACAGGCCCCAGGCGTTGACGAGGCCGGCATCGGTGGCCTGCGCCGGGTTCGCGGCCTGGTCGTCGGTCACCAGGTTCGTGACCGACACCGGCACGGCCCGGCTCGACAGCGGCGCCGCGCACAGCAGCGCGGCGACGGCCAGGGCCGGCAGGGAAAGCAGATGGTCTCTCATCGGGATCTCCTCGGTTTTGGAGCGCGGGCGCCGCGCCTGCTCGAGACGCGGCGGGCCGGACGCGGGCCCTGGGCAGGCCTGCCGTCCAACCGTGGATGACGGCCGGCGGCGCAACCGTTCACTCGGCTGTGCGTAACTGTGGACGGTCGCTGTCGCCAGGCTGTCGCCGCCCGCCCCGACACATGCCCCCACCCGTATCCGTCGCATGTCAATTGGTGGCGATTTGCAAGTCCGCTGGCTCCGCGAGCCAAGTGCTTGGCCCCGCGTTCCGCCAGGCGCACGCGGACCGGGTTCTTCCGCATCCCGCGCCACAGGCGCGTGCCCAGACTCGCGTCACGCCGAATCCGGGCCCACGAGGCTTTGCCGGACTCGGGCGTTCTGTTCCCCCAATCCAAAGCACAAATCAGGAGATACAGATGACCTCTCGAGTTCCTGCCCTCCCCGCCCGCATCGCACGCGCCCTCGCCAGGATGGCGCCCGCGCTGGTGCTGGCCGGCCTGTCCGCGCAGGCCGGCGCCAACACGCTCACGCAGAACGTGTCCTGGACGATCGACCGTGCCGGCACGTCCACCAAGTACCGGCTCGTGGCCTACGGCGATTCGATCTACGCCGGCTACAACACCTCGATCACCAGCGCCGCCAAGTATTCGGCGCCGACGGTGGACGCGGAATACCTGTCCGCGCTGTGGAACGCCGACATCGAGAGCGTGCGCCGCGCCAAGTCCGGCGCCGTCGCCTCCGACGTCTACAACAACAAGATCGTCGCCGAGAAATCCTACATGCAGGCGAGCTCGACGCGCGTCGTCACCTTCGAGATGTGCGGCAACGACGGCCTGCAGGCCCGCGCGTCGTTCAAGAGCCAGTCGGGCACCTGCGACTACTCGGGCATGGACACCGCGGTCAACACCTGCAAGCAGTACGTGGCCGCCGCGATGGACTACATCAACGCCAACGCGTACGCCGGCGTGAAGGTCAAGGTGATCTCCAACCTGCACTACCCGGGCTACGCGGCGGACAACACGCAGAGCTCGTGCAAGGACGCGAGCACCGGCGCCACCGTCAACCTGCAGACCACGTTCCTGCCGCGCCTGGCCAAGATGAACTACTGGATGTGCGAGTACGCGCGCCAGAAGGGCTTCACGTGCGCCGACAACTTCGCGCAGTACATGGGCGCCGACTACGACAGCAACGGCGACGGCATCGTCGACGCCGTGGCGCTGCAGTACCAGGCCGGCGAGAGCGAGGCGACGTACGTGACGCGCGTGTCGTCCACGCTGCGATCGACGCTGCGCGACGCCAACACGCACTTCGTGTCGTCGGGCACCAGCTACGACTACATCCAGTCCGACGACACCCACCCGACCTACACGGGCGGCACGGTCACGGCCGGCCTGTTCGGCGGCACCACGGGCTCTGGCGCGCCGCGCTACACGTCGTTCACCAATGGCAAGAGCCCGATCTGGAACCAGTACGGGCACGAACGCATGGGCTGGGCGGTGTCCACGTCCAACACCGCCGCGCCCTGACGCGCACGCCCCGGGGCCGCATGGCCAAGCCCGAACGCAGCGATCGCTGGGGCCCGTCGATCGGGTTCCTGGTGATCGCGCTCGGCCTGGCGGGCGGCGTGGTGGCGGGCTGGTGGTCGGCGACGAGCGCGCCGCCACCGACCGACGCCGCGGCGCCCGCCGCCTCGTCCGCGTCATCGCCGACGCCGGTCACAACCGCCGCGACGGTCGCGACCGCCGCGCCGGCCGCGCCCGCCTCCGCCCGCGCGACGCCCGCGCGCGACGCGCCCACGCCCGCCAGCGCGCCCCCGCGCATCGCGCGCGTGCGCCCGCCGGGCACCGACCAGTCGCCCGACATCACCGACTACATCAACGACGGCGAACGGCCGACGATGACGGAGGTGATCGAGCGCCTGCACGCCGCCGGCGTCCACACCGGCCTGGCCGCCTTCAACCCGCCTGGCACGAAGCCGCCGCTGGTCGGCCTGGCCGTGCCCGAAGGCTTCGCGCTGCCGCCCGGCTATGTGCGCCACTACCAGGCCACCGACGACGGCCAGCGCATCGAGCCGATCCTGATGTTCGCGCCCGACTACCAGCCGACGACCGCCGACGGTCGTCCCGTCCCGATGCCCCAGGATCGCGTCGTGCCGCCCGAGCTCGCGCCGCCCGGCCTGCCGATCCGCCGCATCGTCGTCCCCGCACCGAGCGAAGGCCCGTGACGCCATGACCGAGTTCCTGTCCTCGCGCCCGCGCATCCGCGACGCGGCCGCCGTCACCGCCAGCGCGCTGCTGGCGTTCGTCTACGCGCGCGGCGGCGCCGCGTGGGTGCTGGGCTTCGTCGCGTTCGCGCCGTGGCTGCGCGCGCTCGACGTGCCCGGCCCGCTCGCGCGCACCGTGTTGCTGGCCTGGGCCATGACCGTCGCCTACACGCTGGCCGTGTTCGCCTGGTTCGGCGCGGCCATCGGCCAGTTCACGCAGTGGGGCGAGCCGGCCGGGCTCGCGCTGCTGCTCGTCGCGGCGCCGCTGTTCCAGCCGCAGTTGCTGGCCTTCGCGCTCGCGCGCCGGCTCGCCGCGCGCCGCCATGGGCGCGCGGCGACGGCCGCCATTGCGGCGGCAGCCTGGGTCGCCGCGGAATGGCTGGTGCCGCGGCTGCTCGGCGACACCTTCGGCGACGGCCTGACCCCGTCGCGCCTGCTGCGCCAGGCCGCCGACCTCGGCGGCGCCACCGGACTGACAGTGGCGCTGCTGCTCGCCAACGAGGCCGTCGCGGCGGCGGTCGCGCAACGGCGTGCGGGCCGCCGTACCTGGTCGCGCCCGCTCGCGCTCGCGGCGTCGGTGCCCGCGCTGATGGCGGCCTACGGCGCGATCGCGCTGGCGTCCCTGCCCGCACCGTCCGGCAAGCCGCTGCGCGTCGGGCTCGTGCAGTCGAACATCGTCGACTACGAGCGCCTGCGCCGGGAGATCGGCGCCGCCAACGTCGTGCGCCGGGTGCTCGACACGCATTTCGCGATGTCGTACGACGCGGTCGAACGCCAGCACGCCGACGCGGTGCTGTGGTCCGAGACGGTCTACCCCACCACGTTCGGGCATCCGAAGAGCGCGGCCGGTGCGGCGCTCGATGAGCAGATCCAGGCCATCGTGAACGCAGCGGGCGTGCCCTTCGTGTTCGGCACCTACGACGTCGACGACGCCGGCGAGTACAACGCCGCCGCGTTCGTCGAGCCCAACCGCGGGCTGCTGGGCTTCTATCGCAAGACCCGGCTATTCCCGCTCACCGAAGTCGTGCCCGCCTGGCTGGACGGCCCCGCGCTGCGCCGCTGGCTGCCGTGGGCCGGCACCTGGAAGCCTGGCAACGGCGCGCGCCTGCTGCCGCTGCGCCTGGCCGACGGCCGCGAGATCCCCGTGCAGCCGCTGATCTGCCTGGACGACGTGGACGCCGGCCTCGCGATCGACGGCGCGCGCCTGGGCGCGCAGGTGCTGCTCACGATGTCCAACGACGCCTGGTTCAGCGCGCACCCGCAAGGCGCCGCGCTGCACGAGGCCGTGGCCGCCTTGCGCAGCATCGAGACGCGGCTGCCGCAGTTCCGCGTCACCACCAACGGCTACAGCGCCGTCATCGACGCCACCGGCAGCGTGCTGGCCGGCACGCCGATGGACGCACAGGCGCTGGCCGTCGGCGACCTGCCCGTGCGCACGCCGCCGCGCACGCTGATGGTGGCCTGGGGCGACTGGGTCGGCCGCACCGCGGCGGCCCTGCTCGCGTTGCTCGCCGCATTGGCGGCCCTGCGACGTTGGGGCCTGTCGGGCGTGGGGGCGCCGTCGCCCGCCGATGCCCCCGCCCTGCCCGCGGACGTCGCCGTGCTGCCGTCGCTCGCGCGCGTGGCCGCGGGCGCGTTGCGCGTGCTCGCGCGCGGCGGGCTGCTGGCGATGATCGCGGCCGTGGCCTCGGGCGACGTCGCGCTGCAGTCGAACACGCTGGCGCAGATCCGCGCGTTCACCGGGCTGTTCCTCGTGCCAGAAGCCGCGGCCTGGTGCGTGCTGCGGGCCTTCGCGGCGCGCGCGTCCGTCGTCGACGGCGCGCTGGTGTTCGCGCGCGGCGCGCGCCGGCTCGCGCTGCCGCTGGCCGACGTCGCCGCCATCGAGCCGTGGTCGCTGCCCATCCCCGGCCCCGGCGCGGCGCTGCGCCTGCGCACGGGCGAGCGCTGGCGCCACGGGATCGCGCTCGCGCACCCGGACGGGCTGGCCCGCGCGCTGTCGGTCGCCGGCGGCGCGACGATCGCCACCGTCACGCCGCTGCGCGTCGGGCGCTATGCCCAGGCCAGCACGGCGCTCGCGCGCGGCCGCCTCGCGCACCCGCTGGTCAAGTTCGGCCTGTTCCCGCTGCTGCTGGCGATCCCCGCGTTCCGCCTGCACCAGCACATCGCGTACGGCGGCACGTTCGGGGAGTACGACACGTTCGGCCTGAAGGCCTACCTGGCGACGTTCGCGCTGTGGTGGGCCGCCTGGGCCATCGCCGTCGTGCTGTGCGCCGCGGCCCTGCGCGCGCTGATCGAGGCCGGCACGCTGGCCGGCGTCGTCGTCGCGCCGGGCCGCGCGGTCGCGGCGCGGCGCGAGCTCGAGCGCCTGGGG
>Ga0207427_100825_pt1 | contig 13857 bp, 13 predicted proteins | sample AraplaCL_Cvi_mMS_FD_184268 | JGI IMG/M metagenome (GOLD analysis project Ga0207427, IMG submission 184268) | Arabidopsis root microbial communities from the University of North Carolina, USA - plate scrape CL_Cvi_mMS (SPAdes) (version 2) | ecosystem: Host-associated > Plants > Roots > Endosphere ... | reverse complement strand
CGGCCCGTCGGGCGCCCGCGTGTCGCTCATGGACCCGCCTCCTTCGAGGCCACGTCCGCCTCGTCGTCGCCAGCCGTGTCCTGGGCCAGCGCGTCGCGCACGCGGGCCTCGAGCGTCGTGAAGTCGTACTGGCGCAGGTCGCCCTCGAGCTGCGCGAGCAGGCCGTCGGGCAGCACGCGCGCGGGCACCCCGGACAGCATCGCGAGCTGGTCGCGCACCTGGGTCATCGAGCCGGCGGCGGCGCCGTCGGCCAGCGCCGCCAGCTGCGCGCGCACGACGCTGCGCCGCACGACGCCCGCCGCCAGCAGGGCGTCGCGCTGCAGGCGGTCGACGACCTCGGCGGCGCTCTCGATCGCTGCCGGCGCCGGCGCGTCGCCGCCGTCGGCCGGCACCAGCGTCGCGCCCGCATGCTGGGCGAGCATCTCGTGGATGGCGCCGAACTGGTAGGGCTTGCCGACGAAGTCCTGGAAGCCCTGGTGGACGTAGTAGCGCTTCTCGTGCTCGAGGCTGGATGCGGACACCGCCACCATCGGCAGCCCGCGCGTGCGCTCGTCGCCGCGCAGCGCATGCAGCAGCTGCAGGCCGTCCATGCGCGGCATGCGGATGTCGGTGAAGACGATGTCGTAGGGCGCATCGGCCGGCCGCGCACGGCAGGCGGCCAGGCCGGCCTCGCCGTCGACGGCCAAGTCGACCTCGCAGCCCGTGTCGCGCAGCAGCGTCACCAGCACGTCGCGGCTGTACGGGTCGTCCTCGACCACCAGCACGCGCAGCCGCGTGCCCGGCGCCAGCCGTTGTCCGCCCGCGAAGCCGGCGGGCGGCACGCCGGCGCGGTCGGCCTCGGCCATCGGCAGCCGCAGCCGCACGGTGGTGCCGCGGCCCTTCTCGCTGGTGACCGCCAGCTCGCCACCGAGCGCCTGCGCGATGTGCCGCGACAGGTTCAGGCCCAGGCCGGTGCCGCCCTTGTCCATGCCGGCCGCGCCCTGGCGGAAGGCCGTGAACAGGTCGGCCACCTCGTCCGCGTCCATGCCCGGGCCGGTGTCCTCGACCTCCACCAGCGTGTCGCCGCCGGCGCGCCAGGCGCGCAGCACGATGCGGCCGGCATCGGTGAACTTCAGCGCGTTGCCCAGCAGGTTCAGCACCACCTGGCCGAACTTGGCGCGGTCGGTGACGAAGGCGGCGTCGGTGTCCAGGTCGATGTCCAGCTCCAGCCGCAGGCCCTTGGCCTCGGCGCGCGGCTCGAACAGCGAGAAGATCTCGCCCAGTTCGTGGCGCAGGTCCATCGGCGCCATGTGCACCTGCAGCGCACCGGCCTCGATCTTGGCCAGGTCCAGCACGTCGTTGATCAGCCCCAGCAGGCGCTGGCCGGCGGCGTAGATCACGCGCAGCCGCTCGCGCGTCTCGGGGGCCTGGCGCCGATCCTCGATCAGCAGCTGCGTGTACCCCAGCACGGCGTTCAGCGGCGTGCGGATCTCGTGGCTCATGTTGGCTAGGAACTGCGACTTGGCGCGGTTCGCGGCCTCGGCGTGCTGGCGCGCGTCCTGCAGCAGCGCCTCGGTGCGGCGGTGGCCGTCGATCTCGTCGCGCAGTCGGGTGTTGGTGCTGGCGAGATCACGCGTGCGATCCTGCACCTGGAACTCGAGCTGGTCGCGCGCCTCCTGCATGACCTCGTCGCGGCGCCGCCGCGCGGCCAGCAGCGCGGTCAGCAAGGCCGTGAAGGCCAGGCCGCTGGCGAGCACCGACATCTGCAGCCACCCCGGCCGCGGGAACGCGCCGGCCCAGGCGGGACGCGCGAGCATGGTCCAGTGGCGGTCGGCCACGCGCAGGTCCAGGCGCATCGAGACGCCGCCGGCCATCTGCGCCGCGAGCCCCGGGCGCGCGTCGGGCGCCACGATGCGCACCGGCTTCTCGTCGCTCCACAGAAGCGCCGCACTGCCGGGGGCGTCGGGGTCGAACAGCAGCAGCGTCTGGTCGTGCGTGCCCATCTGCGCGACCGAGGCCTCCAGCAGCCCGGCCAGGTCCAGCGTGGCGGCGACCATGCCGCGCACGCGGGCCGGGTCGAAGGGCCGGCCGGCGGAGATCGACTCGTTCTCGACCGGCGCGTACAGCGTCTGCACCAGCCGGCCTTCGGGGCTGTTGGCGATGCTGGACAGCGGCGGCGTCGTCGTCATCGCGTTGGTGGCTACGGCGCGCGCGAGCGCCGAGCCGCGCTGCGCGTCGTGCGCGTGATCCAGCCCCACGAGCGCCTCGCGCCCGGACTCCGGATCCGTCCAGGCGACCGGGAAGTATTCGTTGCGCGACCCGGCACGCACCACGGCGCCGTAGGCGTCGACCTCGCGGATCGACATGCCGTCCAGCTCCGATGGCGCCGTCTCGAAAGAGTCGCGCTGCGCCAGCGTGACGCGCGGCAGCCATTCGAAGGTGGACTGCCACGGGCTGCGCAGCAGCAGCGGCGTGGAGACGGCGCGGAACTCGCTTGCGCGGACGTCCGTCTTGTAGAAGAAGTGCTGCAGCGTCTCGAGGTCGCGCGCCGTCAGCTCCACATGGTTCTGCAGCGTCATCGCCAGGCGGCTCGCATCGGCCCGGAAGCGCTCGGTCTGCGCGTCGCGCACGCCCAGGCCGGTGGCGAAGGTGCAGAACGCGGTGAGCCCCAGGCCCAGGCAGATCAGCGGGAACGGCTGCACCGTCAGGCGGTCGTCGCGCAGCCGCGCGTGGAACAGCAGCAGCAGGCCCGGCGTGAGCACCAGCGTGCCGGTGACCCCGCCCAGCCAGCCGGCCACCCACGCGAACAGCGGCGCCTCCTGCGTCGGCTCGAACAGGCGCCAGGCGAGCGTGCCCACCGTGGCGGCCACCAGCCCGCACAGCGTGATCGTGAGCGCGAAGCGCAGCGTCTGGCGCACCGGGTTGCGCGGCAGTTCGTGCGGGAACGTGCGCAGCAGCCAGGCGGCCAGCCCCGCCTGCGCCAGCTCGCCCGCGGCCACCAGCGCCGCGGCGGGCGCGTCGCCGGCCTCGATCGGGCCGCCGTCGAACAGGTTGCCCGCGAACAGGCCCAGCGCGAGCCCGACGACCGCGCGCTGACCGAACACCATCAGCGCCGCCAGCGCGAGCCCGGCACACAGCCAGTCGGCCGCCACTGGGCCCGGCACGATCGACAGCGCCGCCCCCAGGCGCGCGACGACGCCCGTCGCCCAGGCGAGGAATACGGTCAGCAGCAGGTTTCGGCGCAACGGCAACAGCATCACCGCGCGTGTCCTCCCGGGGAACGGGGCAGGATGGCCCGCGGCCATGATAGCCCCGGGTTCCGGCGTGCAAGAGGCGTCGCTCGCCGTGCCGCGCCGACCTGCGATTTATTGCCGCTCGGGCGCGCCGCGACGCGTGGATCTGCTACCTTGCCCGGCATCGCTCCCCAGGGAATCGCCATGTCCGACGACTTCTTCGCTGCGCCGCCGTTCAACCCCGAGACGGCCCGCGCCACCCTCGCGCGCGCGCTGCGCGACCTCAAGCTCGCCGAGCGCGGCGGCGCCTTCGAGTTCAACGGCCAGCCAGTGGTCAAGGCGACGGCCGACGGCGCGGTGCTCAAGCTCGACGTCGTCAAGCGCCCCGCGCGCTCGCCCGACTGGGAGCACGCGCAGGCAAGCGATCACGCGCAGCTGCGGCGCTTCATCGACGATGTGAAGCGGCGCGTGGCGCGCTGGAACGAGGGCCGGGAGACGGATTAGGCCAACCGCGGCGGCGGCCCGTCGGCGATCGCCGCCAGCTGCGCCTCGAGCGCATCGAACGCCGGCGTGGCGATGGTCCGCAGCACGTCGTGCATCGCGCAGAACGTGAAGTCCGGATCGTCGGGATGCGCGGCGTCGAGCCGGCGCCCCAACTCCACGTAGGCCAGGTAGTCCGCGACCTGGGCCTCGGTGTAGCCGCGCAGGCGCGAGAACTGCGCCACGTCGCCGGCGTCCCAGGCGCGGCGCTCGTCAAGCGTCCAGGTCGTCCATGACGACACCTTCTCCGCGCGCAGCGTGCGATCCAGCGCATGGACCCAGTCGCGGAACAGCGCGTCGTCGCGGTACTGCGCGGCCAGTTCGGGCGGCCAGGCCGCGACGTCGAGCGCGGCCAGCACCTCGCCATAGGTGGCCGGCAGCGCGGTCATGGCTGTCAGGCCGTCGGCCCGACGACGATCACGAAGTGCTTGCGCACGCGCTCGAGCACCTCGAACGAGCCGGCAAAGCCCGCCGGGATCACCAGCGCCTCGCCCGCCTGGGCCTCGGTGAACGTGCCGTCCGTGGCATGCAGGCGGCAGCGGCCGGCGAGCACCACCATGTACTCGTGCTCGGTCGGATCCATCTGGATGCGCCAGCGGCCGACCTCGCATTCCCAGATGCCGGCCACCATCCCGGCCGGGCCGCTCTCGTAGAGCACCCAGGTGCGGCGCTCGGGCGCGCCGATCTCGCGGCGTTCCTCGCGCGGGAAGTCGATCTCGGGCGGCGTGGACGGGGGGTCGAACTTGACGATGGCGTTCATGGGCAGGCTCAGCGGATGGTCATGGGAATCGTGACGGGGCCGTCGTTGACGAGGTGCACCTGCATGTCGGCGCCGAAGCGGCCGCTGGCCACGCGCGGGTGGCGCTCGGCGGCCAGGCGCAGCACGCACTCGTACAGGCGAAGGCCCTGCTCCGGCGGCGCGGCGCCGGTGAAGCTCGGGCGGTTGCCGCCGCTGGTGTCGGCGGCGAGCGTGAACTGGCTGACGACGAGCAGGCCGCCGTCGGGCACGTCCTGCACGCTGCGGTTCATCTTGCCCGCGTCGTCGGAAAAGATGCGCAGCTTGAGCAGCTTGGCGACGAGCTTGTCGGCCTGCGCCTCGGTATCGGCGGGCTCGGCGCAGACGAGCACGAGCAGGCCCGGGCCGATGGCGCCCACCGTCTCGCCGGCGATGGCCACGTGCGCCTCGCGCACGCGCTGGACGACGGCCAGCATGTCAGGACGCCCCGCGCGCGGCCGGCGCCTCGGCGACGGGCTCGTCGACGTAGGCCTCGACGTCGGTGGGCAGCAGCTGGATCGAGCTGCGCAGGCCGACGACGTCGCGCATCAGCGCGCGCTCCACCTCGGCGCGCAGGGACGCCGCGCGGCCCAGCGTCCAGGCCGCGGGCACGTGCATGTGCAGGTCGACGAAGCGGCGCTGGCCGGCGCGCCGCGTGACGACGTGGTCGAAGCGGATCGGCTGACCCTTGAACCCGGCCAGCGTGCGGTCGATCTGCGCCCGCACCTCGGGCTCGACCGCCATGTCCATCAGCCCGTCGGCCGAGCGCCAGACGAGCGACACGCCCTCGCGCACGATGTTGCCCGCCACGCAGACCGCAACGACGGGGTCGAGCCACAGCCAGCCGGTGAAGTGCACGCCGACCAGGCCGACGACCACGCCGATGGATGTCCACACGTCGGCGATCAGGTGCTTGGCGTCGGCCTCCAGCGCGATCGAGCGCTCGCTGGCCGCCTTGCGCAGCATGAAGAACGCGAGCCCGCCGTTGAGCACGGTGGACGCGAGCGACAGCGCCATGCCCAGCCCGATCGCCTGCACCGGCGCCGGATGGAACAGCCGCTCGCCGGCGGCGCCGACGATGGCGATCGCCGCCGCGACGATCAGCACGCCCTCGAAGCCGCTGGAGAAATACTCGGCCTTGTGGTGGCCGTACGGGTGGCCCTCGTCGGGCGGCTGCGCGGCCCAGGTCACCATCATGAGCGCGAACACCGCGCCGACCACGTTGACCAGGCCCTCGATCGCGTCGGACAGCAGGCTCACCGAGCCCGTGACGTACCAGGCGCCCGCCTTCAGGGAGATCGTCGCGATGGCGACGACGGCGGAGACCTTGAGGTACGAACTGACTTTCATGGCGCGTATTGTCGCCCGGCCGGCGAACTCAGCCCGGCGCGCCCTGCCCGGTTTGCCCGGCCTTGCGCCCGCGGGGGCGCGGCCGCGCGGCCTCGGGCGCGTGACGCGCGAGCCCCGGGTGCGCGCGCACGTGCTCGATGAACGCGCGCAGCTTGGGCAGCACCTGCAGCCGGCCCGGGTGGTAGAGGAAGACGCCGGGCGTGGACGGTGCGAGCGCGGGCAGCAGTTCCTCGAGTCGGCCCTCGGCGACCTGCCGGGCCGCGATCGGCTCGGGCAGTTGCGCGAGGCCGACGCCGCCGAGCGCGGCACCCAGCATCGTCGCGTAGTCGTTGACCACGACCGGCCCCGTGACGACCAGCTCGATCGGGCGCCCCTCGACCTCGACCCGCCACGGCGCGATCGCACCGCTCGCCCGCCGCAGCCGGATGCATGCGCAGGCGGTGAGCTCGGCCAGCGACTGCGGGCGGCCGTGGCGCGCGAGATGCTCCGGGCTGGCGACGATCGCGAAGCGGAACGACGGCGTGAGACGCACCGCGACCATGTCGGCGGCGATGAACTCGCCCATGCGGATGCCGGCGTCGAAGCCGTCGCGCGCGAGGTCGACCAGTTCCTCGCTCGTGGCGATCTCCACCACCACGTCCGGGTACGCCGCCGCGAACGACGCGAGCACCGGCTGCAGCACCACCGGCACCACCGAGGGCGGCACCGCCAGCCGCAGCAGTCCCGCTGGCCGCTGCGACTGCCCCCGGGCCTCCTCGGTGGCCGCGACGATCGCGTCGAACGCCGGCCGCGTGCGCGCCAGGAAATGCTGCCCCGCCTCGGTCAGCCCGACGCTGCGCGTGGTGCGCGTGAACAGCGCCACGCCCAGGCGCGCCTCGATCGCGCGGATCGCCTGGCTCACGGCCGACGGCGTCACGGCCAGGTCGGCAGCTGCCTGGCGGAAGCTGCCGCGCTCGGCCACGCGCAGGAAGGCTTCCAGGCCTTCCAGTGCATGACGCTCGACTGTGTAGTTGAACTTCATGGTTCATGCAGATTATGGCGACTGGCGCGATGGATGTCCCGTCCCTACGATCGTCTCGACGACATCGCAAGGAACCCGCCATGCACCCCCAGACCCTGTTCCAGATCCACCTGGTCGCCGGCTATGCCGCGTGGCTGCTGTGCTTCGGCGCGTACGCCTGGCCGCGGCTGAAATCCATGGACCGCGACGCCGCGCTGCGCGCCATCGCCACGCTGCATGGCTTCCGCTTCTTCGGCCTCGTGTTCATCCTGCCGGGCGTCGTCGGCAGCGGCCTGCCGGCCGGCTTCGCCGTGCCCGCGGCCTGGGGCGACTTCGCCACCGGCCTGCTCGCGCTGCTGGCGCTGGCGCTGTTCCGCGCGCGGCCGGTGTTCCGCGGGCTGGTCGTCGTGTTCAACATGGTCGGACTGGCGGACCTGCTGCTGGCCTATGCCCACGCGATACAACGCGGCCTGCCCGAGGTCGCCGGTCAGCTCGGCGCGGCCTACGCGATCCCGGTGCTCTACGTGCCGCTGCTGGCGATCACGCACGTCGCGGCGTTCGCGCTGCTCGCGCGCCCGGCACGCGCCCCCGCGCTCGCGTGAGGCTGCCCCATGTCGCGAACCTGACGCGACGCCAACTGCCGAGTCGCGCGAGAACGCGGATTGCCACGTGACTCTTCATGACGAGCCCCACCCGACAACTGCCCTGGTCGCTGGACGACATCCCCTGGCACGCCATCGAGGCCGATCGCATCCGCGACGACGACGCGCTGTTCCTGCTCGTGTGCAGCGCGTCCTTCGTCGAGAGCGGCTCGGACACCTACACCGGCAACCTCGTCGCCCAGTTCGACGGCGACGACGAGGTCGGCCGCTGGCTGCGCGAGCACTGGGAGCCCGAGGAGCTGCAGCACGGCCGCGCGCTGCAGGCCTACGTGCGCCACGTGTGGCCCGAGTTCGACTGGGACGCCGCGTATGCCGATTTCTTCGCCGAGTACGAGCGCGTGTGCACGGTCGAGGACCTCGAGCCCCGGCGCGGCCTGGAGCTGGCGGCGCGCTGCATCGTCGAGATGGGCACGACCACCTACTACCAGGCGATCCACGCCGCCACCACCGAGCCGGTGCTGCGCGGCCTCGCGTGGCGCATCCGCAGCGACGAGGTGCGCCACTACAAGCACTTCCACGCGTTCTTCCAGAGATACCAGCAAAGCGAGAACCTGGGCCGGCGCCAGGTGCTGGGCGCGCTGCTGCGGCGCGCGGTGGAACTGCGGAGCGAGGACGCGGCGATCGCGCTGCGCCATGTCGCGGCGTGGCGCCGGCGCAGCCGCCTTCACGACGGCGCAGCCGTCGACGTGCCCTCGGACGCGGCGCTCAAGCACCAGGCCTACGGCGTGGTGAGCCGCCACCTGCCGATGGACCTGGCGGTGCGCATGGCGATCAAGCCGCTGCGGCTGAGCCCCGGCGTGCAACGCTGGCTCGCCAGGCCGCTGGCCACGTTCGGGGCGGGCATCGTGCGGCCGTGATGCCAGGCAGGCGGTTGAGCGTCCCGGCGAACGGCGGGTCGAACGACCCGCCTTGCCAAGACCGGCTCAATGCCGGTCGATGAGCGGCAGCGCCGTGGAGATCAGCGCCATCGTCACCGTCACGCCGATGAACAGCGGCAGCAGGCCGCCGGGCAGCAGGCGTTCGAAGGCGGCGCGCAGGCGCGCGAGGCCCGTGCGCGGCGCGGTGGCGAGCGCGCCCTCGACGCCCGGGTCTTCGGCGCGGCGCTGCGCGGCGATCACGGCGCGGGCCCGGTCGGCGGCGGCCTTGGCTTCCTGCGCCGCCACCCATTGCGAGGTGGCCTGGGCGCGCTGGGCGGCCGGGTTCAGCGTCGAGGCCGCCGCGGCGCGCGCGAGCAGCGATTGCGAGGTCGTGGCCGCGGCGCGGGCGATCTCGGGCGCGCTGGCCTGGGACGGCACCAAGGGTTCGGACAGGGCCGCCAACTCGTCGTCGCCGAACATCTCGGTGGGCGCGAATCCGCTGTAGTCGTCGTCGCCCGCGGTGTGCAGGAACTGGGTCTCGGCGAAGCCGCCGTTGGCGTTCGACGGAGTCTTGGAGCGGGTGAGTGGCTTGAACATGTCTATCCTCCGGCGGCCGGTTCGCGACCTGCAGCGGCGGCCCGGCTCCGAAGGCGGAGAGCGGGCCGGGGCGAAACGCCCCTCGCTGCAGAGTGTCGGCTCTGGTGCCCGAATCGACGGCAGGCAAATTCTGACGATGTCAGCGGATCCGCTGCGCCGGGGCGCTTGCGAGAGCGTCCCACGTGGCGGAGGAAGGCGTGTCGAATAACCGCCCGCCGCACTGGCTTCGTTGCGCACTTGTCATTAGGGATGGCGCAACCAGCCCATGCCTTGAAGTTTCGCTGAACGGGACGTGCGGCGCTTCCCCAAAAGGGGGGGCGGAGGGCTCCCTCGGATTCGGGGGGTCAGTCTTTTGGCCTGGCCGGTCAGTCGGGCTTGCCGGGGGCTGAAGCGGTGTCCGAGGCGACCCGTCCCCCATGCAGGGAAACCACCCGGTCCGCGGTGGCGATCGTCTCGGGCCGGTGCGCCACGATCACGCGCGTCAGCGCCATCTCGCGCACCGCCTCGTTGACGCTGCGCTCGTTGGCCAGGTCCAGGTGGCTGGTGGCCTCGTCCAGCACGAGGATGCGCGGGCGCCGGTACAGCGCGCGCGCCAGCAGCACGCGCTGCTTCTGCCCGCCCGACAGGCCCGTGCCCACGTCGGTGACCAGCGTGTGGTAGCCCATCGTCATCGCGCGGATCTCGTCGTCCACCGCGGCCAGGCGCGCGCAGTCCTCGATGCGGTCGATGTCGGGCTGCGGGTCGAAGAAACAGATGTTGTCGGCCACCGAGCCCGAGAACAGGCGATCCTCCTGCATCACGGTGCCGATCAGCGCGCGGTAGTGCGACAGCCCGAGCCGGTGGATGGGCGTGCCGTCGAACAGCACCTCGCCCTCGGTGGGCGCGAGCAGGCCCAGCATCACCTTGACCAGCGTCGTCTTGCCGCAGCCCGAGGGCCCGGTGACGGCCAGGCTCTGCCCCGCCTCGACGATGAGATCGACGCCGCGCAGCACCCACGGCTCGGTCGGGCCGTAGCGGTAGCCGACGCCGCGCAGCTCGATGCGCGCGGGCCGGCGGCCGAGGTCGACCTCGATCGCCGCGGGCGCCTCGCCGGCCTCGACCTGCGCGAGCGCGATGTCGGCCACGCGCTCGCCGTGCAGGCGCAGCATCGCGAGCTCGGAGGCCGTATCGACGAGCGCGCCGACGCGCTGCGAGAACAGCTCCTTGTAGGCCATGTACGCGAACAGCATGCCCACCGTGAAGCCGCCGGCCAGCACCATGCGCGCGGCCAGCCACACCACCAGCACGCGCTCCAGGCCGAACAGCAGCGTCTGCGCGCTCTCGTGCGCGACGTGCACGCGCGCGACGCGCAGGCCGGCGTTGAACTGGTCGGCCAGCATGTTCATCCAGCCGGCGCGGCGCTGGTCGCCGCGGCCGAACAGGCGCACGCTCTGGATGCCGCCGGCCGTCTCCAGGAAGTGCGTCTGCTGGCGCGCCGCGTGGATGATCTCCTCGGCGCTGGCCGCGCGCAACGAGCGGAACACCGCCGCGCGCAGCAGCGCGTACAGGCCCGCCGCGACCAGCGACACCGCCATCAGCGCCGGGCTGTACAGCGCCATCATCAGCAGCGTGCCGGCCACCATCAGGCCGTCCACCAGCGCCTGCACCAGCCCGGTCGTGAGCGTCTTCTGGATCACCTCGATCGAGCCGAAGCACGACACGATGTGGCCGACGTGGCGCTTCTCGAAGAACTCCAGCGGCAGCCGCACCAGGTGGCCGAAGACGTTGCCCAGCCACTGGAAGTTCAGCCGCGCGCCGAGCGTGGCCACCCACCAGCCGCGCACCGCGCCCATGCCGGCCTGCAGCAGCACCAGCAGGCCGAAGCCGAGCGCCAGCACGGCCAGCAGCTCGCGGTCGGCGGCCAGCAGCGCCTGGTCGACCACCCACTGCAGGTAGAACGGCAGCGCGATCACCACCACCTCGAGCGCCAGCGCGAGCGCGAGGATCTGCGCCAGGCCGCGGTTCAGGCCCGTGATGCGGCCCATCAGGTCGCGCAGCGCGAAGCGCACGCGCTCGGCCCGCGGCGCGAAGCCCTCGCCCGGATGCAGCTCCAGCGCGATGCCGGTGAAATGCTGCGCGAACTGCGCGTGCGAGAACGCGCGCACGCCCACGGCCGGATCGTGCACGACGATGCGCCGCGCCGACACCGAGACGAGCACCACGAAGTGGTTCATGTCCCAGTGCAGGATGCAGGGCAGCTGCAGCTCGCGCAGGTTGTGCAGGTCGAGCTTGAGCGGACGGCTGTCCAGGCCCAGGGCCGCGGCGACGCGCACGAGGCTCTCGAAGTTCGCACCCTTGCGCGAGACGCCGAAGCGCAGGCGCAGCGACGGCAGGTCGGTGTCCAGGCCCTGGGCCACCGCGACCATCGCCAGCGCCGCCAGGCCGCACTCGCTGGCCTCGGTCTGCAGGATGACCGGCACGTGGCGGCGCAGGCCCAGCCGGCGCGTGACGCCCGGCGGCACCGGGTCGTGCTCGGCCTCGCCCGTCATCGGGCGGCCACCTTCAGCGCCGCGAGCGGCTCCAGCGCCCACTGCAGCAGCGTGCGGTGTTCCGCGACGAGGCTGGCCTGCACGCGCATGCCGGCCTTGAGCGACGCGCGCCAGGCGAGCGCGGCGTCGGCGGGCGTCGCGGGGTCGAGCGACACGAGCACGCGAAAGACGTTGCGCGGCGCGGCCATGGCGCCGTCCGCGGGTTGGCCGAGGTCGGCGGCGCTGAGCGCGCTCTGCGACACCTCGCGCACGCGGGCCGGCAGCTGGCCGTAGCGCGCGTACGGGAACGCGTCGACGCGCAGCCACACGGGCGTGCCCGGATGCACGAAGCCGGCGGCGCGCGTGGGCACCCACAGCTCGGCCTCCAGCACCGCGCCGGCGGGCAGCAGCGTGGCCAGCGTCTGGCCGGCGACGACGGACTGCCCGGGCGCGGCCAGCAGCGTGGCGACCTCGCCGGGTTCGGGCGCCAGCACCTGCGTGCCGCGGTGCGATTCGTTCTCGGCCTGCGCCTGCGCGAGCGCCTGCACCTCGCGCCGCATCTGCGAGCTCTCGCGCCCGGCCTGCAGGGGCAGCGCGGCGCGGTCGGCGCGCAGCGTCGCGAGTTCCGCCTGCGCGGCCCCGCGCGCGCGCTCGAGCTCCGACAGGCGCGCCTGCTGGTCCAGCAGCTCGGTCTGCTTCTCGGCCGCCTCGACCGGCGACACCGCCCCGCTGCGCACCAGCTCCGGATAGCGCCCAGCGACCTCGCGCACCAGCTGCACGCGCTCGCGCTGCAACGCGATCTCGCGCTCCTGCTGGGCGACCCCGGCCTGCACAGCGACGATGCGCGCGTCCAGCGCCAGCGCCTGCTGGCGCGTCTGCTGGCCCTGCTGTTCGAGCTCCTGCGCGAGGCTGCCCTGGCGCAACGCGAGCGAGCGCGCGACGGCCTCCTGCGTCGGACCGGTGGCGCTCGACTGCTCCGCCGACAGCCGCACCACCGCCTGCCCCGCCACCACGCGGCTGCCCTGGGGCAGCGGCGTGGCCACCACCACGCCGGCCTGCGGCGCGACCAGCCGCAACACGCCGCCGGCCGGGGCGAGCACGCCCGTCACCGTCTCCTTGCGGGCGAAGCCCTGCGTGCCCGCGAACACGAGCAGCGCCGCCACCAGCAGCACGAAGAACGCGGCGATCGCCGTCCGCCACGGGCTGCGCGTCAGCACGATCGCGCCGTGGAATTTCTGGCGCTGGTAGTCGACGGCCTGGCGGCGGAACAGTTCGGGCATGGGTGGGTGGGCGGCTTCGCGCGACCGCGAAGGGTAGCCTGAAAATGCAGCACGGCCATCAGCGATTGCCCGTCGTTCGCAACCGGCGGATGCCGCGCGGGCATGGCCGCCATGCACATTCGTCAACCGGCGCCGGCGGCCGCGCCGCTACAGTCGTCCTCCCACCACCCCACGACGCGTTCGCGCGCGCACCGGAGCCTCGCATGAAGCTGCTGATCGGCAACAAGAACTACTCGTCCTGGTCGATGCGACCCTGGGTCATGCTGACCCAGTTCGACATCCCGTTCGAGGAGGTCCGCATCCCGTTCGAGAGCTTTGCCGCCGACTCCAGGTTCAAGGCCGCCGTGGCCGAGCGCTCGCCCGCGGGCAAGGTGCCGGTGCTGGTCGACGACGACGGCTTTGCCGTCTGGGACTCGCTGGCGATCGCCGAGTTCGTGGCCGAGAAGTTCCCCGGCATGGCGCTGTGGCCGCGCGACGCTCGCCGGCGCGCCCGCGCCCGCAGCGTCTGCGCCGAGATGCACAGCGGCTTCGGCACGATGCGCGACGTCTTCGGCATGAACATCGAGGCCTCGATGCCCGAGGTCGGCGCCCGCGTGCTGGCCGGGAACCCGGCCGCGCGCGCCGACCTCGCCCGCATGATCGAGCTCTGGCAGGAGGCGCTGGCCGAGTCGGGCGGGCCGTTCCTGTTCGGCGAGTTCAGCATCGCCGACGCCTACTTCGCGCCGGTGGTGATGCGCCTGCGCACCTACGCGCTCCCGGTGCCGGCGGACGTCGCCGCCTACGTCGAGCGCGCCACCGCCGCCAAGGGCACGGCGGCCTGGATCCGCGGCGCGCTGGCCGAGAAGGAGTTCCTGCAGTTCGAGGAGCCCTACCGCACGTCGCGCGACTGACGCGATCCCGCGACGCGGGGGGCTTCCACCCGCCTTTTCGCCCGCGGGGCGGACACGTCCTTCGGTATATTGACCGGACATGTCCGTTCCCCGTCTTTCCGCGCTGGCGCCGGTCGCGCTGGCCGTCGTCGCGCTGCTGGCCACCGGCCGCGCCCAGTCCCAGTCCCCCGCCGAGGCGGCGCGGACG
>Ga0207427_100824_pt1 | contig 13932 bp, 13 predicted proteins | sample AraplaCL_Cvi_mMS_FD_184268 | JGI IMG/M metagenome (GOLD analysis project Ga0207427, IMG submission 184268) | Arabidopsis root microbial communities from the University of North Carolina, USA - plate scrape CL_Cvi_mMS (SPAdes) (version 2) | ecosystem: Host-associated > Plants > Roots > Endosphere ... | reverse complement strand
CAACGAGGTGTCGTGCTCCTCGTGAACGGGGCCGCAACGCGCCTGCGCTAGACTTCGCCCCCGGCGCGCCCCGCTTTGCAGCCGCGCCGCGTCCCAGTTCCGCCGCGCCGATCTGCAGGGCCGGCGTCCGCGCCCGGCCCGCATGCCGGGCGGCCCGCCGACCATGAAACTCCTCTTCGACATCCTTCCGCTGGTCTTCTTCTTCGCGACGTACAAGATCGCGGGCAGGATGCCGGACCAGGGCGCGGCCTTCGCCACCCACTGGCTCGGCGCCGTCGTGCAAGGCGGCATCGTCGGCTCCACCGAGGCACCCGCCCTGCTGGCCACCGCGGTGGTGATCGTGGCCACGCTGGTGCAGGTCAGCTGGTACCGGCTCACCGGGCGCAAGATCGACCTCATGCTGTGGGTCAGCACCTCGATGATGATCGTGTTCGGCGGCCTGGCCGTCTGGTTCCACAACCAGATGTTCATCATGTGGAAGCCCAGCATCTACTTCTGGGTCTCCGGCCTGATCTTCTGGGGCAGCCAGGCGTTCTTCCACAAGAACATCTGGCGCGCCACCCTCGGTGCCGACATGGTGGCGCCCGACACCGTCTGGCAGCGCTTCAATTTCAGCTTCGTCGCGTTCTTCGCGCTGATGGGCCTGCTCAATCTCGTCGTCGTCTATTTCTTCCGCGACTACTGGGTGAGCTTCCATACCTTCGGCAGCACGGCGCTGATGGGGCTGTTCCTGGTGGCCGCTTTCTATTACCTGGGCAAGCACGTCGAACCCGAATCGATCGCCGAAAAGCCGGCGCCCTGACATGACGTCCACCCCTTTGCGCGACGCGATGACGCAGGCCCTGACCGAGCGTCTGGCGCCGCTGGTACTCCAGCTGGTGGACGACAGCGCCGCGCACGCGGGGCACGCCGGCGCGCGCGAGGGAGCGCATTTCAACCTGCGCATCGTGAGCGCGAAGTTCGCGGGATTGCCCCGTATTTCGCGCCATCGCCTCGTGTATGATGCCCTCCGCCCCTGGATGGCCGAGGGCGTTCATGCGCTCGCCATCGACGCCCGCACGCCGGACGAAGCCTGAGCCAAAACGCTGCTGCTTTGTTTCCGCGTTCGGAGATTCTCGATAGAGTTTCTCGATGGGTGCCTTTTGATGTGTCAAGGAGTATCCAGGTTTCCTCAACCTGAATTTCTCCGACAACATGGTGAAACCCCCGGGAACTTCCCCGTTCCCGGTCACATCCAAAACCGTTTGCTCGAAAGTCTCCCAGCATGAATTTCAAATCCTCGGCCGCGCTCATCGCCGCCCTCGTGCTGCCGCTGTCCGTGATGGCGCAGAACGTCGCCACCGTCAACGGCAAGCCGGTGCCCATGTCGCGCGTCGACGCGCTGATCAAGACGGCCACGCGCGGCAACCCGTCGCAGGAAGTCCCGCCGGAGGTCAAGGCCCAGGCCAAGGACCAGGTCGTGATGCGCGAGATCTTCGCTCAGGAAGCCGAGAAGCAGGGCATCCCCGGCTCGGCCGACTTCAAGGCGCAGCTCGAGATGGCGCGCCAGATCGTCCTGATCAACACGCTGTTCCAGAACTTCATCAAGACGCATCCGGTCACCGACGCTGAAGCCAAGGCCGAGTACGACCAGATCAAGGCCGAGCAGACCGGCCTCGAATACCACGCCCGCCACATCCTGGTGGACAGCGAAGACGAAGCCAAGAAGCTGATCGCCCAGATCAAGGCCGGCTCGAAGTTCGAGGACGTGGCCAAGAAGAGCTCCAAGGACACCGGTTCCGCCGAGAACGGTGGCGACCTCGACTGGGCCAAGCCCGGCAACTACGTGCCCGAGTTCGCGACGGCGCTGCAGGGCCTGAAGAAGGGCCAGATGACCGACGCGCCGGTCAAGACGCAGTTCGGCTACCACATCATCCGCCTGGAAGACACTCGCCAGGCCTCGTTCCCGTCCTTCGACGAAGTCAAGGACAAGATCAAGCAGCAGAAGGAGCAGGTCAAGCTCCAGGAGTACCAGGAGAAGCTGCGCAAGGCCGCCAAGACCGACTACAAGTTCGCTGCCGAACAGGCCGCTGCCGCCGCGCCTGCTGCCTCGGCCGCTTCGAAGAAGTAAGCCCCGCACGCGCGGCCCTCGCGGCCGCGACGTTCCCCGCGAGAGCGCCCGCCTGCGAAGGCCGGGCGCTTTTTTCATGGCGGTCGCGCCGCTCATGGTGGCCCCGTGTTCCGGGCATGCAGTCACCCTTTGTCATCTGCGCGCAGTCGCAGGATGACGGCGTGGCGGGCGCCACGGCGCCTCGGCGCGCCGCGCGTCGACGGGTCCGGCGTCCACTAACATGGGCGCCCCGCCCTCTCCGCGCGCCACCATGCGTCACCTCGCGACCTTCGCCGCCGGCCTTGCGCTGGCCCTCGCCCTGCCCGCACAGGCCGCGCCGGCCAGCTTCAGCATCGCCGCGCCCGACGCCAGCCAGGTGTTCCTGGCCGGCGAGATGACGGACTGGGACGCCGGCAAGGTGGCGATGCAACGCGACGAGCACGGCACCTGGCACACGGCGCTGGACCTCGAGCCGGGGCAGTGGATCTACAAGTTCGTCGTCGACGGCCAGTGGGTGCCGGATCCCGCCGGCGACGACCACGACGCCGACGGCCGGGGCGGCCAGCACTCGTTCGTGTTCGTCGGCGACGGGCCCTGGACGGTCGCGCCGGACATGCCGCGCGGGCAGGTGCAGGTGCTGCAGGTGCCCTCGCGCGCGCTGGGCCAGTCGATGACGGTCAACGTCTACCTGCCGCCCGGCTTCAGGCGCGGCCGGCAACTGCCCGTCCTGTGGCTGCTGCACGGCAGCGGCATGGACGCCGACCAGTGGTTCCGCACCGGCCACGTCGAGCGCTACATGGACCATCTGATCGCCGCCGGGGCGATCCACCCGTTCGTGGTCGTGATGCCCAGCGCCGGGCGTGGACAGGACGCCTATGACGGCGCCGGCGAGCGCTTCCTCGCGACCGAGCTGCCGCGGTGGCTGCAGGCGACCTACGGCCTGCACCCGGCGCGCGCGACGTCGGCGGTGGCCGGCATGTCGCTGGGCGGCACCGGCACCGTGGCGCTGGCGATGCGCCATCCGCAGCAATACGGCTTCGGCGTGGCGCTGTCGGGCTGGTATCCGCCCGAGCTGCTGCAGCAGGTGGCGCAGGCCAGGCGCCTGCCGCAGAAGCTGGTGCTGCGATGCGGCACGCGCGACGACCTGCTTTCGAGCAACCACGACCTCGTCGACGTGCTGCGCCAGCGCCACGCCGCGTTCGACTACGCCGAGGAGCCCGGCGCCCACACGTTCCACTTCTGGAGCCTGCACACGGCGTCGATGCTGACCTCGGTCGATGCGTATTTCCGCGGCGCGGACCGGTGACGCGCGCGCGAGGCGGGGTCCCGGTCGAGGCGAACGGCGGGCCAGACGACCCGCCCCACGACGGCGGCGGTCGAAACAACGTCGGCCCTCCCGTAGGGCGGGTCGTTCGACCCGCCATCGCGGCGCGCAGAAGCCGGTTCGCGGTCGAGCCGACCTGCCCTACGCGACCGGCGTATCCACCAACCGCCCGGCCTCGATGTGCAGCTGCCGCTGGCAGCGCGCAGCGATGGTCTTGTCGTGCGTCACCAGCACCAGCGTCGTGCCGATCTCGCGGTTGAGGTCGAACATCAGCTGCATCACCGTCTCGCCGGTGGCGAAGTCCAGACTGCCGGTGGGCTCGTCGGCCAGCAGCACCTGCGGGCGCACCACGAACGCACGCGCCAGCGCGACGCGCTGCTGCTCGCCGCCCGACAGGACGCGCGGATAGTGGCCAAGGCGCTCGGCCAGGCCGACGCGGGCGAGCATCTCGGTCGCCCGCGAGCGCGCGTCGCGCGCGCCTGCGAGCTCCAGCGGCAGCATCACGTTCTCGAGCGCGGTGCGGTGGGCCAGCAGCTGGAAGCTCTGGAACACGAAGCCGACCCGCTCGGCGCGCACGGCCGCGCGGGCGTCCTCGTCCAGCGCGAACAGGTCGCTGCCGGCCAGCTTGACGGAACCAGTGGTGGGAACGTCCAGGCCGGCGAGCAGTCCAAGCAGCGTGCTCTTGCCCGAGCCGGAGGCGCCGACGATGGCGGCCGACTCGCGGGCGTTCAGGGTGAACGAGATGTCATGGAGAATCGTCAGGGTTCCGGTGGCGTCGCTCACCTGCCGGGTGAGTCGATCGACGACGATGATGGGTTCCGACATGCATTCACTTTTCGGGGCGCGGCCTTTGCGCCGCAGATTCCTGCACTTTAGCGCGAGCCTTGCGGCGGCGCTGTGGCTGGGCCTGGCGTCCGGCGGCGCCGGCGCGGCGGCCGCCGACGACCACGTGATCGCCGTCGTGGGCGACAGCATCTCCGCAGAGTACGGCCTCGTGCGCGGCAGCGGCTGGGTGGCGCTGCTGGGCCAGCGGCTGGCGCAGCAGAAATCGCCATGGACGGTGTCCAACGCGAGCATCAGCGGCGACACCACGTCCGGCGGCCTCGCGCGCCTGCCCACGATCCTCAGGCAGCGCCACCCGAAGATCGTGATCGTCGAGCTCGGCGGCAACGACGCGCTGCGCGGCGTGCCGATGGGCGAGACGCGCAAGAACCTCGACGCGATGGCCACGCTCGCCCAGGCGGCCGGCGCGCGCGTGCTGCTGGTGGGCATGATGGTGCCGCCCAACTTCGGCCACAAGTACCAGCTCGAGTTCGGCCAGATGTACGCCGACGTCGCCACCGCGCGCCACGCCGCGCTGGTGCCCTTCGCCTTCGCCGGCTTCGGCGACCGCCCCGACAGCGACGCCTGGTTCCAGGCCGACCAGATCCACCCGCTGGCCAAGGCGCATCCGATCATCCTGGACAACGTGTGGGGCAAGTTGAAGCCGATGCTGTAGGGCGGGTCACCGGATCCCGCCGAAGCGCAAGGCCGTCATCCTGCGCGGAGCGAGCGAAGCGGAGTCGCAGGATCCACCCCGATGGAAGCGCAGCACGAAGCGTGGATCCTGCGACTGCGCGCAGGATGACAGGCGGGGATGGCGGGCACCTGCGGTCGGCGGACGGGCCGTTCGACCGGCCATCCGGCGACAGGGCCGCGATCAACGCGACGCGGCCGACCCCTTGGCCGCCTCGAGCGGCACCTGCACCGTCGGCGCCGACGCCGACAGCGCGCCGCGGCCCGACGGCGGCGCAGGCGGGGCCGTCGACGTGGCCGCGGACAGCGCCTTCACGATCGCCGGCTTGCGCAGCGCCGCGCCGCGCGGGCCGGGCATCTGCGACACCGGCACCCACGGGCCCAGCGCGTTCGCCGCGACCACCGTCACCGCGCCCGGCACCGCGCGATTGGCATGGGCGGCGGTGCCGACCGGCAGCAGCCGCGCGCGTCCGGTGATCGCGACGGGACGACGTGCGGCCGGCGCCACGACGGGCTCGGTGATCGCGTTCCAGTACCTGGCCGACACCGCGTACGCCGGGAACACCGGCTCGTCGGGCGCGAGGGCCACCCAGCCGATGGCCGGGCCGCCGTCCACGCTCAGCGCGGGCCCGCCGAGCCAGCCGACCAGGGCCGGCGCGAACACGGGCCGTGCGGCGCCCCACTGCCCCGGCGTCCACGCCCAGCGGCCCTTGACCTGCAGCCAGCGGCCATAGTGGAACGGCGCGAAGCCCCAGGGCTGGTCGTCGATCCAGGTCCAGCCCCAGGGCAGCTTCCACGACCACGCCCCCTGCTGGTAGGGCTGCCAGCCCGCGGGCAGCTTCGCGGGCGTCCACAGGCGCGCGCCGCCGGGGCCCGTGCTCCACGCGCCGAAGCGCGCGAGCTCGGCCTCCCCGGTCATCTCGGGCGACAGCGGCGCCGCGGCATTGGCGGCTGCGTGCGCGTCGTCCAGCTTGTCCTGCGCCAGCACCCAGTCGCCGAACGCGTCCTGCACGGCGGCGTCCATCTTGTAGTGCGTGGCGTTCCTGCCGTCGCGCCAGACCTGCGCGCGCTGCGGCGCCTTCAGCGGCAGCGAGCTGTCGGGCGCCTCGAGCAGCATGTCGCCGCTCCAGGCCTGCGCGCCCAGCACCTGCTGGCGCGCCGCGCGGTCGAAGCGGTACTGGCCGATGTGGTGCGGCACCCAGGCGCCCTCGTCGGTGTCGATGAACAGCTCGCCGGGGATGTCGTCGGAGCGCACGCGCACCGCGAGCTGGCCGTGGTCGAAGCGCAGGCGCACGTGCTGGTCGTCCATCTGCGTGACGACGAGGTCGGAGTCGCCGCCCAGCCGCACGACGGTCGAGCCGACCTGCACCGTGGCGCGGGCATCCTTGTCGGTGGTGATGCGGTCGCCGGTGGACAGCACCTGGTTGCGCACCACGTCCATCCAGCCGCCGTCGGCATTGAGCGTGCGCACCGTGCCCGCGATCTCGGCGACGCGGCCGACGCGGCCCGGCGGGTCTTCCTGCGCGCGCACGGCCGCGCTCGCGAGGCAGCCGGCGGCCAGCGCCGCGGCCAGGGCCAGGCGACGAGCCAGCAGGGAAGTGGCGGGACGAACGAGCGCGTGCAAGGTGTCCATGATCCATTCAACGCGGGACGGGTCGTGCCGGCCGACCGGCCGGCATCGCGAAACGGCCGAGCAATCGGCGTGCTCAGTCGTCCGCGTTCGGATCCATCTCGGGGAACAGCACGCTGGTGAAGCCGAACTGCGTGAAGTCGCGCATGCGGGTCGGGTACAGGCGGCCGACCAGGTGGTCGCACTCGTGCTGCACCACGCGGGCGTGGAAACCGTCGGCCTCGCGGTCGATCGCGTTGCCGTGCTCGTCCAGGCCCGTGTAGCGGATGCGCTCCCAGCGCGGCACGACGCCGCGCAGGCCCGGCACCGACAGGCAGCCTTCCCAGCCGTCGACCTCGGCGTCGCCCAGCGGCGTGATCACCGGGTTGACCAGCACCGTGCGCGGCACGGGCGGGGCGTCGGGGTAGCGCGGGTTGTTGTCGTAGCCGTAGATGACGAGCTGCAGGTCCACGCCGATCTGCGGCGCGGCCAGGCCGGCGCCGTTGGCGTGCTTCATCGTCTCGAACATGTCGGCGATGAGTTCGCGCATCTCGGGGGTGTCGAAGTGCTCGACGGGCTTGGCGACGCGCAGCAGGCGCGGGTCGCCCATCTTGAGGATCTCGCGGACGGTCATGGCACGAAAGGGCTGGAAGCGAAGGCCAGCCCGATTATGCAATCGGCCGCCCGCTCAGGAACCTGCCACCGTCGCCCGGCACTGCGCGACGTCGGCATCGATCGACTTCTTCATCGATTCGGTCATCGGCGTGGAGGCCCGGCGCGGCAGGTTCACGACCAGCAGTGCCTGGGCGGTGCGCAGGTGCTCGCAACCGGCCGCCTCGTCCCGGTGCGCGGCCGCGCCCGTCTCCTGCCCGGCGCGCGCCTCGAGCGCGCGACCCAGCAGCGATTGCGTCGCCGCCCGGTTGAACTGGATGATCACCTCGTCCTGCGACTGTTGCGGCAACGCACCGAAGGCCGCCGCGGCCTGCTCGGCCTGTTCCGCGGCACCGACCGCATCGTGCAACTGCAGGAGCGCCTCGCCGAGCCGGCCGTGGGCCTCCGCCTGCTCGGTGCGCGCGCGCACCTCCCGGGCGTCCTTGGCCGCCATCGCGTCGGCCACTTCCACGGCCCGGCGCAGGTGCACCAGCGCATCCTTCGATTGCCCCATCTGCGTGAGCAGGTGCCCGAAGTAGCCCTGGGTGCGCCCGTAGTTGCTGGCGAGGACCCAGTGCAGCGGATCGCGCGCGTAGGCGGGCTCCATGATGTCCAGCGCGCGCTGGTATTCGCCGACCGCTTCGCGTTGGGCCTCGGGGGTGCCGACGTTCTGCATCAGGTTGACTGCGCGCGCGGTGTGCGCGGTGCCCAGGTCGGCGATGACGTCGACGTCGTCCGGCCGGACTGCGTGAAGATGCTCCTCCTGCGCGATGTGCTGCCTGGACATCGGGTCGAACGCGACCTTGTTGCCGGAGCGAAGGTACATGATGGCCAGCAGCCCCGAATTGGACGCCAGTCGCTTGAGCGACTCGTAGTCGTCGGGCGTCGCCTCCGCGCGTGCTCGCGCCACGTCCATGCCTTCGCGCAACAGGTCCTCCGCCTCGCGCCAGCGGCCCTGGGTCATGAGCGCGGAGCCCTCGTGGGCACTGAGCGTCACGAATTGCGTCGCGGCATCGCGCTGGGCCGGGCCCGGGGTCTTCATGAGCGGCCGCACGATCGCGAGCGCCCGATCGAAGCTGGCCAGGCCCGCCTTGGCGTCGCCCAGGTTGGCGACGGTGCCGCCGCCCTGGATCTCGCCGATGTGGTCGTATCCCGAGGCGATCTCCAGCTGCAGCTGGGGATCGTTCTGCGACTCGTCGCCCAGTTGCTTCAGGTACACGAGCGCGGTGTCGACGAGCTTGCGGCGCGCGTCGATCGACCCCGGCAACCGGGCGATGGCGTCGTGCATGTCGAAGATGAAGGCGTGGGCCAGGCCGCGCACGCTCTCGAAGTGTCGCTGGGCGAGCGCACGTTCGCGTCGGGCCTGCACCCCCTCGTAGGCAGCCAGGCCGAGGCCGGCGACGAGCGCCACGTTGGCGACCAGCGCCATCGCGACCACGCTGCGATGACGCAACATGAAGCGCCCCGCGCGGTAGCTCCACGCACCGCGGCGCGCCTGCACCGGCAGGCCTTCGAGGTGGCGGAACAGGTCCTCGGACATCGCCTCGGCCGACGCATAGCGGCGCGCGGGATCCTTGCGCAGCGCCATCATCACGACGGCGTCGAGGTCGCCGCGCAAGCGCCGGCGCACGTTCTCCGGTTCGCCCGCCGCGGCGGCGCTGGGCGGCACGGGCTCGGTGTCGCAGATCGCGCGCGTGAGCTCGTAGGGGCTGTCGGTGGTCGTCGGCGGGTACGGGCTCGCGTTGGTCAGCAGGCGATACAGCACCACGCCCAGCGAGTAGATGTCGCTGGCCGGCGTGATCTCGCCGCCGCGCACCTGCTCCGGACTGGAGTAGACCAGCGTCATCGCGCGCTGCGCGGTGGCGGTGCGCGTCTGGGCCTGCGTGGCCTCCGGCTCGATGCGCTTGGCGATGCCGAAGTCCACCAGCTTGACCACGCCATCATGGCGCACGAGGATGTTGTCGGCCTTGAGGTCGCGGTGCACCACGCGCTTCTGGTGCGCGTAGTGCACCACCTGGCACACGCTGCGGAACAGGCGCACGCGCTCGTCGATGGACAGCTTGCGGCGCGCCACGTAGGCGTCGATCGGTTCGCCGTCGACCAGCTCCATCACGAAGTACGGTTCGCCGTCTTCGGTGATGCCGCCGTCCAGCACCTTGGCCAGGTTGGGATGGTCCAGGCTCGCGAGGATCTGGCGTTCGGCCTTGAAGCGCAGCGCGAGCCCTTCGGGGTTGAAGCCGTCGCGCATCACCTTGATGGCCACCTCCTGCGCGAACTGGCCGTCCGCGCGTTCGGCGCGATAGACCTCGCCCATGCCGCCGCCGCCGATGCGCGCGACGATGCACCACGCGCCCAGCCGCCGCCCGATCCAGCTGCGGCCGGGCGCCAGCGCGGCGTCGGCGATCCAGTCCTGCGGCAGCGAGTGCAGGCGCGCCTCCGCGTCCTGCGAGAACGCCAGCAGCGATTCGATCTCGGTGCGCAGGCCGCGATCGCCTGCACAGGCGTCATCGAGGAAGCGCGCGCGCTCCTCCGGCGCCAGGTCGATGGCCTGCGCGAGCAGGTTCTTCACCTGCTGCCAACGGGCGGGATCGGTGGTGGTGTCGGTCACTCGAGCTCCTTGGCTGCGGTCCGTCGAGGCGCATGCCTCCCCGGGTATCGGCCGCGCAGGTTACCGCGTCTGCGGCGCGCGGTCTGTATCGATGCGAACCCGCGCGCGCCACGGTCGAGCAGCGCGGTGGTCAATGTGTATCGCTGCGTAACGGGTGAGCTTCCGGGCCATCGCTTCTCGCTAAGCAGGGGAGAACAACAAACCCTCCGAGCCAAGCCATGAACGACAGCCCCCGCGAGGACGGCCGCCCGCCGGTCCTGCTCCACGACGAACCGCCACCCGTCCTGCGCCCGCCCGCGCGCGACACCGCCCTGCCCGCCCCGCTGGCCGCGCTGCTCGCGGCGCGCGACGCCGACGGACGCCGGCGCGCCATCGACGACATGCTCGCGGCCACCGGCTGCGACTGGCTCGTGTTCGGCGCCCTCGTGCCCTCGCGCGACACCGCGCGCCCGGTGTCGATGTGCACCGCGCACGCCGACCCGCAATGGATACGCCATTACTGCGCCGAGGCCTACTACGACGTGGATCCGCGGCTGGTCGAGGCCGCGCGCACGAGCCTGCCCGCGGCGTGGACGCTCGACCAGCTCGAGGCCGCCGCGGCCGACGCCCCGGCGCGCGCGCCGCTGCGGCGCTTCGTCACGGACCTGGCCGCCACCGGCATGCGCGGGGGCACCGTCCTGGTGCTGCCCGGCGAGGCCGAGGGCCGGCGCCACTTCATCAGCCTGCTGGCGCGCGAGCCGGGCCGCCTCCTGTCCGGCGAGCTCGTGGGCCAGGTGCTCACGATCGGCTTCTGCCTGCACGAGTACTACACGCGCTACAGCGGCCTGCCCGAGCCCGCCGAGCCCGCCGAGCCTGCAGCCACGCTGACGCCCGTGCAGCGCGAGATCCTCGGCCATGTCGCCCGCGGCGAGAGCGACAAGCGCATCGCGCACCACCTGAGCATCTCCTCGCACGCGGTGGACTACCACATGCGGCAGCTGCGCAACCGCTTCGCCGTGCACAACCGGGTGCAGCTCGCGCAGGCCTCGCGCCAGATGCTCGGGGCCTGACCGCACGCTCCCACGGATCGGCGCCTCCCCGATCCGCGGTATCGACACACCTCGATACCCCGCCAGGTTCATCGCCCGTGCGCGGCCGCCACCATAATCTGTGGCCGCGCACCGCGCGCCGGGGTCGCCCCCGCGCGCCGGGGCCGACGCAACTCGAGCACGGTGGGCCGGATGGAACACGGGACGGATGATCGACAGGGACGCCAGGGCGCCGCGGCCGCGGCCGGCATCGCCACGCCGCCGGGCGCGGTGACGGGCCTGCTCGAACGCTGGTCCGGCGGCGACGACGAGGCGCTGGCGCGCATGGTGCCCATGGTCTACGAGGACCTGCGCCGCATGGCGCGCCGCCACCTGCAGCGCGAGCGCGAGGGCCACACGCTGCAGGGCACGGGCCTGGTGCACGAGGTCTACCTGCGGCTCGCCGAGAAGGGGCCCACGCCGTGGGCGTCGCGCGCGCACTTCTTCTGCTGGGCCTCCACGATGATGCGCCACATCCTCATCGACCACGCGCGCTCGCGCCAGGCCGCCAAGCGCGGCGGCGGCGTGGAGGTGCTTAGCCTGGACGCGCTGCACGAGGACCGCGGCACGCTGCCCGGCGTCTCGGCCCAGGTGCCGGACGACGCCCCCGACCTGATCGCCATCGACCAGGCGCTGCGCAAGCTGGAACGGCTCGACCCGCAGCAGGGCCGCGTCGTCGAGCTGCGCTATTTCTGCGGCCTGAGCGTGGCCGACACGGCCATCGCGCTCGAGGTCTCGCCGGCCACGGTCAAGCGCGAGTGGGTCACGGCGCGGGCGTGGCTGATGCGGGAACTGGGGCGGGCCAAGGCGTCGTCCTGATCGGTGACGTGGGCAGGGCGGGTCATCGTCCCGCGTGTTCGCACGCCCGCGCGGCTGCCGGAATCGCAGATCCCGCGCGCGGCCAGCCCGCCGCTCGTCCCGCGCGGCGATCGCCCTCACGCGTCCCCCTGCGCCCATCGCAGCAACGTCGCCACCGGCGCGTACAACCCGCGCGGGATCGGGTGATCGAGCGGCACCTCCTCGTACAGCCGCTCGGCCAGCGTCGCGTCCTCGGCCAGCGGCACGCGCGCCTCGGCGGCGAGCTCGCGCAGCCGCATCGCCACCTCGTTCTGGCCGCGCGCGATCACGCGCGGCAGGTCGCGCTCACCCAGGTACTGCAGCGCCACGGCGACGCGGCCCGAATGGATCACCGCCGACGAGGCCGCCACGCGGTCGCCCAGGCCGGCATAGATCGCCTCCAGGTGCGCGCCGCGCCGGCGCGCGCGCGTGAGCGGGTCGCCCTCGGCATCCTTGTAGTCGCGCCGCACCTCGTCGATCGACATGCGCAGGCTCTTGATGTGCTCGTGGTGCTGGTGCACGTAGTCGACCGCCGCCAGCGCGGCGTAGATCACCGTGGCCGCGGCGAACAGCCCCAGCAGCGCGTGCGCGCCGACCGCCATGATCGCGTCGGGCCCGAGCCAGCCCAGCTTCAGCGCCGTGTCCAGCAGGCCGCGCAGCGTGGCGCCCACCAGCACGGCCAGCAGCAGCGTCTTGACCAGCATCTTGAGCAGGTTGACGAGGTTGCGCGTGGAGAAGATGCGCTTGAGGCCGCTGGCCGGCGACAGGCGCGAGACGTCCGGCTTCAGGCGCCCGAACGCGGCCACGCCGCCGACCTGGAAGAACGCGCCCGCGATGCCCGCAAGCGCCGCCAGGCCCGTCACGGGCAGCGCGATCCACAGCAGCACGCGGCCGGTGTGGCGCAGCAGCTCGGGCAGGCGGTCGTCGGGGCGCGCGAGCAGCTCCGCGCTGGTGGCATGCAGCCACAGCTCGCGCAACAGGCCCAAGCTGGTCGCGCCCAGCAGCCACAGCGCCGCGAGGACGACCGCGAACACCGCAGTCGACGTCACGTCGGCGCTCAGGACGACGTCGCCGCGCTTGCGCGCCTCGCGCAGGCGGCGCGGCGTCGGCTTCTGGTCCTTGTTCGCGCTCACAAGGTGGTCCGCAGGAAGTCGAGCACGCCGTTCTCCGGCTTGAGGAACTCGCGCAGCGAGTCGTACAGGAAGTACATGAACAGCAGCAGCATCAGGTTGGCGAGCACGCTCTTGACCGGCTGCGAGAACACGAAGATGTTCAGCTGCGGCGCCACGCGCCCCACCAGCCCGATACCCAGCTCCACCAGCAGCAGCACGAAGATGACCGGCGCCGCGAGCTTGACCGTCCAGAGGAACAGCGTGTCGCCCTGGCGCACCGCGAACTGCTCGATGACGCTGCCCACGTGCGGGTAGAACGACGCGACCGGCCACAGCCGGAACGAATCGACGATCACGCGCACCATCGCGATCATCCCGCCGGCCGACATGAACAGCGTGATCACCACCCAGCCCAGGAACTGCCCGGTCGGGCCGCCTTCGTGGCCGCCGACCGGGTCGAAGAACGGCGCGCTGCCCGAGCCGGTCTGGAAGTCGATCAGGTCGCCCACGCTCTGCACGGCCCACACGAAGATGCCGAATCCCAGGCCCAGCAGCACGCCGATGAAGGCCTCCTTGGCCGCCACGAGCACCCAGCCGCCCAGGGTCAGCACGGGCAGGTCGCTGGCCGCGGGCGACATGAAGATCGCCAGCAGCAGCACGACGCCGTTGCGCACCAGCCCGCTCATCAGGTTGCCCGAGAAGAACGGCGCGATCGAGAACACGGCCAGCAGGCGTGGCAGCGTCAGCGCCACCGGCGTGAACCAGACCTGCAACGCGGCGAGCTCGAGTGGCGTGTCCATGCTCAACCCTGTCCCGAGCGCCGTGCGGCCCAGCGGGCGGCCGCCAGTTCCTCGGCCGCCGATTCGAGCCGGTCGTCCTCGCGCCGGCGCTCGAGCGCGCGGGCGTCGCGCGCGAGGCGGGCCGCCTTCTCGACGCCGCCCGCCGCGCGCCGCAAGGCCTCGCGGCTGGCCTCGGCCGCGCGCGCGCAGGCGTCCGCCCGCGCCTGCGCCTGCGCGACGGCCTCGCCCTCGCGCGCGATGCGCTCGTCCAGCACCCGGCTCCACGCCGCCGCGCTCGCGAGCGCGCCCACGTCGAGCGCCGGATCGGCACCGGCGACCTG
>Ga0207427_100813_pt1 | contig 14082 bp, 12 predicted proteins | sample AraplaCL_Cvi_mMS_FD_184268 | JGI IMG/M metagenome (GOLD analysis project Ga0207427, IMG submission 184268) | Arabidopsis root microbial communities from the University of North Carolina, USA - plate scrape CL_Cvi_mMS (SPAdes) (version 2) | ecosystem: Host-associated > Plants > Roots > Endosphere ... | reverse complement strand
CATGCACTCGCCGGCGCCCGCCCATGCCGCGCCCACCGGCGCGGCCCCCACGCTGGACCAGACGCGCGCGCTCGCCTACGCCGCGCTGCTGGACTTCGCCCGTCGCAACGACCACGCGCACGCGCTGGCCACGTTGATGCGCGCGCTCGCGTCGCTGACCGGCGAGGCCTGCTGGCTCTGGCCGCAGCCGCCGGGCGGCGACCTGTCGATGCCGCCGATCCACGCGCAACCGGCCAGCACCCGCCCGGCCGCCGCGCCAGAGCCGGTGCCGGCGGCGTGGCCGTGCAGCCACTCGGGCACCGTCGTCGGCGAGCTGCGCATGGTCGTGCCCGCCGGCCTGGCGGCCGACGACTGGGCGGAGCGCCTGCTGCCCGTGCGCGACGCGGCCGCCGCGCTGCTGGCCGGCCTGATCGAACACGCGGGCCACGCGCTGCCCGGCTCGCTGGCGCTGCAACGCACCGCGATGCGCGAGGCCGGCACCTACGTCTGGGAATGGGACCTGACCACCGACGTGCTGGGGGACATCGACGAGGGCGAGCGCATCCTCGGCTATCCGACCAACACGCTGGGCCACACGCAGGCCGACTGGGATCGCATCGTCCACCCGGACGACCGCGCGCTGATCGACCAGGCCTTCCATGCCCACGTGCGCGGCGACGAGGCCCTGTACCGCGTCGTCTACCGCGCCAAGGCGGCAGACGGGCACTGGCGCTGGATCGAGGAGCGCGGCCGCATCGTCGAATGGGATCGCGCCGGCCAGCCCACGCGCATGTTCGGCACGCAGACCGACGCGACGCTGCTGCGCGAGCTGGAACAGGCGCAGCGCGACCGCCTCGCCGCCGAGGCCGCCAGCAGCGCCAAGACGATGTTCCTCTCGCGCATCAGCCACGAGCTGCGCACGCCGCTGAACGCCGTGCTGGGCTTCGCCCAGTTGCTGGCCACCGACCCGGCACTCGTCGCGATGCCCGCGCAGCGCCAGCAGGTGCGCATGATCCACGAGGCCGGCGACCACCTGCTCGCCATGATCGGCGACCTGCTCGACCTGTCGCTGGCCGAGGCCGCGCACCTGCCGATCCACCTGCAGAACGTGCCGCTGGCGCCGCTGTTCGAATCGTGCGCCGCCTGGTGCCGCCCGCAGGCCGACAGCGCGCGCATCACGGTCGAGGCCGAGAACCCGGACGCCGGCGCGTCGCTGCTGCGCGCCAACGCCGTCGTGCGGGCCGACCCGACGCGGCTGCGCCAGGTGCTGGCCAACCTGCTGAGCAATGCCGTCAAGTACAACCGGCCCGGCGGCAGCGTGATGCTGCGCGCCCGTGCCGCGGACGACGAATGGCACATCGAGGTCGAGGACACGGGCCACGGCATCAGCCCCGCCGACCGCGCCCGCCTGTTCCAGCCCTTCAACCGCCTCGGCCGCGAAGCGTCCGGCATCTCCGGCGCGGGCCTGGGCCTGGCGCTGTCGCAGTCGCTCGCGCAGCTGATGGGCGGGCGCATCACCGTGCAGAGCGTGCTGGGCGTGGGCTCCACGTTCCGCCTCAGCCTGCCGGCGGCGTAGGCGCGAAAGCGGAAGAGGCGCCAAGCGCTGCCGGCGCGTCGGGCTGCGGCCGGACGTGTCTGGCACGAGAGAAGGGGTCAAGGGCCGCCGAGGCGTCGGGCGGCCGCCAGGTGTCTGGCACCTCCTCGATCGCGCTGGTCGGCTGGCAATGGCCACGGCGCTGCCGCGACCGAGACGGTATCTGACACCGATCCCGGGCCGGCGGCGTTCGCGGGGGATCGAGGCCACGGCTGCCCCTTCCCTTGCGCAATGAAAACGCCCCGCCGAAGCGGGGCTCGAAGGAGCAGCGAGAGCGGATCAGGCGGCGCGACGCGCGGCCGCGTGATGCAGCGCCGCGACCTGCGTCGCGCCCGCCGCCTGCGCCACGCGCTCCGCCGCCGCGTACTGCTTGGTCGCGATGCCGTTCATGCCGGCGACGGTGCCCAAGGTCATGAGGGCGGCGAGGGCGAAGGCGGCGAATTGGGCGGTGGTCTTGGTCATGGCGGGCTCCTGGGTGTTCGGGGTCTGGATCGCGTTGCGTGATCCGATGGGTGAACTATCGGTGTTCACCGACCACGCCGCCAGCGGCTTGCGACGAGCCGGCCCGTTCGCGGCGCCAGCCGTCGATTTGCGCGATGGACCGTCAGGAAGGAAGGCCGTCCGCCACGGCCGCGGGCGGGCGCCGCGTGCGCGTCACGCGCGGCCGGCGTCCGCCAGCGCGCGCAGCGCCATCATCTGCGTGGCGATGGGCGCGGGCAGCGGCTTCGCGCCGGCCAGCACGTCCTCGATGTAGCGCGCGGTCGTCGACGCGTCGATCGCCGGCGGCAGCTCGGGCACCGTCAGCAGCGAGCCGCCCTGCGCGGGCACGGACAACTCGGGCTGCTCGATGCCGCCCAGGAACGCGGTGAGCCTGGGGCAGCGCCGGGCGTCGGCCACCGGCTCGCCCTCGGTGCCGCGCATCAGCAGCGCGGTGGCGCCGGTCAGCGCGAGGAACTGGCTGAGGCTGACGGCGTATTCGGGGTGCGTGTGGTTGACGACGCGCACCGCGTTGCGGCGCGGGCCGAGCGCGGGCAGCAGCTTGGCCAGCGAGTGCGCCGGGTTGCGCAGGCCGATCATGCGGCGCAGCGCCAGCACGCGGGCCAGCGACGGGTGCAGGTCGTCGGTGGCGATGAAGGCCGGCGCGCCGGCCGCCCAGCGCGCGGCCACGCCGGCCGCGTCGCGCACGGGCGGCAGGCCCAACGCCTCGAAGACGGCGGCCGTCGTGACGCGTCCCGGGTCTTCCTCCAGCCCGTGCACCAGCACCGGCAGGCCCTCGCGCGCCAGTTGCAGCGCCAGCAGCGGCACGAGGTTGGGCAGCTTGCGCGCCCCGTTGTACGACGGCAGCACCACGGCGCCGGCGGCCGGCGGCTCGGGCAGCGGCAGCAGGCGCGGCGCGACGGCGTCCATGAAGCCGGCAAGTTCCTCGGGCGTCTCGCCCTTGATGCGCATCGCGATCGCGAACGCGCCGGCCTCGACGTCGCTGACCTGGCCGTCCAGCAGCCGCGCCATCAGGTCGGCCGCCTGGGCCCGATCGAGCGCGCGCGCGCCGTCCTTGCCGCGGCCGATCTCGCGCAGGTAGGGGGCGATGCTCATGCGGCGCACTCCTCGAGCACGCGGGACATCCAGGGGGTGTGCGGGCGATCCATGGCCCAATTGTGGCGTCACGCAGGGCGTGTACCCTTCGGGCCTCGACCAACCCAGGGATTTCCGTGCGCCGTCTGCTGATCCTCCTTGCCGCGTGGTTCACCGCCTCCGCCTGTCACGCCGAACTGCCGACCATCGAAGCCATCGACGCGATGCACGCCGACGCCGGAGCGCGCATCGCCGCGGGGCGGTTCGACTCGCTGCTGGCCGAGGCCGACACGGACCTGCAGACCCAGGCGCGCCTGGCCGACGGTCGCTGGAAGCTGGCCATCCTGCTGGGCGGCATGCGCCGGGGCTTCGCGCAGAACGCGCATTCGCCGGCCGACTGGCAGGCGCACGAGACAGCGCTGAAGTCCCTCGCCGCACGCCACCCCGACTCGCCGAACGCCTGGCTCTTCCTGGCCATCCTGGCGCACAGCCATGCCTGGGCCGAGCGCGGCCAGGGCTACGCCGACACGGTCAGCGAGGACGGCGTGGCCGCGTTCCAGCGCTACCTGACCCAGGCCCGGACGCTGCTCGACACCCACAAGGTGCCGGCCAATCCGGCCTGGCATGCGCTGCGCCTGAACGTCGGCGGCGCGCTCGGCGAGAGCCGCGCCAGCCTCGATGCCCTGTTCGCCGCGGCCATCAAGCGCCAACCCGACTACGTGCAGACCTGGCAAGCCCGCGAGACCTACCTCGAGCCCAAGTGGGGCGGCCGCATCGAGGACGTGATCGCACTGGCGCAGCTGGGCGGCCGCACCGTGTCCGCGCGCGAGGGGCGCGGCATGATGGTGGAGGTGCTGGCGGCCGCCTTCGACTGCAACTGCAACGCGCTGATGAGCCACCCGGGCATCGACTGGGCCGAAGTCAGAGCGTCGATGGACGACGTCCTCCAGCGCTGGCCGGACGACGTCAACGCGCAGCGCTACTTCCTCATCGCCTGCGAGCACGCGGACAAGCCGCTGGTGCAGCACCTGCTGCCCTCGGTGACGGCGCCGCCCTCGCCCACGTTGATCGGCGCCAACGCGCGGGTGTTCGAGCTGTGTCGCGCGTGGGCGCAGGGCAAGATCGCGTCGTTCGCGATGCGCGACCACGACAGCGGGGAGATCCGGGTCGTCAAGTGAGCGTGCCGCGCGCGAGCGGGCACCCGCGTGACGCCTGCGCGCGGGGCTCTCAGCGCCTGGCCTCGGTGCGCTTCATCGCGAGGTAGTCCGCCTTCTCCATCTCGTGCAGCTGGCGCGGGTAGCGCTCGGTGGCGTCGAACCAGGCGCCCAGGCGCTGCTCGAGCTGCGCCGGTGCCGGCGCGGCGACGTAGTCGTCGATCGCAAGGTAGTAGCGCATCGTGTTGCGCTCGACGAGCCCGCGCACGCCGGCGACGTAGGCCGGTTTGCCGTCGCTGCCTTCGCCGCTGGTGCTGAAGCCCACCTTGTCGGCGCCCACGGTCGACAGGTAGGTGTTCATCGCCACGCGCGCCGTGAAGCCGAAACCGTAGGCGTAGCTCATGTGCAGCATCGTGTGGCCGGCGTCCAGCGGCGCGGCCTCCACGGCGATGCGGTAGTCCTTGGTGCCGAGCGGGCCGTCGGCCGAGGTCAGCTCCGCGCGCAGGTAGTCGGCGCCGTCGGCCACGGACTTGTAGTCGAAGTGCAGCTTGTAGGCGTCGTCGACGGGCTGGTCGTACTTGCGGCCCAGCGCCATGTCCAGCCCCGTCGGCTGTGCGTGGCACATCTTCACGTTCAGGTGCAGGATCAGGATGCCGCACCAGTTGTCCGTGCCGCGCAGGCCCTTCTGCACCGTCGCGTAGGGCTGGTCGACGCGCGCGTAGACCTCGCCCTCGAGGTGGTCGCCCGTCTGCGTGGACTGCAGCACCAGCGGCCGTCCGTAGGCGTTGTGGGCGAGGCGGTCCTGCAGCGAATCGAACTTCGCGTGCAGGGCCGCGGCGTCCTGCGCCTGCGCGGCGCCGGCCAGGGCGAGGGCGGCGCACAGCGCGATGGTCGGCTTGAGGGATCGGTTCGTCATGCAAGGATCGGAGTTCATAGCCAATATTCCCACATCCCCACGGACATCTCCTGCAGCCGCGCCCACAGGCCGCGGTGCTGCCATTGGTCGAGCGTCAGCGGGGTGGACTGCTTGACGTCCTGCTCGAAGGCGCTGCGCATCTGGTCGCCGAAGGCCGCGCTGAGCACGATGGCGTCGATCTCGTCGTTGTGCAGGAAGCTGCGGCGGTCGAGGTTGGTCGAGCCGATGGCGCTCCACACGCCGTCGATGAGCGTCGTCTTCGAATGCAGCAGGGCGCCCTGGCGCTCGTGGATCTTCACGCCGGCCTGCAGCAGCTCGCCGTAGTGGCGCCGGCCGGCGGCGGTCACGAGCCAGGTGTCGCTGACGCTGGGCAACAGCAGCTGGACGTCGACGCCGCGGTGCGCCGCGTCCGCGAGCGCGCCCAGCAGCTGCGGGTCGGGGTCGAAATAGGCGTTGGCCAGCAGGATGGACGTCGACGCGCTGCGGATCGCCGAGAGCAGCGTCGCGTAGATCTGGCTGTACGGCTCGGTGGGCGTGCCGCCGATCGCGCGCACCACCGCATCGCCCTGGCGGCCGACCTGCGGGAAGTAGTCGGCCGGCGCCATGGGCTTGCCCTTCTGGCGTGTCCAGGTGTCCATGAACAGGTGCTGGAAGTCGGCGACGACGGGGCCGTCGATCTGCAGGTCGGTGTCGCGCCACGGCACCTTCTGCCCGTGGCCGGGCTGCTCCTTGGACTTCTGGCTGAACGAGCCGCCCGAGTAGACGCTGCTGATGTTGATGCCGCCGACGAACGCGGTGCGGCCGTCGATGATCGTGAGCTTGCGGTGGTCGCGCTGGTTCACCTGCCAGCCGGCCTTGGCCTTGAGCGGGTCGATCGGGTTGAACTGCAGCGCGTTGACGCCGTGCGCGGCCAGGTCCTCGAAATAGCCCTTGGGCGTGCTGATCGAGCCGACGCTGTCGTAGATCAGGTTCACGACCACGCCGCGCGCCACCGCCGCCTTGAGCTCGGTGGCGAAGCGCTGGCCGACCTCGTCGTCCTCGATGATGTAGCTCTCCATGTCGATGGAGTTCCTCGCGCCGGCCATCGCGGCGTACAGCGCCTGGTAAGTGGACGGGCCGTCCTGCAGCAGCGTCACCCTGTTGCCCGCGGACAGCGGCGCGCCGGTGATCTCCTGCTCGTAGGCGAGGTGGCGCTCGAAGATGTCCGTGTCCTCGCCCGCGGCCTGCAGGCGCGCCAGCACGCGCTTGCGTGCGTCGTCCGACAGCGGCCCGTGCGGCCCGTCGATGCGCACGTTCTCGACGCCCGCGGCCTGCGCCGCGTCCGGCGCGATGGTGGGCAGCGTGCTGCAGGCGGCCAGCAGCGCGAGCGAGGCGGAACTGGCGGCGCGGGCCAGTTGCGGGCGGAAGGCGGGCATCGTCGTGGGCGTGGAGGTGGCGGAAGCGGTGGTCGGCGAAGGCGGGTTTGGCAACTCGCGTGCCCGACAGCAGCGGCCCCTCCTTACAATGCGCTCCATGCAGGCCTCACCTTCCCGCGAGCGCGAATTCATCCTCCGGCTGTCGTGCCGGGATTCCAAGGGCATCGTGCACGCGGTGTCGGGCCTGCTGTTCCAGGCCGGTTGCAACATCATCGACTCGCAGCAGTTCGGTGACCTGACCGGCGGCGGCGCGACGGGCCGGTTCTTCATGCGCGTGCATTTCGAGGCGCCGCCGCAGCTGGCCGACGTCGCGACGCTGAACAGGATGCTGTCCAACGTGACGCAGCAGTTCGAGATGGATTCGCAGCTGCATTCGCTGGCGCGCCGCCCGCGCGTGATGCTGATGGTCAGCCAGCACGGGCACTGCCTGAACGACCTTCTGTTCCGCTGGCAGAGCGGCCAGCTGGACATCGACATCCCGGCCATCGTCTCCAACCACACGACCTTCGCCGACCTCGCGGCCAGCTACGGCCTGCCGTTCCATCACCTGCCGCTCGCGCCGGGCGCGACGGCCGCGGCCAAGCGCGAGCAGGAGCAAGCGGTGCAGGCGATCGTCGACGACGAGGCCATCGACCTGGTCGTGCTGGCGCGCTACATGCAGATCCTGTCGCCCGAGCTGTGCGGCGTGCTCGAGAACCGGGCCATCAACATCCACCACAGCTTCCTGCCCAGCTTCAAGGGCGCCAAGCCGTATTACCAGGCGCACGACCGCGGTGTGAAGCTGATCGGCGCCACCGCCCACTACGTCACCGCCGACCTCGACGAGGGCCCGATCATCGAGCAGGACGTCGAGCGCGTGAACCACACGCTCACGCCCGAGGCGATCACGGCCATCGGCCGCGACGTCGAATGCGTCGTGCTCGCGCGCGCCGTGCGCTGGCACGTGGAGCATCGCGTGCTGCGCAACGGCCGCAAGACCGTCGTCTTCAACTGAGCCCGCCCCGCATGCCCAACCCGAAAGCCCGCGCGGCCGTGCTGCACGCCTCGCCCGAGGACGCCGAGGCCCAGTTCTACGACGCGCTGCGCGACGGCGACCTCGACCGCGTGATGGCCGTCTGGGCCGACGAGGAGGACATCGTCTGCGTGCATCCGGGCGGCGCCCGCGTGGTCGGCCCGCGCGCCGTGCGGGCGGCATTCGAGGCGATCTTCGCGAGCGGCCAGCTCGCGGTGCACCCCGAGCACGTCAAGGTCGTCCAGGCGATGGGCAGCGCGGTGCACAGCGTCCTCGAGCGCATCGACGTCGTCACCGTCGAAGGCCCGCGCACGGGCTGGATCGTCGCCACTAACGTCTACGTGAAGACGGGCCAGGGCTGGCGCATGGTGGCCCACCACGCCAGTCCCGGCGCGCCCGACGACCTGCCCGAGATCGCGGAACCCACCCCGTCGATCCTGCACTAGGGGCCGGCCCCGCCGGATGCGCTCGTGCGGCGCGGCAATGTCCCCAGGACGGCGTTGCCCGGGAGCAACCTGGGCATGTCGATTGCTTGACGGCCGGCGCATACTACCTTCGAGAGTTTTCAGCGATGGCCGCCGTCATGTCTCCCGCCAACACCTTCTCGCACCGCGCGCCCTGGTGGCTGCCGGGCGGGCACCTGCAGACCATCCTGCCGTCGCTGTTCGCACGCGCCACGGTCGGCGAGGCGCCGAAGTTCCGACGCGAGCGCTGGACGACGCCCGACGGCGACTTCATCGACGTCGACTTCCTCGTCGACGCGCGCGGCGTCGACGCCGACCCCACCACGCGCCCCACGCTCGTGCTGTTCCACGGCCTCGAGGGCTCGTCCAGGAGCGGCTACGCCAAGGCCTTCGCGTGCCTGGCGCGCGAGCAGGGCTGGTCTTACGCGGTGCCGCACTTCCGCGGCTGCTCGGGCGAGCTCAACCTCGCGCCGCGCGCGTACCACTCGGGCGACTACGAGGAGGTCGAGTGGATCCTCAAGCGCATGAGCGAACGCCGTGGCGGCCCCGTGCTCGCCGTGGGCATCTCGCTGGGCGGCAACATGCTGCTGCGCTGGGCCGAGGAATCCGGCGCGAGCGCCAGCAGCACGGCGACGGCCGTGGCGGCCGTCTGCTCGCCGATCGACATGGCTGCCGGCGGTCGCGCCATCAGCAGCGGCTTCGGGCGCCTGACGTACACGCGCATGTTCCTGAGCACGATGAAGCCCAAGGCGCTGGCCAAGCTGCGCCAGCACCCCGGGCTGTTCGACGAACGGCGCCTGCGCGCCGCGCGCGACCTGTACGAGTTCGACAACGTCTTCACCGCGCCGCTGCATGGCTTTCGCGACACCGATGACTACTGGAAGCGCGCGTCGGCCAAGCCGCGCCTGAGCGACATCCGGATCCCGGCCCTGGTGCTCAATGCGCTGAACGACCCGTTCGTGCCAGGCCACTCGCTGCCCAAGCAGTCGGAGGTCGGGTCGCACGTCACGCTGTGGCAGCCCCGGCACGGCGGGCACGTCGGCTTCGCGTCGGGCCGGCTGCCGCCGGGCAACGCGTTGTCCATGCCGACCTCGGTCTTCGGCTGGCTCAAGAGCCACAATCCCTGAGAGACCCGCGCGCGGCGTTCGCCCGCGCGCATCGCCCCAACGACAGGAGATCCGGCATGGACGACATGGTGCGCGCGGCGCTGAAGAAGTGGCCCAACGTGCCGGCCTGCACCGGCTGGCTGGCACTGGACGCGCGCGGCGACTGGTACATGCGCGACGACCGCACCCAGCACGCCGGCCCGTTCCCGCAGTCCAAGGGCAGCCGCATCGAGCATCGCCAGCTGCGCGAGTTCATCGAACGCAACTACGAAGGCGCCCCCGACGGCGCCTGGTATTTCCAGAACGGCCCGCAGCGCGTCTACGTCGAACTGGAGGCGGCGCCGCACGTGTGGCGCCTGGCCGCGCGCGCGGGCGCCGCGCCCGACGTGCGCTCGCACGCGGGCGGCGAGCCGGCGGCGGTCGAATCGGCCTGGGTCGACGAGCGCGGCCGCCTGTTCCTGGCCACCGACGCCGGCTTCGGCCTCGTGCACACGCAGGACATGGAAGCGGCCGCCGACGCCATCGAGGCCGGCCTGTGGTCGCCGCAGTCGCTGGAGTTCGCGGCGATGCCGGCACGCTTCGGCTTCTGCCTGAGTCCGGCGACGCTGTGGGACGGGCACCCGCCGCGAGAAGCCGCGGACACCCACGCGGCCCCCTGAACGACGTTCGCAGGGCGGGTCGTCTGACCCGCCGTTCCGCGGCGCCGCGCAATGGCCGGAAAGCGCGGCGATCCGGGCCCCAAAGGGCGTGTGCGAGGTGACCGCGACAGGACAGGCAAGGTCGCCCCAACGACCCGCCCTACGGTTCCCACAATGAAAAAAGCCGCCCGGGGGCGGCCTTCATTTGCGCGACGCGACCTACCTGGACGCCGCCGACGCCGCTGCGGAAGCCGCCGCAGCCGCGTCAGCCGACGCGCCCGAGGCCGCGGGCGCCGCCGGCTCGGCGAGCTTGCCGCCGCCATGGTTGGCCATGTAGACGACCGCGCGGCCGATCTCGAAGTCGGTGAAATCGCCGCCGCCCTGCGCGGGCATGTTGCCCTTGCCCTTGAGCGCGGACTGCAGCAGCGCGTCGTAGCCCTTGGCCACGCGCGGGCCCCAGGCCGCCGCGTCGCCGAACTTCGGCGCGCCGAGCAGGCCGGCCGTATGGCAGGTGGTGCACTGGGCCTCGAAGACCTGCTGGCCGGTCTTGAAGACGACCGGGGCGCTGGCGTCGAACACCGCGTCGCTGGCCACCGGCGCGATGCGCAGGGCCACCGCGGAGGCACTGAGCGCCTCGGTGCCAGGGGACTTCTTGTTGTCGAGCGTGACGAACTGCGTGAGCATGATGATCACGAGCACGGGGACGATGAACGAGGCGGCCACTATCGTGATCAGCTGCCGCGGCGTCTTGATGCCGGACTCGTGTTCTGCTTCTTCGTGGTGCTGCTCTTCGCTCATGAATTCCTCGGGGCAGGGGCTGCGGGAAGATCATCCACCGAGGACGCGCGCCTGTTTCGCGCGTACTCGGCCGTCAGGTAAAAGCCGCGCGATTATAGGTTCCGGCAATGGGCCAAACCTCGTCGTGCAGGCGTTGGACGCCCCGGGACAAACCCCCGCTTGACCCCTGCGCCGTCATCCTGAGACGACGCGCAGGATGACACGCTTGGCGCAGATGGGCTCGCCAAAGCAGGACGCCCGGCACGGGCCGGGCGTCACATGGGGGACGAGTCGCGCAGCGGCCTCAGGCCGCCTTCGGATCCGGCGCGCCCGGCACGCCGACGCGCGCGGCGACCAGCGCGGTCACTTCCTTGCGGTAGCGATTGAGCTCCTGCACCGACACGAAGCTGCGCTCCAGCAGCAGGCTCATGTTGTGGAGGATGCGCTCGACGACCTTGTTCTCCCACACGGCGTCGAACTGGATCTGCTTGTCCAGCCAGCCTTCGAGCCAGTTGGGGTCGGGCACGCGGCTCTGGATGGTGTCGCGCGGGAACAGCGTGGCGTTGACGTGCAGGTTGGTCGGGTGCAGCGCCTGGGCGGTGCGGCGCGCGCTGGCCATCAGCACGCCCACCTTCGTGAACGCGGCCTTGGCCTCGTTGCCGAAGCGCGCGAGCGCCTTCTTCATGTAGCGCAGGTAGGCGCCGCCGTGGCGGGCCTCGTCGCGGGCGAGCGTCTCGTAGATGTGCTTGATGACCGGCTCGGTGTGCCACTGCGCCGCGCGGCGATACCAGTGGTTCAGGCGGATCTCGCCGCAGAAGTGCAGCATCAGCGTCTCGAGGGCGGGCGCCGGATCGAACTCGAAGCGCACGGCGTGCAGCTCCTCTTCGGTCGGCACGAGCTCCGGGCGGAAGCGGCGCAGGTACTCCATCAGCACCAGCGAGTGCTTCTGCTCCTCGAAGAACCAGACGCTCATGAAGGCGCAGAAGTCGCTGTCGTCGCGGTTGTCGCGCAGGAACATCTCCGTCGCGGGCAGCGCCGACCACTCCGTGATGGCGTTCATCTTGATGGTGGTGGCCTGCTCGTCGGTCAGCTTGGACGCGTCGAAGGAATCCCAAGGGATGTCCTTGTCCATGTCCCAACGGACGGCTTCGAGTTGCTTGAACAGTTCGGGATACAGCATGCTGGCGTAAGTCTCCTGGGGCGATTTTAGTCGGCAGCGGGCCCGGATAGTGCGACAAAAGGCAGCGCAAGCCGAAGGACTCTCGGGAATGCCGGGAAGCGACCCCGAGAAAGATGCGGTCAATCGGCCGTCGGGCTGCGATCCCGGCGCCAGTCGGCCACCGCGTCGGCGATCTCCACGAGCTGCCCGATCACCCGGACTCCGGCAACCCGCGGGCCACGCAGGGCAGGCGAGCCGCCGCCGGCCCAGATCGCCACGTCCGGGGGCAGGCGGGCGCGCAGCTCGGTCAGCGCGGGCAGGGCCTGGGCCGTCGGCAGGCTCGGGGAGAAGCTCAGCGCGACGACGTCGATCCGGTGGGCGCGCACGGCGGCGGCGATGTCGGCCAGCGGCGTCTGCGGACCCAGCGACAGGCAGCGGCAGGCCTGCAGCGTCATCAGTGACTCGGCCATCAGCAGGCCCAGGACATGGGCCTCGCCGGGGACGGTGGTCAGCAGGATGCTCGGCCCGCGCGTCTCCAGCCCGGCCTGGAACGGCAGCAGCGCACTGCGCAGCACCGCCTGCACGGCCTCGCTGTACAGGTGCTCCTCGTAGACGGCCAGGCGGCCGTCGAGCCAGGCCTCGCCCACGGCCACCGTCAGCGGCGCGATGCCGTCGACCACGAACGACCCGAGCCCGGTGCGCGCGAGACCCAGCGTCAGCCAGTGGCGCAGCGCCTCGGCGCCGCCGGCGCGCAGCGCGACGATGCCCTCGGCGATGTCGAGCACCGGCGGCCCCGGCAGCACGCGCGGCAGTGCCGGCGTGCGCTCGGCAACGCCGGCCAGCACGGCGTCGAGCTGTTCGCGCGGCATCGACAGCAGCCGGCCCGGCCGCTCGCCGGCCAGCAGCGCCCGGCGCACGAGCAGGAGCTGGTCGACCAGTGCGGGCGGATAGCCGCGCACGCCGGCGGCGTCGCGTTCGGGCACCGGGAAGCCGTAGCGCCGCTCCCAGGCGCGCAGCGTATCCTTGCCCAACCCGGTCGCGCGCTCGACGGCGGCGATGGGCAGCAGCGGCGCGTCGGCGCGACGACGCACGCGATCGGCGGCTGAATCCGGTGACGGGGTGCTCGACGTATCCATGGCATGCAAGCCGTGAAATCCACATTTGTCCAAATAGACTCGACCGGCGCGCCGGCCCGGGCCGATTGGATCGCAGAATCGCGATTCTGTCCTGGACAATTTGTCGCGCCAACGGCAAAGTCCCCCCTCAACTCGGCCAGGAAGCCCATGCTTGTCCAGGACAAATCGTTGTCTCGCCGGCATCACGCCGTGCGTCGTGGGCGTCACATCCCCCTCGAAACCAAGGTGATTGGCGCTGTCGCCGACGGAACTTCGGGCGCAGAATCCCGTCGTATCGAGTGTGCGGGGGCGTGGGTGCCGTCGCACCGCCGCGCAGGCCGCGGCGCCACGGCCGGTTTACTCGCTGCGCAGCTTCGTCGGTTCGCCCTCGAAACGTCCCGAGCGCTTCTCCTCCTCCCTCCCTCCCTTGTTCGCTCAGGGGCGCTGCGCAGCGACATTTATTCCCGTACCGGGGGGCTCCGGTGAGCCGCCCGCGCATCGCGGTCGTCGGGTCCGGCATCGCCGGGCTCGGTGCCGCCCATCGCCTGGCGCCGCACTGCGACGTCACCGTCTTCGAGGCCGACGATCGCCTCGGCGGCCATGCCAACACGGTCGACGTCACGCTGCCCGGCCCCCAGGGGCCCGTCACGCACGGCGTCGACACGGGCTTTCTCGTCTTCAACGAACGCACCTACCCGCGCCTGTGCGCGCTGTTCGCCGAGCTGGGCGTCGAGGTCGCCAAGTCGGAGATGACGTTCTCCGTGCAGGCGCCTCGCGCCGGGGGGAGCCGACTCGAGTGGAGCGGCACCAGCCTGAACACCGTGTTCGCCGACCGCGGCAACCTGCTGCGGCCGCGCTTCCACGGCATGCTGCTCGACCTGATGCGCTTCAACCGCCTCGCGACGGCCCTGGCCAGGCGCGGCATCGACGCCGAGCTGGCCCAGCCGCTGGACGAGTTCCTGCTCGAGCACCGCTTCGGCACCGCCTTCGTCGACGACTACCTGCTGCCGATGATCGGCTGCATCTGGTCGTGCTCGACGGTGCAGATGCTGCGCTTCCCGGTGGGCACGCTGATCCGCTTCTGCCACAACCACGGGCTGCTGCAGGTGCGCGAGCGGCCGCAGTGGTTCACCGTCACCGGAGGCTCGCGGCGCTACGTGGACAAGCTCGCCACGCGCGTC
>Ga0207427_100812_pt1 | contig 14093 bp, 11 predicted proteins | sample AraplaCL_Cvi_mMS_FD_184268 | JGI IMG/M metagenome (GOLD analysis project Ga0207427, IMG submission 184268) | Arabidopsis root microbial communities from the University of North Carolina, USA - plate scrape CL_Cvi_mMS (SPAdes) (version 2) | ecosystem: Host-associated > Plants > Roots > Endosphere ... | reverse complement strand
CGCGCGCTTGGCAGGGCGGGTTCGCCGCAGGCGTAACCCGCGCTCGTCCATCACGACAAGGAGCGCTGGCGTCATGGCCCGCATTTCGCGTCAAGCCACGCTGGCGTGTGGCAATGCAGGCCGCGGGCATCGACGCGGCCTCGACGGCCCGTCGAGGCCAAAACCCCTCTTAAAAATCGCGAATGTTTTTCTCAACCCGCCGAGGTGCCGGCGCGGCAGGGTAGGCTGGGGTTCCGAGCGCAGGCGCGCCCCACGCGAAGCGGGTGGAAGCCTCCGGTCCGCCCTGGAAGAACTTGAACGCGGCCAGATCGGCGAGCGCGCGGACGTCCTGGAAACCACGGAACCCGCTGAATCCGGCCGTCCAGGCCGGATTCCGACGGATGGCAAGCCGGAGAGCGGAGCCCCAGCCCAGCCTGTCGCTCGCGTGACGCCCGCGCGCGCGAAGCGACAACCCGGCCCTAGCCGCAACTGACCAGAATCAGGCGACCAGACACGCCAACGAACGGCGGGTCAAACGCCCCGCCCCACGAAAGCCAGGCGATGCCTCACCGCAACCGGAACGCCATCCCGTAATACCGATCCAGGCTGTGCGCCTCGTCGAACGCGATGACGCAGCGCTTCTCCGCGTTCTCCCACATGTCCAGCATCTCGTAGCCCAGCTTGTCGAATTCGCGCAGGAAATCGGCCGTGCGCTGGATGCGGTACGGGCACAGCGCCGCGCCGGTGCTCTGCAGCGTCCAGTACGCTTCCTTCGAGTGCAGCGGCAGCAGGTTGACCATCACCCAGCGCGGCCGCTGGCGCAGCCCCGCGACGCGCTCGCCCAGCGTCTCGTCCAGGTACTGGATGCAGCCCGAGGTGAACAGCACGTCCGCGTCTGCCGCGGCGCCGGCGTCCTCGACGAAGGACAGCTGCTTCCAGGTGTCGCGCTCCTGCGCCAGCGCGCGGCCCGCGGCCATCACGGCCGGGACGTCGTGCACTTCCCACGACAGCGCCGCGGGGTAGTCGAGGTAGCGGCGGTACGCGTAGTAGCCGATGCCCACGTGGCCGCCCAGGTCGTGGATGCGCGTGGCGCCCTCCGCGAAGGCCTTGCCCAGCCACAGCAGCAGCGGGTAGTCGCCGGGGTAGACGCGCTCCAGGCGGTTGCGGTAGGCCTGGGCCATGTCCTCGTTGTCGTAGCCCGAGGGCATGGACGTCTCGGGCATCGCCGCCTCGCAGGACTGGCGGTCTGGGTAGACGCCGCGGCACTCGCCGGCGTAGCGGCCCGCGGCGAACGCGGCGTCGAAGCGGCGGCGGCGCCAGGTGGCCAGGCCGGGCAGCTCGAGCGCGCTGTCGAGCATGTCGTGGAAACGGGTTCTCATCGGAATCTCCGGGTGTGGATTCGCCCTCCCGGGCCGGCGGCGCCACGTCGCCGCAGCACGTGAACTTCGGGCTCGGCAGCGGCCCGTACAACCAAAATGGTAGTCGTGCACACGTGCTCGACAAGAAGCGAAGCTAGGGGTGGCGACATCCGAAATCCGTCATCTGCGCCTGCTGGCGGACCGGCCTCACTCCCCTGCGCCGGGCAGTGCCGGAAGGTACTCGACGAAGGCCTGCACCAGCGCCGAATCGTCGGACTTGCGCCACGCCGCGCCCGTCTCGACGAGCGTGCGCTCACCCTTGATCGGCCGGTAGACAACGCCTTCGCGATGCAGCGCCTTGACCGACGCCGGCACCAGCGCCACGCCGATGCCGCCCGAGACCAGGCTGACGATCGTGTGCATCTGCCGCGCCGGGAACAGTTCGGGGCTGAAGCCGTGGCGCATGCAGGTGGCCACCATCGCGTCGAAGATCATCGGCCCGTAGTGGCGCTCGAAGCCGAGGAAGCGCTCGTGCGCGAGCTTCTCCAGGGCGACCTGCGAGGCGCGGGCCTGCGGATGGTGCTCCGGCAACGCGATCATCAGCGCCTCGCGCTGGGTGGCGCGGTACGCCAGCGTGGGCGCCATGCCCGGCGACGCGAAGATCAGGCCGATGTCCAGCGCGCCGATCTCGAGCTCGGCCAGCATCGTGTCGGTGGTGGACTCGTGAAGCGCCAGCTTGACCTTGGGGAAGTCGGCCATGAAGCGGCGCAGCGTCTCGGGCAGGAACGAGTACGCCGCCAGGCTGATGAAGCCGATCGACAGCGTGCCCGACTGCCCCTGCGCCGCGTCGTGCGCGCGCCGCTTGAGCAGCTCGGTGCGCGCCAGCACGGCGCGGGCGTCGCGCACGGCCTCCTCCCCTTCGCGCGTGAGCACGATCCGGCGCGAGCTGCGCTCGAACAGCGTCACGCCCAGCTCGGCCTCGAGCTCCTTGATCGCCAGGCTCACCGGCGGCTGCGACAGGTTCAGCCGCGCCGCCGCGCGCCCGAAGTGCAGTTCCTCGGCGACGGCCACCAGGCAACGGAGATGACGCATTTCCATCGATCTGAATTTTGGATCAATCGATCTGAAATGAAAACTTCCCCGAATGAAAGCCCTTTGCCAGACTGCCTCACATACCGAACCGCCGACACCCGGCGCCACTTGGAAAACAGCGCGCCACGAGCGCGCCCGGAGACACGATGACCGACTTCACCACGGCGCAGCCGCTGCCCCGCCCCCGGACGCTGGTCCACCCCGGCCCCGTTGGCCCGATCCGCATCGAGCACCGACATGCGAACCTCGGCCGCCACTTCCGCCTCGCACTGGAACCGGCCCGCACGCTGCACGACGCGATCATCGAGCCGCTGCTGGCGCTCGACGTGCAGGCCGCGTCGATGACGCTGCTGGGCGGCCGCCTGTCGCGCCTGCTGTACTGCGTCGCCCCGCCGGATCCGACCGGCGAGCGCGTGGCCAACTACACGCGCCCGATCGAGGTCGGCGCCGCGACGCTGATCTTCGGCAACGCGACGCTGGGCCGCAACGGCCGCGGCGAGCCGATCGTGCACTGCCACGCGACCTTCGCCTGCGACGACGGCCAGGTGCGCGGCGGGCACATCGTGGTGGATCGCAGCGTGGCGCGGTCGAGCATCCCGGTGCTCGCGACGTCGCTGGACGGCATCGAGCTGCGCATCACACAGGACGACGAGACCCACATGCCGCTGATGCGCCCGTTCGCGGCAGCGGCGCAACGAACCGAGGAGACGAGCCATGTCTGAAGTCCGCCTGGTCGAGGCAGGCGCCATGGGCCGCGTCGCGTACGCGCGCGTCGCGCCCAACGAGGATCTCGTGCTGAGCATCGAGAAGCTGTGCGTGGCCGAGGGCTTCCGCCACGCGTTCGTGCGCGGCGCGCTCGGCAGCCTGGTCGACGCCTGCTTCCTCGCGCCCGACGGCGGCACGCGCCTCGTGCGCGGCCCGGCCGTCGAGATCGTGAGCCTGGCCGGCGAGGTGCGCACGCAGGGCGATGGTTCGCTGCGCGCCGCCATCACCGGCATCGTCGCCGACACCGAAGGCCACGTGCACGGCGGCCCGTTCGTCGCCGGCGCCAATCCCGTCTGCGTCACGTTCGAGGTGACGCTGGAGGAATGGCTGCCGTCATGACGTCCCCCAGCCCGCTGCGCGCGCAACCACCGTGGGAGCGCTCAGGCCGCTCCGGAGCGGTCGCGCGCCGGCTTGAGCAGCGGCACGTCACTTCTCATTCCGACGCGGCATCGACCGCGCCATCGACCACCCCCTGGAGACAACCTTGACCACGTCCCTGAACGCCAACTCGCCAGTCGCCCTCGTCACCGGAGGCGCGCGCGGCATCGGCCTGGCCATCGGCCAGTGGTTCCTCGCGCGCGGCCACCGCATCGCGCTGCTGGACATCGACAACGAGACGCTGCAGCGCACCGTCGCCGCGTTCGACAACCCCGACGCCGTGCTGGCCGTGCACGCCGACGTGAAGAGCCCCGAGCAGGTCGCCGCGGGCGTCGCGCAGGTCGTGGCCAGGTTCGGCCGCATCGACAAGCTGGTCAACAACGCAGGCGTGGCCGTCTTCAAGCCGGTGATGCAGACCAGCTACGTCGAGTTCCGCGAGGTGCTGGCGACCAACCTGGACGGCGCCTTCCTCTGCACCCAGGCCTGCGTGCCGCACATGCGCCAGGCCGGCAAGGGCGCGATCGTCAACATCGCGTCGATCTCGGGCCTGCGCGCCAGCACGCTGCGCGTGGCCTACGGCACCAGCAAGGCCGCGCTGCTGCACATGACCAAGCAGCTCGCCGTCGAGCTCGGCGACGTGGGCATCCGCGTCAACGCGATCTGCCCGGGCCCCGTCGAGACCGAGATGGCCAAGCTCGTGCATAGCGTGGCGATCCGCTCGGACTACCAGGACGCGATCCCGCAGGGCCGCTACGGCACGCCCGAGGAGATGGCCAACGCCGTCGGCTTCCTGTGCAGCGACGACGCCAGCTTCGTCAACGGCCAGTTCCTCGCGGTGGACGGCGGCTTCGACGCGGCCGGCGTCGGCCTGCCCACGCTGCGCCGCAACGCCGCGGCCGCGCAATGAGCGCGCCGACCGCCCTTCGCCTGGTGCCGGCGTGGCCGGGCCAGGATCCGGCCGGCGCCGAGGTGGCCGACGAAGACGCCCTCGCGCCCGCGTCCGCACGCGTGCCCGAGCCCGAGCGCCCCGAGACCGCCGGCGCGCAGACGCTGCGCCGCGGCCTGGCGGTGCTGCGCCTGCTCACGCGCGTGGGCCCGGGCGGCCTGCGCATGGGCGAGATCGGCCACCGGCTGGGCCTGAACAAGACGACCGCGATCCGCCTGACGCGCACGCTCGTCGACGAAGGCTTCGTGCTGCACGACCGCGCCGCGGGCCGCTACCGGCTGGGCCCCGAGGCCTTCGCCGTCGGCCTGGCCGCCGAGCCCAGCTACGAGCTGCAGCGCCAGGCCGCGCCGATGCTGCGCGCGCTGGCGGCGGACTCCGGCGACACCGTGTTCTTCACCGTGCTGCACGGCCACGAGAGCATCTGCCTGTCGCGCGACGAAGGCGACTTCCCGATCCGCAACCAGCTGATCAAGCCGGGCGACCGCTGGCCGCTGGGCGTGGGCGCCGGCAGCGCCGCCATCCTCGCCGCACTGCCCGACGAGACCGTCACCGACGTGCTCGCACGCAACGCCGCGCTGCGCGCCGACAAGTTCCCGCGCTGCACCGACGCCGCGATCCGCACCCTCGTGCGCGACACCCGCGACCGCGGCTACTGCCTGCAACCGGGCATGGTGTTCGAGGACAGCTGGGCGATCGGCGTGGTGGTCTACGACGCCAACGAGGCACCCGTGGCCTCGATCAGCATCGCGGCGCTGCGCTCGCGCCTGGGCCCGGCGCGCAGCGCGATGCTGGGCAACCGGCTGATGCAGGCGAGCAAGGAACTGACGGCGCAGCTCGCGCGCTGACGCACGCGGCCCTGCCCGGCCACGCTCGGCGCCCCCGACAGGAGCGCCGGGCGATACTTTTCGGACGGCCAGCGGGCGGTCCACGCCTTGACACAGCCCGGCGGTTGGCGTCGCTTAAAGTCAACCCCTTGTTTGCTTTGCCGCCGCGGCGGCCCGCACCGTGCTGCTCAAGAAGCCTTCCCGCGAACAGTGGATCACCATCGCCTGGGTCAGCGGATTCATCGCCTGCGCCCTGCTGGTGGCCCTGATCGCCGCCATCGTCGTCGTCTCCCAGCAGTTGCCCGAGCTCGACGAGATCACCCACTACCAGCCGCGCCAGCCGCTGGAGATCGTCACGCGCGAAGGCATCGAGCTCGCGCAGTTCGGCCCCGAACGCCGCCGCTTCGTCCCCGTGGGCGAGTTCCCCGACGTGCTCAAGAACGCGCTGATCGCCACCGAGGACGCGGACTTCCGCAACCACAGCGGTGTCAGCGTCAAGGGCATCATCCGCGCGGCCGTGGCCAACGTGTTCCATCACCGTCGCCAGGGCGCCTCGACGATCACGCAGCAGGTCGCGCGCAACTTCTTCCTGAGCCGCAAGCAGTCGTACTCGCGCAAGTTCGCCGAGGCGCTGCTCGCGCTCAAGATCGAGCGCCACCTCTCGAAGGACCAGATCCTCGAGCTGTACATGAACCAGATCTACCTGGGCCAGCACGCGTACGGCTTCGAGGCGGCCTCGCTCACCTACTTCGGCAAGCCGTCCAGGCAACTGACCGCCGCCGAGGCCGCGATGCTCGCGGGCCTGCCCAAGAACCCGGGCGGCGCCGACCCGACCGACCACTTCGAGAAGGCCAAGGCACGCCAGCTCGTCGTGCTGATGCGCATGCACGAGACGGGCGTCCTGGACGACGGGCAGTACGAGGCCGCCCGGAAGCAGCCGCTGAAGATCACCGGCCACTGGGCGCCGCCCGTCAGCGCCGAATACCTGGCCGAGATGGTGCGCCAGCAGGTGGTGCAGCGCTTCGGCGAAGCCGCGTACTCGCAGGGCCTGAAGGTGACGACGTCGCTGGTCTCGGCCGACCAGGCCGCCGCGCAGGCCGCCGTGCGCAAGGGCGTGCTCGACTTCGACCGCCGCCAGGCGTACCGCGGCCCCGAGGACAACGAGGACCTGCCCGACACCGACAGCGACATCGACACCGCCGCTGCAGCCGCCCTGCACGACCACCCCGACGACGACGACCTGCGGGTGGCCGTCGTCACGCACGCGGGCCCGAAGGAAGTGGTCGCGATCCTGGCCAGCGGCGAGACGCTGCACCTGACCGGCGACGCGCTGCGAGGCAGTGGCGTGCTGGCCGCGCTGCGCCCCAAGGCGCCCGAGGACCTGGCCATCACCCGCGGCGCCATCATCCGCGTGATGCGCACCACCGGCGACTCCAGCTACAAGAGCGAGTGGCGCCTGGCGCAATGGCCGGACGTCGAGAGTGCGCTCGTCTCGCTGGATTCGGCCACCGGCCAGGTGCGCGCGCTGGTGGGCGGCTTCGACTTCTCGCACAGCCAGTTCAACCACGTCACCAGCGCCTGGCGCCAGCCGGGCTCCAGCTTCAAGCCCTTCATCTATTCGGCGGCGCTCGAGCACGGCATCCAGCCGGCCACGCAGGTCATGGACGCGCCGATCAACATCGACGACTCGCTGACCGGCGGCCGCCACTGGGATCCGAAGGACGACGATGAGCCGCTGATGGGCCCGATCTCGCTGCGCGCGGCGCTGGCCAAGTCCAAGAACCTGGTCAGCATCCGGGTGGTGCAGAACCTGGGCACCAACGTCGTCAAGGACTGGGCCGCGCAGTTCGGACTGACCAAGAACAGGCAGCCCGACAACCTGACGCTGTCGCTGGGCGCCGGCAGCGTCACGCCGATGCAGCAGGCCACCGCCTACGCGGCCTTCGCCAACGGCGGCTACGGCGTCACCCCGCGCTTCATCGAGAAGATCACCGACGCCCAGGGCAAGGTGCTGTTCGAGGCGCCCAGGCTGCCCGACGCCCCGAGCGAGGACACCCGCATCATCCCGGCGCGCAACGCGTTCGTGATGGCCAGCCTGCTCAACGAGGTCGCGCGCACGGGCACCGCCGCCAAGGCGCAGTCGACCCTGAAGCGCCCCGACCTGTACGGCAAGACCGGCACCACCAACGACGCCGTCGACACCTGGTTCGCCGGCTTCCAGCCCCGGATCACGACGGTGGTCTGGATGGGCCGCGACGACAACACCAGCCTGGGCGGCCGCGAGTTCGGCGCCACGCTGGCGCTGCCGATCTGGATCGACTACATGCGCTCGGCGCTCAAGGACGTGCCGGTGACGACGATGCCCACGCCGTCGGGCGTGCAGAGCGTGCAGGGCGACTGGCTCTACGACGAGTTCGTCGGCGGCGGCTACATCGCCTACCTGGGCACGGAGCCGGGCAACCCGCCGTCGGTGATGGTGGCCGGCGCGCCGCGCGACGCCGCGTCGCAGGCCGCGATCGACGCCACGCCGATGACGCCCACCAGCCCCGGCGCCACCATCCTGCAGCCGGCACCGCCCGCGCCTGCGCCCAACCCGGCGCCCAAGGCCAAGCCGGCGTCGACGATCTCGCCGTCCGAGGACCCGTTCTCGCGGATCGCACCGGCGCTGCGCTGAAGGCCCTGCCCTGCCCCTGGACGACCGCTGCGGCGGTCGTCGTCGTTTGCGGGCCTCAGCGCCGGCGCGCCGGGTGCGCCACGACCACGGGGGGCGACGTGGCCGGCCGCGCGGGCGGCGCCTCCGGTGCGAGGCCGGTGACGATCGCGTTGGCCATCAGCTCGTCCAGCGACGGATACCAGATGGCCGTGGACGGCACCGTGCGCACCCGCGCGATGAACTGCTCGGACAGGCCAGCCTCGCGGTAGGCCCGCATCAGGCCGCGCGAAGCGGCGACGTCCGTCCCGTTCGGCCCGGGATGGCTCGCGCGGTGGAACCCGACGTGCGGCGAGCGCGTGGCCAGCCGCTCGTGGCCGGCCAGCAGCACCAGCGTGCAGGCGCTGGAGCACTCGCCCTCGGCATAGGTGTCGAGCCCGCGGTGCTGGATCTCCCGGGCGATGGCGACGCCCTCGAACAGCCGCCCGCCCGGCGAATCGAGACGAACGACGGTCGCCTGGGGTGCGTGCTCGAGCACCTGCCGCACGCGGTCGCTCGAGCCCGAGCCCAGCGGGCCCGACATCACGACCGACAGGCCGTCCGGCGCCAGGGCCACCGTCGCAACCGGGATCGGGTCGTGGCCGCGCGCGATCTCCCACAGGTCGGCGTAGCCGTCGAGGCTGTTCTTGCGGCTGAGACCGATCACGATGGTGATCAGCGACAGGCCCACCATCACGAACGCGATCATCGACCAGACGAGCTTGCCGCCGCGCTCCGGATGGTTCACGGCCGAGCGCAGCACGCCCACCGTGGACCAGACGCTGACGCCGCACAGCAGCCCCGCGGCGACCAGCGACAGGGTCGCGTCGAGCCGCAGGCTGTTCTCGTTGCCGGCCTCCAGCGTCGACATGGCCACCACGAGCGCCACCGGCGCGAGGTTGCCGATCAGGACGCTGTTGACCCAGTACGCCACGCCCAGCGACAGTTGCCCGCGCCAGTGCCGCGCGAAGTAGTTGCCGCGCGTCGCGCGGCCTCGGTAGCGCGCGCTCGTGCCCGCGGTCCGGATGCTCCCCATGGCGTGTCGCCCCCTCGCATCGTTGTTCTGCCGGCCCGGCGGCGGCGCTCCTGGGCGCCCTGCCGCGGACGCACCGATGGTAGCCGGGCCATGCATGCGCGTGCGGGCCGCACGGGCGCGGGCGGGCCCCGGGTGTGCGCTTTTGAGCAACTCGTGGTGCGACGTCGCCCGACCGCCGCCAGCGGCGGTCGCGACGCCGACGCGCCGGCGCAGCGAAACGGCGGCGCCGGCCTTACTTGGAGAACAGCCCCGAGATGCGCTGGCCGATGCGCTGGAAGAAGCCGGCGCGTTCCATCGGCGCCAGCGCGACCAGCGGCACCTCGCCCAGCGGCTTGCCGTTGGCGGTGGCGACGACCTTGCCGATCACGGCGCCCTTGGCGACCGGCGCCGTCAGGCCCGGGTTCAGCGTGACCGCGGTCTGGATGGCCGCGGCCTGGCCCTTGGGCACGACCAGCGTCCAGGCCTGGGCCACGCCCGCGGGCACCGTGGGCGTCACGCCCTCGAGCACCTTGGCGGTGGCCAGCGTCGCGCCGGCCTGCACCGGCGTCGCGTTCTCGAAGTTCGCGAAGCCCCAGTTGAACAGCACGCGCGTCTGGTCGGCGCGCGCCTGCATGCTGCTTGCGTTCATGATCACCGAGATCAGGCGCGTGCCGTTGCGCTTGGCCGAGGCGGTCAGGCAGTAGCCGGCTTCCTCGGTGTGGCCGGTCTTGAGGCCGTCGACGGTGGGATCGGTATAGAGCAGCGCGTTGCGGTTGCCCTGCTTGATGCCGTTGAACGTGAACTCGTGCTCGGCGTAGATCGGGTAGTACTCGGCGCTGTTGCGGATGATCGCCTGCGCCAGCACGGCCAGGTCGCGCGCCGAGGCCTTGTGGTTCGGGTCGGGCAGGCCGGCCGAATTCTCGAAGTGCGTGTGGGTCATGCCCAGCTTGGCCGCTTCGGCGTTCATCATGGACGCGAAGCCGGCCTCGGAGCCGCCGATGTGCTCGGCCAGCGCCTTGGAGGCGTCGTTGCCGCTGTCGATGACAACGCCGCGCAGCATGTCCATCAGCGAGGCCTGCGAATTGAGCGGCACGAACATGCAGCTGTCGCCCTCCTTGCCGCCCTTGCACCAGGCGCTCAGGCTCATCGTGACCATCTCGGTGGGCTTGAGCTTGCCGCTCTTGAGCCCCTGCTCCACGAGGTAGCTGGTCATCATCTTGGTGAGCGACGCGGGCGGCAGCGGTTCGTCGGCGTTGGACGACGCCAGGATCTGGCCCGTGTTGAAGTCCATCAGCACCCACGCCTTGTTGGCCAGCGCCGGCACGGTGCGGCCGTTCGCGTCGGTCGTCATCGTGGGCTCTTCGGCGGCGGCCGGCTTGCGGGCGGCGGCGTGCGCCGCGGCCTTGGGCCTGGGCTTGGCATGCGTCGCGGCGAGCGCGGAACCCGCCGAGGCGGCGAGGATCGCGGCGGCGAGAGCGGAGGGAAGCAGGCGGGAAGTGAGCAGACGGGTGTTCATCGAGGAATGGCGTCGTCAGTGGGCCGGTGGGCGTCCGACAGATCGTGGGCGTGGGATGTCCGGATGGGGGCGTTCCGGGGCGTGCTCGACAGCGGAACGCGCGGGAACAACGTGGATTGTGACGGAGATGGGGCCCGTCCCGGCCCGCCAGGCGCCTCATTTGCGCGCGGCGGACGTAGGACGGCGGCTCATTTGCAGCGGTCGTGGAACGACGATGGATCGCCGTCGGCGCCGAAAGTTCGATGGCGCGAATCGTTCCATCGAGGCGCTCGCCAGCGAGCGCGCGCGCCGCAGGCACGTGCGCGTGTCGGCACGCATGGCCTCAGGCCGTCGACCGCGTCTCCAGCGCCTTGACCAGCGCGTGCAGCGCGCGGTTCAGCGGCACCGGGATGCCCAGCCGGTCGCCCTCGCGCACGACGTAGCCGTTCAGGTGGTCGATCTCGGTGGGCTTGCCGCGGCGCAGGTCCTGGCAGGTGGACGACACCTGGCCGGGCATGCTGGTGGCGATGCGGTCGACCGCGACCCAGACGTCGCCCGGGATCGTGACGTCCATCGCCCCCGCCACGGCCAGGCATTCGGCCACGGCGTCGTGCACGGTGCGCGCCACGCCGGGCAGCGTCACCATGCGGCCGTACGGCAGGTCGGTGATCGCGGAGATCGCGTTGTAGCCGCAGTTGAGCAGCAGCTTGCCCCACAGCGCGCCCGGCACGTTGTCCGACAGCTCCACCGGCACGCCGGCGCGCGCGAACAGGGCGACGATGTCGGCGGACGCGAGGCCGCCATCTGGCAGGGGCCGCGGCGCGAACGTCGCGTCGAGCGCCGCGGCCGCATCGACCGTGGCGTCGACGGACGCGGCGATGTCGGTGGGCGCGACGACCCCGACATCCGACGGGATCACCAGCTCGCCGCGCCCCATGTGCCGCACGTGGCCCGGGCCGCCCATCTCGCTGGCGACGTAGACCACCGCCGGCGCGACCGGCCGGCGGATCACCGCCTGCAGGCGCCCCGCGTTGTCGACGCCGTTCTGCAGGCTCAGCACGCGCACGCCCGGCGCGAGGTGCGGGGCGAGCTCGCGGCCGGTGGCCTCGGTGTCCGGCGACTTGACGCACACCAGCACCAGCGCGGCACCGGCCACGGCGGCGGTCCCGGTGCTGGCGTCGACGCGCACGTGTTCGTCGAAGGTGGCCGTGGTGATGCGCAGGCCGTCGCGCCGCATGGCCTCGACATGCTGCGGCCGGCCGACCAGCGTGACGGACACGCCCGCCCGCGCCAGCATGCCGCCGTAGTAGCAGCCGACGGCGCCGGCGCCGACGATCGCGACGCGCACGGGTCCGGCCACGCCCGCGCCCGTCATGCGCCCTCGCGCAACGGCGGCGCGATCTGCTCGGCGTAGTCGTACAACGCGCCCAGGATCTCGGCGGCGCGCTCGTCGCCCGTCTCCTCGGCCTGTTCGTTGAGCTGGTCGATGCGCTCGAAGAACGCGGACAGCGTCATCGAGCCGCCGGCGCCCTCGTGCAGGCGCGCGCTGCAATGGTCCAGCCAGCGCTCGTGTTCCTGGGCGCTGAGCGTGTCGCCGAAGTTGCGGGCGCGGTAGCGGAACAGCAGTTCCTCCAGGCGCGGGTCGTCGAAGGCGACGCGCTGGCCGGCCAGCTGCTCGCCCGTCTGGCGGCGCAGGCGCTCGAGCTTGCGGCGGTCGTCGTTGCCGACGAAGCCGCCGTACAGGTCCTCGTCGACGTCGACCGCCGATGTCGGCGCCGGCCGCGCGTAGACCTCGCGCCACGCGCCCTGCATCAGCGTGGCGATGTCCGGCGCCGCCTGCGCGTGCGTGAGTGCCCGCTGGACGTCGATCGAGAAGCGCTCGGCGGCGGCCGGCGCGAGCGTCTTGAGGTTGCCCACGACGATGGGCGATTTGTTGGCGTGGATGGACTTGATCGGCAGCCGCGCGACGCCCTCGGGCAGGTCGGCGCTGCGCGTGAACATGCGCAGGCGCAGCGTCTCCGAATCGAGGCCGGCGAGCTCCTGCGGGTCGTGCGCGAGATCCCACACCAGCAGCTCGTTCTTGTTGGTCGGGTGCTGGGCCAGCGGATAGACGATGGCCATGCAACCCTGCTCCACGCCGAACATGCCCGAGATGTGCAGGAACGGGCGATGGGCGCCGATCTCGGCCCACACGGCCTCCTTGCGGCGCAGTTTCAGGCAGAACTCCCACAGGCGCGGCTGGCGCTCCTTGACCAGGCGCGCCAGCGCGATGGTGGCGCGCACGTCGGACAGGGCGTCGTGCGCCGCCTCGTGCGAGATGCCGTTGGCCTGCGTGAGGTGCTCCAGCTTGAACGACGGCCGGCCGTCCTCGTGCTTGGGCCATTCGATGCCTTCGGGGCGCAGCGCCCAGGTGGCGCGCACGACGTCCAGCAGGTCCCAGCGGCCGCACTCGTTCTGCCATTCGCGGGCGTACGGGTCGATCAGGTTGCGCCAGAACAGGTGGCGCGTGACCTCGTCGTCGAAGCGGATGGTGTTGTAGCCGACGCCGACGGTGCCCGGCAGGCCCAGCTGGGCCTCGATCTCGGCCGCGAACGCGTGCTCGGGCAGGCCCTGCTCCAGGCAGACCTGCGGCACGATGCCCGTGAGCAGGCAGGACTCCGGATCCGGCAGCGAATCGGGCGACGGCTGGCAGTAGCGCATCACGGACTGGCCGATCTCGTTCAGGTCCGCATCCGTGCGGATGCCGGCGAACTGCGCCGGACGATCGCGCCGGGGCACCCGGCCGAAGGTTTCGTAGTCGTGCCAGAGGAAGCTGAAGTCGGTCATGCGAGGAAGATACCTTCGAGTGCTCGGCCGCGACGCGCGCCGATTGCCGCATTTTCGGTCTTCCGGCGCGGGGCGGCGAATCGGCCTTGCCGGCACACTGGACGAGCGGCGAAATCCGCGTGCGAAGCGCGCCGTCGAGGCGCACGTAAACTCGCCCGCCATCGCTTTCCCCAAGGTTGCTCCATGCGTCTTTCCGCTTCTCCACGCGCCCTGCTGGGCGGCCTCGCGCTGGCCGCCGGGCTGGCCGCACCCGCCTTCGCGGCGGCCCCGGGCCAGCCGGTCGCGCCCGTGCGCCCGCACGCCGACACCTACTTCGGCACCCCGGTGGTCGACGGCTACCGCTACATGGAAGACCTGGACGACCCCGAGGTCAAGGCATGGATGCGCGCGCAGGCCGACTACACCCGCGGCCAGCTCGACGCCCTGCCCGGCCGCAAGCCGCTGCTCGAGCGCGTGCACGCGCTGCTCAACGCCGACCTGCAGCGCGGCGGGTTCGTCCAGCGCGGCAGCCGCCTGTTCTACAAGGTCACGCAGCCGGGCGCGCCGCTGCCGCGCCTGTACTGGCGCGACGGCCCCAAGGGCGAGGAGCACCTGCTGGTCGACCCGGGCGCCCTCGGCAAGGGCACGCCCACGCACTACGCGCTCGATTTCTTCATGCCCTCGTGGGACGGCCGGCGCGTGGCCTACGGCCTGTCGACGGGCGGCTCCGAGAAGAGCGTGCTGCAC
>Ga0207427_100811_pt1 | contig 14119 bp, 17 predicted proteins | sample AraplaCL_Cvi_mMS_FD_184268 | JGI IMG/M metagenome (GOLD analysis project Ga0207427, IMG submission 184268) | Arabidopsis root microbial communities from the University of North Carolina, USA - plate scrape CL_Cvi_mMS (SPAdes) (version 2) | ecosystem: Host-associated > Plants > Roots > Endosphere ... | reverse complement strand
GCTCACGACCGCCGCCGGCTTATAGGCCCATTCGTGCATCAGCACCTGAATGGCGTTCACCAGGCTTGCCGGCGCGAAATAATCGTATTCGGGGGTGACGAACAGGAAGGCGTCCGCCGCGGCGACACTGCTGCTCCAGCGCTTGGTGTGCTCGTGCGCGTAGTTGCGCTGTGCCGGGTGGGCTGCCTCATCGAGCAGCGGCAGCTCGAAATCGGCAAGGTCGACGAGTTGCACCGCGAACAGCCCGCTGGCCCTCGCAACCTCGTCCACCCATCGGGCGACCGCCGGCCCGATGCGCCCGGGACGTGTGCTGGCAACGACGATATTGAGGGTTGGTAACATATTGGGGCGCCTTCTCGGGGGAACGTGACCGACGGCGCCGGTAGGGCACGCCGATCCTTGGTTTATCGGAGATACTATGGTATCCAGAGGATACCGCGCTACAGATAGACCCTTGCCCCGCCGGCGCAAGACGGCACCTTTTGGCTACCGAGGTATCGATGAGTAAACCTGCCCTCCGGTTCGACACGCCCAACTGCCAGGCGGTGCGGGGCCTGCTCGACACCATCGGCAGCAAATGGACGGTAGTGGTCATCGAAGAACTCGGCGACCGGCCCAAGCGCTTCTCGGAGCTCAAGCGCGACGTCCGGGAAATCACCCAGAAATCGCTGACGGCGGTGCTGCGCGAACTCGAGCGACAAGGCCTCGTCGAACGCACGGTGACTCCGCTGATTCCGCCGCGCGTCGACTACCAGTTGACCGCCCTCGGCTACTCCCTGCTCAACTCCCTCAAAGTCCTGATCAACTGGGCGGTCGATAACGAGAAATCGGTGCGCGCCGCTCGCGAGCGCTTCATCGCGCTCGCCGGCGAGGCTGGTGGAGAGGCACGCTGAGGTCGGAGGGCGGACCCCAGTTAGTGGCGCCCCTCGCACCGCCTCTAGGTGGTTCCCATCCCGGCTACCGCAGGGGAGGATAAGGGGCGGCCCTGACCCCGGCGTATCCTCCCCCGTTCCCGTTCACGGGGAGGGGGACAGGGCAACGCCCGGTGGAGGAGGCGCCGCAAGCTTCCGGCGTGGGCAAGTGGCGCAAACCCAGCCCAGCTAGCTTCCGGACACCGGCCATGTACGCGCTAGGCGAGGTCCACCAGGTGTCTCAGCCGGTCCTCGTTCAGCAGCACGACGTGGCGGCCCTCGAGCCGGATCAAGCCGGCCTGCTGCCATTGATTGAGGATCTGGTTCACGCGCTGGCGGGTGGTGCCGATATAGTCGGCCATTTCCTCCTGCGTGAGGCTGAGTTCGATGCGCGTGCCAGCCGGGAGTTGCCGGCCGCGCGCCTGAGCGAATAGCAGCAGGCGCTGGGCGAGCCGGCCTTCGGCATCGAGCTTGGTGAGCGCCTCGATCCAGACCAGGGCGTCCCTCACCCGCTGCGCCTGCATCAGGATCAGCATGCGGGCAAAGGGCGGGACCGTGTCGAGCAGGTTCGAAAAATCGACCGGCTTGAGATGGAACAGGTGGCTATCCTCGATGGCTCGGCAATCCAGCGTCCGGCCGGCGCCATCGAGCGTTGAAATGTCGCCGAGCCATTTCCCGACCTCGACGACGTTGACGATGGAATGCCGGCCCGAAGGCGACACGGTGCTGTATTCGACCTTCCCGGCGACGAGGGCATAGACGCCGTCCGATGGGTCGCCCTTGGCCCACAGGTGCTGCCCCTTGGCCAGCTTGCGCAGCCGTCCCTGTGCTTGCACCTGGGCTCGAGCGTCTTCGGGCATTGCAGCATAGAACGGGTTGGCCAAGAGGCCGGACCAGTCGATGGCGCCCTGTCCCGTTGTCATAGCGGGTGCAAATTTCGGACAGATATGGGAAGCAACTTTGCCATATCGTCACATCATGGATTGGGGAGCTTGCTTCATCGTCTTAGAAAAGCAGCCGTCTATAGCTGTGTTACAGCGACGTTAAAGACTGTCGGCGACTGCGCTCAGCAACCAAATGTTGCGACGCGGAGTCATGCCTCATCCGATCCACTCGGGCCTGCGTCCCGAGCCTGTCAATTATGCGACACGATCGCGACCGACTCAAGCCGGCGCGTGAATACTTGTCACTGTCATTGATTTCGGGTGCCAACAGCGCATTGAGCGAGCCGGCCCCGGGGCGATTGCGGTCGCAACCAGCACGCCAAGAGGCAAGGAGTGTTAGAATGCGATTGTCCAAAATTGTTTTGATTGCGGCGGCGGCTCTAGTGTTTCAGCAGTCGCCAACGCTTGCCAAGAGCGATCCAGCCTTGGTCACCACCAAGTCCGGTCCGGTGATGGGAGTCACCCAGGACGGCGTCATCAGCTTCAAGGGCATTCCCTTCGCCGCCCCGCCGCTCGGCGACCTGCGCTGGCGCGACCCCCAGCCGGTGGCGCCGTGGACCACGACGCTGCATGCGGTCGACTTCGGCCCGGCCTGCATGCAGACCGACGAAATCCGAGGATTGCCTGACGCTCAATGTCTGGCGACCGGCCTCGCCAAGCCTCAAGCCCCGGCCCGTGATGGTGTGGATCTATGGCGGTGCCTTGGCCCACGGCAATACCGCCATGTATCTCGGCAACGAGTTGGCGCGCCAGGGCGTCGTGATGGTGTCGATGAACTATCGCGTCGGTCGCCTCGGCTTTTTCGCCTTCCCCGAGCTCGAACACGAGGCGGCGGACGACCTACAGGGCAATTATGGCTACTACGACCAGCTGGCGGCGCTCAAATGGGTACAGGCCAATGTTGCTGCGTTCGGCGGCGACCCCAAGCAGGTAACCATCTTCGGCGAGTCGGCCGGCGGCGGCTCGGTGATGGCGCATCTCGTCTCGCCGCTCTCCAAAGGCCTGTTCGCGCGGGCCATTCTGCAGTCGCCCGGAGTGCCGACGGCACGCGCCGCGAGCCTGCCGCTCTCGACCATGGCAGCGGCCAGCGACACCGCCGTCGCCTACGCCAAGTCGCTGGGGATTGCCGGAACCGGCCCGGATGCGCTCAAGGCCCTGCGAGCGATTTCGGCCGAGGATCTGGTGTCGGATGTGTCGTCGCAGCAGGTGGTCGTCGATCTCGGCACAGGCAAACTGCCGCTCGGCTTTCCGACCTCGATCCTCGATGGCAAATTCCTGACGCAGACGCCCGATGCCGCGTTCTCTTCGGGCAACTGGAATAAGGTGCCGGTGCTGGTGGGCGCCAACACCCGCGATTTGGGCGTCGGCGCCGTCAAAACCAAGGCCGATATCTTCGCCCTCTTCGGCGACAAGGCGGATGCGGCACGCAAGCTCTACGACCCCGACGGGTCGGTTAGCTTCGACGAACTCAAGCAGCAGGTGCTTGCGGACAAGACGCTGGTCGAACCCGCGCGTCACCTGGCGGACGAAGTGACCGCGTCGGGCGAGTCGGTATGGCTCTATCGCTTCGGCTACGTGGCGACGGCCCAGCGGGCCCAGCTGCCCGGCACGCTGCATGGCTTTGAAATCCCCTACACGATGGACCTGCCGGCTGCGATTGTCGGCAACAAGGTAACCGCCGACGACATCAAGATGGGCGCGCTAGCGAGCGCCTACTGGGTGAGTTTCGCCAAATCCGGCGATCCCAACGGCCGCGGCAGACCGCAATGGCCGAAATACGATCCCAAGGCCAACGACAAGGTGTTCACCTTCGGCAACGACGGCAGCGGACTTACGCCAGATCCGCTCAAGGCCCGTCTCGATCTCTGGGCTTCCATCTATGGCGGCATGTGAGGAGTGGGAGAGATGCTGAGAAGAAGCTTTCTCGTCGGCGGCGCTGCCCTGACGGCCTCGGCGGTGGGGGGCCTTCCGGCCGCAGCTGCCGGCAGGTGGACGCGTCTGGGGACCCGGCACGTCAACTGGGCCCTCGACCACGACACTATCCCGGTCGGCATGCTCCGGGCGCCTTTCGACCACCTGTACTTCAGGGTGACCGGCAACGCGCTCTACATGATCGACCTCGACGTGACCTACTCCAACGGGGCGCCGGACCATATCCCGGTCCGCTCCGTCATCCCGCAAGGCGGGCAGTCCCGGGTGATCGACCTGCGCGGCGGCGACCGCTTCATCCGCCGCGTCGAGTTCACCTATAGCCGCCCGCCCAACGGCCGCGGCGTCGCCGTCGTCGAGCTCTGGGGCCAGCGCTGATCCTGGCCTGACGTGGGGAGGCCAGACAGTGGCCATAACGGCGCTCACGTCGGGTAGAGCACCTGCCCATCGACCCCGGTCGAGTGCCGGAAGTCGGTGGCAGGTGCTCCGCACTCTCGGCCCTGAAGGATCGACGTCAGGGCGAGCCGGCATCAACCTTGTGCCATCGTATTTTTGCTCCGCGGCTGAAGCACGAGGTCGACCGCCTCCTCGGCGTCTTTGAGCAGCGTCGCGCGCGGCACGCCCATTTGCGCACGCATCGTGAGACCGCGCGACAGATCGACGACCTGGGTCGCGCGGACGGCTACGGGAAAGTCAGGGGGGATTTCTCCCGTGCCGATCCCGTCGAAGAGACGGCGCTCCAAGAGCGCCACCACCCCCGCCACTGCGTCCTTCAAGAACTGCCTGACCTCGGCGTCGTCTACGAGTGGTGCGACGCATTCGACCAGACATCCAGGAGCTGCCCCTTCCTCGGTGGAACTTTCCACCGCGTGCCTCAGGAAGCCGGCCACAGAGTCGCGAAGCCCCTTCGGCGTTAGGAGGGCCTTGGCAGCGCGTGCGCCCTTCGCCGCCGCATACGCCCTGAGGGCGCGTAAGAAGATCGTCCGCTTGTCCCCGAAGACGGCATAAAGGCTTGGCCTTCCGACGCCCATTGCAGTGACGAGATCATCGATCGTCACGCCGTCGTAGCCCTTCGCCCGGAATACCAGGGTCGCTTTCTCCAGCGCGTCCTTCTCGTCGAAGCTACGTGGACGTCCCCGTGGCCTGGCGGGATTTTGAAACATCCAGTTCGAAACTCCTTGACTGTACCTTTTGGGCCAACATAATGTAACTAAACAGTTCGAAAATAACAAGGCGCTGTTACCCCAGCGGGGGGCTCCTTCGAACTTTCCACCACCTGGAGCCGCTATGGAACATTCGATCGCCCTCGTCACCGGTGCCACCTCCGGGCTCGGTCAAGCGGCAGCCCGCGCTATGGCCGAACAAGGCTGGCGCGAGATCATCGTCACCGGGCGGAGTCTGGCTCGGATCACGGAAACGGCCGCTCAACTGGCCGCGGAGACCAGAAGACAGGTCTTTACGCCGCTCGAGCTCGATCTGGACTCGTCGACCAATGTTCAGTCCGCGCTCGTCGAACTCGTCAAACGAGGCCGGCCAATCGATTTCCTGCTGCTCAATGCGGGGTTGGTTCCCTTCAAGCAGCGCGTGCTCACCGCGGCGGGGATCGAGTCTTCCCAGGCTCCGCTCGTCGGGCATCACCAACTGACTACCGGGTTGCTCAATGCCAACTTGCTGAGTCCCGACGCGCGGATCGTTATCGCAGGCGCAGAACCCGCGCGAGGGGGCGTACCTATGTTCAAATACACGGACTTGCCAGCCTTCGCGGCCCAATACCACCACGGTGACCGCGTCGCCGCCGTGGAGGCCTTGATACGCAACGGGCCGAACGTGAAATACGTGCCCAACAATGCGTATGCCGATGCCAAGCTGATCATCGCTTGGTGGGCTGCTGCACTGGCACGCCGGCTGCCCCCCGGCATGGCCGCGTATGCCGTGTCGCCCGGCGGCGCCACCGACACCAAGGTGGTGCGAAGCGCCAGCCCGGCGTTGAAGTATCTGTTTATCCCCATCGTCAAACTCATTCCCGGCATGAACCAGACGCCGGAGACCGCGGCAGGACGCTACCTCCAGGCATCGGAATTTGGGACCGACGTCTCCGGGCAATTCTTCGCCTCGGCGCAAGGTAAGGTCTCAGGCCCAATTGAGGCGCAGCTTCACCCCCACCTCCACGATCGCGCCAACCAGGAAGCTGCCTGGCAGGCACTGGTCGATGTGTCCGGCGCCGACTTATCCCGACCGGAATCGTTGGGCGCGGTGTCCTGACGCAGGCAGGTCGCCGGCAAAGGCGCGCGTGAGCTGAGTCATCAGGCGATGGCTCAAACTTCTGCGTCAATTATTGAACAATACAGTTCAAAAATAGAGAGACGCCCCTTGGCGTCGCAAAGGAGAATACGCATGGAACGGTATGAAATGATGCGGGCGGTGATCATCGGCGGCACAAGCGGCATAGGGCTCGCGACGGCCAAGTTGCTCGCCGATCGGGGCGCCCAGGTCTTGGTGACGGGTCGCTCGCAAGCCGGATTGGAAGCTGCACAGCGGGAGCTCGGAAGTGACGCCCTCGTGGTTGCGAGCGACGCCCGCTCCCTGGGCGACATCGACGCCCTCGCCTCTCGGGTGAAAGACGCGTTCGATAGCTTCGACCTGCTCTTCGTCAACGCCGGATTCGGCCTCTTCGCTCCGCTTGAGAATACGACCGAGGAGACCTTCGACGAGATGTTCAGCCTTAACGCCAAGGGACCGTTCTTCGCGGTCCAGAAGCTGGCGCCACTGATCAAGCAGGGCGGCGCTGTCGTCTTCACTACCTCGACCGCAAACATCAAGGGGATGCCCTTGATTGCCGCCTATGGCGGCGCGAAGGCGGCGCTGCGATCCTTCGCCCGGACGTTAGCCGCCGAGCTGCTTCCCAGAGGGATCCGCGTCAATGCTGTGTCGCCAGGCCCTATCGAAACGCCGATCATCGGCAAAGCCTTCCCCGACAAGGCAACGGCCGACCGTCTCACCGGGCAGATGCGCGAAGGCAATCCCATGAAGCGCTTTGGAACGGCGGAGGAAGTCGCCAAGGCTGTTCTGTTCCTCGCCTTCGATGCGACCTTCACCACCGGTGCCGAACTACCTGTCGACGGCGGTCTGTCGCAGCTCTGAACGTCCACAGACCACAGGCGGTCGCAGGCATGTCCGCTTCGGGTTGGCAGCAGACCCGGCGGACACCTGGATGAAACCAGAGCGAGCGTTGGCTCGTCTGGCGAGGCAAGGGGACTAAGCCCTCCCGCGCTTGACATCGCGGGCGCGACACGCTGGGAATGGCGGCCCCTCCTGCCGGTTTTCCCCATGCCCTCGCCGCTCTTCATTGCCGTTGCCGTGGTTGCCGTGTTTGCGGCCGGGCTGTCGAAGTCCAATTTCGCCGTGAGCCTGGGAGCGATCGCGGTGCCGCTGCTGGCGACGGTGATGCCGGCGCGCGACGCGGCGGGGATGATGCTGCCGATCCTGTGCTTCATGGATCTGGTGGCGATCCTGGTCTATCGCCGCGAGGTAGACTGGCGCGTCTATCGGATCATGATCCCCGGCGCCCTGATCGGCACCGCCATCGGCTGGATTCTGTCGGCCCGCGTGACGGAATCGGCGGTGGGACTGGCGGTCGGCATCACCAGCCTGCTGTTCGTGCTCGACGCCTGGCTGCCCATCCGCAAGAAGCTGCAGGCGCTCGAGGGGCCCGTGCCGTCGCGCGGCTGGGGGACGTTCTGGGGCGGTATCGCCGGCTTCACCAGCTTCATTTCGCACACCGGCGGTCCGCCCTATCAGATCTACGCGGTGCCGCTGAAATTGCCGCCGGTGATCTTTGCCGGCACCACGGCGGTGTTCTTCGCCACGGTCAACTACACCAAGCTGATCCCGTTCTATTTCCTCGGCCAGCTTTCGGTGGCCAATCTCGAACTGTCGGCGGCACTGCTGCCGGTCGGGCTCTTCGGCATGTTCGCCGGGGTGTGGCTGGTCAAGCGCGTCGATTCCCGCTTCTTCTACCAGCTCGCCTATGTGCTGATCTTCATCCTCGCCCTCGACCTGATCTATGAAGGGGTCCGCGGCATCTGGTTCACGGGAGCCTGAGCGGCACGATGCAACTGCGCCTCGACCACATCGCCCTCTGGGTGCGCGACCTCGACGAGAGCGCCGCGTTCTATACGGCGCTGCCCGGCATCCGCGAGGTGCCCAATCCGATGGGCGGCACCCATATCCGCTGGTTCGAATATGCCAGCGGCCAGCGCTTCCACATGCAGGCCGGCGACATCTCGACCACGCATGTGGAAAAGGGCACCCACTTTGCCTTCTCGGTCGACGATTTCGACGCCGCACTGGACCACATCCGGGGCAGGGGCCTCGCCTGGTCCGATTTCAAGGGGACGCCAGGTGCCATCAACGTCCGCCCCGACGGCATGCGCGCCATCTTTCTCGAGGACCCCAACGGCTACTGGATCGAGATCAACGATTTTGCCGGATAGCGGACGAGAAGGCGGGGCGGCGCCACCGGCCGCAGTCTCAGCGAGCGTGGTGCCCTGATGGTGGGCCTGTCGAAGCACGAGGGCGGGCAACCGCAACAAAAAAGGCCGGGGTGCGACACCCTCGGCCTTCGTACTCATGAGTCGTGCCGGCGCTTCAGGCAGCCTGAGTGCGGTGGTTCCTCGTGAGTTCGTCCTTTACTTCCAGCTTTTTGCGCTTGAGCGCGGCGACCCTGAGGTCGTCGTAACTGGCGTGTGCCATTTCCTCCTGGATCTGCTTGTCGAGTTCCTGGTGCCGCCGCTCGAGAGCAGCGATGTGGCCTTCGCTCGTCATGACAATTGCCTTTCAAAGCTTTGTGGACGAATCGATCGTCACAAAAAATTCATGGCTTGTCGATGACCGAGCCGCATAGTGGAAAACAGGATGCAAATCTTTTGCCTTTGAGGTACCTGAGGCAGAAATTCATCATCATCAGGCGACGGGCTGGCGGGCCATGCTGCCTCTGACCAAAGAACAGGAAGCGGGACTGGGGCTGGAGCTGGCGGCCAAGCGGCAGGAGCACGCCGACCTCGATGCTGCCATCCAGACGCTGAGCGCTTCAGGGGTTGCCGACCAGATGCTGGTGCAGCGGCTGAAGAAGCGTAAGCTGGCGCTGAAGGACCGCATCGTGCAGCTCGAAAACATCCTGCTCCCCGATATCATCGCCTGATGCAGAAGCGGCAGAAAGCGCCCCGATGCTGACCTCGCCCCCCGTCGCCATCGTCATGGGCAGCCAGTCGGACTGGCCAACCATGCGGCACGCCGCCGAAACGCTCGACCTGCTCAAGATCGAGTACGAGGCGCGCATCGTTTCCGCCCACCGCACGCCGCGCCGGCTCTACGACTTTGCCGGCAGCGCCAAGCTCGATGGCTTCAAGGTGATCATTGCCGGAGCAGGCGGTGCCGCGCACCTGCCCGGGATGATTGCCGCCCTGACCACGCTGCCGGTCTTCGGCGTGCCGGTGCGCTCCAAGGCGCTGTCGGGGCAGGACAGCCTGCTGTCGATCGTGCAGATGCCGGCCGGCATTCCGGTAGGTACGCTGGCGATCGGCGAGGCCGGCGCCACCAATGCCGCCCTGCTGGCCGCCGCCGTGCTGGCGCTCAGCGATTCCGAGATCGAAGCGGCGCTGGACGAGTACCGCCAGAGCCAGACCGGCATCGTGCCGGAGTTTCCCAGCGACGATGCCGACTGAGGCGCCGCTGCCGCCGGCCAGCACCATCGGCATTCTGGGCGGCGGGCAGCTCGGCCGCATGCTGGCTCTCGCGGCCGCTCGGCTCGGCATGAAGACCCACATCTTCTGCCCCGATCCCGACAGCCCCGCCTTCGATGTTACGCCGCGCAAGACGGTGGCCGCCTACGACGACGAAGCGGCGCTGGCGGCCTTCGCCGATGCGGTAGACATCGTCACCTACGAATTCGAGAACGTGCCGGCGGCGACCGCGCGGTTCCTCGCTGCCCGCCGCCCGCTCCGGCCCGACGGCCGGGCGCTCGAGATCTCGCAGGACCGGCTGCGGGAAAAGGCCTTCATTTCGGCCGCCGGCATTGCTGTCGTGCCGCATCGGGCCATCGCGTCGCCCGCCGATCTCGATCTGGCGCTCGCCGAACTCGGCACGCCCGCCGTGCTGAAGACCACGCGGCTGGGCTATGACGGCAAGGGGCAGCGCCTCATCGACACGCTGCCCGAAGCCGGCGCGGCGTTTGCTGCGCTCGAGCCGAAGCCGCTGGTGCTCGAAGCCTTCGTGCCGTTCGAAAAAGAGATTTCGGTGGTCGTGGCGCGCGGCCTCGACGGCACGGTGCGCGCCTTCGAGCCGGCCGAGAACATCCATCGTCACCATATCCTCCACACCAGCACGGTGCCGGCCGCTATCTCGCCCGGGCTGGCGCGGGCCGCGGCCGAAGCGGCGGAAGCCATCGCCACGGCGCTCGATTACGTCGGCGTGCTGGGGGTGGAGTTCTTCGTCACCGGCGACGACCTGCTGGTCAACGAAATCGCCCCGCGCGTCCACAATTCCGGGCACTGGACCGAGGCGGTGTGCGTCACCGACCAGTTCGAGCAGCACATCCGCGCCATTTGCGGCTGGCCGCTGGGCGATCCCGCCCGCCTCGCCGACGTGGTGATGGAGAATCTGATCGGCGAGGAGGGGATCGATGTCGCGGGGCGGCTCGGCGCCGGCGTGCGCCCGCAGCTTTACGGCAAGCGCGACGCGCGGCCGGGCCGCAAGATGGGCCATCTCAATCACATCCGCGGCGCCGGCAGAAAATAGCCGGCTTTCCCTGCCGGCCCCATGGACATCACCACCGGGTTCTGTTATTGACCCGCTCCACGATGATCGGCCGTGCCGGTCGGCGACGGGTTTTATTGGCCTCGTCGTTATGCTCCAAATTTGATGGTCCGGTTCGAAAGGGCGGTTGGCGCTTGCAAGTAGTCGTTCGCGATAACAATGTGGATCAGGCACTTCGTGCCCTGAAGAAGAAGCTTCAGCGCGAAGGCGTTTTCCGCGAGATGAAGCTCCGCAACTATTACGAGAAGCCCTCCGAAAAGAAGGCGCGCCAGAAGGCCGAGGCCGTTCGTCGCGCCCGGAAGCTCGCCCGCAAGCGTGCCCAGCGTGAGAGCGGCATCCCCGCCCCGACGACGCCGCGTCCGCAGCCGCGCGCTTAAGCGCTGCGCTAGATTTCGAAACGCCGCTCCTCACGGGGCGGCGTTTTGCTTTTTGGGGGCATCGGATGGTGGTTGCCCGACCGCCGATGGATTGCCAGGCGGGCAGCGCGCCACCACCCCTGGTTCCGCCAATACGAAGCTTTTGTGGCGCTTTCCGCCCCTTGCACTCGGGCGGCAAACGTGAACACTACGCCCAACCACAAAAGCTGGAGACAGGGATAATCATGAAGCGTCTTATTCTTGCGTCACTCGCCGCCGTTGCCATGCTGGCCGGTGTCGCGCAGGCCAACGCCGCCGAAGGCCGCGTCAAGCTGGGCGTGCTGTCGTGCGACGTCGCACCGGGCGTCGGCTTCATCGTCGGCTCGTCCAAGGATCTGGTCTGCAGCTTCCATGGCGACCAGTTCGCCCGCGAGACCTATCACGGCACCATCAACAAGTACGGCCTCGACATCGGCGTGACGCACCGCACCCACATCGAGTGGCTGGTGTTCGCCGCCACCAATACCCGCTACTACCGCCACGCGCTTGCTGGCCAGTATGTCGGCGCTTCGGGCGAGGCGACGCTTGGGGTCGGTGTCGGCGCCAACTGGCTGATCGGCGGTTCGCACCGCTCCTTCGCGCTGCAGCCGATCAGCGTCCAGGCCCAGACCGGTGTCGACCTGTCGCTCGCGCTGTCGAACCTGACGCTGCGCTGAGTTTTTTCGCCACGCTTGCCGAACGCCGCTCCTGACGGGGCGGCGTTTTTGCGTTTGAGGAAGGGTGCAGGTAGGCGCTTCGCGCTGCGGCAAAGGTCCTCTCACCCGGCGCTGCCGGGAAGGGGCCTTTGCCGCGGGCTCAGGCTTTGACGGAAAGAGCCGCTCGCTCAGCTCTTGGTCGGCGCCGGCAGGGCGGTGGGGGCGGGGGTTGTCGCGGCGGGAGCGCCGGTGGCGGTCTTGCCGACGCCGTTCTCGACGTCGGTGAAGAAGGCCTTGCCCTTGTCCCAGATGCCATCCTTCCAGAGGTCGCCGTGGTCGGCGCCATCGACGATCCAGAGACCGTATTTGTTGGGCGCCAGCGCATAGACGGCCTTGCCATGGTGCACGTCGATCGTCTGGTCGGCGGTGCCGTGCACCACATAGACCGGCGCCTTGACGTCCTTGATCCAGTCCTTGACCGGAAACTGGTCCTGCATCAGCCAGTAGACCGGCATGTAGGGGTAGCGATCGAAAGCCACGTCGACCGCCGAGAGGAAAGGCGTTTCGAGCAGCAGCGCATCGGGGGTGCGCTGGCTCGCGACATAAGTCGCCGGCCCCGAACCGAGCGAGCGGCCCCAGATCAGGATCGGCGCGCCCTTGGCCTTTGCCCAATCAAAGGCGGCGATGGCGTCATCGAGGATGTGCTGCTGGGTGATGGTGCCGGGCGAGGCGGGAAAGCCGCGGTAGTCGAAGGACAGGAAGCCGTAGCCGTCCTTCACCCAGGCCTCGAAGCGTTCGTGCTCGTCTTCGAAGCTGCCGTAATTGCCCTTGTAGTATATGATCAGCGGCCTGCCGGCCGGCGGCGGCTCATACCAGCCGTTGACCGTGGCGCCATCGGTGGTGGGGATGGCCACCACCTGCACCTTGCTGGCATCGAGCTTGGTGTCGGCAAGCGCCGTCAACGGATGATTGACGTCGTACTGGAAGTCGCGCTGCTTGAAATAGAGCACCAGCAGCGCCGCGATATAGACCACCACGACCAGCGCCACGAGAACGAATACGATGCGGCGCAAAATCTTCATGACGTCAGTCCCCGGATTGAGGCGGCAATGAAGACGATCAGGGAAGAAAGCACAAGGGCCGGTTCGGGTCGGACCACTGCCACGCCTGCGGTAGCTGCGCCGCAGGGCGCAGGGGTAGGGCTGCTGCGGAGAAAAGGTCCGACCCTGCGCGGCTCGGTAGCGCTAGATTTCGCTCAGCGTCTTGTCGATGGCCATGCCGAACACTTCCTGCGGTTGAGCGCCAGAGAGGGCATATTTGTTGCCCAGCACGAAGAACGGCACGCCGCTGATGCCCTGGGCGGCAGCGTCGCGCGCCAGCGCTTCGGTGGTGGCGAGTTCGGCTGCATCGTTGATCAGCCGCAGCGCCTCGGCGCGGTCGAAGCCGTGCGCCACCGCCAGATCGGCCAGCACGTCGTCGTCGTGAATCTGGCGATGGTCGAGGAAGTAGGCGGCTGCGATGGCATTGGCGAGTTCGTGCTGGGTGCCCAACGGCTTCGCGAGCCGCGTCAGCGTGTGCGCCTTGGCCGTTGCGAACATCCGCGGCTGGCGGCTGAGGTCGAGTTCGATGCCAGCCTTTGCCGCCTCGCCTTCGACGCGGGCCCACATGTCGCGCGGCTCCCGGCCATATTTGCTGCGCAGCATTTCCCCCACATCGACCCCTTCCGGGGGAACGCTCGGGTCGAGGTAGAACGGGTGGTTCTCGACCTCGACCTCGATGTCGGCGGGCAGGGCCGCCAATGCCTGGTCGAGTCGCGCCGAGCCCACCAGACACCAGGGGCAGACCACATCGGTGAAAACGTCGATCTTGAGGGTCTTTGCCATGATGTCTCCGTGCGTGCAGTGGGCGAAACATGGAAGCCGCGTCGCCCGGCCGCAAGCAGGCACCGCGAGGTAACCAGGCATCGGGCCGGCCGATGCGCCGCCGGTCAGGGCTGGCTCGCCTCGCCCGGCGCCAGGAAGGCATCGATCGCCGCAAACGTTGCTTCCGGCCGCTCGAGCTGGGGCAGATGGCCGGCCCGCTGGATCAGGGCGAAACGGCCGTCACCGAAGGCGCCAGCCAGTGCCCGGCCGTAAGAGGCCGTAGCGATGCGGTCGCTCTCACCCCACACCACCAGCACCGGCACCGTGACGGCGCGCAAGCGGCCGAACAGGGCCGGGTCGGCCATACGGGTACCAGCCAGCGCTCGGAGGCTCCTCATATTGCCGCGCTGCGTGGCGATCTGCTGGGGCGACAGGGTCGCCGGATCGACGAAGAAGCGATCTGGTTCGTGATAGGCGTGCTCGGCGATCTGCCGCGGCGTGAGGCCGAAGAAGTCGGCGATGCTCTCGCCCGCCACCTCGACGCCGACGGCGTCGATCAGCACCAGCCGGCCGATCCGGCGCCCTTGGTCCTGCACCGCCATGGCCGCC
>Ga0207427_100806_pt1 | contig 14184 bp, 11 predicted proteins | sample AraplaCL_Cvi_mMS_FD_184268 | JGI IMG/M metagenome (GOLD analysis project Ga0207427, IMG submission 184268) | Arabidopsis root microbial communities from the University of North Carolina, USA - plate scrape CL_Cvi_mMS (SPAdes) (version 2) | ecosystem: Host-associated > Plants > Roots > Endosphere ... | reverse complement strand
GGGCAGTTTCTCATCGGCCTTGCGGACCCAGGTGGGTTCGAACTTTTCAGCGCGGTCGCAGCTTTGTTCACGGCGTCATTGATCCCGGTCGCGCTCGCAGGCACAGCGCCCGCAGCCACGGCCGCGGCAACCGCCGCCGCAGCGGCAGCCGCGCCACGATCCACGCCGGGCAATGGATCCACCAGCCGTGACGAGACGGTGTCCGTCGCGCGCAGCCGCCGTTCCGCGAACGACGACTTGGCCATCGGTGAATCCGACTCGCGCCCGCCGCCCAGTCCCACCACGAGGGCGCGCCGCTGGCGGGCGGCGACCACGGCCGGCGAGGCCGGCGGCTCGGGCACGACGTCCAGGTCGAGCGGTGGCGTCATGGCGCCTCCGCCTCGCCGCGACGCCCGCGCGGCGGGACGTCCGACCGGCCGGCCGGCGCCAGAACGGCGGCGACGCCCGGCGGCCGTTCGCGCACAAGGGGCGCCAACGCCCTGGACGCGGGCAGCGCCGGGCCGCCGTGCGTCGGCCACGCCACGAACGTCGCCTCGGCCACCAGGCCGGCGGCGCCGCCGGCCAGGGACACGGCCAGCACGCGCACGCGCGCATGCCGGCGCCCGCGCGCCGGCGGGGGCTGGGGAACGAGGCGTCGGGCGGTGGCCATGGGAACGAGGGCGGGTGGGTGGGTGTTGCCTCGATGGTGCACCGGAGCGTGCACGCCTGCCCGCGTCCGGAGGCCCCGAAACCGGGTATTCGGCGCCGGGCGGGATCGCGGGAAAGCGGTTCGAATGGCGCTCAGGTCACCGCGCCGCTCAACTCGAGCGCAAATCGGCCGATGTACCCCCCACGTGTGCACGATGGCGCACCGATCCGCCGGCGTGCCTGGAGTCCGACTCCAGGCGCGACGTTCGCACGTCGGGCGGGTCCCGCGCCTCGAAAGACCGATGCGCCGACGACGACGGTTCCTCCCGTCGTTGCCGGCGCCCGGTCCTGCACGACGCCATCGCCTGCCTTTCGGGCAACGGCGATGACGCCTCGGGTGACTCCCCCGGCCCCAACGCCGGGCGTCGCGGCGGGTGACGCCGTCAAGCACGTCGTCCGTCCTTGCACGCCTCCGACCCCGGTCGGGGGCGTTTTCTTTCGGGCCCGCGGGCGCGGCGCTTGCCGAAACGGTGTGTCGCCGCAACCCCCGCAACACCATGTTCATCGGCACCGCGGCCTGGAGCATCCCGCGCGCCGTCGCAGGGCAATTCCCGGGCGCCGGCCAGCACCTGGAGCGCTATGCGCGCCAGTTCGACTGCGCCGAGATCGACTCGTCCTTCCACCGACCCCACCAGCGCGCCACCTACGCCCGCTGGGCGAGCCTGACGCCGCCGCACTTCCGCTTCGCGGTGAAGCTGCCGCGCGCGATCACCCACGACGCCGGACTGCGCGCCGCGCGCGCGCCGCTGCGCGCCTTCCTGGACCAGGTCACCGGCCTGGGCGACCGCCTCGGCGTGCTGCTGGTGCAACTGCCGCCGTCGCTGGCCTGGGACGCCCGCGTCGCGCGCAGCTTCCTGGCCGGGCTGCGCGACCTGTGGGACGGTCCCGTCGCCTGCGAGCCGCGCCACGCGAGCTGGTTCGACGCCCCGGCCGATCGCGCGCTGGCGCGCCTGCGCGTCACGCGAGTGGCGGCCGACCCTGCACGGCTCGCGGCCGCGGCGCAGCCTGGCGGCTGGCTGGGTCCGGACGGCGATGGTGCCGGCGCCCTGCTGTACTGGCGCTGGCACGGATCGCCACGCATGTACTGGTCGAGCTACGACGAGGACTGGCTCGCGCAGCAGGCCGCCGCGCTCGCACGTTGGCCCGTCAGCGCCGTGCACTGGGCGATCTTCGACAACACGGCCACGGGCGCGGCGACCGCCAACGCGCTGGCGCTGCGGTCGCTCGTCGCCCGCCCGCCCCGGGCGGGGCTCAGAGCCCCTTGAGGATCTCGGCCCGCTTCTTGTCGTACTCGGACTTGGTGATCAGGCCCTTGTCGTACAAGCGCTTGAGCTTGGTCAGGCGCTGTTCGGCGTCCTGCTCGGCCGGCGCGGGCGGTGCGGTGGCCGGCACGGGCGCGACAGGCGCGGCCGCCGGGGCGACCGGAGCCGGCGGAGCGACCGGCGGCACGGCCATCGGCGCGGGCGGCGCCACGGGCGCGGGCGGTGCGACGGGCACCGGCACGGCCACGGGCGCCGCGGGCGCGGCGGGCGCGGGGGCCACCGTGCCCAGCACCAGCCAGTCGAAGCGCTTGTTGGTGGCGCTGGCGCTCTGGATGGGCGCCGTGCCCTCGGTCGTGCGCGAACCCACCGTGAAGTGCGGGGACATGCCGCTGCCGCGCGCCGTGTCGTAGAAGTCGAAGCGCGAGTCGTGGACGATGATGTTCAGGTGGCCGTCCGCCGCGAACAGCCGCGCCGTCACGGCCGAGATGCTGAAGAAGGTGTTGTCTTCGTGGCGCGCCGCGCTGACGAGCGCCACGTCCTGGTCCGGCCGCGCGTGGGCCAGGGCCTCGACCAGCGACGGCAGGATGTTGTTGAGCTCGTCGATCGCGAACAGCGGCTTGGCGGCGCCGCCGCGCACCATCTGGATCTGCTGCAGCCAGGCGTGCAGCGTGTTGGCCTCGGCCACGTACGGGTGCTGGTTCTCGGGCGCGCCGGGTTCGCGCGCGACCAGCTCGATGGTCGTGTAGTCCGACAGCCGCCACAGCTGGCGCCCCGTGGCGCCGCGCACCGTGGGCGACGTGGCCGAGCGGCCCGTCGACGAATCCGCCTGGGCCTGTGCGGCCAGGGGCAGGAGCAGGGCCGAACCGATTGCGACGCACGCGCCGACCGACAGGGAGGTTTTGCGAAGGGCCGCGAGCGTCATCAAGAGGTCTCCAGTGTTGTTCGTGGCGGCGCCGTCCGAGCCGGCAGGCCGCGCACGCACTCTAACAAAGGAGACGGCCGCGCGCTGCGCACGGCCGTGCGAATCCTTCAGAGGACGACCGGCTCGGGCTCCAGGCGGATACCGAAGCGCCCGTACACGCTCTCCTGGATCGCCTTGGCCAGCGTCACCACCTCGGCACCGATCGCATCGCCGCGGTTGACCAGCACCAGGGCCTGCTTCTCGTAAACGCCGGCGCGTCCGATGGACTTGCCCTTCCAGCCGCAGGCGTCGATCAGCCAGCCGGCGGCGAGCTTGAACGTGCCGTCGGCCATCGGATAGTGCACCACGTGCGGATCGCGACCGATGATGTCGCGGCACTGGTCTTCGGTGACGATCGGGTTCTTGAAGAAGCTGCCGGCGTTGCCGATCACGGCCGGGTCCGGCAGCTTGGCGCGGCGGATCGCGCAGATCCAGTCATAGACCTGCCGGGCGTCCGGCTCGGCGATGCCGGTCTCGGCGACCTTGCGCTCCAGTTCGAGGTAGCCCAGCACCGGCTGCCACGGCCGCGGAAGGCGAAAGCGCACGCGGGTGATGATGGCCTTGCCGGCCAGCACGTTCTTGAACACGCTGTCGCGGTAGCCGAACAGGCACTGCCGGCGGTCGAGCGTGATGCCCAGCCCGGTGACGAGGTCGACGCCGTCGAGCGAATCGAAACGGTCCGCCAGCTCGAGGCCGTAGGCGCCGATGTTCTGCACCGGCGCGGCGCCCACCGTGCCGGGAATCAATGCCAGGTTCTCCAGGCCCGGCCAGCCGCGGGCGATGGTCTGGCTGACCACGTCGTGCCAGGGCATGCCGGCGCCGGCCTCGACGATGAACGCGTCGTCGCGCGTCTCGACCAGGCGCAGGCCGTCGACCTCGACCTTGAGCACGACCTCGTCGACGTCGCGCGTCAGCACGAGGTTGCTGCCGCCGCCGAGCACGAGCTTGGCCGAGCGCCCCACCTCGGGCGAGTCGAGCACGCGGCGCACGTCGGCATCGCTGCGGATGCGCACGAGGCGACGCGCGGTCGCGGGCAGGCCGAAGGTGTTCAAGGCCTTCAACGAGACATCGGATTCGAGCCAGGGGGCTGAGGACATGGCAGAATTTTCGCAGGTCCCGCACCTGCCCCCTCACTACGCTCCGGATTGCTTCCCATGCCCAGCTTCGACGTCCTCCTCGAACCCGAGATGCCCGCCATCAAGAACTCGGTCGAAAACACCAAGAAGGAGATCGGCACCCGCTTCGATTTCAAGGGCACCAGTGCCGCCGTCGAGCTCAAGGAGAAGGAGAAGGAAATCCAGCTCGTGGGCGACGGCGACTTCCAGATCGAGCAGATCAGCACCGTGCTGATCGGCAAGCTGACCAAGCAGAGCGTGCCCGTCACGTTCCTGGACATGAGCGCCAAGATCGAGAAGATCGGCGGCGACAAGGTGCGCCAGACGTACAAGATCAAGGCCGGCATCGACGCCCCGCTCGCCAAGAAGATCGTCACGGCCATCAAGGAAGCCAAGCTCAAGGTGCAGGGCTCGATCCAGGGCGACACCGTGCGCATCACCGGCAAGAACCGCGATGACCTGCAGGTCGGGATCGCGCTGCTGCGCAAGGAGTTTTCCGACCAGCCCCTGAAGTACGAGAACTTCCGGGACTGAATGACAGCCCCGGAAGGGGCGCTTCGCGGCGGTCGCTGTCCCCGGAGGGGAGGCTTCGCGCGCGCTCCCTGCCCCCGAGGGGCCGGCCGCGAGCAGCCCGGCAAGGCCGGATCCGCCGCTCCGGAATTGACGACCCCACGGTCGCTCGCGCTCCCTGCCCCCGAGGGGCCGGCCGCGACCGGCCCGGCAAAGCCGGTTCCAGCGCTCCCTTGAACTCGAGGTCCCCATCCGAGCGACAGCGTCGGCTGGGGAAAGCCCTGCGCCGTGTCGTCACCTCGACGACATCGAAATTCGAACGATCGTGCTAAAACGCACCCTGCACCATCTCAACGCGCGCAGGAGACACGATCCATGGATCTCGATTTCACACCGGAGCAGCAGGCCTTCCGCGCCGACATCCGGGCCTGGGTGGCGGCCAACCTGCCGCAGGACATCGCGCTCAAGGTGCACAACGGGCTGCGCCTGCATCGGGACGACATGCAGCGCTGGGCGCGCATCCTCGGCGCGCGCGGCTGGCTGGGCTACGGCTGGCCCAAGGAATTCGGCGGCCCGGGCTGGGACGCGATCGAGCGCCACCTGTTCGAGGAAGAGTGCGCGCTGGCCGGCGCGCCGCGCATCGTGCCGTTCGGGCCAGTGATGGTGGCGCCCGTCATCATGGCGTTCGGCTCGCCCGAGCAGCAGAAGAAATTCCTGCCCGGCATCGCGTCGGGCGACGTCTGGTGGAGCCAGGGCTACAGCGAGCCGGGCTCGGGCTCCGACCTCGCCTCCGTCAAGACGCGCGCCGTGCGCCAGGGCGACAAGTACGTCGTCAACGGCCAGAAGACGTGGACGACGCTGGGCCAGTACGGCGAGTGGATCTTCTGCCTGGTGCGCACGTCCACCGAGGGCAAGCCGCAGACGGGCATCTCGTTCCTGCTCATCGACATGAAGTCGCCCGGCGTCACGGTGCGCCCCATCGTGCTGATGGACGGCGAGCCCGAGGTCAACGAGGTGTTCTTCGACAACGTCCAGGTGCCCGCCGAGAACCTGGTCGGCGAGGAGAACAAGGGCTGGACCTACGCCAAGTACCTGCTCGCGCACGAGCGCACCAACATCGCGGACGTCAACCGCGCCAAGCGCGAGCTCGAACGCCTGAAGCGCCTGGCCAGGCAGGAAGGCGTGTGGGACGACGCGCGCTTCCGCGACCAGATCGCGCTGCTCGAGGTCGACATCGTCGCACTCGAGATGATGGTGCTGCGCGTGCTCAGCGCACAGGCCGGCGGCAAGAAGGCGCTGGACATCGCGGGCCTGCTCAAGATCCGCGGCAGCGAGATCCAGCAGCGCTACACCGAGTTGCTGATGCTGGCCGGCGGCCCGTTCAGCCTGCCCTTCATCTGGGAGGCGATGGAAGCGGGCTGGCAGGGCGACCACGTGGGCGACGCGCGCTACGCGCCGCTGGCGGCCAACTACTTCAACTACCGCAAGACGACGATCTACGGCGGTTCCAACGAAGTGCAACGCAACATCGTCGCGCAGACGGTCCTGGGGGTCTAGAGATGACGTCCCCACTCGCTTTGCTCGTCGCCCCCGAGGGGCTGTCGGGCTCGCTCCGGAGCGGCCGCGCGCTCGCCCGACTCGGAATCAGTGGCCAAGGCCGATAGGAAGAATCATGGACTTCGATTTCAGCGACGACGAACAGCAACTGAGCGAAGCCGTCCAGCGCTTCGTGGAACGCGGCTACGGCTTCGAGCGCCGCACCGCGATCGCCAAGGCCGGCGGCTTCAGCGAGCAGGCCTGGGGCGAGCTCGCCGAGCTGGGCCTGCTGGGCCTGGGCACGTCGGAAGCGGATGGCGGCATGGCCATGGGCCCGGTGGCCGCGATGCTGGCGCTCGAGGCGCTGGGCCGCGGCTTGGTGCTGGAGCCGGTGGCGGCGGTGGCCCTGGTGGCCGCGTCGGTGCTCGCGCAGGCGCCCGCGGACATGCGCGCGAACTGGGCGCCGCGCCTCGCGTCGGGGCAGGCCCGCGTCGTGCTCGCGTGGCAGGAACGCGCTGCGCGCTATCGCCTCGAGCACGTCGATACGAAAGCCGCGAAGCACGGCGACGCGTGGTCGCTGTCCGGCACCAAGAGCCTGGTGGCGATCGGCGACCAGGCCGACGCGTTCATCGTCAGCGCCCGCGTGAGCGGCGCCGCGGACGATCCGGCCGGCATCGCGCTGTTCCTGGTCGAACGCGCCGCCGCGGGCGTGGCCACCCGCGGCTACGCGCTGCAGGACGGCTCGCGCGCCGCGGAAGTCACGCTGGCCGACGCGCCCGCCACGCCGCTGGTGGCCGCCGGCCCGGCGTTCGCCGCGCTGGAACTGGCCATCGACATCGGCATCGCCGCGCTGGCCGCCGAAGGCGTGGGCGTGATGGACAAGCTGTTCGACCTCACCGTCGACTACCTGAACACGCGCAAGCAGTTCGGCGTGGCCATCGGCACCTTCCAGGCCCTGCGCCACCGCATCGCCGACATGAAGATGCAGCTGGAACTGGCCCGCTCGATGAGCTACTACGCCACGCTCAAGCTGGGCGAGGCACCGGACGCGCGCCGCCGCGCCGTCGCCCAGGCCAAGGTGCAGCTGGGCAACAGCGCGCGCTACCTCGGCCAGCAGGCGATCCAGCTGCATGGCGGCATCGGCATGACCGACGAATACATCGGCAGCCACTATTTCAAGCGGCTCACGACGATGGAGATGCAGTTCGGCGACACGATGCACCACATCGGTGAGGTGAGCGCCCGCATGACCGAGACGGCGGGCGTCTTCGCCTGACGGCCGGGAACGGATCCGGCACGCCCGCGCCGGATCCATTCACGGGTCCGGCCCCTTCACAAACTGACAGGGCCGCGACAGCCGGAAACTCGGTAGACTGCGGCCAATCATGGTCGCCCCCGTTGCCTGACGGATACCCCGGTGGGTAATCAATCCAGCCCGAACCCCGCGCCGGCGGGAGACGCGCGTGCCGCGTCCGCCGCGATCGACCGGCAGATCGCCTTCGAGCGCATCACCACCCTGTACGCGATCACCGAGCCGATGCTGTTCGGTGGGTTCGCGTTCACGCTGCTCACCGGCCTGCTGCTGTCGTCCAGCGTGCCGCAGGGGCTGCTGCTCGCGTGGCTCGGCTTCAAGATCGCGCTCACCATCGCGCGCTTCGTCGACGGCCGGATGTTCCTGCGCGATCGGCACCGCGCGCTGCGCATGCGCGCGTGGAAGATCCGCTTCTTCGTCGGCACCATCCTCGATTCGCTGGCCTGGGGCCTGATCCCCGTGCTGTTCATGCCCACGGGCGACCCCGCCGTCAACGGCGTGCTGCTGGCGGGCATGGTGGGCGTGGCCTCGGCCGGCACGATCGCGCTGTCGGCACACCGCCTGGCCTCGGGCATCGCGCTGCTGCTGGTGCTGGGGCCGCTGATCGAGCAGCAGGCGGCGATGGCCACCCTGCTCTCGCGCTACACCGCAGCCGCGGCGGTGGTGTACGGCGCGCTGCTGTTCCTGGAGGCGCGCAACAGCCATCGCCGCTTCACCGAGTCGTCGCGCCTGCGCTTCGAGAACGCCGCGATCGCCGAGGAGCGCCATCGCGCGCTGGTGTTCGCCGAGCACTCGAACGCGGCCAAGACGCGCTTTCTCGCCTCCGTGAGCCACGAGCTGCGCACGCCGCTGAACGGCATCATCGGCATGACGCAGCTGGTGGCCGTGGAGCCGCTGTCCGCGTTGCAGCGCCAGCGGCTGGACGTGCTGCGCCACTCCGCCGAGCACCTGGTCACCGTCATCGGCGACCTGCTCGATCTGTCGCGCATCGAGTTCGACCGCATCGAGATCGACGCGCAGCCCACGCTGATCGCGCAGACGGTGCGCGACGTCACCGACCTGCTGCAGCCGGTGGCCGAGGAGCGCGGCCTCGCCTTCGAGGTCGTGTTCGACCTGGGACTGCCCGCCGCGGCGCTGATGGACGCCTCGCGCGTCAAGCAGGTGCTGCACAACCTGATCGGCAACGCGCTGAAGTTCACGGCGCAGGGCGGCGTGGGCGTGTCCGTGGGGATGGCCGACGGCCTGCTGCGCTGGCGCGTGAGCGACAGCGGCGAAGGCATCCCGCCCGACGCCATCGAGCGCATCTTCGACGCCTTCGAGCAGGGGCCGTCCAGCACGGTGCCCGCGCGCTCGGGCACCGGCCTGGGCCTGACGATCTCGCGCCGGCTGGCGCGCGCGATGGGCGGCGACGTCACCTGCCGCTCGATCCCCGGGCGCGGCACCACCTTCGAGTTCACGATCGCGTTCCGCCCGACGCCGCGCACGCCCATGCCGCGGCCGTCGCTCGCCGAGGAGCTCGCCGCCGCGGGGGAAGCGGCGCAGACGCCGATGACGCGCCCCGGCCGCGTGCTGGTGGTGGAGGACAACGAGGTCAACGCGCTGGTGGTGCGCGGCATGCTGGAGCAGCTGGGCGTCAACGCGGAGCTCGCCGTCGACGGCCAGAAGGCGCTGGCTCGCATGGGCACCACCGTCTACGACCTCGTGCTGATGGACTGCCAGATGCCCGTGCTGGACGGCTGGGAAGCCACGCGCATCTGGCGCGCGCGCGAGACGCGCCTGCGCCAGAACCAGCGCGTGCCCATCGTGGCCCTGACCGCCAGCGCCGCCGCCGGCGAGCGCGAACGCTGCCTCGAGGCGGGGATGGACGACTACCTGAGCAAGCCGTTCACGCGCGAGGCGTTGGGGGAGCTGGTGGATCGCTACCTGGCGGCCTGACTCGGCGCGCCGGCCGAGCGTGGCCGCGTCGCGAAGGGGCCTGGCATCTCCAGCGGGCGCAGACAAGCCAAGAAAAAAGGCCGGCGAGCTCTCGCCCGCCAGCCTTGACCCAACGACGTTCTTCGACGTCAGTTCTTGAAGTTCCCGTCATTGCGAGCCACCGTCGATCCTGCGGCGCAGGAGGTGAACTCGCGGTTGCCGCTCGAGGTCGACTGGTTGCTCTCCCAGGCCGCGGTCGAGCCGTTCCACTTGACGTATTTGTATTGCATCGCGGTGCTGGCCGGCAAGGAAATAGTTCCGGTCCAGGGCACGTTCGCGCCCGAGCCCTGGATCGCCAGCGCGAAGCCCGAGGCCGGCGTCCAGTTGCCCAGGGCCGGCTGGTTGCCGACGACGTACAGGTTCTGGCCGAAGGTGGTGCTGGCGTTGGCGATGGTGAACGTCACCGCGCAGGTCGTCGATCCGCCACCGCCGCCACCCGCGCCCGACACCGTCTGCCCGGTGTAGATCGCCACCGCCGGCACGGTGGAACCGCCGTCGGCGGGCACTGTGATCGTGGCGTAGCCGCTGGCGTTGACCGTCACCGAATCGCTGGTGCAGGCCGTGGCGCCGGCGTTGGCCAGGCCATGCACGATGTTGCAGTAGGTGCCGGCCGGCAGGCCCGTGTAGAAGGTCTGCGACCACGCCGACGTGCTGTTGTTCAACGCCACGAAACCCACGCTGCCGCGGCTGAACGCGATCTGGTTGGCGTTGCCCGTCACCCAGTTGCCCTGCACCTGGTTGCGCGCCGCGGAACGGAACTTGACCATCGGGTAGATGTCGCCCCAGCGATGCACGAAGTCCCAGTTGACGTTGACCTGCGCCACGCCGTTCGAGTACGGACTCGCGCCCGGGCGGTCCTGGTCGTTGCTGGAGAAGCGGAAGCCCGAATGCAGCTGCGCCTGGCCATAGCCCTGCGCCAGCATGAAGATGTTGGCCAGGTCGTAGCGGTGCGAGCCCTGCGTGTCGTTGGTGGCGCCCGCGTAGTTGCTGGCGTCCAGCGAGCCGCCGTTGCGCTCGGTGTCCCAGTTGTTGACGAACACCGTGGCGTTGGCGGGCTGCACGAAGCCCCAGGTGCCGCCCCAGTTGTTCCAGGTGCCCATGATCGTCGGGATCGTCGACGGGCTCGCGCCGTTGGCATTGCGGAACGCGTCGCGCATCGCGTACGTGAACTGGAACTCGTTGATCGTGCCGATGGGGAAGTAGTCGGAGCGGCTGACCTCGCCGTCGGGCACGATCTCCTGCGTCACCCAGATCGCCTCGCCCAGGTTGGTGGTCGGATGCGTGGACTTGACCGCGCTCATGATCGCCTGCAGCGAGGCGGCGGCCTGGTGCTTGGCGGCGTCGATGCGAAAGCCGTCGATGCCCAGCGCCAGCAGCGCATCCAGGTAGTTCACGATCTGGCCGCGCACGTAGCTGCTCTCCGAGTTCAGGTCGGGCATGCCCGAGAGCCGGCAGTTCTGCACGTTGGAGCGGCCTGCCGCGGTGTTGTAGTCGGAGGACTGGATGTCGCACGCCGCGTGGAAGTCGCTCGCGCTGAAGTACGGGTAGGCCAGCGTCGCGGAGTTCCAGGTCGAGCCGTCGGTGGCGGTGCCCGAATCGGCGGCCATCTGGTTGACGACGATGTCGGCATACACGCGCACGCCGGCGGCGTGGCAGGCGTTGACCATGGCCTGCAACTGCGCCGGCGTGCCGAACTTGCTGGTGAGGTTGACGAAGTTCACCGGCTGGTAGGCGCCCCACCACGTGCTGGTGACCTTGGACGCCTGCGGCGGGGATATCTGGATCGCGCCGAAACCCTGCGGGCCGAGGAACTGGGTGCACTCGGTGGCGAGGTCGTTCCAGTTCCACTCGAACATCTGCACGGACGTGTCGCTGGGGTTGAGCGCGAAGGCGCTGCCGCTGAACGCCGCGGCCAGCGTGGTGGCCAGCGCGCTCGCGCGCAGCCGGCGGGAAAGGTGGAATCGCATGGTGGCTTGTCTCCGGGCGTCCCGGCCCTGAGGGTCGGTCGCCGTTGTCTTTTTGATCGTCACGAGGCGCGCGCGAACGGCGCGCGGGGTTGGCATTCCTGTCGGGTTGCGCCAGATCCTTTCAAGAGTTCGAGGTAGTTTTAGTACTCGAATTCCGAACCAGCAAGGGGGCAGCCTCCCCAACCCAGGGTATTCGACGAGTGCTTTACCTATGAGTTTTCCAAATACATTCTTGTCTCAATAAAAAGTAATTACACAAACCGGCTGCAAGGTAAAAACTCAGGTTTGTAGTTTCAATACCGCATTGATCGCGATTGACCGCCCCGTGGCGCCGACCCCACGGCCTCAGGGCCGCCAGCGCGGCGGTCGATAATCCCGGCATGCAGATCCACCGCGGCCTTGCCTCCCTCGCCACCCTTGCGCTCGCGCGTGGCGGAACGGCGCTGACCATCGGCAATTTCGACGGCGTGCACCGCGGCCACCAGGCGATGCTGGCGCTGCTGCGCAGCGAAGCGCGCCACCGCGGCGTGCCGGCCTGCGTGCTCACGTTCGAACCCCATCCGCGCGACTTCTTCGCCCGCCGCGCCGGCAAGCCCGAACTCGCGCCGGCGCGCATCGCCACGCTGCGCGACCAGGTCGTCGAGCTCGAACGCTGCGGCATCGACCACGTGATCCTGCTGCGCTTCGACGAACACCTGGCCGGCCTGCCGCCCGACGCCTTCATCTCGGACGTCCTGATCAAGGGCCTGGGCGTGCGCTACGTGCTCGTGGGCGACGACTTCCGCTTCGGCGCCAGGCGCGCCGGCGACTACGCGATGCTGGACGAAGCCGGCAGCCGGCTGGGCTTCGACGTGGCGCGCATGCTCAGCTACGAGGTGCACGGGCTGCGGGTGTCCAGCTCCGCGGTGCGCGAGGCGCTGGCCGCCGGCGACATGGCCAAGGCCGCGTCGCTGCTGGGGCGCCCCTATTCGGTCAGCGGCCGCGTGGCCCACGGCAGCAAGCTGGGACGCGAACTCGGCGCCACCAAACGCGGCGCGGGCGACGGCTTTCGCACGCTGAACCTGCGCATGCCCGAAGCCAAGCCTGCGGCGTCGGGCATCTTCGTCTCGCGCGTGCACGGCCTGACGCCCGAGCCGCTGCCGGCGGTCTCCAGCCTGGGCGTGCGGCCCAGCATCGAGAAGGCCGGCCGCGTGCTGCTGGAGACGCACTGCCTGGCCTGGCCCGACCCGCTGGGGCGCGAGGCGGCCTATGGGCGGCTGATCAACGTCGAGCTCGTGAGGTGGCTGCACGAGGAGCGCAAGTACCCCTCGCTCGACGCGCTGCAGGCGGGGATCGCGGCGGACGTGATCGCGGCGCGCGACTTCTTCGATATCTGACAGGCTGACGGGTGCGGCCTCCCGGGGCACGCGCATCGGCTCGCGCGAGGTGGATCCTGCGACTTCACGCAGGATGACGCCATCTCTTCCTGCGCGCAGTCACCGGTTGCGCGGCGCCCATCGCCACGGGCGTCATCCAGCGCGAAGTCGCAGACACCTCACGCCTGCGTCAGCGCCCCGCCCACGCCCGATAGCGCTTGACCAGCCGCTTCGTGCTCATCTGGTCCGCGATCAGCGTGAACAACGGCGAATACGCCCGCGGCGCGCCCTGCCCCGCCGCGACGGCGCGCAGGCGGCGCTTGACCAGCGCCATGTTGGCCAGTCCCGCCATGCCCTTGTCCTTCCAGGCGACGGCCACCGGCGTCGCGTCCAGGTCCTTGCCCGCGAACCAGGCCTGGGGCAGCTCGGGCCGCAGCGCCAGCGCCGTGGCCACGCCCACCATCGCGACGCCGCTGGCGAGCACCTGTTCGGCGACCGCGCGGCGCCGGATGCCGCCCGTGGTCATGACGGGCATCGTCGCCACGGCCGCCAGGTCCTTGGCGAACTCGAGGAAGTAGGCCTCGCGCGCCAGCGTGCGGCCGTCGGCGCTGCGGCCCTGCATGGCCGGCGCCTCGTAGCTGCCGCCCGACAGCTCGACCAGGTCGACCGGCAGCGCGCCTAGCCACTGCAGCACCTGGCGCGCGTCGCTCTCGGAGAAGCCGCCGCGCTGGAAGTCGGCCGAGTTCAGCTTGACCGACACGCACAAGCCCGGCGAGACCGCCGCCCGCACCGCCTTGACCACCTCCACCAGCAGCCGCGCGCGGTTGGCGAGCGTGCCGCCCCAGCGGTCGGTGCGGCGGTTGGCCAGCGGCGACAGGAACTGCGAGATCAGGTAGCCGTGGGCGGCGTGGATCTGCACGCCGGTGAAGCCCGATTCCTCGGCGGCCCGGGCGGTGTCGGCGAAGCGGGCGATGACCTCGGCGATGTGGGCCTCGGTCATCTCGCGCGGCGCGGCGAACAGGCCGCTGTGCTTGCCCAGGTCCAGCGCCACCGCCGACGGCGCCCAGGCCTCGCCCTTCATCGCGGCGAACACCTGGCGGCCCGGGTGGTTGATCTGCATCCACACCTGCGCGCCGTGCGAGCGCGCGGCGCGCGCCCAGGCGGCGAAGGGCTCGCGCGGGGTGTCGCGCTCGAGCACGATGCCGCCGGGGCCGGTCATCGCGCGGCCGTCGATCATCACGTTGCCGGTCAGGATCAGGCCGGCGCCGCCGGCCGCCCAGGCGGCGTACAGCGCACGGATGGCCGGGCCGGGCAACTGGCCGGCGTCGGCCATGTTCTCCTCCATCGAGGCCTTGGCCACGCGGTTGGGGATCACCGCGCCGTTGGGCAGCTGCAGCGGGGTCGACAGGGGCAGGGAAGCGGGCGATTTCATGGGTTCGAGGCCTTGGAAAACTGCGAAGTGCCGCCATGCTAGGATTCAAGTCAACTTGAAGGTCAAGCACTTT
>Ga0207427_100805_pt1 | contig 14194 bp, 16 predicted proteins | sample AraplaCL_Cvi_mMS_FD_184268 | JGI IMG/M metagenome (GOLD analysis project Ga0207427, IMG submission 184268) | Arabidopsis root microbial communities from the University of North Carolina, USA - plate scrape CL_Cvi_mMS (SPAdes) (version 2) | ecosystem: Host-associated > Plants > Roots > Endosphere ... | reverse complement strand
GACCTGAACTTCCCTGACATCGCCTGGCGCGACGGCCAGTGGGCCGATGCCGAGTCACGCCTGCGCACGCGCCGCCTCGCGGCCGGCGCCACGCTGTTCGCGCAGGGCGACGCGACGCCGGCGCTGTTCGGCGTGCTGGCCGGGTGCATCGAGTCGCGCTTCTCGAACGCGCAGGGGCAGACGTCGGTGGTGGAGAACGTCGAGGCGGGTCGCACGTTCGGACTGGCGTCGTTCGTCACCGGACTGCCGTCGACCTACGAGGCGCTGGCGCTCGGGCCCACGCGGCTGCTGGTGATCGGCCCGGCCGCCTACGCGTGGCTGATGGACGAGGTACCCGGCTTCGCGCGGGCGCTGATGCGCGAGTTCGCGCGGCGCTACGACGGCACGCTCAAGCTGCTGGAGGCCGCGCGCCACCGCGGCGCCGAGGAACGGCTGTGCCTGGCGCTGCAGCACTTGCGCCGCGAGGGCCGCGCCACGCCGGTGGGCCCCGGCCCGTGGATGATGCAGCTGACGCAGTCGGAGCTCGCCACGCGGGCCAACGTGTCGCGCCAGACCGCCAACGAGTGGCTGGCGCACTGGGACGCGCGCGGCTGGATCGCGCGGCGCTACCGCGGGCTGGAGATCACGCGCTGGCCGTCGCCGAGCGACGCTTGATCGACCTCAGGCGTCGCGGCGGGCGCGGTTTTCGCGACCAGGGCAACAGCATGTCGCGAGCCTCACCCCCGCGCCTGTCATCCTGCGCGCAATCGCAGGATCCACGCGCCGGGACGCCGCTGCCCCGGGCTCAGGAAGCCAGGGCCGCCTCGATGTCGCCGCGCAGCTTGTCCGGCTCGTCGTTCGGGGCGAAGCGCTTGACGACGTGGCCGTCCTTGCCGACCAGGAACTTGGTGAAGTTCCACTTGATCGCCTCGGTGCCCAGCACGCCGGGCTTCTCGGACTTGAGCCACTTCCACAGCGGATGCGCCTTGGCGCCGTTGACGTCCACCTTCTCCATCATCGGGAACGTGACGCCGTAGTTGAGCTGGCAGAAGCTCTCGATCTCGGTGTTGGCGCCCGGATCCTGGTGGCCGAACTGGTTGCACGGGAAGCCGACGACGACCAGGCCGCGCTCCTTGTAGTCGGATGCCAACTGCTCCAGGCCCGCGAACTGCGGGGTGAAGCCGCACTTGCTGGCGGTGTTGACGATCAGGAAGACCTTGCCGCGCTGCGAGCCGAAGTCGGCCGGCTGGCCCTGGATGGAAGTGGCGGAAAAGTCGTAAAGCGTCTTGGCGGCCATGGGCTCTCCTGGGATGAGGATCGAAATGGTAGATCGGCGCGCCCCGCTGCGGCAGGGGCGTGAACGCGAAACAACAGGGGGATCAGCGCTTCTCGAGGACGCTGGCCAGCGTGGCCGTCAGGATCAGCGCGCCGCCCGCCAGCACGCTCGCGTGCAGCGCGGCGCCGCCCCACCAGACCGAGGTGAGCGCGGCGAACAGCACCTCGCACGGCATCACCACCGCGGTGGCGGCGGCCGACAGCCGCGCCGCGCCGTACTGCAGGCACAGGTTGGACGCCATGAACACGAACGCCAGCCCGATCGCCGGCAACACCCAGGTGGTCGACGCCGCCGGCCAGTGCACGCCCGCCGAGCCGGCCCAGGACGACGCGACAGCCGTCGTTCCCGCCACCACCACGCCGCCGAGGAACATCGCCAGCGCACGCCCCTGCTGGGGCTGCGCCGACTCGCGCTTGAGCATCACGTTGTTGAGCGCGAACGCGAACCCGCCCAGCACGGCCAGCGCGTCGGGCAGCAGGCCGCCGCGCTGGGTGCCGGCATGACCTCCGCCCTCGGACAGCACCAGCGCGGCGCCGGCCAGCGCCATCGCGACGCGCACGATCGCGCTGCGCGTGAGCTGCTCCTTGAGGATGACGCGCGCCAGCAGCAGCGACCACAGGGGCATCAGGTAGAACAGCAGCACCACGCGCACCACGTCGCCGATGCTCACCGACCAGTTGAACGTCGCGTTGGTCACGCCCGAGCCCACGAAGATCAGCCACAGCGCGGGATGGCCCAGGAACTGGCGCAGCGCGGACGGGCGCCAGGCCAGGATGGCCAGCGCCGCCAGCACGTAGATCAGGGTGGTGGCCCACAGCGGATGCAGGCCCATCGCCTGCAGCTGGCGGAACGGCCACCACGACACGCCCCAGGTGAAGGCGTTGGCCAGCAGGGCGAGCACCGGGCCCGCGGAGCGCGCCCGCGGGTGGGTCGTGCTCATGCCCTCAATGGCTGTCGCTGCGGGCGATCGCGAGCAGGCCCTCGATCTCCTCGCGGTGCTCGACGAGGTTGCGCCGGTGCCAGCGCCAGATCAGCCAGCTGGCGATCATGACGAAGATGCCGAAGATCGCGATCGAGCCGAACACGGACAGCCCGCCGCGGGTGAGCGCCGAATAGAACGCGCCCAGGCCGAGGATGGCCGCCTGCTCGTTGAAGTTCTGCACCGCGATCGAGCGGCCCGATCCCATCAGGTTGTGGCCGCGGTGCTGCAGCAGCGCGTTCATCGGCACGACCATGAAGCCGCCGATCGCGCCCAGCACGGCCAGGAAGGAGCCGGCGATCCACACGCTGTGCATCATGTTGATCGCGATGACCGCCCCGCCGAGCGCGGCGCCCAGCAGGATCACGCGCGTCGCGTGCACCAGGCGCACGGTCAGTGCGGCCAGCACGGCGCCGCCGACCGTGCCCAGGCCGACGACGCCCAGCAGCAGCGTCGCGTGGGGGATGTCGTAGCCGAGCGCCACGCCGGCCCAGGCCAGCACGAGGTAGCGCAGGTTGCCCGACACGCCCCAGAACAGCGTCGTCGTCGCCAGCGAGATCTGGCCCAGCTTGTCGTCCCAGAGGCGGGCGTTGCATTGGCTGAAGTCGCGCACCAGTTCGATCGCGCGGCCGCCGAACGGCTCGAGCGGCGTATCCGTGCGCGGGATCCGCAGGTTGAAGGCCGCGGCGATGACGTACAGCACCACCATGAAGGCCACCGACGCCTGGGCCGGCGTGGTGATGCCGAAGTTCACGAACGGGATCTGGACCGCCATCAGGTGCGGCGCGATGCGCGGCCCGATCAGCTGGCCGCCCAGCACCGCCCCGGTGATGATGGACAAGATCGTCAGGCCCTCGATCCAGCCGTTGGCCTTGACCAGCTGCGACGTGGGCAGCAGCTCGGTCAGGATGCCGTACTTGGCCGGCGAGTAGGCCGCGGCGCCCAGGCCGACGAAGGCGTACGCGATCAACGGGTGGCTGCCCCACAGCATCATGAGGCAGGCCGCCACCTTGATGGCGTTCGAGTAGAACATCACCCGGCCCTTGGGCACCGCATCGGCAAAGGCGCCCAGGAAGGGCGCCAGCACCACGTAGAAGAGCGCGAACATGGGCACCAGCGCCGTCTTCTGCCAGTTCGGCGCGTCGGCGCCTTTCAACATCTCGACGGCGGCAACGAACAATGCGTTGTCCGCCAGCGAGCTGAAGAACTGCGCCGACATGATGGTGTAGAAACCTCTTTTCATTCGTACGGCATCGTCGGCGTCGAGACCACCCTGGAGGACCCGCGCCTGGGGATCTCTCCAAAGGGCGAGCGGCTTTATAGCATGCGGCAACCTGTCACCTTCGTGACGAACGCACGTTCCGCGTCGCGCGAAGCCACGTGACAAAGTCCCCCTACGCGGCCCTCGGCAGCGCGACGGCGGCCCGGCGGCGGCTGGCAGAATCGACGGATGCCGCGTCCCATCGAAGCCCTCATCCACTCCGAAGCGCTCGCTCACAACATTGGCCGCGCCCGCGAATCGGCGCCCGACGCCCGCATCTGGGCGGTGGTCAAGGCCAACGCCTACGGCCACGGCATCGAGCGCGTGTTCGAGGGCCTGCGCAGCGCCGACGGCTTCGCGATGCTGGACTTCGGCGAGGCCCAGCGCATCCGCGACCTCGGCTGGCGCGGCCCGATCCTGATGCTGGAAGGCTGCTTCGAGCAGCGCGACCTCGAGCTGTGCTCGCGCCTGGGCCTGTGGCACGCGGTGCACTGCGAGGAACAGATCGACTGGCTGGCCGAGCACAAGACCCACACGCCGCACAGGGTCTTCCTGAAATTGAACAGCGGCATGAACCGCCTCGGTTTCACCCCCACCGCCTTCCGCGGCGCCCGCGCGCGGCTGGAGCTGCTGCCGCAGGTCGACGAGATCTCGCTGATGACGCATTTCTCGGACGCCGACGGCGACCGCGGCGTGGCGCACCAGCTGGCCATCTTCGAGGCCGCCACCGCCGACATGGCCGGCGAACGCACGCTCTCGAACAGCGCGGCCACGCTGCGCCACGGCGCCGACCGCCTGGCCCAGGCGCCGCGCGTGGCGGGCGACTGGGTGCGCGCCGGCATCATGAGCTACGGCAGCGCGCCGGACTATCCGGAACGCACGATTGCCGACTGGAACCTGCGCCCGGCGATGACGCTGCGCAGCAAGGTCATCGCGCTGCAGCACCTGCAGCCGGGCGACACTGTCGGCTACGGCAGCGCCTTCACCGCCGACGCGCCGCTGCGCATCGGCGTGGTGGCCTGCGGCTACGCCGACGGGTATCCGCGCCACGCGCCCACCGGCACGCCGGTGCTGGTGGACGGCGTGCGCACGCGCATCGTCGGCCGCGTCTCGATGGACATGATCACCGTCGACCTCGGCCCCGTGCCGGGCGCCGGCTTCGGCTCGGAAGTGACGCTGTGGGGCCACGGCCCGAAGGGCAGCCTGCTGCCGATCGACGAGGTGGCCAAGCCGGCGTCGACGATCGGCTACGAGCTGATGTGCGCGCTGGCGCTGCGAGTGCCGGTGAGCGTGGTGGGCTGACACGCGGTTTCCGGCGTGAAGAGCGCGGGCCGACTGGCCGCGCCGTCGGCCCACCAAGCCGTCATCCCCGCACGTCCGCCACCGGATTTGCGCCGTAGTCGTCGCGCTCCAGCAGCGCGATCAGCTTGGCCGCGGCGGCGGCCGGGCTGTCCAGCGAACCGCTGCTGTGGAAGCCGGCGAACGTGGCCTGCTCCTTGAACCTGGCGGGATCCGCGCCGCGCAGCTGCTTCTGCATGTCGGTGTCGATGATGCCGGGCGCGACCGAGGCCACGCGCGCGCCGCCGGGGCGGGCCGCCTCCTCGAGCGCCAGGGCGCGCGCGAAGTGGTCGAGGCCGGCCTTCTGCGCGCAGTACGCGGCGCTGCCGGCCATCGCGCGGCGGCCGAGGCCCGACGACACGAACAGCACGCGGCGGTCGGCGCCCGTCCAGTGCGCCGTCGCGCGCAGGAACGCGGCCGTGAGCGCGATCGGCGCCTCCAGCCCGATGCGCAGGCTCTGCGCGAGGTTGGCGGGGTCGCTGCCGGCGATGTCGCCGGGCTCGCTGAGCAGCGCCGCGTTGTGGATCAGGCGCACCCTGGCGGGCGCCTGGCCGCCGGCGCGCGCCTCGAACTCCGCCAGCCATGCGCCCAGCCGCGCCGCGACGGGCAGCGGGTCGGACAGGTCGACCGGCCACTGCTCCAGGGTGTCGCCGGCCTTGAGCTCGGTGGCGTGGTGGCGCGCCAGGCCCAGCACGAACGCGCCCTGCGCGAGGTACTGGGCCGCGATGCCCTGGCCCAGGCCGCGCGAGGCGCCGGTGAGGACGACGAGGGTGTCGGCGCTCATGCAGGTTCCCGCATCAGGCCGCGCGGCGGAAGGTCGCCAGCAGGCTGCCCGCGATGACGAACAGGCCGCCGAAGACGCGGTTCATCACGCGCAGGTGGTGCGGCTCGCGCAGCGCGTGCAGCACCTTGGCGGCGAGCGCCACGTAGCCGGCCATCACCACCAGGTCGGTGAACGACAGCGACATCATGATGATCAGGTACTGCGGCAGCAGCGGGTGCGCCAGGTCGACGAAGTTGGGCACCACCGCCAGCATGAAGATCGTGCCCTTGGGGTTGGTCGCGTTGATCGCCCAGCCGCGCACGATCAGCTGCGTGCGCGTGAGCACCGGCGCGTCGTTCGTCGCGGCCACCATCGGCTTGTCGCTGGCGCGCCACTGCGAGATGCCGACCCAGATCAGGTAGGCCGCGCCCAGGAACTTCATCGCGGTGAACGCCGTCTCGGACGCCTTGATGATCGCGCCCAGGCCGATGACCACGATGATCATCTGAGTCCAGATGCCCAGCACCAGGCCCAGCACCGTGAAATAGCCGCGCTTGAAGCCCTGGTTGAGCCCGGCCGTCATCGCGGCGATGGCGCCGGGGCCCGGCGACAGGCTGATCGCCCAGCAGGCGAGAAAGAAGGTGATCCAGGTGGCGAGGGTCATGGGAACTTTCGGAAAGGACCCGACATGATGAACGAATGTCGCCGCCCGCGCACGTTCAGCGTGTTTCAGTCCCGTTGTCGTCCAGCGCCAGGTTGTAGGTGCGGTAGACCGTGTCCTGCGTCCACCCTTCGGACTCGTACAGCGCCTGCGCCTTCGCGTTGGTGTGCGCCGTCTGCAGGTCCAGCCGCGCGGCGCCCGCCTGGCGGCCGAAGTCGCGCGCGGCCCGCATCAGCGCGCGGCCGACGCCGCCGCGGCGCGCGTCCGGGTCGACGAACAGGTCCGACAGGATGAACACGCGCGCCGCCGCCACCGAGCACCACGTCGGGTAGAGCTGGCACAAGCCCAGCAACTGGCCGCCGTCCGCGGCCACCAGGATCGCCGATTCGCCGCGCTCCAGGCGCTCGTGCAGGAAGGCGCTGGCACGCGCGACGTCGCCCGGCTGCTCGTAGAAACGGCGGTAGGCGTCGAACAGCGGGGCGAGCTGGTCGAGGTCGTCGAGCGTGGCGTGGCGCAGCGTGAGGTCGGTCATGGCGCCATCCTAACGGCGCGGCGCGGCACCGCCGCGGCTCAGGCGGTGGCGACATCGCCTTCGTGGAACTCGACGCGCCCGCGGGATCGGCGAAGGCGGCCTTCGGGTCGAGGGTCGGCGTGTTCATGGGGCCGGCGTCGCGAGCTTCAGGCCCACGATGCCCGCCACCACCAGCCCGAGGCTCGCCAGGCGCGCGACGGTCGCGGGCTCGTCGAACAGGAACATGCCCACCACCGCGGTGCCCACGGCGCCGACACCCACCCACACCGCGTAGGCCGTGCCCAGCGGCAACGTGCGCGCGGCCCAGCCCAGCAGCACCACGCTGAGCACCATCGCGACGATGGTGGCCACCGATGGCCAGAGCCGCGTGAACCCGTCGGCGTACTTCAGCCCGACGGCCCAGCCGATCTCGAACAGTCCGGCGACGACGAGGGCGATCCAGTTCATGGCGAACTCCATGTCACGAAGGGGCCGTCCCCGGATGGATGCGGCGCCGGAGCCGTCCCCGGGCCGGCGCGCGCGAGCTGCGCGGGCCGACCAATTCTAGGAAGGCCCCGCCGGCCCGCGGGCGAGCGGGGCCTTCACGCGACGTCACGCGGCCGCGCGCAGCTTCACGGCGGGGAAATCGACCGGCACGTCGAACGCGACGTTCATGTAGTTGGTGAACAGGTTCAGCGCGACATGCGCGAGGATCTCGACGACCTGCCCGTCGTCGAAGCCGGCGGCGCGCAGCGCGGCCACGTCGGCATCGCCCACCTGGCCGCGGTCCTCCACCAGCTTGAGCGCGAAGCGCAACGCGGCGGCGGTGCGCGGATCGTTCGATTCGCCGGCCTGGGCCGCGGCCATCTCCTGCGCGGTCGCGCCCGCCTTGCGGCCCAGCGCCGTGTGCGCGGCCAGGCAGTACTCGCAGCGGTTGCGATCGGCCACGGCCACGGCGATCTGCTCGGCGAGCCGGGCCGGGATGGCGCCGCCGCCCAGCGCGCCGAAGCTGGCCCACATGCTGCGCAGCGCAGCGGAGGAATTGGCGACGGCGCGGAACATCGCCGGCGTGGCGCCGAACGCCGACTGGATCTGGTCGAGGACCTGCTTGCGATCGCCGGACAGGGTGGCGGGATCGAGCAATTGGACGCGGGACATGGCTTTCCTTTGGGATGAAGTTGCAAGGGATTGGCGAGGGCGACGCGGCGCCGGATCGCTGGAATCGAGTGTGCGGATCGGCGCCGCGCGCAAGGTGCCCGAACGTCCAGGCGACGTACCCGATCGTCCCGGAGGCCTCCGCAGGACGGGCGGCGCGCCGTACCATTCGAACCGTCTCCACGCCGAAACGGTTCTTTCAGTCCAGCCCATGACGCCCGCGCCCATCGATCGACTCTCCACGCTGCTGGAGCGCTTCAAGGTCCACGCCCGCTTGTTCCACAGCGGGCCGCTGTGCGGCATCAGCACGTTCCCGGCCCAGCCCGGACGCGGCTTCCTGCACGTGATGCGCCGCGGCACGCTCGACCTGCGGCATGGCGCCAAGGCCGGCCTGCCCCGGCGGCTGGACGTCAGCGAGCCCACGCTGCTGTTCTATCCGCGCCCGCTCACCCACGAGTTCCGCAACCCGCCCGAGGACGGCGCCGACTTCGTGTGCGCCGAGCTGGAATTCGAGGGCGGCGACCGCCACCCGCTGGTGCGTGCGCTGCCGCCGCTGATCGTGCTGCCGCTGGCCCGCGTCGCCGGCCTGGAGCAGGCGCTGGCGCTGCTGTTCGCCGAGACGGAGCACCTGCGCTGCGGACAACGCGCGCTCGCCGACCGGCTGTTCGAGGTGGTGCTGATCCAGCTGATGCGCTGGCTCATCGACCACCCGTCGGAAGCCGGCATCCCGCGCGGGCTGCTCACCGGACTGGCGCACCCGCAGGTCGCCCGCGCGCTGGTCGCCCTGCACGCGCGGCCGGGCCAGGGCTGGACGATCGCGTCGATGGCGGCCGAGGCCGGCATGTCGCGCAGCGCGTTCGCGGTCGCCTTCAAGGCGGCGGCCGGGCAGCCTCCGGCCGACTACCTGGCGGACTGGCGGATCACGCTGGCGCTGGCGCAGCTGCGCCAGGGCCGGCAGGTCAAGCAGATCGCGGACGACCTCGGCTACGCCACCGCGCCGGCGCTGTCGCGCATGTTCGCCCAGCGCCTGGGCTGCTCGCCGCGCCAGTGGCTGGCCAGGCAAGCGCCGGATCCGGCGGGCACCTGAGCGCCATACCGCCGCGCACGACAAGTCGCGACGAAATCGGCCGGTTCGCCACCCTGTGGATTTGAACAGTGGTGCCACAATAGGCCCATGGCTGCTTCCAAGACCGTCTTCACCTGCTCCGCCTGCGGCGGCACGAACCCCAAGTGGCTGGGCCGCTGCCCGCACTGTTCCGCCTGGAACACGCTGGAGGAAGGCCTCGGCGAACCGTCCGGGGCGCCGAAGAACCGCTTCCAGTCGCTCGCCAGGAGCCAGCCGGTCGCGACGCTGGCCGACATCGACGCCACCGACGTCGCCCGCACGCCCACCGGCATCGAGGAGCTCGACCGCGTGCTGGGCGGCGGCATCGTGGCCGGCGGCGTGGTGCTGATCGGCGGCGATCCGGGCATCGGCAAGAGCACGCTGCTGCTGCAGGCGGTCGACGCCCTGGCCACGCAGATGAAGGTGCTCTACGTCACCGGCGAGGAATCCGCCGCGCAGGTGGCGCTGCGCTCACGCCGGCTCGACCTGCCCGGCACCCAGGTGCGCGTGCTGGCGGAGATCAACCTCGAGCGCATCCTGGCCACCATCGAGTCGGAGCAACCCGCCTTCTGCGTGATCGACTCCATCCAGACGCTGTACTCGGAGCAGCTCACGTCCGCACCCGGCTCGGTGGCGCAGGTACGCGAATGCTCGGCCCAGCTCACGCGCACGGCCAAGTCCACCGGCACCACCATCGTGCTGGTGGGCCACGTCACCAAGGACGGCAGCCTGGCCGGCCCGCGCGTGCTGGAGCACATCGTCGACACGGTGCTCTACTTCGAGGGCGACACCCACTCCAGCTTCCGCCTGGTGCGCGCGTTCAAGAACCGCTTCGGCGCGGTCAACGAGATCGGCGTGTTCGCGATGACCGAGCGCGGCCTGAAGGGCGTGGCCAATCCGAGCGCCATCTTCCTGTCCACGCACGGCGAGCCGGTGCCCGGCAGCTGCGTACTGGTGACGCTGGAAGGCACGCGGCCGATGCTGGTCGAGATCCAGGCGCTGGTCGATGCCGGCGGGCCCAGCCCGCGCCGCCTGTCGGTGGGCCTGGAGCGCGATCGCCTCGCGATGCTGCTGGCCGTGCTGCACCGGCACGCGGGCGTGTCCACCGGCGACCAGGACGTCTTCGTCAACGCGGTGGGCGGCGTGCGCATCAGCGAACCCGCGGCCGACCTCGCGGTGCTGCTGGCCATCCAGAGCTCGATCCGCAACCGTGCCCTGCCGCGCGGGTTCCTCGCGTTCGGCGAAGTGGGCCTGGCCGGCGAGGTGCGCCCCGCGCCGCGCGGCCAGGATCGCCTGAAGGAAGCCGCCAAGCTGGGCTTCTCCGTGGCCATCGTGCCCAAGGCCAACGCGCCCAAGAAGCCGATCGAAGGGCTGACGATCCACGCGGTGGAGCGGATCGAGGAGGCGATCGAGGTGCTGCGGGGGCTTTGAGCGCGGCGCCGCCTGGCGTTCGCGCGATCTCAGTAGGAGCGCATCCCCGGTTGCACCACCACCGCCTCGTCGGCCGGCGGCACGCGGCGCAGCAGCGCCCACAGCGAGTAGCCGCCGATGGCGGTGCCCAGCGGCACGTTCAGCAGGTGCAGTACGCTGAACACGAGCGTGAGGATGCGGCCCGTGTCGCTGCCACGCAGCAGCAGCACGGCGCCGACGATCTCGAGGATCGCGACCAGGGCGAAGCAGGCGACCACGATCATGCCGACGCCGCCGACCACGTCCGCGAGGCCCCGCTCGATGCCGAACGACGTCCCGTACACGCCCACGGCCGCCACCATCGCGCCGATCACCAGCAGCACGAGCAGCGACAGGGCGCCCATGACGATGTGCAGGATGGCGGCGACGCGGGTGTGGGTGTCTTGGGTCATGGTCGGACTCTGCCAGGGTCGAGCGAGTTGCGGCGCACATGCGCCGGGAGGGCATGCACGGATCCTAGTGGTCTTCGCGTGCGCCGGCATCCCCGGCGCGACGAGTCGACGCGTTTTGCCGACGAAGTGCGCGCGTCCAGCCTCAGTCGGGACGTGTCGTGCCCGGGGTCTGGGCGCCGGCGTGGCCGATGCGCCCGTCGTGCCGCGGACGCCGGCGCGGCGGGGCGCGAACGCGGCACCGCCGCCGATGCAGCGGGCGCCGCCGCCGCGGCCGAGTGCGCGGCCGCGTCGGCGGATCGGCATGGCCGTCGATGCTACGCTGTGCAGTCCCCCGCATCCGGCCGCCCGCCGCCCCTGATCGTGCAGACATCGCGCATCGCCGCCGTTTCCGACATCCACGGCAACCTGCCCGCCCTCGAGGCGGTCTGGGCGGAGATCGAGCGCGCCCAGCCGGCGCTGGTCGTCAACCTGGGCGATATCGCCTCCGGCCCGCTGTGGCCACAGGAGACCGTGCAGTGGCTCATGGCGCGAGAGGCCGCCGAGCCCGCGCGCTGGCGCACGATCGCTGGCAACCACGAACGCCAGGCGCTGGCGCCGGACATCGCGCGCATGGGCGCGTCCGACGCCTTCGCCGCGCGCGCGCTCGGCGCGGCCGAACGCGCGTGGCTGGCCGCGCTGCCGGCCACGCACTGGCTGTTCGAGGACGTGCTGCTGTGCCACGGCACGCCGGCCACCGACCTCGTCTACTTCATGGAGACGGTCACGCCCGGCTTCGGCGTCGACGGCCAGCGCGGCCTGCGCGCCGCCACGGGCGTCGAACTGGCCTCGCGCGCCGGCGAGACACCGCCCGGCCAGGTGCGCGCGGGGCTGGCGTCGGCGCTGATCCTGTGCGGCCACACCCATGTGCCGCGAGCCATGGCGGTGCCGGGCGGGCCGCTGGTGGCCAATCCGGGCAGCGTCGGGCTGCAGGCCTACGAGGACGACCATCCGCATGCGCACGTGGTCGAGAACGGCGCGCCCGATGCGCGCTGGGCGCTGCTCGAGCGCGACCGCCACGGCGCCTGGCACGTGCAACTGCGCTCGACGCCCTACGACTGGAAGGCCGCCGCCGCGCGCGCCGAATCCAACGGCCGCGGCGACTGGGCCGACGCGCTGGCCACCGGCTTCATGGGCCGCCGCGCGGGCCCTTCCGCGGCCTGAAAGCCGGCCCGGGTGCATCGGGCGATACGGATCCGCCGCTGCACGACGGCGCGATCCGGCTGCGATCCGTGCGTCACGGCGCCGCGTCCGGGCCAGCGAGTCGCCGCCCGATCTCGTAGGCCGCGATCGCGCACGCATTGGCGACGTTCATCGACGAGTTGTGTCCGCGCATCGGGATGTGCACGGTGGCGTCGGCCGCGTCCAGCAGGGCCTGGTCGACGCCCGCGCTCTCGGCGCCCAGCACCAGGCAGACGCGCTCGCCCGCGCCCACGGCCAGCGCGTGCAGCGCGACGCTGCGGGTGCTCAGCTCGAGCGCCACGATGCGCCAGCCCTGCGCCTTGAGCTGCGCGACGACGGCCAGCGGATCGGCGGCGTGCGACCACGCCACATGGCGTTCGGCCGAGCGCGCGCTGCGGCGGATCTTCGGGTCGGGCGGCAGCGGCGAGGTGCCGGTCAGGTGCAGGTGCTCGACGCCCAGCGCGTCGGCGATGCGGAACAGCGCGCCCACGTTGCCCGCCAGGTCGACGTCGTGCGCCAGGAAGCGCAAGGGCAGCGCGCCGGCGCCGCGGTGGCTGGCGTGACCGAGCTGGACGTTGGCGGGCGGCGGGGCGGACGGCGGCGTGGACGGCATATCGGCCGGAATTCTGCAGGAACGCGCGCGGCGGGGCGGCGGGGACGCGCCGCCGGAGCGCCCGGGGTCCTAGAATTCGGGTTTTCCCATTCTTTCGAGGCATTCCCATGGGCATGGACGATCGCGACGGCAAGATCTGGATGGACGGCAAGCTCGTCGACTGGCGTGACGCCAAGATCCACGTCCTCACGCATACGCTGCACTACGGCTGCGGCGCCTTCGAAGGCGTGCGCGCGTACAAGACGGCCAGCGGCGCCACCGCCATCTTCCGCTTGCGCGAGCACACCGAGCGCCTGTTCAACTCGGCCAAGATCCTGCGCATGAAGATCCCGTTCACGCCGGAAGAGGTGATGGACGCGCAGCGCGCCGTCGTCCGCGAGAACAAGCTCGAGAGCTGCTACCTGCGCCCGCTGACCTGGATCGGTTCGGAGAAGCTGGGCGTCAGCCCCAAGGGCAACCGGATCCACCTGATGGTCGCCGCCTGGGCCTGGGGCGCCTACCTCGGCGAGGAAGGCCTCAAGCGCGGCATCCGCGTCAAGACCTCCAGCTACACGCGCCACCACGTCAACATCACGATGACGCAGGCCAAGGCCGTGTCGAACTACTCGAACTCGATCCTGGCCAACATGGAAGCGGTGGACGACGGCTACGACGAGGCGCTGCTGCTCGATTCGGCCGGCTTCGTCTCCGAGGGCGCGGGCGAGAACATCTTCGTCATCAAGAACGGCGTCGTCTACACGCCCGACCTGTCGGCCGGCGCGCTCAACGGCATCACTCGCAACACCATCTTCGCGATCTGCCAGGACCTGGGCATCAAGCTCGTCGAGAAGCGCATCACGCGCGACGAGGTCTACATCGCCGACGAGGCCTTCTTCACCGGTACGGCCGCCGAGGTCACGCCCATCCGCGAACTCGACCGCATCGAACTCGGCCAGGGCTCGCGCGGCCCCATCACCGAGAAGATCCAGTCCGCGTTCTTCGACATCGTCAACGGCCGCAACCCGAAGTACGCCGAGTGGCTGACGAAATGTTGACCCCCACGCTCCCGCTGGTCGCTGCCCCCGAAGGGGGCTCTGGCGACGGCCCGGCAAAGCCGGTTCCGTGCCAGCCCCTTGGTCGGGCCTGCGGCCGGCGCGAGGCCCGCTTCGCGGCGTCGTCCCTTTGAAATGTCTGAGAAAGCAATGACCGAAAAATCGTCGTCCGTCGTCGAAGTCACCGCCAGCGACCTGCAAGGTCCCGGCGTCGTCTTCTGCCCGAACCCGAAGATGCCCCTGTGGAGCAGCCATCCCAAGGTCTTCATCGACCTGAGCCATGACGGCCGTGGCCGCTGCCCCTACTGCGGCACCACGTACCAGCTCGCCGCCGGCGTGAAGATCGCGGCGGGCCATTGAGACACGGCGCCGGCATGCACTC
>Ga0207427_100804_pt1 | contig 14200 bp, 10 predicted proteins | sample AraplaCL_Cvi_mMS_FD_184268 | JGI IMG/M metagenome (GOLD analysis project Ga0207427, IMG submission 184268) | Arabidopsis root microbial communities from the University of North Carolina, USA - plate scrape CL_Cvi_mMS (SPAdes) (version 2) | ecosystem: Host-associated > Plants > Roots > Endosphere ... | reverse complement strand
CCCGCCTCGAGGTGCGCGAACCGGATCTGCACGGCGCCGTCGCCGGCGTGCTTGCCGCGACGCGCACGGCCGCCGATCCGCGCCTGGAGGTGGACGCGCTCGTCGCGCGCCGCTTCCTCGCGGCCGAGGTGCCGGAGCCGGCGCTCGCGGGCCGCCTGATCGGCCCGTGGCGCGTCCTGCGCCTGCTCGGGCAGGGGGGCATGGGCAGCGTGTGGCTGGCCGAGCGGGCGGACGGGCTGTTCGAGCGCCAGATCGCGCTCAAGCTCGTGCACCCGGGCCTGGTCGGCCCGGCCGTGGCGGAGCGCTTCGCGCGCGAACGCCGCATCCTCGCGGCGCTCGACCACCCCGCGATCGCGCGCCTGCTCGATGCCGGCGTGAGCGCCGAAGGCCAGCCCTACCTGGCCATCGAGCTCGTGGACGGCACGCCGATCGACGCCTGGTGCGATGCCCGGCGCGCGCCGCTGCGCGAGCGCGTCGCGCTGGTCGCGCAGGTGCTCCAGGCGGTGCAGCATGCGCACCAGGCGCTCGTCGTGCACCGCGACCTCAAGCCCTCCAACATCCTCGTGGACGACGGCGGCCGCGTGCGCCTGCTCGATTTCGGCATCGCCAAGCTGCTGCGCGACGGCGCGGCCGCGGAGACCGAGCTCACGCAGGCCGGTGGTCGCCCGCTCACGCCGTCGCATGCCTCGCCGGAGCAGCTGCGCGGCGCGCCGGTGTCGACGGCCAGCGACGTCTACGCGATGGGCGTCGTGCTGTACCAGCTGCTGTGCGGCCAATCGCCGTATCGCCCGCGGCGGCCGACGCGGGCCAGCCTGGAGGAGGCCATCCTGGGGGACGACGTCGCGCGGCCGAGCCAGCAGCCGGACGACGCCGCCGCGGCGCGCGCCCGCGCCACGACGCCGCGGCGGCTGCGCCAGGCGCTCGCCGGCGACCTCGACTCGATCGCCCTGAAGGCGCTGCGCAAGCGCCCCGAGGACCGCTATCCGACGGCCGCTGCGATGCGGGCCGACCTGGTCGCGCACCTGGACGGCGACGTCGTGCGTGCCCGGCCGGATTCCGTGCTGTACCGCGGCGTGCGCTGGATCGCGCGGCATCGGGCGGCCGTCGCCGCGATCACCGGCGTGGGCCTGGCGCTGGGCGCCGGTCTGGTCGCGACCGCGTGGGAGGCGCGCCGCGCCACCGAGCAGGCCGCGCGCGCGCAGGCCGTGCAGGCCTTCGTCACGGGCCTGTTCGACCAGGCCGACCCGTCGCTGGCCAACGGCCATCCGGTGACGGCGCGCGACCTGCTCGATCGCGGCCAGCGCGACGTCGCCACGCGGCTCGCGTCGCAGCCGGCGCTGCAGGCCGAGCTCGACGGGACGCTCGCGTCGCTCTATCGCAAGCTCGGCGACGAGGAGCGCGCACTGCCGCTCGCGCAGGCGCGCAGCGAGCTCGTGCGGCGGCAGTCGGGCGCCGACAGCATCGCGTACGCCGACGCGCTCGCGGCGCAGGGCGACGTGGTGCTCGCGCTCGATCGCCATGCCGAGGCGCTGAAGCTGCTCGAGGCGGCCGGCGCGATCTTCGCGCGCCATCCACGCGAGCGCGGCCCGGCGCTGCTGCGCCTGGAGCTGCGCCGGCTGACGGCGCTCTCCGAGATGGGCCGGATCCGCGAAGCGGAGGCCGGCTTCGAGGCGCTGGTGCCGCGGCTGCAGGCCGCGTTCGGCCGCGACGCGTGGGAGGTCGTCGAGGCCAAGGCGGGCGTGGAGATCGCCGCGAACCAGCTGCGCGACGACGCGCGGATCGACGCCGTCGGGCGCGACGTCGAGGCGATGCTGGCCCACGTGGACGATGCGCACCGCCTGCGCGCCGCCTTGCTGCGCAGCGACCTCGGCTATGCGCAGATGGAGGCCGTCCGCAGCTCGGATGCGGTGCGCTCGTACCGCGGCGCCATCGCCGAGTTCGACCGCCTCGTCGGCCCGGACAACTCGCGCTCGATCACGGCCGGGCGCGAACTGAGCGGCGCGCTGATGGACACCGGTCGCTACGACCTCGCGGCGCAGGCGCACGCGGACACGGTCGCGCGCGCCCTGCGCCTGTTCGGCGAAGGCCACCCGCAGACGCGGTTGACCGAGTCGTTCGACGTGCTGCCGCTCGTGTTCACCGGCCACGCGCACGAGGCGGTCGACATGGCGCAGCGCGCGCTGCGCGAGCCGGGGGCGGACGCGGAGATGTCCGCCGGCGGCAGCGGCATGCGGCGCCGGCTCGCGATCGCGCTCGTGGCGGACGGCCGTGCGGCCGAGGCGCTGCCATTGATCCAGTCGCTCGCGGCCAAGGAGACGGCGGCCGGCAGGACGGCCACCGCGGCGCACGCCCGCACGATGCTGGACCTGGCGGGCGCGTTGTCCGGCACCGGCCGCCTGCGCGAGGCGCTGCAGGCCGCGCGCGACTCCGAGGCCGCGGTGCGCGCGGCGCCGCAGATGGCGTGGGGCGACATCGCGCTCGCGCATGCGCTGCTCACGCAGGCGCTGCTGCGCGCGCGCCTGCACGACACCGACGGCGCCCGCGCCGCCATCGCCGACGCCCAGGCGCACTTCGCGCGGCGCATGGCGCCGGGCCATCCGGCCTTCGACTGGGTCGACCTCGTGCGCGCCGAGGTGCTCAAGGCGGACGGCCAGGCCGCGGCCGGCGAGGCGCTCGACCGCGCGACCCGGGCGCATTTCCGCGCGACGGGCGGCGTGGTGCTGCCGCAGCCGCTGGTGTTCGTCTTCTGAACGCGCTGCGACGCCGTCAGGCCTCGTCGAGCAGCCGGCGCAGCAGCGCGCGCGCCTTGTCCCACTCGCGCGCCACCGTGCGTGGCGACTGGCCGCGCAGGCGCGCGACCTCGTCCACGGGCAGCCCGGCGAAGTAGCGCAGTTCGATCAGCTCGCGCAGGTCCGGCGCGATGCGCTCCAGCGCGACGAGCGCGTCGTCGACGGCCAGCAGGCGCTCGTCGTCGATGCGCTCGCCGTCCAGCTCGGTCGACAGCGTGACGAAGACCTGCCCGCCGCCGCGCTTGGCGGTGTGGCGCTCGCGCACGTGGTCGATCACCACGCTGCGCATCACCCGGCCGACGTAGCTGAAGAACGCGGCTTCCTCGCGCAACGCCGCGGGGCCGTCGTCGCGGTCGGCCAGGCGCAGCCAGGCCTCGTGCACGAGCGCGGTGGTGTCCAGGTCGGCGGCGCGGCCCTCGCCGTGCAGGCGCGCGCGCGCCAGGCCCTTCAGGGTGGCGTAGAGCTCGTCGAAGAGGCGGTCGGCGACAGGAGGCGTGGCCATGCAGGGAGTCTAGGGCGCCGCGCGGCGCCGGGCGACCTCGTTCGAGGGACGCGGCGGTGCGCGAGGCCTCGCGCGTGGACGGAATCCGCGCCGCGACTCTGCCAGCGCAGCAAGGGGTTGTCCGCCCCGGATCGGGCGACGAGCATGCCGCCATGCATCGCCAGGAGACCCGCATGATCCATCCCTTCCGCTCCCTCTGCCCGCGCCGACGCGCGGCCTTCCTCGCCTGCGCCGCGCTGCTGCCCTGCGGCGGTGTCGTCGCCGCCACGACCAGCGGCGCGGTGTTCTCCGAAGTGGGCAACCGGGGCAACCCGGTGTCCACCCGCACGGCCCCGGTGGCGGGTGCCGGCAGCTACGCGACCGGCCCGCTCACGGGCGCCGGCGGCGACAACACGACGCGCGGGCAGATCACCGTCGACTACGGCGTGGGCGGACTGCCGTCGCTCGCGGCCAGCGCGAGCGGCACGACGCAGGCCTCGTCGCTGGACGCCGCGTTCACGTCGATCAACGTCGACCTGACCTACGAGTTCACGGTCACGGGCACCGCCGGAACGATCGTGCCGGTGCACTTCCGCGGCATCACGGACGGCACGCTGGCGACGCAGGGCGATCCGAGCCGCCTGTACGGCGAGGTCGGCACGCGGGTTCGCATCGTCTCGCAGGACATCGCCGGCAGCTTCGCCGCGATGGGCGCGCAGTCGGGCACCGCGCCCGACTACTACGCGTCCAATGCGGGCATGGTCAACCTCGGCTGGGGCGCGCAGGCCTTCGGGCCGGTGCCGTACTCGGACTACGCGTCCACCTGGGACTGGGGCGCCGACCTGGTCGCGGGCCGGGTCGGCACGATCACGCTCTCGACGTCGCTGCGCGGCGGCACGACGGGCCAGCTGCGCGGGCTTGCGGAGCTCACTTCCAGCAGCGCTGCGTCGTTCATCGACCCCTACATCACCATCGATCCGGGCTGGCTCGCGGACCATCCCGGGTTCGCGATCTCGGTCGAGGCGGACATCGGCAACGTCGGCCCCACGAGCGCGGTGCCCGAGCCGCCGGCCCTGCTGCTGCTGGTCGCCGGCCTGGGCGTGCTCGCGCTGCGGCTGCAGCGCCGGCGCGCCGATCGAAGGCCCTAGGCGCGCGCCTGCGACGACGTGCTTCCGAGGATGCGCGCCAGCTCGCTACGCAGGCACGCGCTGGCCTCGTCCAGCGGGCGCTCGAAGCGCGCGCCGTAGTCGACGGCCGCGCCGATGAAGTCGGCCAGGTGGGGCAGGGCGGAGAGGGCGCGCCAGACGAAGTCCGGCAGTTCGGGCGGCGTCTGGCGGGCCGGGTCCTCGGCGAACTGCTTGACGAGCAAGCGGGCGCGTTCCTCGTAGCTGCGCTGCTGGTCCGACAGGCCCTTGTAGTGCTCGCGGAACTCGCAGGTGAGCCCTTCGACGAAATCGTCCATGCGCCGCACCAGCGCCGTGACGTCGGCGCGCGTGCGCTCGTCCAGGCCGTCGGCCCGGCGCTCCAGCGCGCGCACGACGTTGCGCAGCTTCACCCGCGCGCCGATCAGCGCGCGCATCTCGTCGCCGTAGGTCAGGACGGACTGGTGGGCCGGGATGAGGATGCGCGCGCGGGCGACCTGATCGAACACGTCCTTCAGGTCGGCCAGGACATTGACGACGAACTGGGCGGCGTCCTCGCGCCGGCGCCGGAACGCCGCCACTTCGTCGAGCAGCACCTTGAGCAGGCCGCCGACGAGGCCGGCGAACACGAGCGTGACCGCGCCCGCGTACAGGGCCCTGCGCAAGTCCAGGTCGGTCGTCGTCGCCCCGATGGCGATGCCCAGCGCCGCGGGGACGACGACGAGCACGCATGCGGCCAGCAGCGTGCGCCGATTGCTCGATGACCTGAACGTCCTCGCTTCCATGGCGAGGTGATACGCCGGAACGCGGCGGCTGTCATCCTCGATCGAGGGGGCGGCCGCTCAGGCCTTGTCGCGCACGTCCGTCGTCGGCCCGTTCGCCTGCACCGATGCGATGCCCTGGTCGCGCGACTGCGGCGAGGCGTACATCTGGCTGGTGCCGATGACCTGGCTGTTGCCGGCCTTGAGGTTGAAGAAGGCCTTGTCGTTGCCGGAGGTCTTGCGCTCGTAGCGCGCCGCATCGGGGCTATTGGACTGCACCGAGGCGATGGCGTTCTGGGCGGCGGCCTTGGTCGTGTACATCTCGCTGTTCAGGATCGTCTCGGCGTTGCCCGCCTTCAGGACGAAATGGAACTGCCCGTTGCTGCCCTTGGTGAGTTCGTACCAACCTGCCATCTGGACCTCCTGGTGTGGACCGGGGACACGGACGACATGGCGTCGTCCCGGGGCCAGGCCGCCGACCTTGCGGAGGGCGTTCGCCCACGTGCACGCGCGACGAGGCGCGGGCCACCTGGCATGCGGGCGAATGCTGCGGATTCTGCGGCGGCGCGGCCGGCCATGGCGGCCGCGAGGTCACTCGACGGCGGCGCCGACTTCGATCGATTTGCGGCGGAAGTCTCCGCCCTAGTGCACTTGCTGGTCGATCGTCAGGCGCACGTCGTTGGACCACGGCGCGACCGGCGCGGACTGGCCGACGAGGTCGCCCGCCTTGGCGCGGCCGCTGCCGCTGCGCGAGATGCGCGCCGACACGACCACCTTGTCGGCGTGCAGGAAGCGATCGGGCGAGCCGATCATCTCGCGCGTGCCGACGTCGAAGTCGAACGGCAGGTTGCTGACCTCGACGCGGATCTGCGCCAACGGCAGGCCGGTCGGGTCGTCGGGCGTGCGCACGGTGACGAACAGCGTGTCGTCGGAGGCGACCTGGCCTTCGAACTTCGACGCCAGCGTCACGCGGCCGGACAGCAGCGGGGCGATGGCCTCGGCGTTCGCGCTGGCGCCCTTGGCCGGCGCGCTGGCGGCCGCACCCGAGGCCGCGGGCGACGGCGCGAAGCGCCCGTACTTGTCCGGCGCGAGCGACTCGCCGCGCTTGATGCGCTCCAGGCGCTCGCGGCGCATCTGCGCGTCCTCGGCGGCGGCGATCCGGCCCTGTTCCAGCAGGGTCTCGCTGCGGCGGCGCAGGCCGGCGTGGCCGGACAGCAGGTAGGCCGTGGCGGCGCCCACGAGCACCAGCATCGCGGCGACGCCCCAGGCGCGCGTGCGCATCGGCACGCCCGGCGGCGGTTCGTTGGGCATCACCGCCTCCATCATCTGCTTGCGCAGCGCGGTGCGCTGGGCGGTCGCCTGTTCGGTGCGGATCAGCCCCTTGTTTTCGTAGTCGTCGACCTGGCGGATCCTGGCCTGGAGGTCGGCGAGCTTGGCTTGGACTTGCGGATTCATGGGGGCGGCGCTGCGGTGAATCCGGCATTTTCGCAGGTCGGGCGTCGCCCGGACCTGCTCGGCCCCCGGGCTGCTCAGCCGGCCGCGTCGCCGCGCAGCCACGCGGCGCTGTCGGCCAGGCCGCGTTCGGCCGTCTCCGACATCGACACCGCCTCGAGGAAGCTGTGCACCGCGCCGGGGTGGCGCTGCAGCGCGACGGGCACGCCGGCGGCGCGCAGGCGCGCGGCCAGCTGCAGGCTGTCGTCGCGCAGCACGTCGCATTCGGGCACCACCAGGCAGCAGCGCGGCAGGCCGGCGAGGTCGGCCTTAAGGGGCACGGCGAGCGGGTCGTCGATCGGCCGCGCCGGGCCGACGTAGCGATCCCAGAAGCTGCGCATCTCGTCGCGGCCCAGGTTGTACGCCGGGCCGTCGAAGCGCGCGTAGGACTCGGTCGAATCGGCATCGCCGAAGACGCCGTAGTTCAGCAGCAGCGCGTCGGGCCGCTCGCCGGTGGCGCGCAATTGCAGCGCCGCGGTGATCGCGAGGTTGGCGCCGGCCGAGTCGCCGCCCAGCGCGATGCGGTCGGGGTCGAGGGCGAGCGGCGTCGCGTTGTCGCGCGCCCAGCGCCAGGCGGCGACGGCCTGCTCGCGTGCCACCGGGTAGCGCGCTTCGGGCGCGCGGTCATAGTCGACGCCGATGACGGTGCGTCCGCTGCGCGCGGCCAGCTCGCGCATGATGCGGTCGTGGGTGTCGATGCTGAACAGCACCCAGCCGCCGCCGTGCAGGTAGAGCAGGGCGGGGTGGGTGGCGGCCTCGGTCGGCGTGTGGAGGCGCACGCGCACGGGGCCGTGCGGCGTGGCGACCTGCAGGTCGTGCCGGCGCACCATCGCCGGGCCCCCTTGCGCCAACGGGGCGCGCACGCGTTCCGCGACCACGCGCGCCTGCGGCAGCGCGAGCGTGTCCAGCGCCGGATGCTTCGCATAGGCGGCGGCCAGCCAGCGCTGGAAGCGCCGCATGTCGGGGGTGAGGTCGTCTCCGGGCGTGGCGTCCGTGGGCAAGGTCATGCGGCTAGTGTCGCGATCGGGCCGCTCGCTGCTGCTGCGGCCGGGCCAGTGACTATCGAGGGCGGGCAGCAACAGCCGGCGCAAATCCCGGCTTGCCGCGCTCGCCCGTTTCTTGCTAAATACGCCCATGACGATCAGCAGCCGCGACCTCGAGAACGTTCCGCGCCCCGTCGTGGCGCTCGCGGACGAATACCCCGCCAATTTCGTCGATCCGCGCCATCACCACGCGCGGGCGCAACTGCTTTACGCGGCCTCGGGCGTGATGTCCGTCGTGACCGACCGCGCCAGCTACGTCGTGCCCCCGCAGCGCGCCATCTGGATGCCCGCGGGCGTCGACCACGAGGTCACCTGCCGCAGCGCCGTCTCCATCCGCACGCTGTACGTGGACGCCGCCGGCGACACGCGGCGCGAGTGCCGCGTCATCGAGGTCTCCGAGCTGCTGCGCGCGCTGATCCTGGAGACGATGGCGCTGCCGCGCGAGTACGACAACGCCGGCCGCGACGGCCTGATCGTCCGGCTGCTGCTCGAGAGCCTGGACGCCCCCAGCATGGGCAGCCACGGCGTGCCCATGCCGCAGGAGCCGCGGCTGGGGGCGATCTGCCGCGAACTGGTGGCCGACCCGACGCGCTCCGATTCGCTCGACGAGCTCGCCGCGCGCGCCTGCATGAGCCGGCGCACCTTCACGCGCCTGTTCCGCGAACAGACGGGCATGAGCCTGGCCGAATGGCGCCAGCACGTGCGCCTGCTCGAGGCGATGGCGCGGCTGGCGCGCGGCCAGCCCGTCACCACCACGGCCTACGACGTCGGCTACGAGAGCCCCAGCGCCTTCACGGCCGCGTTCCAGCGCGCCTTCGGCGTGCCGCCCAGCCGCTACGTCCACTGAGGCTGTTCGAGAGGCGCTTGGCCCGCGCGCGAGAGCCCGCGGCCCGGCCGCGGTGGACTGCACGGACGGCCCGCACTAGGCTCGCGGCATGACCTCCACGCCCAACCGCTTCGCGCCGCGCAGCCCGCAGGACCTGGCCGATCTCGCGCGCGCGCAGCCGCTCGCCTGGGTCTGCAGCCAGGGCCCCGCGGGGCAGCTGTCGACGCCGCTGCCGCTCGTTCCCGCGTTCGCCCCGGACGGGCGCCTCGTCGCCGTCGAGGGCCACTTCGCGCGCAGCAACGCGCAGGTCGCCGCGCTGCGGGCCGACGGCCGCGCCACCATCCTTTGGCTGGGCGTGCACGGCTACGTCTCGCCGTCGTGGATGGCCGACCGCACGCAGGCGCCGACGTGGAACTACGCCAGCGCGCAACTGCAGGTCGACGTGCGGCTGATCGACGACCCCGAGGCCATCGTCGCCCACCTGCGCGAGCTCGCCGAACGCCAGGAGGCCGGCCGGCCGAATGCCTGGTCCATCGACGACATGGGCCCGCGCCTGGCCCTGCTCGCGCAGCGCGTGATCGCGTTCCGCGCGCAGGTCGTGTCGTGCCAGGAGAAGTACAAGCTGGGCCAGGACGAACGCGACGACGTGTACGTCGACATCCTGGCCGGCCTCGATGCGCAACCCGATGCGGCGCTGCCCGCGTGGATGCGCCACTTCAACCCGGGCCGCGGATGAGGCGCCGCAGCGTCCTGGCCGCGGCGATCGCGGCGGCGTGGCCGGGGCTGCCGTCCGCAGCGGCCGCGACGCCCGCGTCGTCGTCCGGCATCCTGCAGCCGCCCGTCACGCCCAGGCGCCCGCGCCGCATCGAGCAGCTGGGCCGCGTGCGCTTCGACGACTACGCCTGGCTGCGCGACCCGCACTACAAGGACTTCCTGGCCGGCACGCGCGACCTCGATCCCGGGATCCGCCGCCACCTCGAGCAGGAGAACGCCTACGCCGACGCCGCGCTCGCGCCCACGCGTCCCGCGCAGGCGCGCTGGCGCGCCGCGATGGCGGCCCACGGCGCCGAGACGGGCGCGCTGCCGCCGCTGCCGCGCGGCGGCTTCATCTACGACGTGCGGGTCCGCCCCGGCGAGGATCACCTCGTGCACGTGCGCCGGCCGGTCGACGGCGGCCCCGAGGAGGTGCTGCTGGACGAACAGGCGCGCAGCCGCGGCCAGTCGTACTACCGCGTCATCGAGGCGCAGCCCAGCCCCGACCACACGCTCTACGTCTGGCTCGAGGACGTGCACGGCAGCGACCGCCACCGCGTCTGCGTGCACGACCTGCGCAGCGGCGAAGTCCGCACCTGGGAGGACGCCTACGGCTGGCACGGCCTGACGGTGTCGCCCGATTCGCAGTGGATCTTCTGGCTGTGGCGCGACGCGTTCGGCCGTCCGTCGAAGACGTACCGCACGCCGGCCCGCGGCGAGATCGCACACACGCTGGTGCTGGACCAGACCGACCCGACGCTGTTCACCTGGCTGGGCCGCGCGGCCTCGAACGCGTGGTGCTCGATCCGCGTGTTCGGGCCGGACATGGACGAATGGCGCCTGGTTCCCGCGGCGTCGCCGACGGCCGAGCCCGTGCTGGTGCAGGCGCGCGAGCCCGGCCTGCACTACCAGGTCGAGGACTGGGGCGGCCAGCTCGTGATCCTCACCGATGCCGGCGGCGCGATCGACGGCTGCCTGATGACGGCCTCGCTGGACGCCCCGGGCCGCGCCCACTGGACGCTGCTGCGCGCCGGTCGCGAGGGCATCAACATCCTGGACCTGCGGGCCTTCGCCACGCACCTGGTCTGGCGCCAACGCCAGGGCGAGCACGTGAGGGTGGTCATCCTCGGCCGCGATGGCGGCGAGCGCATCCTGCCCGACAGCGTCGCCCCGGTGACGTTCGAGTTCGACGACGTGCAGGACGTCGCCGGCCCCGAGGTGCGCCTGGTGCTCCAGTCGCCCACGACGCCGCCGCGCTGGCTGGGCCTGGACCTGCACACGGGCGAGCAGCGCGTGCTCGCCGAGACCCGCGTGGCCGGCTTCGATCCGGCACGCTACGACCTGCAGCGCCTGCACGCCCGCACGTCCGACGGCCAGGACGTGCCCATCACGCTGCTGACGCGCCGCGGCCGGCCCGCCGACGGCCGCGGGCCGCTGCTGGTCTACGGCTACGGCGCCTACGGCATCGCCGCCGAGCCGCTGTTCTCGGTGCCGGCGCTCGCGCTGGTCGACCGCGGCTGGGCGTACGCGATCGCGCACGTGCGCGGCGGCTCGGAGAAGGGCCGGCGCTGGTTCCTCGACGGCCGGCTCCTGTCCAAGCGCCACAGCTTCACCGACTTCAACGCCTGCACCGACCACCTCGTCGCGCAGGGCCACGGCGCACCGGGCCGCTGCGTGGCCTACGGGCTGTCCGCGGGCGGCCTGCTGATGGGCGGGGCGATGAACGAGCGGCCCGATCGCTACGCCGGCGTCATCGCGCAGGTGCCGTTCGTCGACATGCTCAACACGATGTCCGACACCACGCACCCGCTGGTGCCGGTGTTCCGCGCCGACTGGGGCGACCCGCTCGCCGATGTACGCGCCTACGACAACATGGCGTCGATCTCGCCGTACGAGAACGTCCACGACGCCGCCTACCCGGCGGTGCTGGCGACGGCCGGCCTGCGCGACGACCGCGTCAGCTACTGGGAGTCGGCCAAGTGGATCGCCAGCCTGCGCGCGCACACGCGCTCGGGCAAGCCGGTGCTGCTGCGCGTCAACATGACGGGCGGTCACCAGTCGTCGTCCGGGGCATCGGACGAACTGGCGCAGATGGCGCTGTTCTGGGCCTTCGCCGAAGCCAGCGTGGCGCGCCGCCCGGTCGAGCGGGGGCGGCTCGCCGCCGTGCCCGCGCGCGACAGTCGTTGACCCGGGCGGCGCAGCCCGGCCGCGGCGGCGGACCTACGATGGACTCGTCGATCGACGTTCGCGCGCCACGGCGCCGGGCGTTCCGACACGGCCTCGTGCGCCCGATCAAGGCGGACGGCGGCCGAGTTGCATAGAATTGAATGAGAATCAGTCGCATCCTCAAGCAAAAGCCATTCGGGAATTCCATGCCGCACCGCACCACCTTCCGCCTCAGCGCGCTTTCCGCCGCCGTCCTCCTGCTGGCCGCCGGCCAGGCCCAGGCGCAAGCCGCCGCCGCGCCCGCCGCGGCCGCGAGCGAGCCGGAGGTGCAGACCGTCGTGATCAGCGCCGACGCCTCGGCGGGCGGCCTCAAGCCCGCGTACGCCGGCGGCCAGGTGGCGCGCGGCGGCCGCGTCGGCCTGCTGGGCAGCCAGGACATCATGTCCACCCCGTTGACCATCACCAACTACACCGCCAAGCTGATCGAGGACCAGCAGGCGGCCAGCCTCGCCGACGTCCTGCAGAACGACCCGGCCGTGCGCGTGACGCGCGGCTTCGGCAACTTCCAGCAGGCCTACATGGTGCGCGGTCTGGTCGTCTACTCCGACGACATCTCGTACAACGGCCTGTACGGCCTGCTGCCGCGCCAGTACCTGGCCGCGCAGCTGGTCGAGCGCGTCGAGGTGCTGCGCGGCGCGAGCGCCTTCCTCAACGGTGCGGCCCCGGGCGGCAGCGGCCTGGGCGGCGCGGTCAACGTGATGCCCAAGCGCGCGGGCAACGCGCCGCAGGCCCAGGTCACGATTGGCCTGGACGCGGGCCAGCTGTCGGAGGCCGTGGACGTGGGCCGGCGCTTCGGCGAGCACAAGGAACTGGGCCTGCGCGGCAACGTCGTGCACAGCGAGGGCGACACCGCGGTGCGCGGCGAGCGCGACAAGCTCGACGCCGCGCTGCTGGGCGCCGACTTCCACCTGGGCGGCCTGCGCCTGTCGGCCGACATCGGCACGCAGGACAACGACGTCAAGGGCGCGACGCCCAACATCAACGTCTCCGGCGGCGTGCCGGCCGCCCCGGACGCGAGCAAGCAGTTCGCGCAGAAGTGGTCGTACTCGCACGAGCGCGACACCTTCGGCACCCTGCGCGCCGAATTGGACATCCTGCCGGCGCTGACCGCCTGGGCCGCCGGCGGCTTTCGCGACGGCAAGGAAGACAACCAGCTCGAGGTGCCGTCGATCAACGCCGCCAACGGCGCGCAGTCGCTGTACGCAGCGGCCAACACGCGCAACGACTCGATCACGACGGGCGAGGTCGGCCTGCGCGGCTCGTTCGCCACCGGCCCGGTCAAGCACACGGTGGTCGGCTCGTACGGCGCGTACCGCGCGGTGTCCAAGAACGCGTTCGCCTTCTCCAACTTCGGCGGCGTGCCGGCCGGCACGCTCTACGACACCGCCTTCATCGCCGTCCCTGACGAAAGCTACTACACCGGGGGCAGCAACCTCGCGCATCCGCTGACGACGCTGCGCGTGGTCACCCGCAGCGAGGCCCTGGCCGACACGCTGTCCTTCGCAGGTGACAGCGTGCTGCTGACCGTGGGCGCGCGGCGCCAGCAGGTCGAGAGCACGTCGTTCGACTACGGCACGGGCGCGGTCAACACGCCGGCCAGCACCGAGGCGCGGATCACGCCGGTGGCGGGCCTCGTGTTCAAGCTGAACCAGCAGGTGTCGTTCTACGGCACGTACATCGAAGGCCTGGTGGCGGGCGACGTCGCGCCGCTGACCTATTTCGACAGCTCGTTCGCCGTGCATCCCGTGAGCAACGGCGGCCAGGCCTTCAAGCCCTACCAGACCAAGCAGGAAGAGCTCGGCGTCAAGGTCGACACCGGTTCGTACGGCGGCACCGTGAGCGTGTTCGAGTCGCGCAAGGCCAACTACGGCCTCAATGGCGCCACCTTCGAGCAACTGGCCACGCAGCGCAACCGCGGCGCCGAGATTTCGGTGTACGGCGAGGCGCTGCCGGGCGTGCGCGTGCTGGGCGGCGCGAGCTTCCTGGACGCGACGCTCTCGGGCAAGCAGGTGATCGGCTCGCCCAAGTCGCAGTTCAACCTCGGCTTGGACTTCGACGTGCCCGGCGTGCAAGGCCTGGCGCTGAACGTGCGCGGCGTGCACACGGCGCGGCAGTTCGCCGACTCCGCGAACACGCAGGTGGTGCCGGCGTGGTCGCGCCTGGACATCGGCGCGCGCTACGAGATGGACGTCGGCGCGCACCAGGTCACGCTGCGCGCGGGCGTCAACAACGTCACCAACCGCAACTACTGGGCGTCCTCGGGCGGCTATCCCGGCCAGGGCTACCTGACCGTGGGCGCGCCGCGGACCGTCCTCGTCTCGGGCACCTTCGCGTACTGATGAGCCCCGCCGCCACGCGCGTCTGGTCCTGGCTGCACAAGTGGAGCAGCCTGGTCAGCACGGTGTTCCTCCTGGTGCTGTGCCTGACGGGCCTGCCGCTGGTGTTCCATCACCAGATCGGCGCCTGGCTCGGCACCGAGGTCGTCGCGCCGGCGCTGCCCGCGGACGCGCCGCGCGCCACGCTGGACGCGGTGATGGCCGCGGCCAGGTCGCGCTTCCCGTCCAAGGTGGGCATGTACGTGTCGCAGGAGCCCGACGACGACGCGATCTGGTACGTGACGATGGGCGACACGCCGCAATCGACGACCGACCTCAAGCAGGTGGCCGTCGACGCGCGCACCGGCCAGCC
>Ga0207427_100801_pt1 | contig 14267 bp, 9 predicted proteins | sample AraplaCL_Cvi_mMS_FD_184268 | JGI IMG/M metagenome (GOLD analysis project Ga0207427, IMG submission 184268) | Arabidopsis root microbial communities from the University of North Carolina, USA - plate scrape CL_Cvi_mMS (SPAdes) (version 2) | ecosystem: Host-associated > Plants > Roots > Endosphere ... | reverse complement strand
ATAGGTACGGCTGCCGATTGTCTCCGTGTAGCTCATTTTTACGACTCCAGCGCCGCTGCGCGCGCAGCGGCTTCATCCGTCATTCTTCGAGCAATGCGTCCGCTGGCGCGGCCTCGCGTTGATGGCTCGTCAACAGAAAATAGACGTAGCCTAGCGCGAGGAAGATTGCGAACACTACTGCCACCAGAAAGTTGAAGTACACCATGGTCGCCAGACAGATTACCGCGGCGACCAGCGCGAACGCCGGGAACAGCGGAAACAGCGGCGCGCGGAACGGACGCTCCATGTTCGGCTCCGTGCGGCGCAGCTTGAAAAGCGACAACATACTGATGATATACATCACGATAGCGCCAAACACGGACATCGTCACGATGTTCGCCGTGAGTGTCTGGCCGCCGAACTGGATCAGCTCATCACTGTAGATCGCTGCGATGCCGATCACGCCGCCGGCCAGAATCGCGCGATGCGGCGTCTTGAAGCGCGGATGTACCTTGGAGAGCCACTCAGGCAGATAGCCCGCGCGTGCCAGCGCGAAGATCTGCCGCGAATAGCCGAGGATGATCCCGTGAAACGACGCGACCAGACCGAACAGGCCGAGCCACACGAGCATATGCATCCAGCCGCTGTGTTCGCCGACGATGAACTTCATCGCTTGAGGCAACGGATCGTTGATGTTCGACAGCTTGGTCCAGTCGCCGGCCGCGCCCGCGAATACCATCACACCGATGGCCAGCACGACGAGCGTCAGGATGCCGGCGACGTAGGCAATCGGGATCGAGCGTTTCGGGTTTTTCGCTTCTTCCGCGGCCATAGCAACGCCTTCGATTGCGAGGAAGAACCAGATCGCGAACGGGATGGCCGCGAACATGCCGTTGAACGAGCCCATGCTGAACGTATCCGCGCCGGCCCATCCGCCTTTCGTGAAGTTAGACCACTGGAAGCCCGGCGATACGACGCCCATGAAGACGAGCAGTTCGAAAATCGCGAGCAACGTCACGCACAGCTCGAAAGCCGCCGCGATCTGTACGCCAACGATATTGAGCGCCATGAAGACGAGGTACGCGCCCATTGCCGCGTGTTTCGGCTCGAGGCCAGGAAACTGCACGTGCAGATAGGCGCCGATTGCGAGCGCAATGGCCGGTGGCGCGAACACGAATTCGACGAGCGTCGCCGCGCCGGCCAGATAACCGCCGGTCGGACCGAACGCGTGACGCGCGTACGCGAACGGGCCGCCCGCGTGTGGAATCGACGTGGTGAGTTCGGTGAAACTGAAAATGAAGGTCGTGTACATCGCGGCAATAAAGATCGCCGTGACGACGAAGCCGAGTGTACCGGCGCTCGCCCATCCGTAGCTCCAGCCAAAATATTCGCCGGAGATCACGAGGCCAACCGCGATGCCCCAAAGCTGCCACGTGCCGAGCGTCTGCTTCAACTCGTGATGCGTGACTTTACCGACGTGCTGACCGTTGGACTCTGATTTCATCGGGCGCTCCGTGAGTTTGCCGCTGGTCGACGCCGCAAGGCTTTGCGGTGTGCGGGCAGACAGGCTTTCGCCGATGGTAGTGAGCCATTATTCGAGGTGGTATCGAAATTCGGCAAAGTTGGGGGGTGGTGGGAGGGGTGGGTGGTTTGCTGGGGGTTTGTAGGCGGTTTGTTTGCGCGTTCTCTGGTTTTTATAATCTTTGTATGTGTATATGTAGTAATAGTTAACAAAGCGCGCTCATCGTTGTGGATAAGTGTGAAACTGCGTTGTGAATCACGACGTTACAGGGGCGATAACCGAGCTATCAATGCAAAAGACGCACAAGTTTCTCAACTTATGGGTCCGTTTTTCTCAGGTTATGAGGCTATCTACTGCAGGGAAACGGAATTCGTTAGACTCGCCTCGCGGAAGCAAACGGCTACACGTCTCTGCCCGATCTGGATCTGCTGGTTTCCAGGGAGCTAAAGCGCGGTGAGGCGCCAAGCATAGGTGTCATGCTTGGGGAGACGACGCTGGGCAAGCTTCGCGGCACGGTTACCCGCTTTCGCAATATCAAGATACCGGACACTGCGGCTTGAATCAGCAATACTGGAATGGTCGACGGCCGCGATACTGCCCCTCGTGCCTTGCAGCTACTCCATACTGGCGAGCGCTGTGGGATATAACGCTCGTAACTGCCTGCCCCATTCATTGCGTCGAACTGTGCGATTCGTGCAGCCGGTGCAATCACCCTCTGTCATGGAAAAGGGCTCGCCTCACGGAGATCGCGCTGCGCGCGTTGCAGGCGACGCTTAAAGCGATAAACGCCGACGCTCGGGCTGGCATAGTAATGCAAACGGTTGGCTCGGGTCTAAGCCTATCACTGATGGCGTATCTTGCTCTATGCAAAAAGCACCCCGCCCTCGGTGCTCTCCGGCTTGTCGTGATTACTGAGACGCACGCAATGATGGATCAGTTTCTCTATGCGTATCATGATCTTCTGGATTCCGAGGAACGCAGGCCGCTCATTAAAGTGCAAAGTGGTGAAGAATTTTCGGACGTAATAGTTGCAAACCCCGGTGCATTGATTGCGACGACAGGACAGAGACTTCTGAAGATGCCTTCTGTGTTTCAAGATCAGTGTGTAGTTGTCGGTTACAACCTGCGTTCAACGCTCACAAAACCAGCATCCGTATTTCCGAAGGGGATCTTTATACTATTTACTTCTACTTATCCTTCGGAGCAACTTCGGGATTTAGCATAGTGGCCGCAATTGAGCACTTACAGCTTCGTGACGCAGGCCGTGCCAACGATGATCTTGCCGTTCGTACACACTTGGTTTCCTCGTGGACAGATAGTGAAACGCGAGAATCCTCGCTCTTAAATTTTCGAAACTCGGACGTATCATCCGTGGCGGTTATGACGTCTGCACGGGTGATCGGTCTGGATTTTCCGGAGGTTGACCGCTGCTACGTGACACGTCCAATGCCGCCTTCGATCTGCAGCGCGATCGTCTCGATTGTTGGCAGACTACACCCAGGGAAAACTGAGGGTGTTGTTGTCGATTTTGGTGAAAATTCGTGGCCAATTCTAGCTAGTGAATCAGAGCGAAGTTGAATTGGGCTATCCAAGCCACGCGAAACCCACCTTTCCCCCCACCTGGACTCCACTGGAGGGTAGTTTCCAGTGCAAAATCAACACCCAGCCGCTTGCGGCGGAGGATCGCAGTGGTAGTTCAAGCGGATATAGACGCCTGATGTTGCGAAGCTACGAGCCGCGGTGGCGGCTCACACTTACATTTGCAGATATCGTTTTCAAGCGCGAGTTGCTTACCCATAAAAGTCATGGGTAAAGATGGTCCATCGCCCACAATAACACCCTGCGTATTACACGTGTGGCAGAACACCGGCGCTCCGTGATAGGCAATGGGACGCCCTTCAAACATGGAGGTAGCCACACCCTCAAGCACCTCGCCATTACGGTCTGTCTTATCACCCTTCAATATGATTCGTCGCGCCATACATTCCTTCCTCGTTCCCACGCAGACACTTGTCGTCTCGAGAGCTACGCCCGGACTGTCTCAACGAGCTGCGCCCGCTCGCATTCGCGCTCCACGTCTGCAGGCCACACTGGCTGTCGGCTCGTTCGTTGCCCGATGTAGTGCAACAAGGCAGTCAAGTAAATAAACGGGCTCAAAACGACCACGAGCAGTGTTGTGAAAAGGTTGCGCTCGGCCAGGATCGCACGGTCGGCACGTCGCCAGATACGCATCGAGTTGGCGAGCGATACCTGCGTGGGAACAAGTTCCGGATAGGACAAAACGCCCGGGCCTTGCTCCATATATCTGCGGATATATTCAAACTGACGCTTGAGGCCGTCGACAATTGAGCGGCCGTTCTCCGTGGTCTCATCGGAGACGGTGACCACACGGTGGCCTACCGAAAACGATTGGGTTACGGTGCCTCTTTCATCCAGCACGTGGCACCGAATGCCAAACACGTAAGCGCGTGAAATCGGGTCTCGCGGGCGAGGCTCGACGAAGAAGAACGCTTTATCCCACGGTACGGTTATTACGCCCTTCGAACCGGCTCCTCTGAAGGCGTAGACCGTTCGAGTCTGCCGGTTGAACCTGATCGGAAATCGCGTCCAGGTGAAGTTTTCCTGACGCAGCCCCCAGAGACCGATGAAGACAACAGCCAATGCAAATACGAGAAATAATGTAGCGAACCCATATGCGATAGCAAGTGTCACCCCTTGGACGCTACCGTTGCCAGGAGGATTATTCAGGCACCAAAGCATAACCCATGCGAAAAAACCACCTCCCGCGATAATTGCCAGGCAGCCGTACGTTAGCAGCCCTCGCTGCATGAATGCGACGTTGGTGCTTTCCAGGAAAACATCATTCATGGAGAACACCGTGAAGTCATCATTCGGCGTTTCGCTAGCGGCAACTTCCACCTTCAACTGACGAGCCTTCTCTTCCTCCGTGAGCGGACGCTTTAACTTAACCCAAACCGTACCATCCCAAGCCATCGTTATGCTCCAAGTCCGTTATAGGCTTTCTGTTCTTCAGCAAACGAAGTATATCGGTCGTCCTTCTTATTCGTTCCGAAAAAGCTTCGACCGAGGAATTCCTTCAGTTCTCTTTCCTTGAACCACATGATAATCAGACCGATGACTATCAACAGAATGGTGAGCGGTAGGATAAGGGAGGTCAGCACTCCGAAAGTTACGCAGATTGTGAGGGCGAGCCCTGCTGCCGCCGACGTCGAATATGCCAGGAAGAGGCCCACATGGCCTTCCTTCCACGCTGCCTTCGCATTGACCCCGTCATACCAGACGCCGATCAGGGCAGCCGGCGCTGCCAGCAGCCGACTTGCAAGTAGCAGTCGCTCAGCCGCCGCCGCTGAAAGATATCGGGGCAAAGACAATTCCAGCTTGTGCATGGCTTCCAGGGAGTTCCCCGCTAAGGCCATGGCCCCACCACCCAACGCGACAATTGATGTACGGAACTTGAGCATCGTCTCCGTGCTGTTGAAGTGGGTCGATTTCTCGAACTCCTTGGCGGCAAAGAAAACATTGATCGCGGCGAATACTGCACCGATGCCCGCGCCTGCGACCTCGCCTCCTGTGAGTTTGCGAAAGGTGGGAGCAAACTCTTTCTCGATAACTTCGTCCGTTAGCATGAGCTTGTTGGCCGGGTTGGTAATGCTCGCGGCCTTTTCCTTGCTCGTCCCGCTCAGATTCAGACTTTGTAAGCCTTCACGGTCAACAATGATGAACTGAGGCACCTCTGTAACTGGCCCCTCCGCGCCTTTTGTAGTGAACTGGGCTCGGATCGAGGCCTTAAGGGATTTCATTGTCGGCCGCTTGTCGGCCGGCATCATTTCCCACATTTGACGGGCAAAGTACGTGACCCATTGGGACTGCGTACCTCGAACGGAGTGTTCAATCACTACCTTGCCGCTGCGCGCGGAAATCATAAGGACGGCAGCTTTGGCCGCAACTGTATCGATACTGTCCGAGAGCAACTTCGCAACCGGCGCTCCAATCTCGTATATGAGTTTCGAACCCGCCTTGTAAAAATCGGCGAAAAAACGAGGCGCTTTACTCTCAAGTGCTTTCGCCGAGTTAAACCACGTCTCGATTGCTTTTGCGCATGTCTCGCGCAACTCCGTGTAGGGAAAGTCCCCGGCTGCCAGAAGATGTTGGGCGTTGACTGCCTGGTTCAACGCCATTGCACGAAGCAGGAGGTTATTGTGATCATCCGACTTACCTTGCAACCACTTGTACAACAGATCTAGCCCTTCCTTTCGCGCCGAGGCACCCGCAATACAATCGTGGAACGCCATTGCGTACCATGCGCCACCCAGAGGGTCCTGTTCGTCGTGGTCGTAATGAAATACGTGCGCAAGGTTTGGCGAGCCGAGCCATGCGGCATGGTCCATCGACAAGGGCGTCCAGGTTTCTTTCCCCTCCTGTGCGAGTTCCGCTTTCATCTTGTTTCGGTATTCGGTCGCAGCCGTCTCGCTTACAGCCGTTGCGTACTCTTTCCAGGCCTCTTCGCGCACTTTCGGAAGTTCGGCAATCTGGTTGGCGCGCATGTCCGAGAGGTTTTTCTCCAACTGCTTGCCGCCATCCCAGAGGGCGCCCATCGATTGAGCTTCCATCATCTGGCCTTCGGCCATCTGTTCGAAGATCTCGTCACTCTTGACAGCCCCAGCCTGGACAACTTCTTTCACGTTCTCCACCATTTCGGCCGACCATGTGCCCCATTGGTGATCTGCCATCACAACGCCGTAAGCGTATTTGTTTTCGATATTGAGTTCCTGCGTGATACCAATTGGATCCCATAGCGCGAACACCGCGCCCTTGTGCGGAGCAAGGTGGTCCATCGCTGCGTTCAGCGCAGCCGTTTCGACGCTTCGTTCCCGAAACGGGAACGGCGATGTTACAAAGGCCTTTCCAGCTCCGCCCTTGTATTCCGCCACATACTTCTGAACATCGGTCGCTTTCGTGGCGTGCGGGACGTTCGCCCCGGGGTTGGCGAACCAGCCGGCCGCATCGAACGCCTGCATACGCTTGGTTCGGCATCCCTCACTGTTCTTCGCATAGCGGTCACGTACGGTCTTTGTCCACTGGACCGTACTGAACGCCAGGTAGACAGTCCCTGCCTTTTCGGCATTCTCAATGGTTATGCATTGCGCAAGCTCCGGATGCCCGGTCTGGGTGCAGGAAAAGGGCTTTTCCGTCGAACGATCTAACACGGCGTCGAGCGGGTAGTCATAGACGTAGCCTTCCTTCGTCACGGCATAACACTGCCATTTAGATGTCTTCGGGTAGAAGACGTAGACGAAGCCATATCGAAGCGAGCGCAAGGTGTACTTCGTTTTGCGCGATGCGATGTCCATCACATGCTGTCCAAAATTGCCGCCCATCAGGATGGGAACACCGTCAATTCCGTGTGCGCGCGTCGCGGCAAAGGCTGAATACCTGACCGGCAGGATCGGTAGTCCCTTTTTCTCGCACATCTTGCACTGCGTGACGGGCGCGCCACCCGCCGCGGCGACCTTCGTGAGGTCGGAGATACTTTGGTAGCCCGAGTCCAGCAACATGAGCGTTCCCTTGTATTGTTTGGATAGTGATTATTGGTACTGGTACAACGCGCTCTCGCGTGCAATGCGCGACCAGTCATCGTCGGTCCAATCAGCCACCGCCTCTGTGTAAGGCGTCTGCCCAATACCTGCGAGAACGGATTTCACCTGCGGGTGCTGATCGAAATTTGGCGAAACGAACACGCCGTGCAATGCGAACGGCACACGGTCCTCGTCCGGAAGCCCATACCGCTCTGCCTTTACCAGCTGTGTGTCCAGACGGCGAGGCAGGTCCTCGGGTATTGAGATATTTTTAGCGGTAAGCGGTTCAAGAGCGTGCCGGACAAAGGCAAGTCGCCCCAGTTGCCCGAATTGTTCTTCGGTGACCTCGACGCGGGAACCCGGGAGGCCTTCTAGCGGCATCTCAACCCAGTTCCCGGCGCTCGAAAGGTAGGTCCAGTGCGTCGTGGGACCTGTGAGGGCGAGGAACTGCTGCATGTCCAGTATCCAGCGCAGATGCGCAAACACTCGAGGGTCGTAATAGCGGAAAACGGTGGTTCCCGACTCCGGCTTATCGAGCACCAACGAATCGGCCAGGTGATGTCGTATCGTGTCGGTGTCCGCAGGCGTCTCGATGATGCAACAGACAAGTGGCGGACGTCCCTCGCGGCAGTGATATTCGGCGAGCTCCTTGACACGTGCCAGTTGCCGGTCCGGGTGCTCAAGGCGATAGAGGATGGGGGCAACGCCTTCGAGTTCCGGGCGCGCGGTCGGAACAAGCTCGCCAATCTCATAGGGATTTGGCGCTGGCTGGATGTCGAACTCCCCGTTGCTGGGTTCGACAATGACATAGGTTGAAATCGACATACGCGTTCCTTTTAGTCTTAGCCAACTAAGGCTGCGCCGCTCTGTGCGGCAGACGCGAACTGCGATGCGCAGGAGGCCGACGTCGGCACCGAATTGGCCGCTGACTCACCTTGAGGTCCTGCAAAGCTGTGAGAAGCGCCTTTGAAGTCGAGTGCTCCAGGCGCGTGCACGGAGATATTCCCGCCAGACATCTTGATTACAGCGCCGGCCGCTGTCAGCGTGATCTCCTTTTGCGCGACGACCGAGACGGCATCAGAAGTCGATACAACCTTCACCGTCTTGTCCGCTGTCAATTCGATGTTGTCGGAAAATGCCATGACTTGGACTTTCCCCTTGCCAGCGAACAGTTTCATCCCCGCGGTCTGGGCGAAAAGACTTATTTTTTCCCCAACGCTTGCTATGAGCGACTTGGTGGCAGCTACGTGGGTATTTGCCCCGCTGACAAGATTGACGTGGTCGGTGGCCGCTGCATGAATTGATTTCATCGAAGTCAGGCCGATGCCAACGGGGCTACCTAGCAGCATGACGGGCTCGGAAAATCCGTTGGCCGTGCCAGTGCCGCCACCTGCGGTATTACCGCCGCTCGTGCTGCCGGGGATTTCCTGCTTCGTCGCATTGGTGAATGCCTGCAGGTCGGAATGAGCGTCCGTCAAATCGTCGGCCTGCACAGCCTTGGCGGCGTCCGAGCGAATCTCGACGACGTTTGTCGATTCCGTCAAATGTTCATTCGCCTCCCGAACATCCAGAGGCTGACTCGCAGAACCGCCGCGTGCGAACGTCGAAAAGAAGATCCCTTGCCCCGCCCGTACTGCGCCATAGGCGTCGGTCTTGAGGTCGAAACCGTTTCCAAGAAAGGAACCGCGGGTGTTGCCTTGCTGGTCAATGAGGTATCCGAGATGCAAGTGTGTCTGCCCGACACTGCTGAACAGTTGCGCACGGTTCTGACCCGTCGAATCGTCCATCACAAGCTGGTTATAGCCAGTCCCTTGAAACTCCTTCGACTTATATCCCGACAGTAGGCCGTTGGAATGCCATTGCGGCGTCTGCCGTCCGTTGAAGAGACTGCCACTTACTACCGGACGATCACAGTCGCCGTCCAGATACACAATTCCGACCTCGTGTCCTACGCGCGGGACAAATACACCGCCGAGAGTTCCGCCGGCGTGCGGCGACATGACGCGCAGCCAGCACGACGCTTTCTCATCGCCACCGTTCTGGCGGTCCCAGTGCATCAGAACCTTGACCCGATTGAGGCTGTCCGTGAACACCTCGTCCTGCTGCGGCCCGACTACGGTTGCGGTCTGGGTGTACATCTGGGGCTTGCGATGTTCGAACGGACTGCGAAAAGGGACAGTGCGGCGCTGCGTCTCCAGTTCAACGAGGAAGAACCCATCGCCGCCGATTGCATCTTTCACGTTGAAGACGTCCGACGCGCCCGCATGGTATGCGCGCGCCTCGGCCAGTTGCGGCTGGAGGCTATGACGGAATTGCGTCCCCGTTGACACAGGAAGATTGTTTTCGATGTACCAAGTCGCGGCTAGAATTGCAAACTGGCGGTTCTCCGAACTGTCGGAAGCAAGCGCCGTTGCCCCCTCCAGCTGAAACCAGCGCCCTACATCGGCGCGCCGAACACTACCTGCGGCAAAGAAACGCTTGGCGCGCGATTCCCACTCCTCCATCCGAGTCTTGGACAGGACACTCCCCCTGTCGCTGGTGCCGTAGGTATAGGCGCCTGTGTATTCATAGACCTCTGTCTGGTCGGGCAAGTCGCCCTGCATGTCGACAGTCGGAGTGGACATTTCCTTCTTGAAGGCCGGATCCTTGTAGTCAAAGGTACGCGTGGTGTAGTTCACGCTTTGCAAAGTGCGTACACCACCCCAATGCACTACAGCATCTGTCTCGCTTCCAATGCCCGCGCGATAAAAAGAGACTTCTTGCGGCGACAAGGCTTTCAGAGAGTACAGGTCGTCTGTAATGACCAGTGTATGCGCTTTGCCATCTTCCGCCTGCTCGAAGTAGCCAAAGATACCTTCCTCTTCCATGAGCCGATGCACGAAATTCCAGTCATCCTCGTACTGGACACAGAATGACCTCTGCGGAAGCGGATTTCGGAGATCAAACCGATATGCGCCGCGTGATTGAGGATGCTCGTCGAAAACGGCCGATAAAATGTCCTCTGCGCTTTTGTCCTGAAAAATCCGCGCATCACTTCTGAACTTCAGGAAGTGCAACCACGAGGAAAAGCTAATCTGATATAGCTGAACGCTTCCGTCTGAGCCAAGCATTCGCGCGGTGTGGACGTAGCCGTGGCGTGGCAAATAGGATGCATCGGTCTGTTGGGTCCACAAGGTCACCGGCTTCGCGATGAGGGATTTAAGCTCGATGGAATCCTTTAGTGAAGCAGCGTCAACGGTGAACTCATAATTGCGACCGATGCGACAAGTACCAACAGCGCGGACCGGCACCAGAACGCTCGCCCCCAAAGCTGTGTCCAGCTTTAACAATCTTCGCGATTGGTCAATTCCAGCACCAATTACGGTAGCCAAGTCGTTTATTGTCATATTCCGCCCCCGCCAGCAAATTTTTACGCGCAAATAATAAGACGAAATAGCGATCCAAACAATGAAATCCCGGGTGCCCAAGGGAGAATTGACAATTGACAAGAAAATTTTGCGAGACGAGAAAATAGGGCGGTCGTTATTTCCGGGCGCTGCGCCCCAAACCATCAACGGATATTCAAGTTGCATCTATCGCAATTTATTTACACCCGCCTGAGATAGTCGAAGGGAATCGTTAACGGCATAAAAGGAGTAACAAAGAGGCCGGTTTAACCAGAGATTTCTGCCGCAGACAGATTTTTGAGTGGCAATAAGCAGCAACGCGGCGAGCTCCCAGCGGCGAGTGGTTCGAGGCGGCCTAGCAAAGATTCGTGAATGCCTGGATCTTCCGAACCCGGTCGCGCAGTCGATTGTCCGACTCTGCAAGGTCGCATACCTGCTTTATCTCTGCATGCCAGTCATGCCTGAAACCATGTCGTTGGTATTGAACATCCGGGAGTTATTGATGTCGGCTACCTTTAATTTTTCGAACGGCGTACTTGACGTCGGCACAGGACCGGTGCTCGCGCCCGATTGCGCGACCGTGTCGGATTTGGTGGGAGCAGGGTGGAAGGCGTTAGATGCTCAAAACGGCTGGGAGTCCTTCAGTGTCGACGAACTGATGATCTGGCGGCACTCGTTTGCGGTGGCGGCCCGCTTTCAAGAAGGCAAATTTGCCGCCCGTGTGAAGGGTAAGCTGCGTGTCAATTTATGAGTGGCTTAGCTCCCACCGCTATGCAGTTGCGTCCGTTTCGCAATAGACGTTCGGCTACCTCGGCCGAAGGTTCTTGACTTCGATAGTAGATTGGCTATCACGTAGCTGTGCGTCAACAGATGTTTTTCATGATAGCCCCTAAGCCGGCCAACAGTCGAAGTGACACACCACTCCTTGCCGCGCAGTACATCCGTATGTCGACTGATCATCAGCAATGCTCCCCGGTCTTCCAGGGACAGGCCATCGCCGATTATGCATTGACTCACAACATCCGCATTGTCCGGGACTATGAAGACGCCGGCATTAGCGGACTGACACTGAGACTGCGGCTCGCTCTGACACAGCTGCTAGTGGATGTCGTATGTCCTACGCGCAAATTCTCGATCGTTCTCGTCTATGACGTGAGCCGATGGGGGCGGTTCCAGGACGTGGACGAAGCCGCCTTCTATGAATATGCCTGTCGCCGAGCTGGCGTTAAGGTTAACCGAGCGACATTGGCGCTGCGGATCGCTGCGAGCGGTGGCTTGGCTAAATCTTCCGATTTTTAAGCGGATGACGGACGCTTCCTGCACCGCCCCATTCTTGGTCGGGACCACTTCCGCTTCGTACCGATCCAATGCTTCGAAGAGCGTCGTCACCTCGGCTTCGCCGCGACTCACCCACACCCCTCGTGACATTTTTGACTCAATTAGATTGGCCCATGCTTGGGCCTGAGCTTTGGTCCCGAACGTCTTACTCTGTGCCAGATAGCCGCGCCGGCGTATCTGCGCTTCCCTTGAGAGGGACCGCCCTTGCTTTTACATTCGCAATGCGAAGGTCGGGAGTTTGCTCCTTTTCGCAACGGAATTCTTTAGCGCTGAGCCGGACAATACCGATGCCACCTCGAGGTCCCAAAGCCTTTTCACCCTCCGAGGGCGCAGCTGCCTAGCGTTGTGGCCGAGTCTACGGAACCGCGGGTAGAAATCCAGGACACACGCGCACCTGATGCTCCGCCGCGAGTTTGACTGAAACCGCCTCCATAGCGATATTGCCGCACACCAAATGCGAAAAGGGTTACAGGCTTTCACCTGTAACCCTTCGAGTTCCGCAATCAGGCAATTCAAGCCATCTACAGCCGAACCACACCCTTCAAAACATGCGACGCGGACCTAGCCTTGAATGCTGTCTGATAACGAGCACGAAAATCTAATCAACTCCGTACATTCGAGTCCACCTAACTGTGCACTAGTCCAACGATTTCCGTTTCCCTGCACAACCGACAACCCTCAAACATCAATATTCCCAGCCCTAAGCGCATTCGACTCGATGAAAGCCCGCCGCGGCTCCACATCATCCCCCATGAGCGTAGTGAAGATCCCATCAGCCGCAATAGCATCTTCGATCTGCACTCTCAGCAAACGACGCACTGCCGGATCCATAGTCGTCTCCCAAAGCTGCCCAGGATTCATCTCACCAAGCCCCTTATAGCGCTGCTTGGAAACGTTACGCTCGGCATCAGCCAACAACCACTTCATCGCAGACTTGAAGTCGCTAACAGCCATACTCCGCTCACCGCGTTTGATAACGGCACCGGGACCAATCAATCCCTTGAATGTATTAGCGGTATTGACCAGTTGCTGATAATCGGCGGTCAGCTGAAACTCTTCGTCCAGCACCGAAACCTTCTGATTCCCGTGATGCGTCCTCGCCACGCGCAGCGACCGCAACTCGCGCACCGGGTCGTACATCGTCGTAACGGTGACTTCGGGCTTCAGCGCGTCGTCGCGCAGTTTAGCTTCGAGCGCTTTGGCCGAAGCCTCAGCGGCATCTTCGCTAGAGAGATCGATGACGACGCCATCCATCACAGCCTCGAGCGCTCCAGCGTCATAGAGCCTGCTCAACCGGTTGACCACCGCCTGCGCAAGCAGATAAGCACGCGCCAATTCGCCCAATGCATCGCCAGTAATTGCCGTGCCATTTTCAGACGGCAACAATTCCGAGCCCTGTAACGCGAGCTTCAGAATGTGAGCATTGACCTCGTTCTCGTCCTTCAGATACCGCTCGTCCTTGCCGGCCTTGATTTTGTACAGCGGCGGCTGCGCGATATAGATATACCCGCGCTCGATCATCTCCGGCATTTGCCGATAGAAGAACGTCAGCAGCAGTGTCCGGATGTGCGCGCCGTCCACGTCGGCGTCCGTCATGATGATGATGCGGTGATAACGCAGCTTGTCGAGGTTGTAATCCTCTTTGCCGATACCGCAACCCAACGCGGTAATCAGCGTCACGATCTGCTCCGAAGAAAGCAGCTTGTCGTAACGCGCCTTCTCCACGTTGAGCACCTTGCCGCGCAGCGGCAAAATCGCCTGAAACTTCCGGTCGCGGCCCTGCTTCGCCGACCCGCCTGCCGAATCGCCCTCGACGATGTATATCTCCGACTTCGCCGGATCCTTTTCCTGACAATCCGCGAGCTTGCCCGGCAAACCAACGCCATCGAGCACGCCCTTGCGACGCGTCATCTCACGCGCCTTGCGAGCGGCGTCGCGAGCACGCGCTGCATCGACGATCTTGCTGCAGATAATCTTCGCGTCGTTCGGCGTCTCGAGCAGGAATTCTTCGAGCGCCTTCGCGACCACATCTTCCACCGGCGCGCGCACTTCGGACGACACCAGCTTGTCCTTCGTCTGCGCGCTGAACTTCGGCTCCGGCACCTTCACCGACAGCACGCACGAAAGCCCTTCGCGCATGTCGTCACCCGACGTCTCGACCTTCGCTTTCTTCGCGACTTCGTGATCGGCAATGTACTTGTTCAACACGCGCGTCATCGCTGCGCGCAAGCCGGTCAAGTGCGTGCCGCCGTCGCGCTGCGGAATGTTGTTCGTGAAGCAGAGCACGTTTTCGTTATAGCTGTCGTTCCACTGCATCGCCACTTCCACGCCCACGCCGTCCTTCTCGCCGCTCACATGGAAAATGGTCGGGTGCAGCACGCTCTTGGTTTTGTTGATGTACTCGACAAAACCCTTTACGCCGCCGACAAACGCGAAATCGTCTTC
>Ga0207427_100799_pt1 | contig 14321 bp, 10 predicted proteins | sample AraplaCL_Cvi_mMS_FD_184268 | JGI IMG/M metagenome (GOLD analysis project Ga0207427, IMG submission 184268) | Arabidopsis root microbial communities from the University of North Carolina, USA - plate scrape CL_Cvi_mMS (SPAdes) (version 2) | ecosystem: Host-associated > Plants > Roots > Endosphere ... | reverse complement strand
ATCGACATCGTGCGAATGGATGCGGCCGGCTGCTACGGTCGCAATTGCGCGGACGATGTCGCCGCCGACGCCGCTCTGCTGTCGCGCGCGACCGGCGCCCCGGTGCGCGTGCAACTGTCGCGCGAGGACGAGCATGCGTGGGAGCCGAAGGGCGCGGCGCAATTGATGGATGTGCGCGGCGCGTTGAGCGCCGAAGGCGAACTGGCGGCTTACGACTTCGCGACGCGTTATCCGTCGAACGACGCACCTACGTTGGCGCTGCTGCTGACCGGCGTGCTGTCCGCGCAGCCGCAGGTCTTCGAAATGGGCGACCGAACGGCGGTGCCCCCATACGATTATCGGTCGATGCGCGTGGTCTGCGACGACACGCCGCCCATCGTGCGTGCGTCGTGGCTGCGCGGCGTGTCCGCGTTGCCGAACACGTTCGCGCACGAGTCGTTCATCGACGAACTCGCGGCCGAAGCGGGCGTCGATCCCGTCGAATTTCGCCTGAAGCATTTGAGCGACCCCCGTGCCGTCGAACTCGTGAAGGCGGTCGCAGAGCGTGCGGACTGGCAGCCGCGAGAGCCGCGGACCGACCGGCCGCGGGAGGAGGGCGACATCGCGCGCGGCCGCGGCATTGCTTACGCACGCTATGTGCACAGCAAGTTTCCCGGCTTCGGCGCGGCGTGGTGCGCGTGGGTCGCCGACGTCGAAGTGAACCGCCGAAGCGGCGAACTCGCGGTAACGCGCGTGGTGGTCGGCCAGGACACGGGCACCATGATCAATCCCGACGGCGTGCGTCATCAGATTCACGGCAATGTGATTCAGGCGACGAGCCGCGCATTGAAAGAGCGCGTTACGTTCGACCAGAACGCGGTGACGAGCCAGGAGTGGGGTGCGTACCCGATCCTGACGTTCCGTGAAGTGCCCGTGATCGACGTCGTGATGATGCCGCGCCACGGCGAGCCGCCGATGGGCGCGGGCGAGTCCGCGTCGCTGCCAGGCGCGGCGGCGATTGCGAATGCGCTGTACGACGCGACCGGCGTGCGTTTTCGCAAGCCTCCTTTCACGCCCGAAACGATCCGCGCCGCGCTCGCCGATGCGCAGGCCCAAGACGCCGCGTCGCGCCGCAAAAAGCGCTGGCGCTTGGGTTTTCTCGGCGCATTTGCCGCGGGCGCTGCGGGCTGGCTCGGTGCGTCGGCGTGGGCGCCGCCGCCCATTGCGCCGATCGCACCGCCGCATGCCAGTGCGTTCGCGCCGGAACTCGTCGCGCGCGGCAAGCTGCTGGCCTCGCTCGGCAATTGTGCGGTGTGCCATACGGCGCGCAACGGTGTGCCGAACGCCGGCGGCAAGCCGCTCGAGACACCGTTCGGCACCGTCTACAGTACGAACATCACGCCCGATGCGCAGACGGGCATCGGCTCATGGTCGCTCGAAGCGTTCGTTCGCGCGATGCGCGAAGGCGTTAGCCGCGACGGCCATCGGCTGTATCCGGCGTTTCCGTACACGTCGTTCAGGAACACTTCCGACGACGACCTCAAGGCGCTCTACGCGTACCTGATGTCGCAAACGCCGGTTCGCTTCCGTCCGCCGGAAACGAAGCTGCCGTTTCCGTTCAGCGCGCGTCCGCTGATGGCCGCATGGAACGGCTTGTTCCTCGGACGCAATACGTTCGTTGCGAGCGCGACGCAAAGCGCGCAGTGGAATCGCGGCGCGTATCTCGTCAACGGTCTCGGGCATTGCAGCGCATGCCACACGCCGCGCAACGCTTTCGGCGCCGAGAAGACCGGCGCGGCGTTCATGGGCGGGGGCAGCGCGGAAGGCTGGGAAGCGCCCGCGTTGTCGTCGCTCTCAAACTCGCCTGTGCCGTGGAGCGAAGACGAACTGTTCAGCTATCTGCGCTTCGGGCACGCGCCGCTGCATGGCGTTGCGGCTGGCCCGATGGCGCCGGTCGTCGCAGATCTCGCTGCGTTGCCCGACAGCGATATTCGCGCGATGGCAAACTACCTTGCGTCGCTCAATCCCGTTGAAGCGAATGTCGATACCGCCGCGATGGCGCGTCAATACGAACACGCAAGCGCGATCACCGGGACGCCGGCCGGCGTCGGCGCGCGGCTTTTCGACGGTGCATGTGCCGCCTGTCACCACACGGGCAGCGGGCCGCAACTGTTCGGCGCGCATCCATCGCTGGCGCTCAATACGAATCTGCACAGCGCGACGCCCGATAATCTGATCCGCGTGATACTCGACGGCATCGGCTCGCCTGCGCGGCCCGAACTCGGTACGATGCCGGCTTACCGCGACAGTTTCAACGACGCCCAGGTCGCCGAACTCGTGACGTATCTGCGGCAGCAGTTCGCGGGCGGCAAGCCAGCCTGGCAGGACGTTGCCGCAAGCGTCGCGCGGATTCGCGCAACGCCGGTCGCCGAGTGAGCGTGCCACGCAGCGACCGGTCGACCGTTCGCTCGATTGCCGCTGCAATGCCGGACAGAAAACCAACGCATTCCCGCAATCCCTTTGATACGGAGAAACGCATGACCACGCGCGCAAAATGGATCTCTCGCCTCACGCTATCGACGGTGCTGTCGTTCGCCGCCTTCGCCGCGAACGCACAGCAGACCATCAAGATCGGCGAAATCAACAGCTACAAGGCGCAGCCGGCCTTTCTCGGTCCTTACAAGAACGGCTGGAATCTTGCACTGGAACAGATCAACGCTGGCGGAGGCGTGCTCGGCAAAAAGCTCGAAGTCGTTTCGCGCGACGACAACGGCAACCCCGGCGACACGATCCGAGTCGCGCAGGAACTGATCGCGCGGGAACAGGTGCAACTGCTGTTCGGTGGTTTTCTGTCGAACACAGGGCTCGCGCTCACCGACTTCGCGAAGCAGAAGAAGATCTTTTTCCTTGCCGCCGAACCGCTGACCGACAAGATCGTTTGGGCGGACGGCAACAAATATACGTATCGCCTGCGTCCTTCCACGTATATGCAGGTGGCGATGCTCGTGCCCGAAGCGGCCAAGCTGAAGAAGAAGCGCTGGGCGCTGGTCTATCCGAACTACGAGTACGGACAATCGGCGGTCGCGACTTTCAAGAAACTGTTGAGCGCCGCGCAGCCTGACGTGCAGTTCGTTGCCGAGCAGGCCACGCCGCTTGGCAACGTGGACGCGGGCGCGGTCACGCAGGCAATCGCCGACGCCAAGCCCGACGCTATTTTCAACGTGCTGTTCGGCGCCGATCTCGGCAAGTTCGTGCGTGAGGGCAATACGCGCGGCCTGTTCAAGGACCGCAGCGTCGTTTCGCTGCTGACGGGCGAGCCGGATTATCTCGATCCGCTGGGTGCCGAAGCGCCGGCCGGCTGGATCGTGACGGGCTACCCGTGGTATTCGATCGATACGCCGGCCAACAAGAAATTTGTCGACGCGTATCAGGCGAAGTACCACGACTATCCGCGGCTCGGCTCGGTGGTCGGTTATTCGGCGCTCATGTCGATTGCGGCCGGCATCAAAAAGGCGGGTTCCGTCGATACCGACAAGCTCGCGGCGGCTTTCAAGGGCCTTGCCGTGGAAACGCCGTTCGGGCCGATCACCTATCGCGCGCAGGACAATCAGTCGACGATGGGTGCTTACGTCGGCGTGACCGGTCTGAAGGACGGCAAAGGCGTGATGACGTCGTATCGCTATGTCGACGGTGCGAGCATTCAGCCGTCGGACGCCGAGGTGAAGAAGCTGCGGCCCGCCGAGTAAGCTTCCTGTCGCGGCGCGAGCGTGCCGCCACGCCTGTGGCGGCCCATGCCGCAGGCGTCTATCCATGCCGGCGCCGATGAGGCGTGGATGAGACGCCGGGCCGCCGGCCGATCTATCGGCCGACTCGCTTGAGCCGAAGGCGCTATTCCTCGGCGTCGTGCTCGGCCACGAAGCGCCTCAGATACGCCAGCACCGCTGCCTCGGCCGCGCGATGATCCGCGGTACTCTTTGAGCCGGCGTTCTCCTCGTCGCCGAACAGTGACGAAGGCGCGTCGTGCACGTCGATTTCCTGCCCCTCGCGGAAGATGCGAATCTCGTGGACGTCTTCCGCGTATTCGGCAATCCAATGCACGCCTTCAATATGCGCACCCGCGCGCACGGTGGGGATCTTCATGGATGTCTCCCGTTCGAGCCGGTCAAGTGCCAACTCTTGATGACACCATACGCCGTCGACGTGAACGGCGCGAGTCCCGGCAGCTTGAATGACGACCCCGGCACACGCATTGCTCAGCGATGAGAGCCACATTCAACCGGAGAACCGTCATGCCCGAAAAGAAAACCGTGAAGCGTGCCGAAGCCGACAAACGCGCCGGCAAGTCAGCAAGCACGCAAGCTGGAGAGTTCGTCAAGGAGCAGGTGGACAAGGTGCGCGCCGGCAAGCACGGCGTGAGGTCGCCGAAGCAGGCGATCGCCATTGGCCTCTCGGAAGCGCGTCGCGCGGGCGTGGATCTGAAGGCGCCGAAGAAAGGCGCCGCAAGCGAGGCCACGCGCAAGAAAGCCGAGAAGGACAGCGCTGCGGGGCAGAAGAAGAGCACCGCTAAAAAGACGGCCAGCAAGGAGTCGACGGCGAAGCGCTCACGCGCCTCCACCAATGCGCTGAAGCGCGAGAGCAAGGCAGGCGCATCGCCTTCGGCGATGTCGAAGCAGGCAAAGTCCGCCGCAGCGAAGCGTCCGGCGGCGAGCCGCTCGGCGGCAGCCAAGAAGGCTGCTGCGACCAAGGGTGCAGCCGGCCGTTCGGCGGCGGCCAAGAAGGCGGCTCAGACGCGCGCGGCTCGCGCGCATCATTGAGCCGGGGTGGACCTTACTGCACGGTGGCCAGTACGTCGCCGACAGTCTTGAAGATGTGCGCGATCTGCTCTTCGTTGATGATGAGCGGCGGCGAGAACGCAAGAATGTCGCCGGTGAAGCGCACCAGCACGCCCGCTTCGAAGCATTTGACGAATGCTTCGTAAGCGCGTGCGCCGGGCGCGCCGTCGCGCGGTTCGAGTTCGATGCCCGCAATCATCCCAAGGTTGCGGATGTCCTTCACGTGCTTCGCGCCGCGCAGCGAGTGAGCGGCGGCTTCGAACGTCGGCGCAAGCGACGCGGCGCGCTCGAAGAGTCCTTCGCGGCCATAGAGGTCGAGCGTAGCGATAGCCGCGGCGACGGCCGCCGGGTGCGCCGAATACGTGTAGCCGTGGAATAGCTCGATCGCGCCTTGCGCGCCGGCGTTGACGATGGTGTCGTGCACCGTGCGGCTTGCCGCGACCGCGCCCATCGGAATCGACGCGTTGTTGATCGCCTTGGCCATCGTGATGAGGTCCGGCGTCACGCCGAAATATTCACTTGCCGTGGCCTTGCCGACGCGGCCGAAGCCGGTGATCACTTCGTCGAAAATCAGCAGGATGCCGTGCTTCGTGCAGATTTCGCGCAGCTTCTGCAGATAGCCTTGCGGCGGAATCAGCACGCCCGTCGATCCGGCGACCGGTTCCACGATCACCGCGGCAATCGTCGACGCGTCGTGCAGCGTGACGATGCGCTCCAGTTCCTCTGCGAGGTGCGCGCCCCAAGCCGGCTGGCCCTTCGAGAAAGCGTTGTGTTCGAGGTTGTGCGTGTGCGGCAGGTGATCGACCGCCGGCAGCAACGCGCCGGAGAAAGTCTTGCGATTAGGCGCGATGCCGCCGACCGAAATGCCGCCGAAACCCACGCCGTGATACCCGCGCTCGCGGCCGATCAGGCGCGTGCGCTGCCCTTCGCCGCGCGAGCGGTGGTAGGCGAGCGCGATCTTCAGCGCGGTGTCGACCGATTCGGAACCCGAGTTCGTGAAGAAGATGCGGTCGAGGCCCTCGGGCATCAGCTCGGCGACCTTCGTGGCCGCTTCGAACGCGAGCGGATGTCCCATCTGGAACGTCGGCGCGAAGTCGAGCGTGGAGAGTTGCTGCGTAATCGCGGCGACGATCTCGTCGCGGCTGTGTCCCGCGTTGACGCACCATAGACCCGCGCAGCCGTCGAGCACTTCGCGGCCGTCCGTGCTGCGGTAATACATGCCTTTCGCCGATTCCAGCAGGCGCGGCGCGGCCTTGAACTGGCGGTTGGCGGTGAAGGGCATCCAGAAAGACGACAGATCGTCGATGACGGGGCGCGAAGTCATGGGTTCTCCTCGAAGTGGTTTCCCGATAGGGACTTCCGTTGGGGCACCCCTGACGCATTTCCGTCGAGGCACCCCGAGGGCACTTCCCGTGGGCATAGCCAAAACTGTAGCGTTCGCGGTTTAATGGCGGCATAAACAGTTGACGCAGTGTCGCGCTAACTGTGTTGGTGGATTCGCGGTAACTGTGTCGACCGTATCGCGTGGATCTAGCGTCGAACGGGAGGCGGCCGCGCGCCGTTTCCCCTTCATTCACTTAGTGCCTGCCCGAGGGCGCCTTTTTCGTCCTGACCATGATCGAATTGAACCTCGAGCGCGACCGGCGCGCCGCTCCGACCTTGGTCGAACAGGTAGTGCAAGGCTTCGCCCGGGCGATCGAGGCTCAATCGTTACGCGCGGGCGCGTTGCTGCCCTCCGTCCGGCAACTGGCCCAAAGTCACGAACTCAGTACGTTCACGGTGACGGAAGCGTACAACCGTCTCGTGTCGATGGGGCTCGTGGTCGCACGGCGCGGCTCCGGGTATCGCGTGGCGGCGCGCCCGTCGTCCGCGCGGCCTGCGGTGACCGACTGGCAGCCGCCGAGCCTCACCGCGACCTGGCTCCTGTCCGACGTGTTCGCCGATCATTCGGTGCCGATCAAGGCGGGCGGCGGCTGGCTGCCGAACGAGTGGATCAACGAAACGGGTCTGCAGCACGCGCTGCGTGCGATGAGCCGCGTGCCTGCGGCGCGGTTCGGCGATTACGGACATCCATACGGGTTCGCGCCGTTGCGCGAGCGCATCGCGGAGCAGCTCGACCGGCGCGGCTTGCCGGTCGACGTGTCGAACGTGTTGCTCACGCAAGGCGCGACGCAGGGGCTCGACCTGATCGTACGTACCTTGCTGCGCGCGGGAGATTCGGTGATCGTCGAAGATCCGGGTTATTGCAACCTGCTGCAGATTCTCAAGCTGGCGGGACTGGTCGTGCATGGCGTGCCGCGCACGCCCGCCGGCGTCGATACCGATGTACTCGAAACGCTCGTCGCGCAGCACAAGCCCAAGGCCATTTTCGTCAACACGACGCTGCAGAACCCGACCGGCGCGACCTTCGGGATGTCGGCCGCGTTTCGTTTGCTGCAGATCGCCGAGCGTCAGCGCATGTGGGTGATCGAGGACGACGTGAGCCGCGAGCTGGCGCCGTCCGGTGCGCCGCTTTTCGCCGCAATGGAAGGCTTGCAGCGCGTGCTGTATGTCAGCGGTTTTTCGAAGACGGTAACGCCGGGACTGCGCTGCGGCTATGTGGTCGCGGAGCGCGCGGTGTTGCGTGAGCTGGCGCGCACGAAGATGGCGGTGGGGCTGACGTCGTCGGAAGCGATCGAGCGGATCGTGGACAAAGTGCTGCTCGAAGGGCGCTACGCGCGCCACGTGGAAGCCGTGAACGAGCGGCTGAAGCTCGCGCACGCAACCGTCGAGGAGCGGCTGGATTCGCTCGGGCTCGAAGTGTTTCATCGCCCGCGCGCAGGGCTTTTTTTATGGGCGCGTTTGCCGATTGACGCCGCGCGCGCCAGCGACGTGGCGACCGCCGCGCTCACGCACGGTATCTGGCTTGCGCCCGGCTCCTACTTCCGTCCCGACGACGCGCCGAGCGCATGGTTCCGCTTCAACGCCCCGTATTCGACCGACGACGCGTTGTGGCGCTTCATCGAGCAGGTTGGGCGTGGCGTGATCTAGCCGCACGCAGGTGCCCGGATGAAAAGGGTGGCCACGCGCTCACGCGCGGATGGTGTCGATCAGCTTCAGTGCGATCGGATAGAGCGAGCAAACCAGCAGCAGCGCCATTGCGATATTGAAGACGCGCAGGCGCTTCGGGTCCGACAGCACACGGCGCATTGCGGTGCCGAAACCGGCCCACAGGCAGATGCACGGAAAGCCGATCACATAGAACAGCGCCGCCATTGCTATCGCATTCATGCTGTAGCTCTCGCTCAAATGGATCGTGGTGGCGGCGGTCAATACCATCATCCATGCCTTCGGATTGACCCACTGGAAAGCGATGGCTTCATAGAATTTCATTGGCCTGCGCTCGCCCTGCTTTACTTTCAATTCGCCGGACGTGCCGATTTTCCATGCGAGGTAAAGCAGGTACGCGACGCTCGCGACTTCGAGCACCGTGTAGAGCACCGGGAACTGAATGAAGGCTTCGCCGAGACCGATGCCCACCGACAGCATCAACAGCACCACGCCGGCGCTAATACCCGACAGATGCGGCAACGTGCGGCGAAAACCGAAGTTGACGCCCGAAGCCAGCAGCATGGTGTTGTTCGGACCTGGCGTGATCGTTGTGACGAGCGCGAACAGGATGCCGGCTGGCAGCGCGCTGAGCGTGAAGTAAGACATGGCGGACTCCAAAGACTGGCAGAGGACTTTGGAGCATTCTAGCGAGCGTTGCCGGTACAGTACCTGTACGGATTTAAAGATGGTGTCCGGTACAGACGCCTAGGCACTGTTCGGACCGCGCGTGACTACGGAAAAACGACGCGATTTACTTCCGGCCAGAACTGGGCCATTCGATATTGCCTCGCCAGTTCGCCGAAACAGCACTAGCGCGTGCCGGCGCGCTCGTGATTGCCTGTCAGTTCCACCACGAAGTCAAGAAAAGCACGGGTCTTTGCCGGCACGTGGTGCCGGGATGCGTAGTAGACGTATAACGGATACCGTTCGTCTACCCACTCGGGAAAGAGATTGACCAACCGGCCGTCGGCAATCAGGGGCTCGGCACCGAACAGCAACATCTGCGCAATCCCGGAGCCGGCGAGACATGCGTTGAGCAAGGCACCCGGATCGTTGACCGTGAGTCGTCCCTGAGTGTCGACCACAATGCGTTTCCGCTTGCGATGAAATTCCCACTGGAACGGCTTGCCTGTCTCCGGGTTGCGGAATTCGAGGCATCTGTGGCTTCGACCTTGCAGGTCCTCGGGTTTTGCCGGCCGTCCCCAGCGAGCAACGTACGAGGGCGCTGCGACCGTCACGATGCGGGTGTCGAGCAGCTTTCTCGCGATCAGGGTAGACGCTTTGGGTTCGCCGAATCGCACGGCGAGGTCGAAGCCGTCCATGACGAGGTCGCCAAGACTGTCTCGCGCGATGAACTCGATTTCGAGTTCGGGGTGTGCGTCCATGAACGCATCGAGTTGTTGCCCGAGAATGGTCCGGTAGACGACAGGATCCAGATTGATTCTCAGCTTTCCACGCACAGCGGACGCGCCGCCTGCGGCAGCGGCCGCTGCTTCCTCAAGTCCGGCGAGATGTGGCATGACCTGCTCGTAAAAGCGGCGGCCCTCTTCAGTCAGGGAGACGGAGCGCGTTGTCCGGCTGAAGAGCCGGATGTTCAACCTTTTTTCCAGCCGCGCAATCGCCCGACTGACGCCCGGCGGCGTCATTCCTATTACCTCCGACGCGGCCACAAACGTTCCCGCATCCACTACGGCGGCGAACACGCTAATGCTGCCGGAAAGCTTCTCGCTACTGGATCTCATGGTTGCTCGAGTCAATACGTTTGGCGGAGCGCAATCGACCGCGTGAAATCGAACGCTGCGCCGCGCAGCAGTGAACGTGTCTGCTGATCATGCCAAATCGGTGACGCTCTGTCACTTATCTGATGACATCCATGTCATTTTGTTTCTCTAAGTGCTTGGCCAGAATACGTCTCACCGAAACATCTGCTGGACGCTTCAACGGAAACCGCTCGCGGCGCGCGTTTTCGCCCATCACTGAAGCACTGTAATGCCGCGATTCATTCATTCGGGAAGAAACGGAAAATGGCAGTTCAAACAGATCGTCGTCGTCTTCTGAAGGGTGCGTCGAGCCTGCTGGCTCTTGCGACACTTGGTGGCGTCGCAAGCCGCGACGCGCGGGCAGTATCGCCGCGCGCGAGTGGCGACGCCGCGCTGGCCCGTCACCCGGCCTACAGTTCGATCGATCAATGCCTGCAGAGGGCAGTGGACGACGGCACGGTTGCCGGTGTTGTCGCCATGGGCGCAACCGACCGCGGACTGGTGTACGAGGGAGCATGTGGCCGGGCGAACGCCCGCACTGGCGAGGCCATTAGTCCCGACACAGTCTTCTGGCTCCTGTCGATGACAAAGGCGATTACCGCAACCGCGTGCATGCAACTCATCGAGCAGGGCAGACTGCGGCTGGATCAACCTGCGGGCGAAATCCTGCCGCAATTGAAGTCGCCTCAAATCCTCGACGGATTCGACGTCTCCGGGCAACCCAAGCTGCGTCCCGCGCGCAATGCGATCACGGTACGCCATCTCCTCACGCATACCTCCGGATTTACGTACAGCATCTGGAGCGACAAGCTCAGCCGGTACGAGACGGTGACGGGCATGCCGGACATCGGCTATTCGATGAACGGTGCATTCGCGGCGCCGCTCGAGTTCGAGCCGGGCGAGCGCTGGGAGTACGGCATCAGCATGGACTGGGTCGGCAAGCTGGTCGAGGCCGTGACCGATCAGTCGCTGGAAGTCTACTTCCGTGAGCACATCTTCGATCCGCTGAGCATGCGCAACACGGGATTTCTCATCGGTAGCAAGCAGAAGCAGCGCGTCGCCACCATGCACAGGCGTCAGGCGGACGGCTCACTCGCGCCTGAGCCGTTCGAAACCAACCAGCGCCCCGAATTTTTCATGGGCGGAGGCGGACTCTTCAGCACGCCGCGCGACTACATGGCGTTCCTGCAGATGCTGTTGAACGGCGGCACGTATCGCGGCGAACGCGTGCTACGCGCCGACACCGTCGCGACGATGTTCCGCAATCACATTGGCGATCTGCAGGTCGCGGAAATGAGGACGGCGCAGCCGTCGTGGTCGAACAGCTTCGATCAGTTTCCTGGCACCGCGCACAAGTGGGGGCTGTCGTTCGACATCAATACAGAGCGAGGACCCCACGGACGAAGCGCAGGCAGTGTGAGCTGGGCCGGATTGTTGAACACCTACTTCTGGGTGGATCCGGTCAAGCGTGTCGCCGGATCGCTCTTTACGCAAATGCTGCCCTTCTACGATGCGCGCGTAGTGGACCTCTACGGACAGTTCGAGAAGGCGTTTTACGACGGTTTGCGTCGCGCCTGAGCGATTGACCGTCGGCACATTCACCCTGCGTCAACCGATATATCCACACATGGAGAACGAGCAATGTATGCAATCACAGGAATCACCGGCAAGGTGGGTGGCGCAGTGGCCCGCGAACTGCTGGCTGCTGGTCAGCCGGTGCGCGCAGTCGTGCGCGATGCGACGCGGGCAGAGGCGTGGGCAGAGCGAGGTTGCGGGATCGCGACGGCTTTCATGGAAGACCCTTCGTCGCTCGCTGCGGCGTTCGAAGGCGCGACGGGCGTATTCATCCTGCCGCCTTCGGAGTTCGATCCGGAGCCCGGGTTTCCTGAAGCGCGCACAGTGATAGAGGCTGTGTGCGCAGCACTCCTGAAGGCGCGGCCCGACAAGGTCGTTTGCCTCTCGACGATCGGCGCACAGGCCGACGAGGTCAACCTGCTCACTCAACGCACGCTGATGGAGCAGGCGCTGCGCGAGATGCCGATGCCCGTGACGTTCCTGCGGCCTGGCTGGTTCATGGAGAACGCCGCGTGGGATGTTGCGTCTGCAAGCGACGATGGCGTCATTGCCAGTTACCTGCAGCCGCTCGACAAGCCCGTGCCGATGGTCGCCACCGCGGACGTGGGCCGCGTTGCTGCCGAACTGCTTCAGCAGACGTGGCGCGGTGTGCGCGTCGTCGAGCTTGAGGGTCCACGCCGGACGAGTCCTAACGATCTCGCAGCGGCTTTCGCCAGTGTGTTGAGTCGTCCTGTACGTGCGGAAGCCGTCGAAAGGCAGACGTGGGAAGCGCTGTTCCGCACGCAGGGCATGAAACATCCTATGCCCCGCATGCGCATGCTGGACGGCTTCAACGAAGGCTGGATCGATTTCGAAAGCAGTTCTGACGAAATCTTGCGAGGCCACGTCGAACTGGAGACCGTTCTGGGCGAGCTTGTGTCGCGTCGCACCTGACCAGAGCCGATAGCCCGATGCGGACTAAGGGTCTTACTTTACTGATACATCAGGATTTCGTTCAAACCAGGATTACACGATGGAATACAGCACGCTTGGCAGAACTGGGCTACGGGTTTCGCGGCTGAGCCTGGGCGCAATGACTTTTGGATCTGGCTCGGGCATCTGGGGCACTATTGCCGGATTGAACAGCGATCAGGCCGCCCGGCTCGTCGCAATGGCCGTGGAACGCGGCGTCAACCTGATCGACACGGCGGACGCCTACTCGCAGGGTCGCTCAGAAGAGGTCGTGGGCCATGTCCTGAAAGCGCTGGGGCTGGACGAAGATCGAATGCTCGTCGCGACCAAGGTTCGGCTACGCACCGGCACCGGCCAGAACGAAGTAGGATTGGGCCGCTCACACATCATGCGCTCGGTCGAGACAAGCCTGAAGAGACTGGGTCGCGATCACATCGACCTGTTCCAGTTGCATGACCGTGACGCGCTGGTTCCGCTCGACGAGACGCTTCGTGTTCTGGACGACCTCGTCACCCAGGGCAAGGTCCGCCATATCGGCGTGTGCAATTTCAGTGCAGGCGATCTCGAGCGGGCCGTCGGCATAACGTCCCGTACCGATCGAGCTCATGTCGTCAGCAATCAGGTGCACTACTCGCTGACGAGCCGCGATATCGAACACGAAATCATGCCGGTTGCAGCGACAAACAGAATCGGCCTTTTTGTCTGGAGTCCGCTCGCAGGTGGCTACCTGAGCGGCAAGTACTCGCAGAATGGGGAAGCGGCCGGGCGGCGTGCCAAACTCGACTTTCCGCCGGTCGATACAGTCAGGGCGGAGCCGATCCTCGCAGTATTGCGTGAAGTCGCCGACGAACTAGGGGCCACGCCCGCTCAAGTCTCATTAGGCTGGTTGCTCGCGCGCGAGCAGATCACTTCTGTCATCGTCGGAGCCCGCACGTGTGAGCAACTCGCAGCTAATCTCGATGCACAAAATCTCGTATTAACCTCCGAACAGTGCGCGCGGCTCGATGAAGTATCTGAACCATCAGTGCCGTTCCCCTACTGGATGCAACGTTTCCATGACCGGGATCGCGTCTTCGGTTGAGTGGCGGGGCGTCGGGAGTCTTGCCTGCGCGAGGCGGTTGAATGGGGAAAGTCTGCGGCCCTGTCACGCCACTACTCTCATCCTGATCGACACGCGGCAGAGCAGGCCACGTACCACCGGACACACAGCACAATCAGGGAATGTAGCGTTGCTCCCTGAGTTCGGTCAGCATCTCGATGTACATCTCCTCCGAATCGATACAATCATGGAAGCCATGTTTGCGCGCCTTTATCGTGCTAGAGATGTTGTCAAAGGTCGTTTTGAAAATCATGTCGCCAAACTTCCACGACACGATCTGGTCGTACGGGTAGTCTCGAAGGTTGTGCTTCTTGACCAGACTGTTCCACAGCTCTGCCTTGTCGGCCATCATCTGTTGTAACAGCATGGGGAACGGCTCACCGGCCGACACATCGAAAAACTCCGCCAGACGCGGCCAGACGCGAGACCATCTGAAGTAATCGCCATTCGTGATGTTGTAAATCTCGCCTCGGCATGCGTCGGTCTCGCCCGCCCAATCGACGGCGCTCGCGAGAATTCGAGTATCGGTAATCTGGTAGAGCGCGTCGAAAGCGGCGCGGGGGCCGGGAAAAGACATTGGAACGCCCAGGGCCTTCGCTAACGTTCCATAGACTGCAATCACCATCAGCAGATTCATGGGATTGCCCACGGCAACCCCTGCAACACCCTCGGGACGCAATGCAGTCCAGGACCATGATTTGCCGACTGAACGTTCCCGAAGGAAATCCTCCTGGTCGTAATAGAAGTTCGGTGGCATATGGCGCGGATCGCTCTCCTTCGCGGGCGACGGAATCGGGCCAATATGCACGCCGTATGCCTTGCCTCCCTGCATCAGCGTGACGTGCTGCAGGTTCGGCGCGTGCTTCTCCATAACCTCAACCATGTTCTTCAGCATCCGCAGATTCACCTCGACCAGTTCCGCAGGCGTCGGCTTCTCCTGGTAGGCTGCGAACACGAGATGCGTCGCTTCCGGTACTTGTGCAAGTAGCGCCTCGCAGGACTCCCTGTCCAGCAGGTCGACCGCCAAATGCCTGG
>Ga0207427_100797_pt1 | contig 14340 bp, 10 predicted proteins | sample AraplaCL_Cvi_mMS_FD_184268 | JGI IMG/M metagenome (GOLD analysis project Ga0207427, IMG submission 184268) | Arabidopsis root microbial communities from the University of North Carolina, USA - plate scrape CL_Cvi_mMS (SPAdes) (version 2) | ecosystem: Host-associated > Plants > Roots > Endosphere ... | reverse complement strand
CCCCGACGGCTCGGCCGTCGAGCTGCGCTGGGGCGGCCGCGCCGAGGATCGTGCCGAGGCCGAACTGGCCAGCGACGACGCGTTCGCGCAGGTCGTCGTGCGCGGCGACTACGAGACGCCCGGCGCCCGCCTGCCGCGGCCGGCGCCCGGCACCTACTTCGCCCGCTACCGGTACGTCGAGCCCGACGGCTTCAAGACGGCGTGGAGCCCGCCGGTGAAGATCGAGGTCGAGGGCAGCTGGCACCGGGCGCTGCGCGCGCTGCTGCCGGCGTCCTGGCTGAACTAGCAGGCTGTTGAATTTCTACGGGGAACTGCCGGTCCGCGATCGAGGTGATGCTGGTACGGTCAAGCCAACGCAACGATGTGGGTGAGGCCGATGCGCGGAGCCGATGGAATGCAGGAGGGCCTGTTCACGCTGGCCAAGCTCGACGACTTCGTGCCGCCGGATCACCCGTTGAGGGCTATTCACGGCCTGGTCAACGAGGCGCTGGTCGGCCTCAATGGGCTGTTCAACACGATCTACGCCGAGACGGGGCGTGCCTCGATCGCGCCCGAGAAATTGCTGCGGGCGATGCTCATCCAGGTCTTGTTCTCGGTGCGCAGCGAGCGCCAGCTGATGGAGCAGGTTCGCTACAACCTGCTGTTCAGGTGGTTCATCGGCTTGGCGATCGACGACGAGGTCTGGGACCACTCGGTCTTCTCGAAGAACCGCGACCGACTGCTGGAACATGCCGTCGTGGAAGGCTTCTTTGCCGAAGTCATGAAGTTGGCTGACAAGCGCAAATTGCTCAGCAAGGAGCACTTCTCGGTCGACGGCACGCTCATCCAGGCTTGGGCCAGCCACAAGAGCTTCGTGCCCAAGGATGGCAATGGCCCTGGAGCCGGAGGCGGCACGACAGGACGCAATCAGGAGCGTGACTGGAAGGGAAAGCCGCGCAGCAACGACACGCACGAGAGCACAACCGATCCTGACGCCAGGTTGTTCCGCAAGGGCGCCAACACCGCAGCCATCCTGGCCTACCAGGGCCACGTGCTGATGGAGAACCGAACTGGCCTGGTCGTCAGTGCGGTGGTCACACACGCGGACGGCTATGGCGAGCGCTCGGCAGCTTTGGCGATGCTCGACACGCTGCCCGGCGCGCACCGCAAGACCGTAGCAGCCGACAAGGGCTACGACACGCGTGACTTCATCGCCGCCTGCCGCGAGCGCGGCGTCACGCCGCACATAGCCAGTCACACGACGCGCTGGGGCGGCAGCGCCGTCGACGGCCGCACCACGCGCCATCCCGGATATGCCGCCAGCCAAGTCGTGCGCAAGCGCATCGAGGAGCACTTCGGTTGGGGCAAGACGGTTGGACGGATACGACAGACCGTGTTCCGCGGGCTGCAGCGTGTCGACCAGCAGTTCAAGCTCACCATGACGGCCAGCAACATCGTCCGAATGGCTCGAATACTGTGCCTCGGGCCACGGGGAGCGTTGCAATGAGCCGCCAAGCGGCCCGCGCGCGGCGCGTCACGCGCACGCACGAGGGCTCGGGAGCCGAAGAAGCAGCTCAACTGACTCCGGCAGCTTGATCGGAACTGCAACTCGGCACTTCAAGCACCGAATTTCAACAGCCTGCTAGGGCCTGTTCACACTAAATGCGCGCCCGCGCATTTAGTGTGAACAGGCCCTAGGCCAAGCGGCGCACCCCGGCCGGCGTGGCGACGTCGGCCCACAGCCCGGGCGCGCCCGCCTCGACCGCGACGCGATCCTCGAAGCCTGCGCGGGCCAGCAGCGCCTCGACGCGCGCCGGCGCCGGGTGGCGCAGCCCCAGCGCCGCCAGCGCGCAGCCGGCGTCGGGCAGGCCCGCGCCCGCGGGCGCGCGAGGCACCTGCCATTCGATCAGCATCGGCAGCGCGCCGCCCAGCGGCAGGCGGCCGTCGACTGGAATGGTGATGAGCCACTCGCGGGCGCCGCGCGTCATCGTCTCGACGGCGCCGCACTCGGCGAGCACGTCGGGCGGGCAGGCGTCGAGGTCGTCGGTGCGCGCCACCCAGGCCGCCAGCCGCGGCGCGACGACGTGGTCCAGGCCGAACCAGCGCGGCCGCCCCGGGTGCGGCGCCGCCGGGTCGGGCGCGATCACCTCGAGGAATGCGGCGTCGCCCAGGCGCAGCAGCAGGTTGTGCGTGCCCATGCGCGGATGCGCGCCCCCCGGGCCGGGCGCGATGCCCAGGATCGCCTTCACGTGCTCGGCGCCGCTCGCGAGCGTCGGCGCCACGACCACGAGATGGTCGATCCCGCAGCGCACTACTTCACCAGGCGGCTCAGGCCCTCGGCGTCGAACCTCTCGTCGACCTGGGCGTCGGTGGGCACGCAGTCCCGGGCCTGGGCGACGCCTTCGGCCAGCACGCGTTCGAGCGCCGTCCACAGCAGCGCGATCTGGTGCTCGTGCGCCGACGCGTTGTCGATCAGGCCCTTCATCGCCTGCGCCACCGGGTCGTCGCCCTGCGTCACGCCGTAGGCCGAGAAGCCCAGGCGGGCGGCCGTGGCCTCGCGCGCGGCGTCGGTCTCGGCGGCGATGATGCGCGCCGGGTTGCCCACCGCGGTGGCGCCCGCGGGCACCGGGCGCGTGACGACCGCGCCCGAGCCGACGCGCGCGCCGGCGCCGACGGTGAAGCCGCCCAGCACGCTCGCATTGGCGCCGATGATCACGCCGGCCTCCAGCGTCGGGTGGCGCTTGGCACCCTTGACCAGCGAGGTGCCGCCCAGCGTCACGCCCTGGTAGATGGTGCAGTCGTCGTGGATCTCGGCCATCTCGCCGATGACCACGCCCATGCCGTGATCGATGAACACGCGGCGGCCGATGGTCGCGCCGGGGTGGATCTCGATGCCCGTGAAGAAGCGCCCCAGGTGCGACAGGAAGCGGCCGGCCACGTGCATGCCGTGGGTCCAGAACCACTTGGCGCGGCGGTGCCAGATCAGCGCGTGCAGGCCCGGGTAACAGAGCAGCACCTCCAGGCGCGAGCGCGCGGCGGGGTCGCGCTCGAGGATGGTGGTGATGTCTTCGCGCAGGCGATCGAACATTGCAGGCGGGCTCGCGGCTCGTGGAAACAGGAACGGGGAGTGTATCGGCAGCCCTGCGGCGTCGCCGGGCGGGGCGGGGATCGCCCCATCGCCAGGCGGCTGAAAGGATCCGCGCCGCGACGTGAAGGACCGGCGACGGCGTGGCGACAGGGCCACGGGCGCAGGCTGGCCGATGACATCCGCAAGCGTCCGTCACATCTGCTCAGCCGTAACACGGCAGGATCGTGTCTAATGTTCGCAGTCTTCGAAAAACAGACAAAAGTCACGAAGCACTGAAAACTGGACCGCGCCCCTCGCAGAAGGGGTCGCCAGGAGGGAGAGGATTCTTGTTCGCCAGCCTGTTTCTCGTCGCCGCCGTCGTGCTGGTCGGCATCGCCAGCGCCGCGCTCGCGCGTCGGCTGCCTGCGCGCGTCGCCGCGCCCGCCGACCCCGCCCCGCAGGAGCCCAGGCGCCACGCCGCGCTGCAGGGCTTTCGCGGCCTGCTGGCGTTCGGCGTGTTCATGCACCACGCGTTCATCTGGAGCCGCTACGCGCGCGGCCACGGCTGGGTGGACGCCGAGCTGTTCCACCAGTTCGGCGAGAGCCGCGTCGTGCTGTTCTACATGCTGACCGCCACGCTGTTCTACGGCCGCCTGCTGGACGCCCGCGGCCGCGGCCTGGACTGGCTCAAGCTGTACGTGTCGCGCCTGCTGCGCCTGGGCCCGGCGTACTGGTTCGCGATGCTGCTGATGTTCGCGGCGATCGCCTGGGCCACGGCGCACCACGTCGACGGCGCCGGCATGTCGGGCATGACGTATTCGTGGGGCGAGATCCTGGCCCAGTGCGGCGCCTGGATGGGCTTCTCGATGCTGGGCATGCCGTCGATCGACGGCTACCTGCCGACCCCCGTCGTGGTCGCCGCGGTCACGTGGACGCTGCCCTACGAGTGCGTGTTCTACCTGCTGCTGCCGCTGCTGGCGCTGCCGCTGCGCGTGAAGATGCCGCTGACGACGCTGGCCATCGGCCTGGCAGCGGCCGTCTGGCTCGCTGCCTGGTCGCCCGACCCGGCGCTGTGCGTGCCGTTCGCCGGCGGCTTCGCGGTGGCGCAGGTCATGCGCGTGCCGCGCCTGGTGGCGCTGCTGCGCACGCGCGCGGCCGCCGTCGCCGCCATGCTCGTCATGACCGTCGCGATCCTCGCGTTCCCCACGATGTACGCGCCGCTGCCCACGCTGCTGCTGTTCTTCGCGCTGGCGGTGGTCGCCTGCGACAACGACCTGTTCGGCCTGCTGGCCTGGCGCGCGCCGCAGGCGCTGGGCCAGTGGGCCTACAGCCTGTACATGCTGCACGGCGTCGCGCTGTACACGCTGTTCATGCTGGTGATCGGCCCCGAGCGCGCCGCGCGCCTGACGGACTGGCAGTACGCGGGCGTGATCGCGGCCTATGCGCCGGTGGTGCTGGCGCTGTCGTGGGCCAGCCAGCGCTGGATCGAATCGCCGCCGATGCGCGCGGTGCCGGCGGTGGTGGCCGCGCTGCGCCGGCTCGTCGCGCGCATGCGCAAGCCGCAGGCCGCTGCGGGCGCGGTCGTCGCGCCACGCGCCGCGAGCGCGGCCGTCCCGCCGGCGGAGCGCCGGGCCGCCTGAGGGGTCCCGGCCACCCGTCAGCCTGCGCGAAGTCGCAGGATCAGCGCCCGCCGCGCCGCAGCTTCTGCACCTGGCGCGCAATCCCGCGCAGGATGTGCACTTCCTCGGTGGTGACCTGCGCGCGGTTGACGAGCTGGTGCAGCCGCGCCATCAGCTTGCGCGGCACGGCCGGGTCGAGGAAGTCGATCTCCACCAGCATCTCGCGCCAGTGGCCCAGCAGGCCGCGCACCGCATCCGCGTCGGCCTGCACCGGCGCCTTCGTGCGCTCGACGACGGGAAAGCCCCCGAGCGCCTGGCGCCAGTCGTAGGACAGCAGCTGCACCGCCTGCGCCAGGTTGAGCGAGCCGTACTCGGGCTGCGTCGGGATGCTGATGCACACGTGGCAGGCGTACACGTGCTCGTTGGACAGGCCGAAGCGCTCGCCGCCGAACACGAAGGCCACGCGGTGGTCGCCGCGCGCGAGCTCGGCGAAGGCCTCGCGCGGCGCGCGGGTGGGCGGGCCGAAGTCGCGCGGCGTCATCGCGGTGGCGCAGGCGAAGGTCGTGCCTTCCAGCGCCTCGTCCAGCGTGGCGACGATGCGGGCGCGCTCGAGGATGTCGGTGGCGCCGGAGGCCAGCGCGATCGCGTCGGGCTGGGACAGCACGTCGGCAAAGCGCGGCGTGACCAGCACGAGATCGGAGAAGCCCATCACCTTCATGGCGCGGGCGGTGGCGCCGACGTTGCCGGGGTGGCTGGTGTCGACCAGGATGAAGCGAGTCGGATCCGTCAAGAACTGCACCGTTGCAAGGAAAGCCCGCCGGGCCGGCGCGTGACTTGGCGAGGCCGGGCCGGATAGAATCGGGGATTCCCGCATTGTCGCGCCGCCGTCGCCTTCGTCGACCGCCGCGCCGGCAAGCGCCCGCTCTTTCGTCGCTGTCGCCCTCTTCCGCCTCAGGCTGGCGCTCCCTTCCGGAGCCGCCGCTGGCGTCACCTCTTGGAAAAACGTCCCATGTCCACGAACCTGCACCCGATGCTCAACATTGCCGTCAAGGCCGCTCGCGCGGCGGGGGCGATCATCAACCGGGCCTCGCTCGACGTGGACAAGGTGCAGGTGGAACAGAAGGGCGTGAACGACTTCGTCACCGAGGTCGACAAGCATGCGGAAGCGGTCATCGTCGAGACCATCCTCCAGGCCTACCCGGGCCACGGCATCCTGGCCGAGGAATCGGGCCGCGAGCTCGGCGCCAAGGACAGCGAGTTCGTCTGGATCATCGACCCGCTGGACGGCACCACCAACTTCATCCACGGCTTTCCGGTCTACGCGGTCTCGATCGCGCTGGCCTGGCGCGGCGTGGTGCAGCAGGCCGTGGTCTACGACCCGAACCGCAACGACCTGTTCTACGCCTCGCGCGGCCGCGGCGCCTTCCTCAACGACCGCCGCATCCGCGTCTCCAAGCGCCTGCGCCTGGCCGACTCGCTGATCGGCACGGGCTTCCCGTTCCGCAAGGGCGACAACTTCAAGCGCTACATGAAGATGTTCGAGGAGATCTCGCAGCAGTGCGCCGGCCTGCGCCGCCCGGGCGCGGCCTCGCTGGACCTGTGCTACGTGGCCGCCGGCTACTACGACGGCTTCTTCGAGACCGGCCTGAGCCCCTGGGACATCGCCGCGGCGTCGCTGATCATCACGGAGGCCGGCGGTCTGATCGGCAACTTCAGCGGCGAAGCCGACTTCCTCTACCAGCGCGAAGTCGTCGCCGGCAACCCGAAGGTCTACGGCCAGCTCGTGGGCATCCTGACGCCCTACTCGCGCGTGATCAAGGAAGACGACAAGCCCGCGGCCGCCGAGGGCGCGCCCAAGGCCGACGCCACCGACGCGTTCGTGGCCGCCAGCGCCGAGGCCGCCCCGGCGGCCCCGGCCGAGAAGAAGCCGCGCAAGGCCATCAAGGTCAGCGGCCCGCGCACGCCCAAGGATCGCCAGTAAGCCACGCGGCTGGCCGGCCGCCGTCCGGTGGACGGCGATAATCCGCCTCCCTGCCGCGCGGCCGTCGCGCGGCGCACCTGCCTTCAAGCCCAGCCGTGCCTGCCGTCCCGCCTCTCGACGCCCCGAAAGAACCGATCGACCTCAGCGGCCACACGCCGATGATGCAGCAGTACCTCGGGCTCAAGGCCGACCACCCCGAGACGCTCCTGTTCTACCGGATGGGCGACTTCTACGAGGTGTTCTTCGACGACGCCCGCAAGGCGAACCGGCTGCTGGACATCACGCTGACCACGCGCGGCGCGTCCAACGGCCAGCCGGTCGTGATGGCGGGCGTGCCGGTGCACGCGCTGGAGTCCTACCTCGCGCGCCTGGTCAAGCTGGGCGAGGCGGTGGCGATCGCAGAGCAGGTGGGCGAGGTCGGCGCCAGCAAGGGGCCGGTCGAACGCAAGGTGGTGCGCGTCGTCACGCCGGGCACCGTCACCGATGCCGAGCTGCTGTCGGACCGCCAGGAGACGGTGCTGCTGGCCGTCCACGCGCACCGCGCCCGCATCGGCCTGGCCTGGCTCGCGCTGGCCGAGGGCCGCCTCGGGCTGGGCGAGTGCACGGAGGCCGAGCTGCCGTCGTGGCTGGCGCGGCTGGCGCCGGCGGAGATCCTGGTGTCGACGGAAGGCGCGCCGATGGCGGTGCGCCAGGGCACGGTGGCCGTGGTCAACCGCCCGGCCTGGCAGTTCGACACCGAGCTGGGCCTGCGCAAGCTGCACGAGCTGCTGGGCGTGAGCACGCTGGCCGGCTTCAACGCGCAGGACCTGCCGCGCGCGCATGCCGCCGCGGCCGCGCTGATCAGCTACGCCGAGCACACCTCGGGCGGCGCCAGGAGCGCGCTCGGCCACGTGAAGTCGCTGCACGTGGACAAGGCCAGCGAGCTGCTGGAGCTGCCGCCCGCCACGCTGCGCAACCTGGAGCTGACGCAGACCCTGCGCGGCGAGGCGGCGCCCACGCTGCTGTCGCTGCTGGACACCTGCCGCACCGGCATGGGCAGCCGCCAGCTGCGCCACTGGCTCACGCACCCGATGCGCGAGCGCAAGGAGGCCAGCGAGCGGCACGACGCCATCGCCGTGCTCGCGGCGCACGACCCCGAGCCGCTGCGCCAGGCGCTGCGCGGCGTCAGCGACGTGCAGCGCATCGTCGCGCGCATCGCGCTGCGCCAGGTGCGCCCGCGCGAGCTCGCGGGCCTGCGCGACACGCTGGCCCTGCTGCCGCAGCTCGTGCAATGCCTGCCGCCCGACCACTGCCGCCCCCGGGCCGCCGCCGTCGAACCCGAGCTGGACGACCTGGGCGATGGCCCCACCAGCGCCCTGCTGCTGCGCCTGCACGACGCGCTGCACCCGGACCCGCGCATCGGCCAGCACCTGGCCGCCGCCGTCGCCGCCGAGCCCGCCGTGCTGCTGCGCGACGGCGGCGTGATCGCGTCCGGCTTCGACGCGGAGCTGGACGAGCTGCGCGCCATCGCCACCAACTGCGACGACTTCCTCGTGGCCCTGGAGGCCCGCGAGCGCGAGCGCACCGGCATCGGCAACCTGCGCGTGCAGTACAACAAGGTGCACGGCTTCTACATCGAGGTGACGACGTCCGGCCTGGACAAGGTGCCCGCCGACTACCAGCGCCGCCAGACGCTCAAGAACGCCGAGCGCTACATCACGCCCGAGCTGCGCGCGTTCGAGGACAAGGCACTGTCCGCGCAGGAGCGCTCGCTCGCGCGCGAGAAGCTGCTGTGGGAGACGCTGCTCGACCAGTTGCAGGACACCCTGGGCGTGCTCGGCGAGCTGGCGCGCGCGCTGGCCTGCCTCGACGCGCTGTGCGCGCTGACCGAGCGCGCCGGCACGCTCGGCTGGTGCCGCCCGGAGTTCGTCAACCACCCGTGCCTGGACATCGAGCGCGGCCGCCATCCGGTGGTCGAGGCGCGCCTGGCCGAGACCGGCGGCGGCAACTTCATCGCCAACGACTGCCGGCTCGACGCCCGCACGCGCCTGCTGGTGGTCACCGGCCCGAACATGGGCGGCAAGAGCACGTTCATGCGCCAGGTGGCGCTGATCGCGCTGCTGGCGGCGATGGGCTCGTACGTGCCGGCCGCGCGCTGCCGGCTGGGCCCGATGGACGCGATCCATACCCGCATCGGCGCGGCCGACGACCTGGCCAACGCGCAGTCCACCTTCATGGTCGAGATGACCGAGGCCGCCGCCATCATCCACTCGGCCACCGACCGCTCGCTGGTGCTGATGGACGAGATCGGCCGCGGCACGTCCACCTTCGACGGCCTGGCGCTCGCGGGCGCGATCGCGTCGCACCTGCACGAGAAGAACCGCTCGTTCACGCTGTTTGCCACGCACTACTTCGAGCTGACGGACTTCCCCACGAAGCACGCCGGCGCGCTCAACATGCACGTGTCCGCGGCCGAGAGCGGCGACCAGATCGTGTTCCTGCACGCGATCGAGGCCGGCCCGGCCAGCCGCAGCTACGGCGTGCAGGTGGCCAAGCTGGCCGGCATGCCCGCCAGCCTCGTGCGCCAGGCGCGCGCGACGCTGGAAGCGCTCGAGGCGCAGCAGAACAGCGGCCAGGCCCAGGTCGACCTGTTCGCCGCCCCCGCGGCCGCCGACGCCGCCGCGGCGGCGGCCGGGCCATCGCGCGCCGAGGCCGCGCTGATGGCGCTGGACCCGGACCAGCTGGCCCCGCGCGAGGCGCTGGAGGCGCTGTACCGGCTCAAGGCGCTGCTTCCGAAGCAATGAGATGCTGTCATCCTGCGCGCAGTCGCAGGATCCACCCCTGCTGACGCGTCGCCCTGGCGTGGATCCTGCGACCCGGCTTCGCTCCGCGCAGAATGACGGCGCTGCGAACGGTTTTTGCCCGCAGGCCCGACAATCCTCCCAAGCCGCACAACAAGAGACTTCCAATGACCTATTGCGTCGGAATCCGGCTCAACGCCGGGCTCGTCTTCCTGTCGGACTCGCGCACCAATGCCGGGCTCGACCAGATCAGCATCTTCCGCAAGATGATCGTCTACGAGAAGCCGGGCGACCGCTTCATGGTGCTGCTGTCGGCCGGCAACCTGTCGATCTCGCAGTCGGTGCGCGAGATCCTGCAGGTCGAATCGGTGCCCAACGGCGACGACGAGCCGATCACCATCTGGAACGCCAAGAGCATGTTCGACGCCGCGCGCGTGCTGGGCGCGGCCGTGCGGCGCGTCTACGAGAACGACGGCCAGGCGCTCAAGAACAACGGCATGGACTTCGTCGCCAGCTTCATCTTCGGCGGCCAGATCGGCGACGAGGCGATGCGACTGTTCCTCGTGTACTCGGCAGGCAACTTCATCGAGGCCACGCGCGAGACCTGCTTCTTCCAGATCGGCGAGTCCAAGTACGGCAAGCCCATCCTCGACCGCGTGCTCACGCCCACGACGCCGCTGGAGGAGGCCGCCAAGTGCGCGCTGGTGTCGATGGACTCGACGCTCAAGTCCAACCTGTCGGTGGGCCTGCCGCTGGACCTGGTCGTGTACGAGGCCGGCAAGCTGCAGTCCGACCAGATCGCCTGCATCGACGACCAGAACCCGTACTTCCGCATGGTGCGCGACTCCTGGGGCCGGCGCCTGCGCGAGGTGTTCGAGGCGATGGACGACCCGCAGTGGGGCGCGGGCGCGTCCGCGGCCACGCCGCTGATCGTCGATGCACCGCGCTACGAGGCGCTCAAGAAGATCCACAACGAGACCGAGAAGGTCGTCTAGTGGCCATGGCAACGCATGCGCGGGCCGTGCGCCGGGCCGCCCCAAGGAGGCCCGCGGTCCCCTCGGGGGACGGAGCGCCGTCCCCGGCGCGGGAGGGGCTCCATTGAGGACGATCGTCTTTGCCCACGCGAACGGATTTCCCGCGGGCACCTACGAACCGCTGTTCGACGTCTGGCGCCGCGAGGGCTGGCGCGTCGAGGCGCCGGCGCGCTTCAGCCACGACCCGCGCTACCCCGTCACCAGCAACTGGCCGCGGCTGCGCGACCAGCTGACCGACTTCATCGTCGCCCGCGACCTGGCCGGCGCGATGCTCGTGGGCCATTCGCTGGGCGGGCTCGTGAGCCTGATGGCGGCCTGCAGGCGGCCCGACCTGGTGGGCGGCCTCGTCATGCTGGACTCGCCCATCGTCACCGGCTGGCGCGCGCACAGCGTGCACATGGCCAAGCGCGCCGGCCTGATCGAGCGCGTGGGGCCGGGTTCGATCTCGCGCAAGCGCCGCCACGAGTGGCCGTCGCGCGAGGCGGTGCATGCGCATTTCGCGGCCAAGTCGTCCTTCGCGCGCTGGGATCCGCGCATGCTGCAGGCCTACGTGAAGGCGGGCTTCGAGGAGTCCGAGGACAAGGTGGTGCTGGCTGTGCGGCGCGAGGTCGAGACCCGCATCTACAACACGCTGCCGCACCACGTGCCCGCGCTGCTGCGCAAGCATCCGCCGCGCTGCGCCGTCGGCTTCATCGCCGGCACGCGCTCGGCCGAGATGCGCCAGGGCGGCTTCGCCGGCTCGCGCAAGCTCGCGGGCGACCGCTGGCGCTGGATCGAGGGCTCGCACCTGTATCCGATGGAGCGGCCCGACGACACCGCCCTGCTCGTGCTGGAGCTGCTCAATTCGATGAAGCCCGTGCCGCCGCGGCCGCGCCACGCGCCGGCCGCCGGCGCCGCGCCGCGCGCCTGACCCGCGCCGAGGATTCCTCGCCCCGCACGGCCGTGCGCGCGCTGCGGCGTGGGATCTGCGGCCGCACCGCTGCAGCGCGTACGCTTCGAAACGATTCGACCATCCCGCAGGCCCGGTTCTCCGGGTCGCTCCGGCGTCCGGCAGCAACGCGCCGTCTTAAGATCGGGCGTCGCCCGCCCGACAGCGGCGCGTCACGAATCGACGGAGAGTCCATGCGCCCGCACCACAAGCCGCCCCATCGCCAGCACGCCGCCAAGCCCGTCGCCCCCGACGCGGGCGGCCCGGACGTCGCGCTCGCCGAGCGCGAGCCGGTCGACGCCGTGCAGGCGACCGCGGACGACGACGCGCCGCCCTCGCGCCCGGTACTGTCGCCGTGCCCGCCCCCGCTGGACGAGCCGCAGCTGATCAAGCCCCTGGACGACGGGTGGCGCCAGTGGCTGGCCGAGAACGCGCTGCTGGGCAACTCGCAGGACTCGATGCTGGCCAGGATCAAGGAGGCCGGCATCGACCCGGCGCAGGCCTCGGGCTACCTGGCCAGCATCACGCGCGACCCGCTGTACCGCGCCGGCGAGAAGATGCGCGACCGCTACACGCGCTTCGGCCGCGCCATGCTCAACGTGCAGGCCGTGCGCGAGAGCGACCCGCTCTACACCCACGTCGAGAAGCGCAGCCGCGTCTCGCGCGACGAGTTCATCGAGCGCTACGTGCGCGGCTGCCGGCCGGTGGTGCTGACCGACCTCGCGCACGACTGGCCCGCGCTCAAGCGCTGGTCGTTCGAGGAGTTCAAGCGCCGCTACGGCAAGACCACCGTGCAGGTGCAGGCCGGCCGCGACGCCGACGCCGACTACGAGGTCAACAAGGTGCGCCTGCGCCGCGACACCAACTTCGGCGCCTTCCTCGACCGCGTCGCCGCCAGCGGCATCACCAACGACGAGTACCTGACCGCCAGCAACGAGCTGCTGCGCCGCCCGGAGTTCATGGGCCTGCTCGACGACATCGGCTCGCTGCCCGACTTCTGCAACCGCCCGGCGATGTCGCGCTCGGCCTCGCTGTGGGTCGGCCCGGCCGGCACGAAGACGCCGCTGCACCACGACACGCTGATGCTGCTGCACACGCAGATCGTCGGCCGCAAGCGCTGGCGCTTCGTCTCGCCGCTGTCGGGGCCGCGCGTGTACAACGACTTCGACGTCTACAGCCCGGTCGACTTCGAGAACCTCGACCTGGCACGCTTCCCCGAGGCCTCGAAGATCAAGGTGCTCGACGTGGTGGTCGAGCCCGGCGAGACGATGTTCCTGCCGCTGGCCTGGTGGCACCAGGTGACCTCGCTGGACCGCTGCATCTCGCTGTCGTTCACGAACATCGACGTGCCCAACGAGTTCGACTTCCACGGCAACCGCATGTAGCCAGGCCGTGTGCCGCGGCGAGCCGATCGGATCCTCAATGCGCGATGTCGACCGCGTGTGTCGGCCAAGCCAAGGGCGAAAGCAGGCGGCCGCCGCGCTCGGCCGCTCCTTCGCTCAGGCCGCCGCCCCCTCGGGGGGCTGTCCGCGGTATTGCGCGGACGGGGGCCGTCATTCACTCCCGTATAATCGCGCTTTACCACCAAGGCATTCCTGCCCTGCGTCGCGCCCCGCCCACCGGAGCACGGCGACGCAGCCAAGCAGATGCCCAATGACATGACCAAGTTCGTCTTCGTCACCGGCGGCGTGGTGTCCTCGCTTGGCAAGGGCATCGCGGCGGCCTCCCTGGCGGCGATCCTCGAATCGCGCGGCCTCAAGGTCACCCTCATCAAGCTGGATCCGTACCTCAACGTCGATCCGGGAACGATGTCTCCCTTCCAGCACGGCGAGGTGTTCGTCACCGACGACGGCGCCGAGACCGACCTCGACCTGGGCCACTACGAGCGCTTCATCACGACGCGCATGAAGCGCGGCAACAACTTCACGTCGGGCCAGATCTACAAGTCGGTGCTCGAGAAGGAACGCCGCGGCGACTACCTCGGCAAGACCGTGCAGGTGATCCCGCACGTGACCAACGAGATCCAGGAATTCGTGCGCCGCGGCGCCACGATGGACAAGGTCGACGTGGCCATCTGCGAGGTCGGCGGCACCGTCGGCGACATCGAGTCCCTGCCCTTCCTCGAGGCCGCGCGCCAGATGGCGCTCAAGCTGGGCCCGACCAACTCGGCGTTCGTGCACCTGACGTACGTGCCCTTCATCGCCGCCGCCGGCGAGCTCAAGACCAAGCCCACGCAGCACACCGTGCAGAAGATGCGCGAGATCGGCATCCAGCCCGACGTGCTGCTGTGCCGCGCCGACCGCGAGATCCCGATCGACGAGCGCGAGAAGATCTCGCTGTTCACCAACGTGCCGATGCACGGCGTGATCTCGGTGTGGGACGCCAAGAGCATCTACAGCGTGCCGCGCATGCTGCATGAGCAGGGCCTGGACGAGCAGATCTGCATGAAGCTGCAGTTGCTGACGCGCCCGGCCGACCTCAAGCGCTGGGACCTGCTGGTGCACGAGGTCAACAACCCGCAACGCGAGATCACCATCGCGATGGCCGGCAAGTACACCGACCTGTCGGACTCGTACAAGTCGCTCAACGAGGCGCTGCGCCACGCCGGCATCCACAACCACGCCCGCGTCAACATCGAGTACGTCGACTCCGAGACGCTGACACCCGAGAACGTCGTCCAGCTCGACAAGTTCGACGCCATCCTCGTGCCCGGCGGCTTCGGCAAGCGCGGCGTCGAGGGCAAGATCCTCGCGGCGCAGTACGCCCGCGAGCACGCGATCCCCTACCTGGGCATCTGCCTGGGCATGCAGGTCGCCACGATCGAGTACGCGCGCCACAAGGCGGGCCTGGCCAACGCGAACTCCACCGAGTTCGACCCACACACGCCGCACCCCGTGATCGCGCTGATCGACGAGTGGCAGGACGCCGACGGCTCGATCCAGAAGCGCGATG
>Ga0207427_100794_pt1 | contig 14371 bp, 11 predicted proteins | sample AraplaCL_Cvi_mMS_FD_184268 | JGI IMG/M metagenome (GOLD analysis project Ga0207427, IMG submission 184268) | Arabidopsis root microbial communities from the University of North Carolina, USA - plate scrape CL_Cvi_mMS (SPAdes) (version 2) | ecosystem: Host-associated > Plants > Roots > Endosphere ... | reverse complement strand
CGGCAACGCGCTGAAGTTCTACGCCTCGGTGCGCCTGGACATCCGCCGCATCGGCTCGATCAAGCGCGGCGAGGAAGTCGTCGGCAACGAGACCAAGGTCAAGGTCGTCAAGAACAAGGTCTCGCCTCCGTTCAAGGAAGCCGAATTCGACATCCTGTACGGCGAGGGCATCAGCCGCGAGGGCGAGATCATCGACCTGGGCGTCAACGCCAAGGTCATCGAGAAGTCCGGCGCCTGGTACGCCTACAACGGCGAGAAGATCGGCCAGGGCAAGGACAACTGCCGCGAGTTCCTCAAGGAGAACCCGGGCCTGGCCATCGAGATCGAGAACAAGGTGCGCGAGTCGCTGGGCGTGCCGCTGGTGCCGGTCGTCGAGGCGCCCGCCGCCAAGAAGGGCAAGTCGGGCGCCGCCGCCGAGTGAGCACGTGCGCTGACGGGCGGAGGGTGACGGCATTGTCATCCTGCGCGTAGTCGCAGGATCCACCCCTGCCATGTCGCTTCCCGACAACCCACGGGAGCGTTCCGCTCCACGCCAGACACGGGCGCGCCCGCGCCAGAGCCTGAAGATGCAGGCCATCGGGTTCCTGTCGCGACGCGAGCACAGCCGCCAGGAACTGCGCGTGAAGCTGCTCGATTCGCTGCGCAAGCGGGCGCGCGAGGACGCGGCGCTGGAAGCGGCCGCCGAGGAGCTGCGGCAGGCTGCGCTCAGGCAGCCGACCAATGGCATCGATGATGCGTTCGCGCCGCGCGCGCCGGCTCCCGCACCTGCGCCCGCGGTCGCGACCCCGCGCGCATCACGCGCCGGCGCGCCCTCGCATGGCGGCACGCACGCCCTCGACACCCTGACGCTCGCCAACGGCGCGGCGCTGCCCGCCAGGCTCCGGGCGAGCTTGGCGGCGACCGCCGCCGGCGAACGTGCGGACCCATCGGCATCCGACGCCGTCTGCGACACCGACCTCGAACGCACCGACCCCGAAGCCGCGGTCGACCAGTTGCTGGACTGGCTGGAGGCCAACAAGTACCTCAGCGACACCCGCTTCGTCGAGAGCCGCGTCAACGCCCGGTCGCGCAAGCAGGGCACGCTGCGCATCAAGCTGGAGCTCTCGCGCCACGGCCTCGCGCTGGAGCCGGAGCAGGCCGCCACCCTGCGCGAGACCGAGTTCGCGCGCGCCCACGACCTGTGGCGACGCAAGTTCGGCGAGGTCGCGACCGACCCGAAGCTGCGGGCCAGGCAGGCGCGCTTCCTGGCCGCGCGCGGCTTCGCGTCGGACGTGGTGCGGCGGGTCGTCGGCGGCGACGAGGAGTTCTGAGCGGGGGGCCGGCGCAGGAACCGCTAGGGCGGGTCATCCGGCCCGCGTGCCAGCGCACCGGGCAACGCTTCCCGACGCCCCCGACGCCCCCGACGCCCTCCGGGTGACCATGGCCGACCCCGCTTGGTGCGGTGCACCATGATAAAGTCATGGGTTACATCGGGTTTCCGAGCGTCCGCGCCCTGCGGAACTCGCCCGGATGTCGCAAACCGTCGCAAAATCTCCCGCTTGCGTTAATCCCGTCCGCTGCCTCTCCCCGTCCCGCGTGCGCCCTGCGCGTGCCTGACGCGTCGCGCAGCTCTCCGGACACTCCCTTTAGTCGACCACTTCGAGAAGACGCTTCCATGAAGATCCACGAATACCAAGGCAAGGAACTCCTGCGCCAGTTCGGCGTGCCCGTGCCGCGCGGCTATCCCGCCTTCACGGTGCAGGAGGCGGTGGAAGCCGCTCAGAAACTCGGCGGCAGCGTCTGGGTCGTCAAGGCCCAGATCCACGCCGGCGGTCGTGGCAAGGGCGGTGGCGTCAAGCTCGCCCGTTCGATGGACGACCTCAAGAAGCTGTCTGGCGAGATCCTGGGCATGCAGCTCAAGACGCACCAGACCGGCCCGGAAGGCCAGAAGGTCCGTCGCCTGTACATCGAGGAAGGCGCGGACATCAAGAAGGAATACTACGTCTCGCTGGTCACCGACCGCGCCACGCAGAAGGTCGCGTTCATCGCCTCCAGCGAAGGCGGCATGGACATCGAGGAAGTGGCGCACTCCACGCCCGAGAAGATCATCACCGAGGTGGTCGATCCGCTGACGGGCCTGTCGGCCGCGCAAGCCAAGAAGATCGCCGCCGCCATCGGCCTGCCCGAAGGCTCGCACGGCCAGGCCGTCGACCTGTTCCAGAAGCTCTACCAGTGCTACATGGACACCGATGCCTCGCTGGTCGAGATCAACCCGCTCAACTGCGACAGCAAGGGCAACCTGATCGCGCTGGACGCCAAGTTCAACTTCGATTCGAACTCGCTGTTCCGCCACCCCGAGATCGTCGCCTACCGCGACCTCGACGAGGAAGATCCCGCGGAAATCGAAGCCTCCAAGTTCGACCTGGCCTACATCAGCCTGGACGGCAACATCGGCTGCCTCGTGAATGGCGCGGGCCTGGCGATGGCCACGATGGACACCATCAAGCTGTTCGGCGGCGAGCCGGCCAACTTCCTGGACGTCGGCGGCGGCGCCACGGCCGAGAAGGTCACCGAGGCCTTCAAGATCATGCTCAAGAACCCGCACGTCAAGGGCATCCTGGTCAACATCTTCGGCGGCATCATGAAGTGCGACACCATCGCCGAAGGCGTGATCACCGCCTGCAAGGCCGTGAACCTGCAAGTGCCGCTGGTCGTGCGCATGAAGGGCACGAACGAGGAGCTGGGCAAGAAGATGCTGGCCGACTCCGGCCTGCCCATCATCGCCGCCGACACGATGGCCGAAGCCGCCACCAAGATCGTGGCCGCAGTCGCCTAAGCACGCCCAGACCAAGGAATTCAAGAAATGTCGATCTACATCAACAAGGACACGAAGGTCATCACCCAGGGCATCACGGGCAAGACCGGGCAGTTCCACACCCTGGGTTGCCAGGCCTACGCGAACGGCAAGAACGCCTTCGTCGCCGGCGTGAACCCGAAGAAGGCGGGCGAGAAGTTCTCGGACATCCCCATCTTCGCCACCGTCGCCGAAGCCAAGCAGCAGACCGGCGCCGACGTGTCGGTCATCTACGTGCCGCCCGCGGGCGCCGCCGCCGCGATCTGGGAAGCCGTCGAGGCCGACCTGGACCTGGTGGTCTGCATCACCGAGGGCATCCCCGTGCGCGACATGCTGATGGTGCGCAACAAGATGAAGGCCAAGGAAGCCGCCGGCGGCAAGAAGACGCTGCTGCTGGGCCCGAACTGCCCCGGCCTGATCACGCCCGACGAGATCAAGATCGGCATCATGCCGGGCCACATCCATCGCAAGGGCCGCATCGGCGTGGTCTCGCGCTCGGGCACGCTGACCTATGAAGCGGTGGCGCAGCTGACCGAGATCGGCCTGGGCCAATCGTCGGCGGTGGGCATCGGCGGCGATCCGATCAACGGCCTGAAGCACATCGACGTCATGAAGGCGTTCAACGACGATCCGGAAACGGACGCGGTCATCATGATCGGCGAGATCGGCGGCCCGGACGAGGCCGACGCGGCCCGCTGGTGCAAGGCCAACATGAAGAAGCCGATCGTCGGCTTCATCGCGGGCGTCACCGCCCCTCCGGGCAAGCGCATGGGCCACGCCGGCGCGCTGATCTCCGGCGGCGCCGACACGGCCGACGCCAAGCTGGCGATCATGGAAGAGTGCGGCTTCACGGTCACGCGCAACCCGTCCGAGATGGGCAAGCTGCTCAAGGCGCTGCTGTAATCGACCAGCGGAGTTGCAACCGCCGGTTTCGCGCGCCGCCCGCGCGAAACTGAACGGAAGCTTGCCGGTCGCGGGTAGACTGCGAACCGGCACGACAAGGAGCCCACGGGCTCCTTTTCTTTTGCCCGCCCGCCACCTACCGCACCGCCTCGTGGACCTCCTGCTGACCCCCGCCTTCTGGGCCGCCCTCGGCTCCATCATCCTGGCCAACGTGCTGCTGTCGGGCGACAACGCCGTCGTCATCGCGATGGCCGCGCGCAGCCTGCCGGCCAGCCAGCAGAAGAAGGCCATCGTGTTCGGCAGCGGGGCGGCCATCGTCATGCGGATCGTGCTGACGCTGATCGCGGTGAAGATGCTGGGCCTGCCGTGGCTCAAGCTCGTCGGCGGCCTGGCGCTGGTGTGGATCGGCGCCAACCTGATGTCGGACGAGGAAGAACAGCACGACCAGCAGGCGCAGCCGATCGGCATCGGCGCGGCCGTGCGCACCATCCTGGTGGCCGACCTGGTCATGAGCCTGGACAACGTGCTGGCCGTGGCGGCCGCCGCGCAGGGCAACACGCCGCTGCTGGTCATCGGCCTGGCGGTCAGCATCCCGCTGATCGTGTTCGGCAGCACGCTGATCCTCAAGATCATGGATCGCTTCCCCGTCATCATCGTGGCCGGCGCCGCGCTGCTGGGCTGGCTGGCCGGCGAGATGATGCTGACCGATCCGGCGATCCCGCCGCGTCTGGGCGAGCCCACGGAGAACGTGGTGCGCATCGCGGGCGTGGTCGGCGCGATCGTGGTCGTGATTCTCGGCAAGCTGCTGCAGCGGCGGGCGAAGGCCCGCGCGTGACGGACGGGCGGCCCGCGCCCGCGTGACGAAAGCCGCATAGAGCGCGGCTATGAAGGGCGCCGGGTTGACGGGCGCGCCGACTGCCGACAATCTGTCAGGATGCCCCGTTCCTCGCTTCCCAAGCCCGTGTCGCCGCCCCCCGCGGCGCCGCCGGCGTGGTTCCGCTTGAAGCGCATGTTCGGGTTGAAGGCCGAGAGCCCCCCGGCGTCGGGCCCGCCGATGCAGGTGCCGCTGATCGGCCCCGCGGCCGCGATGCCCAAGGTGACGGACTACGCGCTGCAGCACGTCATCGCCCGCAGCGACCGCGCCACGATCTACCAGGCCACCGACCGGGCCACCGGCGGGCTGGTGGCCCTCAAGACGGTGCGCATCGGCAGCGCGAGCGACACCGACCGCGGCCTGTGGCGCGAGCGCTTCCTGCGTGAGGCCGAGGCCGCCGCGCGCCTCAAGCACGAATACATCGTCGCGGTGCACGCCGGCGGCGTGCAGGGCGAGGGCGACGCCACCACCGGCTGGCTCGCGATGGAATGGGTGCACGGCACCGACATGTCGCGCTACGCCAGCGCGAGCCGCATGCTGCCCGAGGGCGTCGTGGTGGGCATCTGCCAGCGCGTGGCGCTCGCGCTCGAACTGGCGCACCGCTCGGGCATCGTCCATCGCGACATCAAGCCGTCCAACGTCCTGTTCGACCCGACCACCGGCGTCGTCAAGGTGACCGATTTCGGCTCGGCCCGGGTGGCCGACATGGCCGCCACCCGCAGCGGCGTGATGCTGGGCACGCCGGCCTACATGGCCCCCGAGCAGCTGGCCGGCGCCGACGCCACGCCCCAGTGCGACCTGTACGCGCTGGGCGTGCTGCTGTTCGAGCTGCTCATCGGCCGGCGGCCGTTCGAGTCCGATTCGATGGGCGACCTGCTCGCGCGCATCGCGCACCAGGACGCGCCGCGCGTGCGCGACCTGCGCCCGGAACTGCCGCCGCTGCTGGACGACGTCGTCGCCCGCCTGCTGGCCAAGACGCCCGGCCTGCGCCAGGAGAGCGCCCGCCAGGTGGCGCTCGAGCTGCGCCTGGCGCGCCAGCAATGCGCCGCCGCGGAGCCGGGCAGCGCCGCCGCGGAATGGCCCGATACCGTCTCCGGAGACGATCCCCTGCATGAGTTGACGGCATCTTCCACATTCCAAGGCACAATCGCCAGCTGATTAGCGCGATTTGGCGCTTCGCCGCACCCTGCCGTCACTCATGATTCTTGAGTTCTTCAGCGTTACCGACACCGGCCGTGCGCGCCGCAACAACGAAGACTCCGTGGCGGTCGACGAGGCGGGGTGGATCGCGGTGCTGGCCGACGGCATGGGCGGCTACAACGCCGGCGAAGTCGCCAGCGGCATGGCCTCCGAGCGCGTCAAGGGCGAACTCGGCCAGCGGCTCCGGGGCCTGAATGCCACGCCCAGCGAGACGGAGATGAAGACGGCCCTGCTCGACGCCGTCGACAGCGCCAACCGCGAGGTCTACGACGCCGCGATGTCCCACCCCGAATACGCGGGCATGGGCACCACGCTGGTGGTGGCCGTCTACCGGGGCGAGCGCCTCTGGCTGGGCCACATCGGCGATTCGCGCGGCTACCGCTTCCGCAACGGCCACCTCGAGCAGCTCACGCGCGACCACTCGCTCCTGCAGGAGCAGATCGACGCCGGCCTGATCACGGCCGAGCAGGCGGCCTACTCGATGCACAAGAATCTGGTTACACGTGCAGTGGGCGTGGACGAGCTGGTCGACCTGGAAATACACGACTATCCGGTCGAGCCAGGAGATCTGCTGCTGATGTGCTCCGACGGCCTGTCCGACATGCTCTCCGACGAGCAGATCGAACAGCTGTTGCGCACCAACGACAGCCTTCCGGCGGCGGGTGCGATGCTGGTTCAGGCTGCCAATGCCGCTGGAGGGCGCGATAATATCGCGGTGATACTGGCTCGAGCCAAGGCGGGTAATCAGGGTTTCGGCAAGAGCTGGTGGTCGTTCTGGCGTTGATGCACCGGTCTTCACATACCGGACGATGAATTACAAAGAGCGCTGCGGCGTTTCCGACAAGCGGACAAAATAGGCCGCGAGAGAAACTGAGGTTTTCAATGGGCAAACTCGTCGTCTCGCTCGATAACGTCGTGATCAAGGAATTCCAGATCACGAAGGAGCGCACAACGCTCGGCCGTCGGCCGTACAACGACATCGTGATCGACAACCTCGCGGTGAGCGGGGAGCATGCGGTGCTGACGGCGGCGCAATCCGATGTCTACATCGAAGACCTGAACAGCACGAACGGCACCTACATCAACGGCAAGGCCGTCAAGAAGCAGCTGCTGTCCAACAACGACGTCGTCGAGGTCGGCAAGTACCGCATCAAGTTCCTGGCCGAGGAGGCCGAGGACTACGAAAAGACGATGATCCTGCGTCCGGGCGCGTTCGGCCGTGCGCCCGGTGCCGTGCCCCCGGGAGCCCCTGGTTCCGCCGCTGGCGCGCCCCCCGCGGCGGCCACGCCGGCGGCCGCCGGCCCCGCGTCCATCAAGGTGCTCAATGGCGGCGCCGCCGGCCGCGAAGTGCTGCTGACCAAGGTCGTCACCACGGTCGGCAAGCCGGGCGTGCAGGTGGCCTCGGTGACCAAGCGTCCGGGCGGCTACGTGCTGTCGCATGTCGAAGGCTCGCGCCGCCCCAACGTCAACGGACAGCCCGTCGGCGAGGAGGCGATCTCGCTCAAGCACGGCGACATCATCGACCTGGCCGGCACGCAGATGCAGTTCGTCCAGAACTGAAGACCCTGCGCTAGCCACCTCGCGAGTCGCGGCGTGACCCCCGCGCCCGACTCCACCCACGGCTCGACCCCCGGGCCGACGTCGATCCTGCCCAGCGGCGGCGCCCCACGCCGGCCATCTGGCTGGCGGCGCGCACTCGAGCGCATCCAGGGCTGGCATCCGACGCTGCGGCTGTCGCTCGTGGCCACCGTGCTGTGGCTGGTGGGCGCCTGGCACATCGTCGTCGCGCCGATCGGGCCGCTGACCCGCCTGGAGCTCGCGCTCGACGACGTGCGCCAGTCGACCGCGCTGGCGCCCGTGGCCAAGCCGCGCGACGACATCGTCATCGTCGACGTCGACGATGCCAGCCTGCGCGAGCTCGGGCGCTGGCCCTGGCCGCGCGACCGCCTGGCCACGCTGGTGGAGACGCTGTTCGATGACGACCACGCCGCCGCGCTCGGCATCGACCTCGTGCTGGCCGAGCCCGACGACCAGGCGCGCACCGTGCGCGACGCACTCGCCACGCTGACGAAGCTGGCGCCCGAGGACGCGGCCCTGCGCGCGAGCGTCGCGCGCTGGCACGCGACGCTGGAAGAGGGCGCCAACCACGACGCCCGCCTCGCGCGCGCCATCGCGGTGCACCCCGTCACGCTCGCCTACCACTTCCATCACCAGGCCGACCCCGCCGCGCCGGGCGCGTCGGCCGCGCGCGAACTGCCCACGCCGATCACCGAGGCGGACGTGCTGCCGGCCAGCGTGCTGGCGACCACGCCCTGGCAGGGCGTCGAGGCGCCGCTGCCCGAGCTCATGCACGCGGCGGCGGCCACCGGCTTCATCAACGCGCTGCCGGACGCCGACGGCGAGCTGCGCTCCACGCTGCTGGTGACCGGCTACGGCGGCGCGGTCTACGAGTCGTTCGCGCTGTCGTTGTGGCGGCAGTGGCGCCACGTCAGCGCGCTGCGTCCGGTGATCCGGCGTGGCGAGGCGGGCGGGCCGCCGCGCCTGACCGGGCTGCAGCTGACCTCCGAGGACGGCGAGCCGCTGCGCTCGCTGCGCGTCGATCCGCGCGGCGCCGTCACGCTGCCGTACCGCGCGGCGCAGCATCCCGGCGCGTCGCCCGGCACCGGACGCTTCCGCTACATCCCGGCGGCCGACGTCCTCGCGCATCGCGTGGGCCGCGCCGAGCTCGAAGGCCGCGTCGTGCTGCTGGGCAGCTCGGCACCGGGCCTGGCCGACCTGCGCGCCACGCCCGTGCACCGCGCGCTGCCCGGCATCGAGGTGCACGCGCAGCTGATGGCGGGCCTCGAGGACAACGACCTGAGCCTGCGCCCCGACTGGTCGCAGGGCTTCGAGCTGCTGCTGCTGGCCGCGGCGCTGGCGGCCGTCACCGCCGCCGTGCGCCGGCTGGCTGGCCCCGTCGCGATGCTGGCGCTGCTGGCGATCCTGGCCACGCTGCTGCTGTGCGACCTGTGGGCGCTGACGGGCCGCGGCTGGATCATCCCGATCGCCGCGCCGCTGTCGGCCGGCCTGCTGGTGGGCGTGCTGGGCATCGTCGCGAACTACCTGGGCGAATGGCATGCGCGCCGCTCGCTGGCGCAGCTGTTCGGCCACTACCTGCCGCCCGAGCGCGTGCGGGCGATGGCCAGCGATCCCGAGCGCTTCCTCGACGTGGCCAGCAGCGCCGAGAACCGCGAGCTGACGGTGCTGTTCTGCGACCTGCGCGGCTTCACGCCGATGTCCGAGAAGATGGCCCCGGAGCGCCTGCGCGAGCTGCTGAACCTGTACTTCCTGCGCATGAGCCAGATCATCCACGGCCACCTGGGCACGCTGGACAAGTTCATCGGCGATGCCGTGATGGCCTTCTGGGGCGCGCCCGAGCCCGACGCTCAGCACGCCGCCCACGCGGTGCAGGCCGCGATGGCGATGATCGCGGCGATCGGTCCGCTCAATGACGAGCTGGCCCAGCGCGGGTTGCCGCCGCTGTCGCCCTGCATCGGCCTGGCCACCGGCGTGGTGTGCGTGGGCGACCTCGGCTCGGCGCTGCGCCGCAGCTACACCGCCGTGGGCGATGGGGTGAACCTGGCCGCGCGCATCGAGAGCACGACGCGCAACTACGACGTGCCGCTGCTGGTGGCCGACGTCACGCGGGCCGCCGCGGGGGAGCTGCCGGGCTGCGAATGGGTGGAGGTCGACGAGGTCGCCGTCAAGGGTCGAAGCCAGCTGGTGACGCTGTACCTGCCCCTGGCCGTGCCGGGTGCGGCAATGTCGAGTCCGGGCCACGATTCCGAGGAGGAAATCACGGCGTTTCATGAACAACTTGGCCTTTGGCGCCTTGCACGCGATGCGCTGCGCGGGCACCATGGCAACGGTACGCGGCTGGCCATCCCGCCGGACGCGCGCGCTGTCGCTCATGCGCGACTGACCGAGCTGCTCGCCGCCCGGCCGGCCTCGGCGGAGTTGCGGGCGCTGGCGGCCCACCGGCTGGCCACGCTGGCAGCCCAAGAGGCCCAAGAACAAGCCCTTCCCCGTTGACTCTCCCGCGTCCATTCCCCGGCGTGATCCCCGAATGAAAATCCAGGTCCTCGGCTGCTCCGGGTCGATCGCGCGCGACTGCCGCACGACGAGCTTCCTGCTCGACGCGGACGTGCTGATCGATGCCGGCACCGGCGTCGGCGATCTCTCGCTCGACGCGCTGGAGCGCATCGACCACATCCTGCTGACGCACTCGCACCTGGATCACGTGCTGGGCGTGCCCCTGCTGGCCGACAGCGTGCTGCGCCGGCGCCAGGCGCGCGGCGCGGCGCCGATCGAGGTGCACGCGCTGCCCGAGACGCTCGCCGTCCTGCGCGAGCACCTGTTCAACAACCAGCTCTGGCCCGACTTCACGCGCCTGCCCACCGCCGAATACCCGGTGCTGCGCTTCGTGCCGTTCGTGGTCGGCGACGTGCTCGACATCGGCGGCCGCCGCATCGAGGTGCTCAGCGCACGCCACTCGGTGCCGGCCTGCGGCTTTGCCGTCCACGGCCCGGCCGGCGGCCGCGGCGCCTGGGTCTTCAGCGGCGACACCGGCCCGAACCCGGGCTTCTGGGAACGCCTCGCGCAGTTCCCCGTCGCCCACGTCGTCATCGAGACGGCCTTCAGCGAACCCGAGTGCCGCCTGGCCAAGGCCAGCGGCCACCACTGCCCGAGCTCGCTGGCGGCCGAACTGGCGGGCGCGCCGCCCGACGCCCGCATCTACATCACGCACATCAAGCCGGGCGAGATCGACGCCGTGATGGCGGGCCTGCGCGCGCTCAAGCAGGAGCGCCCGCTGATGGAGCTCCTCAAGGGCGACAGCTTCGATCTGATCTGACGCTGATCTTCCGATCAGTGAACGCCTGCGCGGCCCGTGTCTGTCGGGCATTCGTGATCCCGAGGGCCGATTTCGGCTTTTTGTCACGAGGCGTCACGAGCAGGCTCTAGAAGGCCGGCGAAAGCTTCGCGAGAATGCCGACAGCCAATCGACAGCCTTCCTGTCGAGTCCGTCCCTCCCTCCGGAGCCCCTTGAATGAAGCGTACCGTCCAACAAGGTTTCACCCTGATCGAACTGATGATCGTCGTGGCGATCATCGGCATCCTCGCCGCCGTCGCCCTGCCGGCCTACCAGACCTACACGGTCAAGGCCAAGATGGCCGAAGTCGTACTGGCCGCCTCGCAGTGCCGCACCACCGTGACCGAGGTCTACCAGGTCGGCAGCTCGGCCCCCGGCGCCAACAGCTGGGGTTGCGAGACGACCTCGGCGTCCAGCCGCTACGTCGCGAGCGTGACGACCGATGCGAACGGCTCGATCTCCGTCAAGCTGTCCACCGACGCGTCGCTGCCCAGCGCCATCACCGGCGACGTGCTGACGCTCGTCCCGCAGCAGTCGGGCAGCACGACGTACAACTCGGCCACGTCCGGCGTCATCGGCTCGACCCAGGTCTACAAGTGGGTCTGCGGCTCGACGTCCACCACCCCGGCCACGTCCTCGAACCTGACCAAGTACCTGCCGGGCTCCTGCCGCGGTTGACGGCACCCGACCGTCAGGGGAAAAAAGGGCGCCAAAGGCGCCCTTTTTCTTCGCCTATTGGTTGGCACCCGAACGACAATTCAGGCTCCGATCGAGGCGGAGTGACGAAAATTGTCAGTCCCGGCGACCCAAGGACCCGGGACCGTCAGACAGCACTGACACGGTGCGTCACATGCCGTGCATAAGTCACGCTCGCTTCGACCGGATTGGCAGGGTCCGGGCTGGCATGGCATTCGCATACAGCCTGACCGCGAATGTTTCCATCGACATCCAGTCGTCCCCAGTCCCATCCCAGGAGTTTCAAATGAAGCGCACCGTCCAACAGGGTTTCACCCTCATCGAACTGATGATCGTCGTCGCGATCATCGGTATCCTCGCCGCCGTCGCCCTGCCGGCCTACCAGACCTACACGGTCAAGGCCAAGATGTCTGAAGTCGTGCTGGCCGCTTCGCAGTGCCGCACCACGGTGACCGAGGTCTACCAGACCGGTTCGTCGGCTCCCACCGCCAACAGCTGGGGCTGCGAAACCACGTCGGCCTCGAGCAAGTACGTTGCCAGCGTGACGACCGATGCCAACGGCTCGATCTCGGTCACCCTGTCGAATGACGCTTCGCTGCCCAACACCATCACCGGCGACGTCCTGACGCTCGTCCCGCAACAGTCGGGCAGCACGACGTACAACTCGGCCACCGCCGGCGTCATCGGCTCGACCCAAGTCTACAAGTGGGTCTGCGGCTCGACGTCCACCACCCCGGCCACGTCGTCGAACCTGACCAAGTACCTGCCGGGTTCCTGCCGCGGCTGATCAGGCTCCGCCTGATGAATGAAAGAGGTGCTCCGGCACCTCTTTTTCATTGGCGGGTCCGGTTCGTGGTCGCCCCGCGGCCGCGGATCGCCGCCCTCGCGCCGGAACCGACGACAATGGCCCGGTTGGCGCACTGGAGTGCAGATGATTGAACTGTCGGTCGTTGTCCCGACCTACAACGAGCGGCCCAATGTGGCAGAGCTGGTCCGACGCCTCGACGCGGCGTTGCAGGGTGTCCGCTGGGAGGCCGTGTTCGTCGACGACGACTCCCCCGACGGCACGGCCGACGCCGTGCGCGCCCTCGCGAACGCCGACCCGCGCGTGCGCTGCATCCAGCGCCTCGGGCGACGCGGCCTGTCCCGCGCGGTGATCGAAGGGGTGCTCAGCACCGCCGCCCCCGTCTTCGCCGTCATCGACGCCGACCTGCAGCACGACGAGACGGTGCTGCCTGCGATGCTCGCGCGCCTGCGCGGGGAGGGCGCCGCGGCTGCGGCCGACGTCGTTGTCGCGAGCCGCTACACCGCCGGCGGCAGCCTCGAGGGCTGGGACGCCGAGCGCGCCCGCATGAGCCGCCTGGCCACCGCGCTGGCCAACCACATGGTGCCCACGGGCCTGACCGACCCGATGAGCGGCTTCTTCCTGATGCGTCGCGACACCTTCGACCAGGCCGTGCGCCGCCTGTCCGGCGAGGGCTACAAGCTGCTGCTGGACATCCTGGCCTCCGCGCCCTCCGGCGTGCGCCTGGCCGAGGTGCCCTACGCCTTCCGTCCGCGCGTGGCCGGCGAGAGCAAGCTCGACTCGGCCGTGCTGTGGGAGTTCTCGCTGCTGCTGATCGACAAGAAGTTCGGCCGCTGGATCCCCGCGCGCTTCCTGCTGTTCTCGCTGGTGGGCATCTCCGGCGTGTTCGTCCACTTCGCCGTGCTGAGCACGCTGTTCATGCTCGGCCACGTCGCCTTCACCACCGCGCAGGCGGTGGCCACGATCGTCGCGATGACGTCCAACTACGCGCTCAACAACTCGCTGACCTACCGGGACCAGCGCCACCGCGGCCTGGGCTGGTGGGGCGGCCTGCTGACCTTCTACGCGATCTGCGGCGCGGGCGTGGTGGCCAACGTGGGCGTCGCCGGCGTGCTGTTCGAGCGCCAGGGCTGGGCGCTCGCGGCCGCCGCCGGCGCGCTGGTGGGCACCGTCTGGAACTACGTGGCCACGCGCGTCGTCACCTGGAGAGCCCGTTGAGCGCGAAGTCCCCGCAGGAGCTCGCCGAATCGCGGTTCCGCACCGCCACCGTCGTCGCGCTGGTGCTCGCCACGCTGGCCGTGCTCGTGCTCAACGTCGTGCCGATCGCCAACAACGACGTCTGGCTGCTGATGAAGGTCGGCGAGCTGATCGCCGACACCGGCCACATCCCCGAGACGCTGCTGTTCCCGTTCACCACCGTGCGCGACAACCACTTCAACGCGCACGAGTGGCTGGTCTCGCTGATCTATCACGGCTTCGATCGCGCCCTCGGCCTGAAGCACCTGTTCTGGGTGATCGGCATGTTCGCGCTGCTGCAGTTCGGGCTCACCGTGCTGCTCACGCGGCGGCAGTCCGGCAGCCTGGGCGCGGCGCTGCTGCTGTCGCTGCTGGCGATGCTGTGCGCCAATTCGCGCTACGTGCTGCGTCCCGAGCTGTTCGCGCTGCTGTTCCTCGTGTGGCTGCTGCTGGTGCTCGATCGCTACCGCGCATCGGGCCGCTGGACGACGCTGCTGTGGACGCTGCCGATCGCCGCGCTGTGGGCCAACTGCCACGGCTCGTTCCTGCTGGGCCCGGTCGTCGCGGGCCTGTTCGCGCTCGGCGAGGCGCTGGGCGCCGCGCACGCCGCGCCCGGCCGCGTGCCCGAGCGCCTGCGCGCGGGCTGGCGCGTGGGCGTCCCGTACGCGCTCGCCGCGCTCGCGATGACGGCGGCCTGCGTCGCCAATCCCGCCGGTTGGCACCTGCTCGCGTTCCCGTTCCAGCTGCAGCATTCGGCGGCCACGCGCATGCTCGTCAAGGAATGGCTGCCGACGTTCTCGCCGCTGGTGATGGCCGAGCGCCCGTTCTGGGTCTTCGTGCCGATCGCGGTCGCCACCGTCGCGTTCGTCGCGGTGCTGCGCCGGCACCTGCGCGCGACCGAGGCGCTGCTGCTGC
>Ga0207427_100793_pt1 | contig 14375 bp, 9 predicted proteins | sample AraplaCL_Cvi_mMS_FD_184268 | JGI IMG/M metagenome (GOLD analysis project Ga0207427, IMG submission 184268) | Arabidopsis root microbial communities from the University of North Carolina, USA - plate scrape CL_Cvi_mMS (SPAdes) (version 2) | ecosystem: Host-associated > Plants > Roots > Endosphere ... | reverse complement strand
CGCGCAGGATGACGGCGCGGCGGTGGCCGCCGCCTCAGCCCATCTTCTCGAGCGCGTCCAGGTTGGGCAGCACCTTCACCTGCCCCGGCTGCACGGCGCCGGTGACGGCGTAGTCGGGCAGCTTGGTGTTGCGCGTGGCGGGCACGGCCAGCGGCAGGCCGCTGCGGCCCACCAGGCTCACGACCACCGGCGACTTGGCCACCGGCGTGCGCCGCACGACCATCGCGATCTCGCCGCACTGCAGCTTGACCCACACGCCTGGCGGATACAGGCCCAGCGTGCGGATCAGCGCCTGGCCGGCCTCGTCGGTGTGGCCGCCCTCGTCCAGCAGCGCGGCCTGGGCCGCGGCCGTGGCTGAGGATGCCGGCCGGCTCTTGCGCGGCGACAGGCGCGCCGCATAGCGGTCGGCGCGGCGGATCAGGCGGGCCACCGCCTCCTCGGCCGAGCGGCCGGCCATCGGGCCGGCGGGCGCGCTGTGGTGGTGGCGCACGGCGTGCAGCCAGATCGGGTCGGCGATGCCGATCTCGGCCAGCAGGTCGGCGGCGCGGCCCGCGTGCTCGTGCATCTGGTCGCGCTGGCTGTCGCTCATCGGGCCGGACTGGCGCGCCAGCTCGTCCTGCACCTGCGTGAAGCTCACGTTCATCGACAACGCCGCCAGCGTCAGGGCGTCGGCCCACTCGGCCTGCCAGCCCGGCAGCTGCCCGCAGGCCATCGAGGACAGCACGCAGACGAACAGGCTGTGGTTGGCGCTGTAGTCCTGGAAGTCGTGGCTGGCGTCGTACATCAGGCGCATCAGCGCGCGGTCGGGACTGCGCTCGACCAGCGCCAGCACGTCGTCGCGCAGCGTGCGCAGGCGCGCGACCCAGTCGGCACCGCGCGGGTCGGCCAGCAGCAGGCGCAGGCGCATCTGCAGGTTGGGCCAGTCCAGCGGGCGTTCCGCGGGACGGGGAGCCTGGCCGGGCAGCGGCATCGACTCGAAATCGGGGCGCGCGCTGGCGATCCGGCCCAGCGCCACGTCCTGGCGGAACATCTGGTCGAGCTGGCCGTTGATGACGCGCTGCACCGACTCCATTTCGGACATGTCGATGAATATCTCGCGAGATCGCAGCAGTTGAAGCTGCTTCTCGGTCTGGATCGTGGTTCCGCGGGCGAGCAGGACGGCGCCGAAGCCGTCGCGCACCGTGAACGGGAGCGGACGGCCGATGCGCAGGCCTTCGGAGGGCAGGGGAACGACCTTCATGGGGACGGGAGGACTCGCCAAAAGAGACAGTCAGAACCGCCATATCGGCCTTGCGAAGGCTGCGCTTGAGTGCCGACCCCTACAATTTGGCACATGTCCCCCGCAGAAAACGCCTCGACCGGCGCGCAAGACCGCTCGGCGCCCCCGATGAAGCTGTCCGGCCTGGAGCCCGTCACGCTGGACGCCGGCCACCTGTTCGTCAACATCGGCGAGCGCACGAACGTCACCGGTTCCAAGGCCTTCGCCCGCATGATCCTGGCCGGCGAGTTCGAGCAGGCGCTGGCCGTCGCGCGCCAGCAGGTCGAGAACGGCGCCCAGGTCATCGACGTCAACATGGACGAGGCGATGCTCGACAGCCAGGCGGCGATGGTGCGCTTCCTGAACCTGGTGGCGAGCGAACCCGAGATCGCGCGCGTGCCGGTGATGGTGGACTCGTCCAAGTGGAGCGTGATCGAGGCCGGCCTGAAGTGCCTGCAGGGCAAGGGCATCGTCAACTCGATCTCGATGAAGGAAGGCCTGGACGAGTTCAAGCGCCAGGCGCGCCTGATCCGCCGCTACGGCGCGGCCACGGTCGTCATGGCCTTCGACGAGCAGGGCCAGGCCGACACCTACCAGCGCAAGATCGAGATCTGCGAGCGCGCATACCGCGTGCTGGTCGACGAGGTGGGCTTCCCGCCCGAGGACATCATCTTCGACCCCAACATCTTCGCGATCGCCACCGGCATCGAGGAGCACGACAACTACGCCGTCGACTTCATCGAGGCCACGCGCTGGATCAAGCAGAACCTGCCGGGCGCCAAGGTCTCGGGCGGCGTGTCCAACGTGAGCTTCTCGTTCCGCGGCAACGAGCCCGTGCGCGAGGCCATCCACACCGTGTTCCTGTACCACGCGATCCAGGCGGGCATGGACATGGGCATCGTCAACGCCGGCATGATCGGCGTGTACGACAACCTCGACGCGAAGTTGCGCGAGCTCGTCGAGGACGTCGTCCTCAACCGCCAGCCGAAGTTCGACGGCACCGAGAGCGCAGCCGACGCCAGGAAGACGCCGACCGAGCGCCTGCTGGACGCCGCCGAGGCGGTCAAGGGCGCGGTGCGCGACGACTCCGCGCGCCTGGCGTGGCGCGCCGGCACGGTCGACCAGCGGCTGTCGCACGCGCTGGTGCAAGGCATCACCGACTTCATCGTCGAGGACACCGAGGAGGCCTGGCAGGCGATCTCCGCGCGCGGCGGCCGCCCGCTGCACGTGATCGAGGGCCCGCTGATGGCCGGCATGAACGTGGTCGGCGACCTGTTCGGCGCGGGCAAGATGTTCCTGCCGCAGGTGGTCAAGTCGGCGCGCGTGATGAAGTCCGCCGTCGCCCACCTCGTGCCCTACATCGAGGAAGAGAAAAAGCGCATGGAGGCCGCCGGCGACGACGTGCGCTCCAAGGGCAAGATAGTCATCGCCACCGTCAAGGGCGACGTGCACGACATCGGCAAGAACATCGTCACCGTCGTCCTCCAGTGCAACAACTTCGAGGTGGTGAACATGGGCGTGATGGTGTCCTGCAAGGACATCCTCGACCGCGCCAAGGTCGAAGGCGCCGACATCATCGGCCTGTCCGGCCTGATCACGCCCAGCCTCGAGGAGATGCAGTACGTCGCCTCCGAGCTGCAGCGCGACCCCGACTTCCGCGCGCTGAAGATCCCGCTGCTGATCGGCGGCGCCACCACCAGCCGCGTGCACACGGCCGTCAAGATCGCGCCGCACTACGAGGGCCCGGTGGTCTACGTGCCCGACGCCTCGCGCGCGGTGGGCGTGTGCTCCGACCTGCTGTCCGAGGAGAAGGGCACGCTGTTCCGCGAGGAGCTCGTGGCCGACTACGCCCGGGTGCGTGAACTGCACGCCAACCGCAAGCAGGTGCCGTTGGTGCCGCTCGCGGCCGCGCGCGCGAACCGCACGCCGCTGGACTGGGACGCGTACACGCCGCCCGCGCCCCGGTTCATCGGCCGCCGCCTGTTCAAGCAGTACGACCTGGCCGAGATCGCCGCGTGCATCGACTGGGGCCCGTTCTTCCAGACCTGGGACCTCGCCGGCCCGTATCCGAAGATCCTCACCGACGAGGTGGTCGGCGAGGCCGCCACCAAGGTGTTCGCCGACGGCCAGGCGATGCTCAAGCGCGTCATCGACGGCCGCTGGCTCTCCGCCAACGGCGTGATGGGCTTCTGGCCCGCGAACACCGTCGACGACGACACCATCGAGATCTACACCGACGAATCGCGCAGCCAGGTGCTGCTGAAGTGGGCGCCGCTGCGCATGCAGACCGAGCGCCCCGTCGTGCCCGATGCCAACGGCGTCCCGGTGCGGCGCCCCAACCGCTCGCTGGCCGACTTCATCGCCCCCAAGGGCACGAAGCCGGACTGGATCGGCCTGTTCGCGGTCACCGCGGGCCTGGGCGTGGACAAGCGCGAGGCCGAGTTCCTGGCGCAGCACGACGACTACTCGTCCATCATGCTCAAGGCCATCGCCGACCGCCTCGCCGAGGCCTTCGCCGAGCGCCTGCACCAGCGCGTGCGCACCGAGCTGTGGGCCTACGTGCCCGACGAGACGCTGTCCAACGAGGAGCTGATCGCCGAGAAGTACCGCGGCATCCGCCCGGCGCCGGGCTATCCGGCCTGCCCCGAGCACGGCGTCAAGCGCGACCTGTTCCGCGCGCTGGTGGCCGACGAGGCCGGCATGGCGCTCACCGAGAGCCTGGCGATGACGCCGGCGGCGAGCGTCTCGGGCTTCTACCTCGCGCACCCCGAGTCGACCTACTTCAACGTGGGCCGCATCGGCGAGGACCAGATGAAGGCCTGGGCGCAGAGCGTCGGCGCGAGCGAGGACGACGCGCGGCGGCGCCTGTCGCAGTCACTGGACAGCGCGGCCTGAAGGCACCCGCGACGCCGGGCCGTCACCCACTACATCGTCATCCTGCGCGCAGTCGCAGGATGACAGCTCATCGCATCAGGCCGCCTTGCGCTGCCCGACCGGCAGCTCCGCGGCCGGAACGGGCACGACCTCGGGCGGGCGCGCCGGCCGCCGCAGCCGGTGGACGATCCGCTTGCCCAGCGCGATGCCGGGCCGTTCGATCCAGAAGTGGATCAGCGTCGAGATCGCCAGCGTGATCGCCAGCGTGATCGCGCCGGCCAGCGCGAAGCGCAGGCTGGACTTCAGCTGCAGGTAGTCCTCGAAGCCCGCGAGCCAGGCCGCCACGGGCAGCAGCACGAGCAGGTGCACCAGGTACAGGCTGTAGGCCGTCTCGCCCATCCAGTGCCCCAGCGGCGACGCCAGCGCGCGGCGGATCGGCATGAACGCGCGATGCAGCGCCGACACGCCCGGCAGCCACGCACCGCCCACCAGCACCGCGAACCCGGCGGACAGACCGGCGAGCGTGAACGTCGTGTGGTCGCGCCGCACGGCCAGCGCGAGCGCGACGACCAGCGCGACCAGCAGCATCGGCGCACGCAGGTCGCGCCGCGCCACGCCGTAGGCGATGAACATCCCGATGAGGAACACGCCCAGCTTCATCGGCAGGAAGCTGGGCATGTCGAAGTGGGCGCAATAGCCGCGCAGCCCGAACGCCAGCAAGGCCGACGCCGCCGTCACGAGGAGCGCGCGCGGCCACCAGAAGCGGCGGCCCAGCGCGAGCATCAGGAAGGGCATGACCAGGTAGAACTGCATCTCGAGACCGATCGACCAGTCCGGCAGCGGCGTGCTGAAGCCGTAGCGCGGCAAGGCGCCGAACACGAACGTGACGTGGGCCAGGACGTTGGCCAGGCTGTGGTCCGTGTAGCGGTCGGCACGCGTGAGCGTCCACGGGAACTGCGCGCCGATCAGGTCGCGGTCATGGCCCAGCCAGGCGCCGGCGGCCAGCGCCACCGCGAGCAGCAGGTAGTACGCCGGCGCGATGCGGAACAGGCGCCGCAGCCAGAACGCCACCCAGGTGCGCGGCTCGCGCCACGGCTCGGCCTGCGCCCGCCCGAGGTAGTGGTGGGCCATCAGGAAGCCGGAGATCATCATGAACAGGTCGACGGCCGAGTCGCCCCACGACAGCAGCGGGAGCTGGCGCAGGCCCGACAGGATCTGCACGTGCGAGACGAACACCCAGAGCGCTGCCAGGCCGCGCAGCCCGTCGAGGGCGCCCACATGGTCGCCGGAGTGAGGGCGATCGTCGCTCATGTCGTGTCCTTGCTTGCAGAAGAATTCAGGTCCGGCGGGCCGGCAGTTCGGTCCGCTGTCGAGACGAAAGGAATTGCGGGCAGGCGTCGAGCCCGGCGTCCTGTGCGGGCGCGAGCAGTTACCGTCGTTTCAAACGCGTACCTGCGGTCGCGCAGGCGCGCAGCTCAGTGCAGCGCCGTCCACGCGCCGAAGCGCAGCACGTAGAGCGCGCACAGGACGCCGCATACGATCGGTGCCCAGTCGGTGCGCGGCTGGAACAGTCCGAAGCGCCCGAACAGCACGGCGTTGACGGGGTACATCACCAGGCCCGTGCACGACGCGCCCGCGACGAGGCCGACGGTGCCGCCCAGCGCATGCCCGACGATCGTGAGCGCGGCCACGACCACCACCTGGATCGCCAGCAGCACCGTGTTGAGCCCCGGCCGGCCCAGTGCCCACAGCACGCCCGAATACGACGCGCCCAGGAAGCTGAACATCGCGCCCACGGCCTGGATCTGCAGGAACACACCGGCCATCGCGTAGCGCGGGTCGTAGAACCAGCGCACGATGCGGTCGCCGAACAGCGCGAACACCACCGCCACCGCGCACCCGCCCAGCAACTGCCAGCGGCGCGAGCGCTGCACCACGGCCGGAAGGTTCTGCGGCCGCTCGCGGTGCACCTCGGCGTAGGCGGGGAACAGCACGCGCCCGCTCACCTGCTGGATGGCGTTCCACACGACGAACGCGAGCGTGGACGAGATCACCAGCAGGCCGACCTCGGTCGCGTTCACCAGCGCCGCGTTCAGCAGGTTGCGGCCCTCGCCGGCCAGGAACGTCACGCCGGAGGCCAGCATCACCCAGCCGCCGAACTTCCAGACTTCCTGCACCACCGAGCGATCCCACGCGAAGCGGTTGCCCGGGCCGTCGATGAGCCAGTAGCTCGCCAGCATCTTGGCCAGCGCGGTGGCCAGGTTGCCGCCGACGAGCGCCCAGGGCGTCGGCCAGACGCGCGCCCACGCGATCATCACGACGATGCCGATCACCTGCGAGCCCATCTCCATCATCGTCAGGCGGCCGACCTCGATGCGCCGGTTCACCAGCGCGACCTTGGTCGAGGAAAAGCCGATGATCAGCGAGGCCAGGCCCAGCGCCGGCATGATCGCCACCAGCGAAGGCTGCGCGTAGCCCTTGGCCGCGAACGGCGCGGCGATGGTCATCGCCACGACGATCAGCACGCCCTTGAGCACCTGCAGCGTCCAGATGGTGTCCAGGAAGCGCTGGTCGTGCGCGCGATGGCTGCGCACCACCGCCTGCTGCAGGCCGACGTCCGACAGCAGGTTCGCCGCGGTGAGGATGGACTGGGCGATCGCCATCAGGCCGAAGGCGCCCGGGAACAGCAGGCGCGTGAGCATCAGGTTGCTCACGAAGCGCAGCACCTGGCTGCCGACGTTGCCCATCAGCGTGACGCTGCCGGCGCGGATCACGCGCGCCATCAGCGAGTTGCCGGCGGCGATGCTGGTGTTCATGGCTTGCCGGCGGCCTCGAGCAGTTCCAGCGCGATGGCCACGGCCTCGGCCGGCGTCGACGCGCGGCGCACGAGCGGGCTGCCCGAGGTCCACGAGGCGATGAAGTTCTGCACCTTGCCGTAGTGGTTGTCCAGCACGACGTGCGGGATCCCCAGCATCGTGCACAGGATGTGCGCATGCAGGCGGTCGGTGAGCACGACGCGGCCGCGCGAGAGCAGGCGGCAGCCGCGCTCGATGCGCGCCCACGCGGCCGCGTCCCACGCGGCGCGCAGCACGCGGAAGAAGCCCGGCACGCGCGTGAGGCGGCCGAACGCGCGCGGCCAGATGCGCGCGGCGACGCGGCGGCTCGTCGTCATCGGCTCCTCGAGCCAGTCGACGATCTCGAAGCGGCGCCCCGTCTTGTCCAGCAGCGCCTGCAGGCCCTCGGTGACGCGCTCCTTGTCGGTGCGCGCGAGCGCCAGGATGTCCACCGACGGCGCGTCGCGGCGCAGCTTGCGGTGCAGGAAGAACGCCGAATCGCAGCACAGGCGCGTGCGGGCGCCGAGACGATCCTCGGAGATGCGCCGGCTGGGCTCGTCGCGCACCAGCATCGTGAAGTCCGGGTGCGCGGCGATCAGCTGGCGCGTGCGCTCCAGCGACGCGTCGTCGCCGAAGTGAATGCTTTGCGGCAATTGCACGATCGGATAGTCCCGGAATTGCTCGAGGACGGCCTCGCGATGCGCCTGGCACTCGGGCCAGATCGTGCCGAAGTTGCCACCCCCATGAATGAGGATGATGCCCTTGGGCAGGCGTTCGCGCAGCACTTTCGGGCTGAGCGAATGGTAGTTGTCGACGTAGTCGATCGCGACGCCCAGCTCCTGGAGCGCGACGATCTCGCCGGCCCAGATCGCGCTGTCGCCGACGTTGCCGTGATCGGGGAAATCGAGGAGGGCGCAGCGGGTGTGGCCCTGGAGGGCTTCGCGCAGGGTCTGCAGCGCAACCCCGGCAATGGCTTCTGGCGACGAAGTCATGGAAAAGTCATCGAACTCTGGAGAAACAGGCGGCCGTCCGAGGCGCCTGGGCATCGGAGGAATGGGGTCTGCAAGGGCCGCGCCAGTGTATCCGGGCGACCCCTGCGGGACGTGGGGGTGTGCCCCGCACGCCGCGGCAGCTCAGCAATTGGCGGACCAGCCCGGGCGCGCACGCCCATTGCCGGCAGCGCGCGGCGGCCTGGGCATGGCGCATGCGTCGCCCTGCCCGTCCGACCCCGAGGAGCCCCGAGCGTGAACAAGAAACTGATCGAACTGGACAGCCTGCGCGCCCTGATGGCGTTCGCGGTCTTCGTGAGCCATGCGCAATTCCTCTCGGCGACCGAGATCTGGTCGTTCTCGCTGGGCGGCCTGGCGGTGACGGTGTTCATCATGCTGAGCGGCTTCGCGATCACCAAGTCGCTCATGGGCAGCCACGCCACGTATCGCCAGTACATCGCGCGGCGCTTCTGGCGCATCTACCCCGTGTACCTGGTCGGCCTCGCGCTGGGACTGGCCGTGTCCTGGCTCACGCCCGACCTGCTGCAATCGCTCGGCTGGGTGCACGGGCCGTCGGTGGCGCGCATCGTGCAGCGCACCGCCAGCGAGCACGAGATGTTCGGCGCGCACCTGGGCGCGCACCTGATGCTGCTGCACGGGGCGATCCCCGACGCCGTGCTCTATGGCTCCGCGCTGGCCTTCAACAGCCCCGCGTGGAGCCTGTCGCTGGAGTGGCAGTTCTACCTGCTGGCGCCGGCCATCATCGGCGCCGTGAAGCTTGCGCTGCGGCTGCCGCCGCTCGGTCGCGTGGCGGCGTTCGCGGCCACGCTGGCGGTGCTCGTCGTCGCCCGCGCGCAGCTCGCGGCCTGGTACGACCAGGTGCCGTCCTTCCTGCCGCAGCAGCTCGTGTTCTTCCTGATCGGCATCGCCAGCGCGCTGCGGCTCGAATGGGCCACGGCGACGCGGCGGCGCCTGTTCGCCTGCGCCGCCGGCATCGTGCTGGTCGGCGCGGCGCTGGGCGGCGTCACCAACCTGATGGCGACGAGCCTGTGGGCGCTGACGCTGGTGGCGTGCGCGCACACGGCGCCGGCCTGGACGGCGCCGGTGCGCCGGGTGCTGTCGCTGCCGCGCCTGGCGCTCGCCGGCGAGGCCTCGTACAGCTTCTACATCATCCACGAGCCGCTGATGCTGGCCGCGGCCGCCGCGCTCCACCACGTGTGGCCCACGCGCTCGCACCATGGCTTCGAGCTCGCGCTGATGCTCACGGTCGTGCCCATCGGCGCCCTTGCCTGGCTGATGTTCACGCGCATCGAGACGCCGATCAACCGCTGGGCGCGCGACCAGTTCCGCGGCACGCCGACCGCCGCCGTGGCGGCCGCCTGATCAGGTGGCGACGCTCGTCTGCGGGCGGCGCAGCAGCGCGATGGCCAGCAGGCGCCAGCCGTCACGGTGCGTGGGCAGCAGGCGGATCGCCTTGAGGCCGTAGACCATCGCCGTGCGGCGGAAGCCGCCGGCGTACGCCATCCAGCCGAACTGCAGCGCGAACTGCATGCGCGAGGCGGAGGTGTCGTCGGGGCGCCATTCCTGCGTGGCCTCGAAACGCTGGTCGGCCAGGCCGCGCCGCGCCCACGCGTCCGCGCACGCGCGCCGCGCGGCGTCGCGCTGGCGCCCCTGGGCGGCTTGGCCGCTGATCGAATCGGAACGCACGCGGTAGCGCAGCAGCGGCTCGGCCAGGTTGGCCAGCGCGCCGCGCTCGCCCAGGCGCAGCCACAGGTCGAGGTCCTCCGCCGGATAGAACTCCTTGCGGTAGCCGCCGACGCCGCGCAGCGCGCTGGCGCGGATCATCGCCGAGGGATGCGAGATCGGCGCGTGCCCCTTGAGCGCGTTGTCCTGGATGGTCGAGTCGTCCAGCGGCACCTTGATCTGCGCGATCGTGCGATCGGCCTCGTCGATCATCCAGTAGCCGCTGCCCACGCAGACCGTCCCGGGTTCCCGCGTCAGGGCTTCGACCTGGCGCGCGAAGCGCGTGGGCATGCACAGGTCGTCCGCGTCCATGCGGGCCAGCAGTTCGCCGCGCGCGGCCTGGACCAGTTCGTTGAGCGTGGCCACCAACCCGCGGTTCTCGCGATGGATGACCCGCACGCGCGGGTCCTCGGCGGCAAGCTCGTCGGCAATTCTTCCCGATTCGTCCGTCGACCCGTCATCGAGGATGAGGCACTCGAAGTCCTTGAAGGTCTGGGCCAGCACGCTCTTGACGGCGGCACGGAAGAAGGAGCCGCCGTTGTAGACGGGGATCAGGACGGAAACGACGGGGGAACGGTCTGTCGGCATGCGTGGGTGGTCGGCGGTAAACGCCGCCGGGCAAGCATTATCGATGCCGAAAACGCCTGGCTCAGTGGCCGGTTGGTGAGGGCTGGTAACCCCAGGCGGCGAAGTCCGGGTTCTCGAAGCCGGGCTTGCCGTAGCGCAGCAGCGCGCCATCGAGCGTGCGCACCGCGCCGCCGGCCGCGCGCAGGATGGCGTCGCCGGCGGCGATGTCCCATTCCATCGTGCGGCCGAAGCGCGGGTAGACGTCGGCCAGGCCCTCGGCCAGGATGCACAGCTTCAGCGACGAGCCGACCATCCGGTTGGCCGCGACGCGGCGCCCGGCCAGGAACGCGTCGACCGCGGCGTCGTTGCCGTGGTGCCGGCTGCCCACCACGGTCAGGCCGTCCAGCGGCACGGCGCGCACGCCGATGTCGCGCCGCACGCCGCCGACCTCGACCCAGGCGCCCATCCCCAGCGCGCCCACGTAGAGGGTGCCCAGGGCCGGCGCCAGCACCAGCCCGAGCACCGGCACGCCGTGGTCGACCAGGGCGATGTTGACGGTGAACTCGCCGTTGCGGTTGATGAACTCCTTCGTGCCGTCGATCGGGTCGACCAGCCAAAAGCGATTGCTCACATCCGGGATATCGCCGGCGGACGCGGCCTCCTCACCGACGATCGGGATGTCCGGCGCGAGCCGTTGCAGGCCGGCGACGATCACCTTCTCGGCGAGCTGGTCGGCCACGGTCACCGGCGACTCGTCTGCCTTGATCTCGACCTGGAAGTCCGTGGCGTACACGCGCATGGCCAGCGCGCCGGCCTCGCGGATGAGCGGCACCAGCCCGGCCAGCAGGGGTTCGAGAGACAACGGACCGGCGTTCATGGCGCTCATAAGGGGTATGCGGAATGCGCTGGATTATGACAAAATCGCGCCACTAAATGTTTTAGTGTCTCGATTTCGTGGCCGCCCTCACCGCCAACCTGTCGCAACTGAACAGCCAGCGCCGCCGCGCGGTGCAGCTGCGCGTGGACGGCCTCAGCCTGACCAAGGTGCGCGAGGAGACGGGCCTGAGCGTGCCCACGATCATCGCGGCGTTCAAGGCCTTCACCGAAGGCGGCTGGCACGCCGTGGACGTCGGCGCCCGCGGCCGCCCGCAAGGCACCGGCCGCGCGCTGACGCAGGGGCAGGAGGCGGAGCTCGCCCTGCTGGCGCTGTACGGCCCGCCCGAGGCGGCCGGCCTGCCCGCCGTCCTGTGGTCGGCCGATGCCGTGGCCGAGTGCGCCAAGCAGCGCTTCGGGATCGCGCTGCATCCGCGCGCCGTCGCGCGCGTGCTCGCGCGCTGGGGCCTGACGCTGGTGGCCCTGCGCGACGCGGCCGGACGCAGCGCCGCCGGCCGGCAATGGCTCGCCGCGCAGCCCCGCGGCGCAGGCGCCGCGCGCACCTGGTGGTGCGGCGGCTTGCCCGCCCCCGCGGCCTCGGCGGCCGGCAGCGCGCGCGGCCTGCTGGTGGCCGTCGACGCGCGCGGCCAGGCCGCCTGGCTGCCCACGCCGTCGCTGAGCCTGCAGGACTCATACATTGACTTCCTCGGCCGCCTGCTCGGCCAGACGCCGCAGCCGGTGGCCGCCTGGCTGCACGGCCTCGCGCTCGCGCGCGCGACGCAGCTCAACGACTGGATCGCCACGCAGCCCCGGCTGCAGGTGCTGCCCTGCCCCATCGCGCTGGCGCGCCGCGCGCCGCCCGCCGACGAGATCGTGCAGCTCGCGCCGCCGGCACTGGACGCCGACCCGTTTCCCTCGAACCCCGTCGCCCCTCGCCCGGCCCCGGCCCCGTCGGCCGCCGCGGCGAGCCGGCCCTTCGTCACTCCCCTTGCGTCGACCACGGACGAACCCATGAACCTCACCCACCTGCAGCGCCTGGAGGCCGAGAGCATCCACATCATGCGCGAGGTCGTCGCCGAAGCCGACAACCCCGTCATGCTCTATTCGATCGGCAAGGATTCGGCGGTGATGCTGCACCTGGCCCGCAAGGCCTTCTTCCCGTCGCCCCCGCCGTTCCCGCTGCTGCACGTGGACACCACGTGGAAGTTCCGCGCGATGTACGAGATGCGCGAGCGCATGGCCAAGGAATCGGGCATGGAGCTGCTGGTGCACCAGAACCCCGAGGCCGCGGAGCTGGGCATCAACCCGTTCACGCACGGCTCGCAGATCCACACCGACATGTGGAAGACGCAGGGCCTCAAGCAGGCCCTGGACAAGTGGAACTTCGACGCCGCGTTCGGCGGCGCCCGCCGCGACGAGGAAAAGTCGCGTGCCAAGGAGCGCATCTTCTCGTTCCGTTCGGCGCAGCACCGCTGGGATCCGAAGAACCAGCGCCCCGAGCTCTGGCGCCTGTACAACGGCCGCAAGATGAAGGGCGAGTCGATCCGCGTGTTCCCGATCTCGAACTGGACCGAGCTGGACATCTGGCAGTACATCTACCTCGAGAACATCCCCATCGTGCCGCTGTACTTCGCGGCCGAGCGCCCGGTGGTCAACCGCGACGGCACGCTGATCATGGTCGACGACGACCGCATGCCGCTCAAGGCCGGCGAGGTGCCGATGATGAAGAGCGTGCGCTTCCGCACCCTGGGCTGCTACCCGCTGTCGGGCGCGGTCGAGTCGCAGGCCGCGACCCTGAAGGACGTGATCCAGGAGATGCTGCTGACCAAGACGTCGGAGCGCCAGGGGCGGATGATCGACCACGATTCCGCCGCGAGCATGGAAAAGAAGAAGCAGGAAGGGTACTTCTGAGCCCCACGGTCGCTCGCGCTCCCTGCCCCCGAGGGGCCGGCCGCGAGCGGCCCGGCAAAGCCGGATCCGCCGCTCCCTTGAACTTCACGCGAACTGAGTAAGCACATGGCACACCAATCGGACCTGATCGCCACCGACATCGAGAAGTACCTCAAGCAGCACGAGCGAAAGAGCCTGCTGCGCTTCATCACCTGCGGCTCGGTGGACGACGGCAAGTCCACCGTCATCGGGCGGCTGCTGTACGAGTCCAAGATGCTGTTCGAGGACCAGCTCGCCGCCATCGAGAACGACTCCAAGAAGTGGGGCACGCAGGGCGGCGACATCGACTTCGCGCTGCTGGTCGACGGCCTGGCCGCCGAACGCGAGCAGGGCATCACGATCGACGTCGCGTACCGCTTCTTCTCGACGGACCGCCGCAAGTTCATCGTCGCCGACACCCCCGGCCACGAGCAGTACACGCGCAACATGATCACGGGCGCGTCCACCGCCGACGTCGCCGTCATCCTGGTCGACGCGCGCAAGGGCGTGCTGACGCAGACGCGCCGCCACAGCTACCTCGCCAGCCTGATCGGCATCCGCAAGGTGGTGCTGGCCATCAACAAGATGGATCTGGTCGACTACGCGCAGAAGACGTTCGACAAGATCGACGAGGAGTACCGCGCGTTCGCGCGCCAGATCGGCCTGGCCGACATCACGTCGATCCCGCTGTCGGGCCTCAAGGGCGACAACATGCTGGTGGCCAGCGAGAAGACGCCCTGGTATCACGGCCCCACGCTGATGGGCTTCCTCGAGACCTGCGAGGTCGACGACACGCGCCTGCAGAAGGAAGCCTTCCGCATGCCGGTGCAGTGGGTCAACCGCCCCAACCTCGACTTCCGCGGCTTCGCCGGCATCGTCACCAGCGGCACCGTCAAGCCGGGCGACCGCATCATCGCGCAGCCTTCGGGCAAGGAGAGCACGGTCGCGCGCATCGTCGCGATGGGCGGCGACCTGCCGCTGGCCGTCGCGGGCCAGTCGATCACGCTGACGCTGGCCGACGAGATCGACATCTCGCGCGGCGACGTGCTCTCGATGGCCGAGGCGCCCGCCGAGGTGGCCGACCAGTTCGAGGCCTCGCTCGTGTGGATGACCGACGAGCCGATGCTGCCGGGCCGCCCCTACCTGATGAAGATCGGCACGCAGACGGTGACGGCATCCATCACCGAGCCCAAGTACAAGGTCAACGTCAACACGATGGAGCACCTGGCCGCCAAGCAGCTGGGCGTCAACGAGATCGGTGTGGTCAACCTCGCGTTCGATCGCCAGATCGCGTTCGACGCGTACAAG
>Ga0207427_100790_pt1 | contig 14408 bp, 13 predicted proteins | sample AraplaCL_Cvi_mMS_FD_184268 | JGI IMG/M metagenome (GOLD analysis project Ga0207427, IMG submission 184268) | Arabidopsis root microbial communities from the University of North Carolina, USA - plate scrape CL_Cvi_mMS (SPAdes) (version 2) | ecosystem: Host-associated > Plants > Roots > Endosphere ... | reverse complement strand
GGCCGCCTCGATGGAGGCCTTGTCGGCGCCGGCGGGCACGCGCACGCTGCCGCGCGCCTTGCCGTTGACCTGCAGCACGAGCTCGATCTCGTCCTGCACCAGCGCGGACTCGTCGACGGCCGGCCAGCCGGCGTCCACGAGTTCCTTGCCCTGGCCGTAGCCGATGTCCGTCCACAGCGCCTGCGCGATGTGCGGGCAGGCCGGATAGAGCGAGCGCAGCAGCACCGAGAAGCCTTCGCGCAGCACCGCGGCCGAGCCGGCACTGCCGTCGTGGGCGTAGCCCTCCAGCGCGTTGAGCAACTTCATCGCGCCGGAGACGACGGTGTTGTACTGCATGCGCTCGTAGTCGTACGTGACCTGCTTGAGCAGCACGTGCACCTCGCGGCGCAGCGCCTTGGCGTCCGCGCCCAGCGCCAGGCCGGCCACGCCGTCGGCCGCGCCGCGCAGCGCGTCGCCGTGCTTCGCACCGAACCCCCACACGCGCTTGAGGAAGCGGTGCGCGCCCTCGACGCCGGAGTCGTTCCACTCCAGCGTCTGCTCGGGCGGCGAGGCGAACATCACGAACAGGCGCGCGGTGTCGGCGCCGTAGCGGTCGATCAGGGCCTGCGGGTCGACGCCGTTGTTCTTGGACTTGGACATCGTGGTCATCTCGTAGGTGACCGGCGTGCCGTCCTTGAGCTTGGCGCTCACGACGTTGCCGTGCGCGTCGCGCTCGATGTCGAGCTCGTGCTCCCAGTAGTAGTTCTTGCCGGCGTCCTCGGGCTTGTGGAAGAACGCGCCCTTGAGCACCATGCCCTGGGTGAGCAGGTTCTTGAACGGCTCGCTGAACTTGATCAGCTTGAGATCGCGCATCACCTTCGTCCAGAAGCGCGCGTACAGCAGGTGCAGGATCGCGTGCTCGATGCCGCCGATGTACTGGTCCATCGGCATCCAGTAGTCGGTGCCTTCCGCGACCATCTTCTGGTCGTTCGTCGGATCGCAGTAGCGCATGAAGTACCACGACGAATCGACGAAGGTGTCCATCGTGTCCGTCTCGCGGCGCGCCGGCTTGCCGCACTTGGGGCAGCCCACGTCCAGGAAGGCGGCGTGCTTGTTCAGCGGGTTGCCGGAGCCGTCGGGGATCAGGTCGTCCGGCAGCACCACCGGGAGATCCTTCTCGGGCACGGGCACCACGCCGCAGTCGCCGCAATGGATGATGGGGATCGGCGTGCCCCAGTAGCGCTGGCGGCTGATGCCCCAGTCGCGCAGGCGCCAGGTGGTCTTCTTCTCGCCCAGGCCGGCGGCGCCGACCAGTTCGGCGACGCGGCTGACGGCGTCCTTCATGCCGAAGCCATCCAGCACGCCGGACTCGATGCAGGTGCCGCGCTGCTTGTCGCCGTACCACTCCTGCCACGCGTCGGTGGAGAAGGTCTCGCCGGCGACGGCGACCACCTGCTTGATGGCCAGGCCGTACTTCCTGGCGAACGCGAAGTCGCGCTCGTCGTGCGCCGGCACGCCCATGACCGCGCCGTCGCCGTAGGTCATCAGCACGTAGTTGCCGACCCACACCGGTATCTGCGCGCCGGTGAGCGGGTGGATGACGGTCAGGCCGGTGGGCAGGCCTTCCTTTTCCTTGGTGGCGAGCTCGGCCTCGGTGGTGCCGCCGGCCTTGCACTGCTCGATGAAGGCGGCCAGTTGCGGGTTGCCCTTGGCGGCGTGCGTGGCGAGCGGGTGCTCGGGCGCGACGGCGCAGAAGGTGACGCCCATGATGGTGTCCGCGCGCGTGGTGAACACGTAGAGCTTGCCGTCGCCGATCAGCGCGCCGGCGTCGTCATGGATCGTGTGCGGGAACGCGAAGCGCACGCCCTCGCTCTTGCCGATCCAGTTCTCCTGCATCAGGCGCACGCGCTCGGGCCAGCCCGCCAGGTACTCCGGGTCGCTCGGGTCGGCCACGGCCGACAGCAGCTCCTCGGCGTACTTGACGATGTTCAGGTAGTAGCCCGGGATCTCGCGCTTTTCCACCGGCGCGCCCGAGCGCCAGCCGTGGCCGTCGATCACCTGCTCGTTGGCGAGCACGGTCATGTCCACCGGATCCCAGTTGACGATCTGCGTGCGGCGCTCGCAGATGCCCGCCTCGAGCATCTTCAGGAACAGCCACTGGTTCCACTTGTAGTACGCCGGGTCGCAGGTGGCGACCTCGCGCGTCCAGTCGATGGCCAGGCCCATCGCCTTCATCTGCCCCTTCATGTGGGCGATGTTGTCGTACGTCCACTTGGCCGGCGGCACCTTGTTCTTGATGGCGGCGTTCTCGGCGGGCAGGCCGAAGGCGTCCCAGCCCATGGGCATCAGCACGTTCATGCCCTTCATGCGCAGCTGGCGCGCGAGCATGTCGTTGATCGTGTAGTTGCGCACGTGGCCCATGTGCAGCTTGCCGCTGGGATACGGCAGCATCGAGCAGGCGTAGAACTTGGCGCGGCTCGCGTCTTCGGTGACGCGGTGGGCATCGGTGGCTTGCCAGTGCGCCTGGGCGGCGGCCTCGACCTCGGAGGGGACGTACTTTTCATTCATCCCCCGATTGTAGGAGGGGCCGGTGCGGGCCGCCCCGCGCCAGAGGCTACATTTCCGGCTCCCGAAGTCGCGCCTGCCGCCATGAACCGTTTCCTGACCGTCGCCCTGCTCCTGACCGTCGCGCTGCCGGCCGGCGCCCGTGCCGCCGAGAGCCAGCCATGTGCGGCCGGCGTGCTCGCCCTGCTCGGACGCCAGCTGCAGGTCGCGCACTTCGCGCCCGGCCCGAACGCCTTCGGCGCCGACCCGTCGGGCGTCGTGCTCGCGTCGGCCTGCAAGCGCATGCCCAACGACCCGCGCCTGTCGCTCGCGGCGGTGGCCTGGGATGCCGGCAAGCCCGATTCGAAGTCGCTCGTGGTGGCCATCGTCGACGAGGCGGCCACGGCCGTCGTGGCCTCGATGCGCGCCGAGGTCTACGAGGATGCCGTGACGCAGGTGCACAACGGCAGCCTGCGGCTGGACACCGCCGCGTACGAGCTGGCGCCCGGCGTGCGCGCCTTCGGTCTGGACATCACCAGCGACAACCCGGGCTGCGGCGACGGCGGCCTGGGCCCGCAGCGCTCGCTCTACGTGCGCGACGGCGCGACGCTGCGCCCGGTCGTCGCGGGCCTGCCGCTGAGCCAGTACTGGTACGTGCGCGGCAACCAGCCGCGCTGCGTCAGCGACCCCAAGGACGCGGAGTCGGCCATCGTCGAGAACTTCAAGGTGACCATCGAGCTGGGCGCGCCGGGCAAGGGCGGCTGGCGCGACCTCGTGATGACGGCCACCTCCAGCCGCACCGACCGCCAGCCCGGCCGCAAGCCGCTGCACGTGAGCGTGCCCTACGACGGCGACGCCTACCCGCTGGTCAACTTCATCAAGGCCTACGAGCAATGGCGCAAGTGACGCCCTGTCGCAGGCCCTGACGGATCGTTACCGCGCTCCCATGGACGAGCAGCGCGGCGTCCGCGATGATCGCGCCTCTCACGGCGAGGGGGCGCATTCGGACCGCCCCGGGGCCCGTGCACGGGAGTGGAGAGATGAAGTCGTTGGGAATCGTCGCCGCACGCGCGGCCTGTGTCGTCGCGCTCGCCGCGTCGGCGTCCGCCAGCCGGGCGGCCACCGAGCACGAGCTGAACGTCGGGGCGCAAGTGGAACAGCTGTGCGACGCGCGCTCCCTGGCCGCGGTCGGCAAGTTCGTCAACGTGCCGAACTTCAAGGAGCCCGCGCTCGGCCACGACCCGGATGCCACCGCGATGGTCGCGGCTGCCGCCTGCCGCGGCGCGCCGGCGCTGCACGGGCGCCTCGTCGCCGCGGCCTACCGCTCGGGGCAGCAGGACGACCTGCTGCTGGTCATCGCGCAGGTCGACGCGTCGGGCGGCATCGTCGCCAGCTTCAAGGGCGCGATGGACGGCGACCCGAACCTGAAGATCGTCTCGGGCAGCCTGTGGCTGGACACCGCCGCCTATGACCTGGCCCCCGGCGTGCGCGCCTTCGGCCTGGACGTGACCAGCGGGGCGCCGCGCAGCTGCTCGGGCATGGGCTCCGGCGCGCGCCGCAGCCTGTTCGTGTCCCAGGGCCGGCTGATCCGGCCGGTGCTGCAGGACCTGCCGATGTCCGAGTGGGTGCTGATCCAGCGCGGCAAGTCCGCCTGCACCGACTCGAGCGCGCCCGACCTCACCATCACCGAGAACTTCACCGCCAGGCTGGCCCTGGCGCCGACGTCCACGCGCGGCTGGCGCGACCTCGTCGTCACGGGCACGGCCGCCCGCGACGACGGCCACCCCGACGAGCGCCCGGCGTTCAGCGCCACGCTGAAGTGGGACGGCCGCGTCTACACGACCGGCGCGCAGCAGCAGGCGTGGACGGCCTGGCGGCAGTGAGCCACGCGGGCGCGTGAGCGGGCGTCACGCGTGCGCGTGCCCGTGGGCGCGACCGTGGCGGCGGGCGCACGATGGCTGCCCCAGCAACGGTGTCATCCTGCGCGCAGTCGCAGGATCCACGCTGGCGCGCGACGCTGGCTCCGTCGTGAGGTGGATCGATCGCGCGCACGATGACGCCGTCGCCTGGCGCGGCCATCTCACGTCACACGAGCGCCGGCTCCGGCGGGGTGGCTTCCACCACGCGGTCGCGGCCGCCCTGCTTGGCCTTGTAGAGCGCCTGGTCGGCCCGCTTGTACAGCGTCGCCCAGTCGGCGTCGTCCTCCACGCGGTCGGTCAGGCCGATGCTGATGGTGCAGACGATCGCCTGCGCGCCGGCCGGCACGCGCAGCGCCGCCACGGCCTGGCGCAGGCGTTCCAGCAGGATCCACGCGCCGGGCGGCTCGGTGCCCAGCAGCACGAGCGCGAACTCCTCGCCGCCGATGCGCGCCACGAGGTCGCTGCGGCGGATGCCCGCCTGCAGCGTGGCGGCCACCTCGCGCAGCACGCGGTCGCCGACGTCGTGGCCATGCTGGTCGTTGATGCGCTTGAACAGGTCGACGTCGACCAGCGCCAGCGACAGCGGCACGCGCATCCGGCGGGCGCGCGCCATCTCGCGCACCATGCCGGCCTCGAATTCGCGCCGGTTGGGCAGGCCGGTGAGCGCGTCGGTGCTCGCCTCGTGCTGCAGGCGCCGGCGATAGGCGAAGCTGAGCGCGGCCATGCGCTCCAGCAGCGCGCACGCGGCCCACACCAGCAAGACGACGGTGGCCAGATGGGCGACGGCGTAGACGACGTCCGCCGGCTGCGGCTGGCGCGGCAGCACCAGCGGCACGCTCAGCGCCGCGAGCGGCACGTTGACGAGCGAGTCCGTCGCGCGCGGCAGGCCGATCACGCCGAAGAACATCACGATCAGCAGGCCGGGCAGCTGCAGCGGCGCCTCGTGCCCCAGCGCGACGCCCACGGCCAGCTGCAGGCCGTAGATCGCGCAGTACATCGCGAGCGCCTGGGCGCGGAACGACAGGCCGCGCAGGTGCCGCAGCAGCGCCAGCAGGCCGAGCAGGATGGCGCTGCCGCCCAGCCGCACCTCGGCCGCCAGCCCCAGGTGCCCCGGGTCGCGCAACTGGTCCCAGCCGACGAAGCCCGCGATCAACGCCACGGCCGCCACCACGACGGGCACCACGAGCGCGTCGCGCTGCTCGGCCTGCGCCTGGCGGAACGCGGCGAGCTCGCCGGCGCTCATGGCCGGCAGCGCGAACATCGCGCGCAGTCGGTCGAGCAAGGGGGCCAGGGTCCTCATTCCAAGGCCGGGCAGGATTCGCGCCCGACCGGGGAACAGGTCATTTCGCGGGTTGTGCGATGAACCCGATGTGGGTCAGCCCCGAATCCTGCACCAGCCCGATCAGCTCCGCGACGCGGCCGTAGGGCACGCTCTGGTCCGCGCGCAGCAGCACGTCGGGCTGCGGCTGGCGGGCGGCCGTCTGCTTGAGCGTGGCGACCAGGACGTCGCGCGGGACCTCGCGGTCGCCGACGTGGAAGTGGCCGTCCGCCGTGATGCCCAGCGCCAGCGCGGCGCCGCCGTCGTTGTTCGTGGCGGCGGCCACCTTGGGCAGTTCCAACTTGAGGCTGGACGTCATGAGCGGCGCGGCGATCATGAAGATCACCAGCAGCACCAGCATGACGTCGATCAGCGGCGTCATGTTGATGTCGCTCATCGGTTGCGGCGTGGGGCTGCGCTCTAGTCGACCGAACGCCATTTGATTCGCCTTGCGCGCAGCGCACATGCCAAGTCAAGCTCTCGGGAAGCGAGGGTCGCACCCGAGCCGAACCTGGGGGCTCGCGCCAGCGCTCGCCCGTCCGTGAGGCGACAGTCCGTCCACCGGACGGCCTGACGTCCACACGGACTCCGTCGGGGGGCAGCGACCAGCGGGAGCGGGGGGGCCGTCATTTCGCGGCGTCCAGCTGCATCTCGCGCAGGTCGTGCGCGAAGCCTTCGAGCTCGGCTTCGCAGGCGGCCACGCGCTTGCCGAAGATGTTGTACGCGAGCACGGCGGGGATCGCCACTGCCAGGCCCGCGGCCGTGAAGATCAGCGCCTCGCCGACCGGGCCGGCGATCTTGTCGATCGTCATGCCGCCGCCCTCGGCCATGCCGCCGAGTGCGTGGAAGATGCCCCACACGGTGCCGAACAGGCCGATGAACGGCGCCGTCGAACCGGTGGAGGCCAGCACCACCTGGCCGAACTGCAGCTGCGCGAGGCCGGCGTGCAGCGCGTCGCGCAGGCGCCGCGTGAGCTGCGAGGCGAGCGCGGGCTGGGTCTCTAGCGTGCCGGCGGCCGGTTGCAACAGGGCCGCCTCGAGCAGGGGCAGCAGGACGGCCTCGCGGTCGATGGCCTGCAGGCGGGTGCGGCCCTCGGCCACGTCGGCGGCGCTCCAGAACGAGGCGACGCCACGCTGGATGTCGAACGCCGCGCGGCGCAGCAGCCAGCCCTTCCACAGGATGATCACCCAGCTGCTGACCGACATCGCCAGCAGCAGCACGCCCACGGAGCGGCTGATCGCATCGCCTTGACTCCAGAAGCCCGCAAGCCCGGCCGAGCCATCCATCTCAGTTCAGTCCCAGGACGTCGTTCATGTCGTACAGGCCCGGGCCGCTGTGCGCCAGGAAGCGCGCGGCGCGCAGGCTGCCCTGCGCGTACGTGGCGCGGCTGGAGCTCTTGTGGGTGATCTCGATGCGCTCGCCGATGCCGGCGAAAAGCACGGTGTGGTCCCCGATGATGTCGCCGCCGCGCACCGTCGCGAAACCGATCGTACTCGGGTCGCGCACGCCCGTGACGCCTTCGCGTCCGAACACGGCGTTATCGGCCAGGTTGCGCCCCAGGGCGCTGGCGACGACCTCGCCCATCTTCAGCGCGGTGCCGCTGGGCGCGTCGATCTTGTTGCGGTGGTGGGCCTCGATGATCTCGATGTCGTAGCCGTGCGAGAACGCCTTGGCGGCCTGCTCGATCAGGCGCATGACCACGTTGACGCCCACGCTCATGTTGGGCGACATGAACACGGGGATGCGCTGCGCGGCGGCGCCGATGGCGGCCTTGTCCTCGGCGCTGAAGCCCGTGGTGCCGATCACCAGCGCGCAGCCGTGCCCGGCGCAGGCCTTCAGGTGGTGCAGCGTGCCTTCCGGGCGCGTGAAGTCGATCAGGACCTGGCTGGCGGCGAGCGCGGCGTCGAGGTCGGCGGAGATCGCCACGCCCGTGGTGCGGCCGAGGAAGGCGCCGGCGTCCTGGCCCAGCAGCGGGCTGCCGGGGATGTCGAGGGCGCCGGAGAGCGTGCAATCGGGGGCGTCGAGCACGGCCTCGACGAGCATGCGACCCATGCGGCCGGACGCGCCGGCGATCGCGATGCGAAGCGGGGCGCCCGCCGACGTGGGCGCGGTCACGGCGCGGCCGTCTCGAGCGGCGGGTAGCTGCGCGAGACGCCCGTCACCTCGACGGCCGACGCGGCCGGCGCCGCGGCCACGACCGGCGCGGGCAGCGCGGCCTTCTCGGCGTCGGTCAGTTCGAGCTTGGGCGTGGAGGTGGGCAGCTTCTTGCGGCTGATCTGCGCGACGAATTCGTTCTCGCTGGGCAGCTCGGGCGCATCGATCTTGCGCACCTTGTCCTTGTCGAACAGCACGACGAACGAGCGCTGCTGGTCGTCGAAGCCCTGGCGCTTGAGCGTGAAGACGTAGTCCCAGCGGTCAGCGTGGAACGGGTCGGTGATGAGCGGCGAGCCCAGCACTTCCTTGACCTGCACGCGCGACATGCCTTCCTTGACCTGCGAGATCTGCTCGGTCGTGACGACGTTGCCCTGGATGACGTCCGGCTTGTACGGTGCGACGAAGGCGATGAAGCCCTTCACGGACGCCGGTTCGTTGAAGCTGGAACAGCCGCCGAGCGTGAAGGCGGCCAGGACGGAAGCGGACAGGGGAAGGAACCGGGAGAAGACCGTGATGTGCATCGACAAGCTCTGAACCGCCGCCCCAACGAGGCCAAGGGTGGATATGATTGACTGGCGATTCTAGTCTGCGCCGCGTCCCGCGAAGCGCGACTTTGTCCTGCTTAACAATGACCCACGCTGAAGAACTCAAGAGCAGCGGCCTGAAGGCGACCTTGCCGCGGATCAAGATCCTCGAGGTTTTCCAGCAGTCCGTCGAGCGCCACCTGACGGCCGAGGACGTCTACAAGACCCTGCTGAACGAAGGGTCTGACATCGCGCTCGCCACCGTCTACCGCGTGCTCATGCAGTTCGAGCAGGCCGGCATCCTGGCACGCAGCCATTTCGAATCCGGCAAGTCGGTGTTCGAGCTCAACGAGGGCACCCACCACGACCACCTGCTGTGCCTGAGCTGCGGCCGCGTCGAGGAGTTCTTCGACCCCGAGATCGAGGCGCGCCAGCGCGAGGTGGCCGCGTCGCGCGGCTTCACGCTGCAGGAGCATGCGTTGTCGCTGTACGCCGTGTGCACGCGCGAGAACTGCGAGCACCGGCCGGCGCCCAAGGTCAATCCGCGGCATCACGGCTGAGCGCGCTCGCCGGCATTGCCTTTTCGGCGCTGCCGCTCGTCCATTTCGAGAGAAGTTCAAGGGAGCGGCGGAACCGGCTTCGCCGGGCCCCTCGGGGGCAGGGAGCGCCAGCGACCGTGGGGCGCTCATTCCCCGCCTTTGGCCATCGCGTCCTGGTGGCGCTTGACGAATTCCTGGTACGTGTCGATCCCGCGCAGTTGCAGGATGGTGTTGCGCACGGCGGCCTCCACCAGCACGGCCAGGTTGCGGCCGGCGTCCACGGCGATCACGACCTTGCGCACCGGGATGCCCAGGATCTCGTCGTACATCGGCTCGTAGGGCAGGCGCTCGAACTCGCGCTCCATCGTCTCCTTGCGCACCAGGTGCACGATGAGCTTCAGGCGCATCTTGCGGCGCACGGCGGTCTCGCCGAAGATCGCCTTGATGTCGAGCAGGCCGATGCCGCGCACTTCCAGCAGGTTGAGCAGCAGGTCGGGGCAGCGGCCCTCGAGCGTGGACTGCGACACGCGGTACAGGTCGACGGCGTCGTCGGCCACCAGGCCGTTGCCGCGCGAGATCAGCTCCAGGCCGAGTTCGCTCTTGCCCAGGCCCGATTCGCCGGTGATCAGCACGCCCACGCCCAGGATGTCCATGAACACGCCGTGGCGCGTGGTGCGGTCGGCGAACAGCTGGCTCAGGTACGAGCGCACCAGGTCGATGACGTGGCCGGCCGAGGCGGACGTGACGAACAGCGGGATCTCGGCGCGGTCGCACAGCGCGACGAGCTGGTCCGGCGGCCGTTCGCCGTCGGCCACGATGATGACCGGCGGCTCCAGCGTCACGATGCGCTGGATGCGGCGCGCCTGCACTTCCTGGTCGGCGTTCTCCAGGTACGCGACCTCGCGGCGACCGACCAGCTGCACGCGGTACGGATGGATGTAGTTGAGGTAGCCGATCAGGTCGGCGGCCGAGCGCGCCTCGCGCACGGCGGCTTCGTCGAAGCGGCGTTCCGGGTGCGCGTGGCCCGCGACCCATTCCCAGCGCAGTGCCGGCTGGTGCTCCTCGAAGAGCGCCTCCGCACTGATGACGCGGGGTTTCATGCGTTCAGGCGACCGACTTCAGCGGTTCCCATTCGGAGATCAGGCGGTGCAGCGTGGCGGCGTCGACGTCGCCCTTCAGGCGGTCGCGCAGTTCGCGGTCCGACAGCATCTCGGCGATCTCGGACAGGATCTCGAGGTGGCGCTGGGTGGCGGCCTCGGGCACCAGCAGGAAGATCAGCAGGCCGACGGGCTCGTCGTCCGGCGCGTCGAACGGGATCGGCTGCTGGACGCGCAGCACGGCGGCCAGCGGGTTCTTCAGGCCCTTGACGCGGCCGTGCGGGACGGCGACGCCGTGGCCCAGGCCGGTCGATCCCAGGCGTTCACGGGCGAACAGGTTGTCGGTGACCGTCGCGCGCGCGATCGCGTGCTGGTTCTCGAACAGCACGCCGGCCTGTTCGAACACGCGCTTCTTGCTGGTGGCGTCCACGCCCACCTGGACGTTGGCAAGAGGAAGGATGGCAGCGAGACGGTTCATGAGCGTGCCTGGGCGGATAGCCGAGGTTTCCGTACGGCGCCCGGTGGTCCCCGGGCAGGAAAGTCACCCGGCAATTTCCGGGATCGAACAGACGATTATAGGAATCCGAAAACCGCGTGCGCACGTCGCAGCCGCACGGGGGGCACTATGCGCTCGCGAATGCTGCGGCGCAGCAACAATTTCACGAAATCGAGGGCCCTCCAGGGAGATTCGGCATCCGTGACGCGCACTTGAATCGCCGAATAACCCCTCGCCAGCATAGACCAAACGAACAAGGCGGCCGATGGGCCGCCTTGTATGGATTGTGTCGGGTTGTCCGGCCGTCAGGTGGGCAGCGGCAATTCCGGTGTGACCTGGCGCTTGCCGGTCGCGTGGTGATGATCCTGCAGGCGATCCTTGTGGCGGACCACCTGGCGATCGAGCTTGTCCATCAGCTGGTCGACGGCGGCATAGAGGTCTTCATGCGCCTGCTCGACGAAGATGTCCTTCCCCTTGACGTGGAGAGTGACTTCGGCTTTTTGTCGACGTTCCTTTTCCTTGAGATTTTCCACGGTGAGCAACACGTTCACGTCGACGACGCCGTCGAAGTGGCGCGTGATCCTGTCCAGCTTGGTCAGGACGTATTCGCGCAGGGCAGGTGTCACTTCCAGATGATGGCCGCTGATCGTCAGATTCATCAGTGCCTCCTTTCAAGCGAGAGTTGCGAGACATGGCCCGGACGGGGAAATCCGGGTCGACCGTGCCGCCTTTCCAGTCGACGTCGAGGCATTGGCACGAACCCATGATGCGCCCCGCCCACCGGTTTGACCAGCCTCCCCAAACTCGGAAAACCGGGCTATATTCACGAAGGACGAGAGCCCCCACGCTCCTCCGTCGCTGCCCCCCGAGGGAGTCCGTGTGGACGCCAGGCCGTCCGGTGGACGGCCTGTCGCCTCACGGACGGGCGAGCGCTGGCGCGAGCCCCCAGGTTCGGCTCGGGTGCGACCCTCGCTTCCCGAGAGCTTGGATGGGCCTGCGGCCCGCACGAGCCCAGCTGGGCTCGACAAGGGCGCTGCGCGCCCCCTTCAATCCCGCTGCAACGTGAACTGGATGACGTCGGTGTTGCCCGCGTCGAAGGCCGCTTCGCAGTACGCGAGATAGAACTCCCACAGGCGCACGAAGCGGTCGTCGAAGCCCTGCGCGCGCACCTCGTCGACGCGTGCGAGGAACGCGTGGCGCCAGCGGCGCAGCGTCTCGGCGTAGTCGGGGCCGAACGCGAAGCGCTCGACCACGCGCAGGCCCGCGGCGCGCGCATGCGCCTCGAACAGCGCGGTGCTCGGCAGCATGCCGCCGGGGAACACGTAGCGCTGGATGAAGTCGGCCGAGCGGGCGTAGCGCTCGAACAGGTCGTCGCGGATCACGATCGCCTGGATGCACGCCTTGCCGCCCGGCTTGAGCTGGCGCTGCACGGTCCGGAAGTACGCGTCCCAGTACTCGCGGCCGACGGCCTCGAACATCTCCACCGACACGATCGCGTCGAACGGGCCGTCGGGCACGTCGCGGTAGTCCTGCAGGCGCAGGTCGGCGTGCGCCGCCACGCCCGCGCGCGCCAGCCGCGCCTGCGCCCACGCGAGCTGCTCCCTGGACAGCGTCAGGCCGACGGTGTCGATGCCCTGGCGCGCCGCGGCCTCGGCTACCGCGCCCCAGCCGCAGCCGATCTCCAGCAGGCGCTGGCCGGGCTGCACGCCGGTGGCGGCGATGGCGCGCTGCAGCTTGGCGGTCTGCGCCTGTTCGAGCGGCCGCGTGCGGTCGCCGTCGAACCAGGCGCTCGAGTACGTCATCGTGGCGTCGAGCCAGAGCACGTAGAAGTCGTTGCCCAGGTCGTAGTGCGCCTGGATGTTGCGCTTGCTGCCCGAGCGCGTGTTGCGGTTCAGCGCGTGCTGGAGGCGATGCAGCAGCGAGCCCCACCAGCTGCCGTAGATCGCCTTCTCGATCACCTGGCGATTGGCCAGGATCAGCCGCAGCAGGTCGGCCAGCTGCGGCGTCGTCCAGGCGCCGGCCATGAAGCTCTCGGCAAAGCCGATGTCGCCGGTGCGCAGCGTGGCGGTGAACGTTGACCAGTCGTGGACGTCGAGCACGGCGTGCAGGTCGGGGTGCGCGGCGCCGGCCGTCTGCTGCGTGGCGCCGTCGGGCGTGCGCACGACGAGCGTGCCGGCCTGCAGGTGCTTGAGCAGCGCCAGGGCGGCGCGGGCGGCGGCGGGCGCGGGCGACGTGGCGCGGCCGGCCGCCTCGGATGACGGCGGTAGCGTTCCGGAGGTCATGCGAGATTCTGGATCGACGCGGCGTCGTCGCTTGTCGGTGAAACCCGCGTTGCGCCAGCATGGCGCAAGCTCGGCGCCGCGGCGGCCGGCGGGTCGTCGCGGCTGACCGCGCGCCGCGGCGGCGCGGGCTTGGGCACGATCGCGAGCCGCTTGAGCCACAGCCGCAGCGCGTGCCAGTGGATGCGCGCCACGATCACGGCCGTCATGGCCGGCAGCGTCCACAGCGCGAAGCGCACGGCGCCGCGCGTGAGCGGCTCGATCCTGCCCGAGACGCTCGTCAGCAGCAGCGGCGCGCCATCGACATGCAGCTCGACGCGCACCGCCGTGCGGCCATGGCCCGCGGCCGAGTCGAGGTCGGTGCGCATGAAGCGGAAGCGGTAGTCGCCGCGGGTCTCGCAGAACGGCGACACGTGGAACACCTTGCGGGCCTCGACCGTGTGCCCGAACGCGAGCTCCGCGCCGGCCAGCAGGTAGCAGTGGCGCTCGCCGAAGGTGTTGTTGACCTCGACCACGATGGCCGCCAGCGTGCCGTCCGCGCGATGCGCGTACCAGAAGCTCACCGGTTTGAACGCCAGGCCGAACATGCGCGGGATGCAGTGCAGCCAGGTCTCGCCGTCGGCGTCGGCGATGCCCTCGGCCACCAGCAGCTCGTCGAGCCAGGCCAGGCTGTCGGCGCGGCCATCGCCGTGGTCGGCGTCGCGAAAGCCGAACAGGGCGCGCCGATTGCGCGCCAGCACCGGGTCGGCGGCGGCGCGCAGCGAACGCATCGGCAGCAGCAGGAAGCAGGTCGGGTACGCGAACGCATGCGCGACCGGCGCGAGCCGCCGGTGACGCACCTCGCCGAAACCGATGCGCGCGCGCGCCGCGGTCATCGGGCGGCCTCCGGCCCGCGAGCGGGCGCCCGTTCCCGGCTCACGCGGCCTCGCGCAGCGGCTCGACGGCCGCGTCGTCGCCGGCCGGCAGCCCGGCCTGGCGCGCCAGCAGGCGATCGGCCACCTGCTGGCCGGACTTGAGCCCGTCCTCGTGGAAGCCGTAACCGGTCCAGGCCCCGCAGAACCACACGTTCGAGCGGCCCTGCAGCGCGGGCAGCCGGCCCTGCGCGGCGATCGCGGCGTTGTCGAACACCGGGTGCGCGTACGTGATCCGGCGCAGCACCGTCTCGGGCCGCGGCGCGTGCAGCGGGTTGAGCGAGACGATCACCGACTGTCGCCACGGCAGCGGCTGCAGCTGGTTGATCAGGTAGTGCAGGCAGACGTTCTGGCTGTTGCTGCCCGAGACGACGTCGCGCTCGTAGTTCCACGCCGACCACGCGGCGCGGCGGCGCGGCAGCAGCCGTTCGTCGGTGTGCAGCACGGCCTCGTTGTCCTGGTAGCCGATCGCACCCAGCGTGCCGCGCTCTTCGGCGCTCGCGTCGTCCAGCAGCGCGAGCGCCTGCGGCGCGTGCGCGGCCAGGACGACGTCGTCGAACCACTCGACGCCCGCGTGCGTGCGCACGGCCACGCGCGCGCCCGGCGCCCGCGACGCGTCACGCGCGACGCCCAGCACGGGCGTGGACA
>Ga0207427_100782_pt1 | contig 14498 bp, 14 predicted proteins | sample AraplaCL_Cvi_mMS_FD_184268 | JGI IMG/M metagenome (GOLD analysis project Ga0207427, IMG submission 184268) | Arabidopsis root microbial communities from the University of North Carolina, USA - plate scrape CL_Cvi_mMS (SPAdes) (version 2) | ecosystem: Host-associated > Plants > Roots > Endosphere ... | reverse complement strand
CGCTGGTGCACTACATCCAGGCGCGCCGCGCGGCCGTCGCGAGCGCGCGCTCCTGATCGCGCGTCAGGCCGCCTCGCGCAGTTCGGGCGGGCGGTTCATGCGCTGGTGCAACCGGCGCGCGGCCAGCAGCATGCGGATCCAGGGGCGATCGCGGTAGACGGTGGTCCACATCAGCTCGCGCACCCCGTTGCACAGCGTGCGCTTGTACTGCGCGTCGCCGCACAGGAAGTCGTACTCGCGCAGGCCGCGCTGGCGGTAGTGCTCGATGGCCAGCGCGTGCGTGAGCAGGCCGGGGCTGCGCCTGGAGGCAGTCTCGTAGTCGAAGCCGCTCTGGAACATCGACACCTTGCCCTGCACCACGAAGTTGTAGAGGAAGCCGACCGGCCGCTGCGCGTTGCCCACGCGCAGCAGGTCGACGCCGCCGGCGGGCAGCAGGGCGCGGATCATGCGGCGGTGGAAGTCGACGACGGCATCGGCCGCGAGCGAGGTGCTGCGATCGAGGTCGGTCCAGCGCGCCAGGTGCAGCTCGCGCATCTGGTCGAAGAAGTGCAGCGCCTCGTCAAGGTCGGCCGCGCGGCGCACGCCGATGTCGCCCAGCTGCGCCTCGTACTCGCGGCGGTTGCGCCGCAGGTGCGTGCCGGACTTGCCGGTGACGGTGGACTCGAACGGCCGGTCGCCCAGCGCGTGCAGGTCGACAAAGGGCGCGGGCTGGCAGCGCTGCTCGGTCTGCGTGCCGCCGACCTTGGCGAGCGCGCGACCGACGACGCCGCTGCGCTCGTGGCCGGACAGCAGCAGCCGGCCCCACGAGCGTTCCTGCAGCAGGTGCACGAAGTCGGTGGCGACGGCGTCGCCGTGACCGGGCAGGTGCAGCACGTCGTTGAACTCGGCCAGCGGCACCGGCGCCTCGGCCTTGCCGGTGGCGTTGAGGAACTGCGAACGGAACGGCACGCCCTTGACGCGGATGACGCGCTCGACGAGCAGGCAGCCCGCGACGATGCGCCCGCCGTCCTCCCAGTGCACCCACGAGCCGGTGAAGTCGCTGCCGTAGACGGCGATCCACGTCGACATCCAGGCCGGCGACAGGAAGACGGAGTCGCTGCCGGACGCCTCGAACAGCGGCGCCCACCAATCGGGCAGCGGGCCGGTGCTCAGGAAGGGGGCAATGCGTCGCTTCATCGAGGGGGCGTGGCGTGCGGCGCGACGGGCCAGGAATGCTCCGCGCGTCCCGTCGTGACGGATGCCGTGCTGGATGCCCCCCGGTGCCATCGCTTATAGGCGATTGACAGCTTTTTGATAGCTTGTATTTTGCCTGAAGTAAAGCTGAAATTTGTTTCGCCGCGTGACGGCAGGCGAGCTTCGCCGGGATTCCGAGAGATCGTTCACGACCGGCGCGATCGGCCCCCTAGAACCATGCCGGGCCGGGCTTCGCGCTGCGGGTCGCTCGGTGCCCGGCCTCGCGTTCGGCCGGCCGCCGGGCGCACTTGGGCGAGCCGGCTGTCGCGTCGCTGACGCCTGGCGAGGCGAGGGCGATGAGCGGGCAGATGTCACGTCCGGTCGAGCATCTCGTTACAGCTGCGCAGGATGTGTCCCGATAACGGCTCATCAATGCCCACCGGGACACACGCCATGCACCAGCAACCGATCTCCGCCTCCGCCGCCCGCGTCGAGTGGGAACTCCTGCCGTCGCTGATGAACCGCCTGGGCGGCCGCCGTGCCCGCCCGCAGCCGGCCTGGCTCGAGACGATGCCCTCCGAGATCGACGTGCTCGAGCCGTCCGATCCGTTCGAGGAAGTGCTGCCCGGCCTGCAGATGCGCGAAGTGCGCGAGCCGGACATCTTCCAGATCTTCTTCGGCTGACGCGCGGCACGCGTCACGCGCCCCGCGCGCGGCGCACCGAAGCGTCAGTCGGACGCAAGACGCGTGCGCCCCGGATCGCCGCACAATCGAGGCCCCGCACTCTCGGGGCACGCGGCCCGGGCCCAGCCCGGCGCGCGGCCCCCGCCGCCATGCAGCCCGCCGCGCACCACCACTTCATCGAAGCCCAGCTGCTCGATCTCCATCCCACCCAGATGACCGCCGGCTTCGCCGAGGTCGAGCTCAAGCGGCGCGAATGGGCCAGGCTGTCGAAGAAGGAGCGCAAGGAACTGCTCGCCTCGCACTGGTTCCCGTCGGTGCTGGGCCCGCGCGGGCGCAGCTACATCGTCGACCACCACCACCTGGGCCTCGCGCTGCTGGAAGAGGGCGTCGAGCGCGTCAAGCTGATGGTGCTGGAGGACCTGTCCTACCTGGCGCCGACGATCTTCTGGCGCGTGATGGAGCAGCGCAACTGGGTGCATCCGTTCGACGCGAGCGGCAAGCGCCAGCCCTACACCGAGATCCCGGCGCGCATCACCGACCTGGCCGACGACCCGCACCGCAGTCTGGCCGGCATGCTGCGCAGCGCCGGCGGCTTCGCCAAGGACGCGTCGCCGTTCGCCGAGTTCCTGTGGGCCGACTACCTGCGCGAACACATCCCGCGCGGCCAGATCCGCAAGGCGATCGACGTCGCGCTGCGCGAGGCGATGGGCCTGGCCCGCAGCCCGCTCGCGCGCTACCTGCCCGGCTGGAGCGGCGTGATGCTCGCGCCGGTCGACAGCCGCAAGTGAGCGCGGTGGCGCAGCCCGCGCCCGCGTCGCCGTCGGTCGCGGCCGACCTGGTGGCGGGCGTGTCGATGGCGGGGCTGCTGCTGCCCGAGGCCGTCGCGTATTCCGGCATCGCGGGCATGCCGCCGCAGGCCGGCGTGCTGGCCCTGTTCGCGGGGCTGCTGGTCTACGGGCTGATCGGGCGCTCGCGCTTCGCGATCGTGTCGGCGACCTCGTCGTCGGCCGCGGTGCTGGGCGCGGCGACGCTCTCGCTGTCGGGCCACGACCCCGCGCTGCGCGCCATGCTCGCCGCCGCGCTGGTGCTGGCCACGGGCCTCGCGTTCCTGGCCGCGGGCGCGATGCGGCTCGGCTCGATCTGCAGCTTCATCTCCAAGCCGGTGCTGCGCGGGTTCTCGTTCGGGCTCGCGCTGGTGATCATCGTCAAGCAATGCCCCAAGCTGACCGGCGTGCATCCGACGGCCGACGCCGCGCCCGCGCTCGCCTGGCAGGTGCTGGCCGCGCTGCCGCAATGGAACTGGAGCGCGCTCGCGCTGGGGCTCGCGTCGCTCGTCGCGCTCAAGCTGCTGGCGCGCCTGCCCCGGCTGCCGGGTGCGCTGCTGGTGATCGCGGCGGGCATCGCGGCCACGCAATGGTTCGGATTGGAAGCGCGCGGCGTGGCGCTCGTCGGGCGCATCGAGCTCACGCTGGCGCTGCCCGCGCCGCCGCTGCTGTCGCAGGGCCAGTGGGTCAGCATCGCCGAGCTCGCGGTCGCGCTCGTGCTGCTGGTGTTCGCCGAGAGCTACGGCGCGATCCGCTCGATGGCGCTCAAGCACGGCGACGGCGTCGACCCGAACCGCGACCTGTGGGCGCTCGGCGCGTCCAACGTGGTCGCCGGCCTGCTGCATGGCCTGCCCGTGGGCGCCGGCTTCTCGGCGACCGCGGCCAACGAGGCGGCCGGCGCGGGCAGCCGCAAGGCGGCGTGGATCGCGGGCGGGGTGGTGCTGGCGCTGGTCGCGCTGTGCCTGCCATGGATCGAGCGCACGCCCGAGCCGGTGCTCGCGGCGGTGGTGATCCACGCGGTGTCGCACACGCTGTCGCTGGCGGCGTTCCGGCCGTACTTCGAATGGCGGCGCGATCGCTTCGTCGTCGTCGCGGCCGCTGTCCTCGTGCCGGCGCTGGGGGTGCTCAACGGGTTGCTGGCGGGCATCGCGACCAGCGTGGCGATGACGCTGCGCGGGCTGTCCGAGCCGCGCATGAGCGAGCTGGGGCGCCATCGCGGCGGCCACGACTACCTGGGCCTGCAGCACGCGGACGTCGCGCCGGTGCCGGGCGTGCTGATCCTGCGGCCCGAGGCACCGCTGTTCTTCGCCAACGTGGAGCGCATGCTGGCCGAGATGCGCACGCGCATCGCCGCGGCGTCGCCGCACGCGTTCGTGCTGAGCCTGGAGGAGACGCCCGACCTGGACGGCACCACCATCGAGGCGCTGACGGCGTTCGCCGCGGAGCAGGCCGCCGCGGGCCGTGCGACGGTGTTCGCCCGCCTGAAGGATCCGGTGCTGGCGCTGCTGCAGGCCGCGATGTCCAGCCAGCACGAGACGCTGCTGGAGGCAGGCAGCGTGGACGACGCGGTGGCGTCGCTGCGCGCCGCGGCGGCCACCGGCTGGCCCTGATCGTTTGCCTCGCGCGCGCACCCGTGCGGCGCGCGACCCTGTTTCTGGATGCTTCCACGGTCGCGTTGGCGGGACCCTCGTTTGCCTGCCTCAGGAGGTGTTTGTACGAAACAGGAGAACAGCAATGAACAAATCTCTCGCCACGCTCATCGCCACCGCTGCCGCCGCCGGCTTCAGCATCGCCGCGCAAGCGCAGACGACCGACACGCAGCCCGCCGCGGGCACGCCGGGCACCACGACCACCACCACGGTGACGACCGAGACGGTCGAGACCAAGATGGTGCCGCCGCCGGCCGCCGGCCTGTCCAAGGGCGAAGCCAAGGACGCCAAGATCCAGTCCAAGGCCGACTACAAGGCGCGCAAGAACATCGCCGAGGCCAACCACGACCTGACCAAGGCGGACTGCAAGATCAACGCCGACGGCGCGGTCGAACGTGCTTGCAAGCACGACGCCCGCATGGAGGAAAAGAAGGAAAAGGCCGATGCGAAGCTGATCCACGAGAAGGAAGTGCAGGACATCAACTCGCAGACCAAGTAAGTCCCGCCGGCGCGGACACCGGTCCTCGCGCCAGCAGGCAACAGCCCCGCGGATCTCGCGATCCGTGGGGCTTTGCTCATGCTGATCGCCGTTTGCGGTGTTGCGCGAGGGGAAGGCGGGTCAGACGAACGCCCTGCGTTCTTGCGAGGACGGGGCGTATCCGGCTCACTTGCTGTCCAGGTCCAGCCAGTCGCTCAGCTCCTCGGCGTGCTCCTGCTCCTGCGACAGGATGTGCTCGATGATGCGGCGCGTCGTCGAATCCTTGTCGCCGATCAGGCGGATCGTCTGCGTGTAGGCCTCGATGGCCACGCGCTCGGCCACCAGGTTGGCGCGGATCATCGCCTTCAGGTCGAGCGACTCGTCGTAGTCGGCGTGGCTGCGATCGAGCAGCGACTTCGGGTTGAAGTCCGGCTCGCCGCCCAATTGCACGATGCGCTCGGCGATCATGTCGGCGTGTTCGGTCTCCTCGTTGGCGTGCACCAGGAATTCCTCGGCAATGGCCGGCGAGGCCATGCCCTTGGCGGTGAAGTGGTGGCGCTTGTAGCGCAGCGTGCACACCAGCTCGGTGGCGAGCGAGTCGTTGAGCAGCTTGATGATGTCCTCGCGCCACGGGCCGTAGGCGGGGGTGATCGCGCCGTCGGCCAGATCCTTCTTGGCGGCGTCGAGCGCCTTCTGATCGAGTTGCAGGGGGACGTGGTTGGCGCTGGCTTGGTCGGGCATGGCGGGCCTTTGGAATGAGTGAGGTTGAACTGATGCGCCATGGCAAACGGGATGCCGGCGCGGGCGGTCCGCCGATTGCAATGGCCTGCGGCAAGACCCATGGAGCGCAGGTGGACACGGATTTGTCTACAGTGCCCGCATCAAGGCAGGAGGATTCCCATGAGCAAGATCCCTGGCGTCGCGGTGCTGGACGACTACCAGAACGCCGCGCTGCGGCTGGCCGACTGGACGGTGCTGGAAGGCCGCGCCGCGGTCACCGTGTTCAACGACCACCTGGCCGACCCCGACGCCGTCGTCGAGCGGCTCAAGGGCTTCGAGGTGCTGTGCATGATGCGCGAGCGCACCCCGCTGCCGCGCGCGCTGCTGGAACGGCTGCCCAGGCTCAAGCTGATCGTGTCGACCGGTGCTCGCAATGCGGCCATCGACACGGCCGCCGCCGAGGAGCGCGGCATCGCCGTCGCCTTCACGGGCTACGTCTCGGCGCCGACGATCGAGATGACCTGGGCCCTCATCCTGGCCGCGAGCCGCCACCTGGTTGCCGAGAACCTCGCGTTCCGGCGCGGCGGCTGGCAGCAGGGCGTGGGCATCGGCCTGGCGGGCAAGACGCTGGGCGTGCTGGGGCTGGGGCGCGTGGGCAGCGCCGTCGCCAAGATCGGCGTCGGCTTCGGCATGAACGTCATCACGTGGAGCCCGAACATGACGCCCGAGCGCGCGGCCCTGGGCGGTGCCGAGATGGTCACCAAGCAGGAACTGCTGCGCCAGTCCGACGTGCTGACCATCCACATGGTGCTGAGCCCGAAGACGCGCGGCCTGGTCGGCGCCGACGAGCTCGCGCTGATGAAGACGAGCGCGCTGCTGGTCAACACCTCGCGCGGGCCGCTGGTGGACGAGGCCGCGCTCGTCTCGGCGCTGACCTCGCGCAAGATCGGCATGGCCGCGATCGACGTGTTCGACGTCGAGCCGCTGCCCGCGGACCATCCGCTGCGCTCGCTGGAGAACGTGCTGGGCACGCCCCACATCGGCTACGTCGCGGACGATCTGTACCGCACGTTCTACGGCGACACTGTCAAGGCCGTCGACGCCTGGCTCGCCGCGCGCGCCAAGACCGCGTGATGCGCGGGCGTCGCGTCGCCGGCCGCGTGGCCGGCATCGTCGCCGTCGTGGCGGCGGGCGTCGTGCTGACGCTGGCCGGCTGCCAGTCCTTCGGCGAGCACGCGAGCGGCGAGCGCCTGGCGCGCATGCAGCGCTCGCCCGAGTGGCACGACGACCGGTTCGTCAACCCGCAGCCGATGTGGAACGACATGCGCCGGGCGCTCCTGCGCGGCTTGGCGGGCGTGCCCGACAACGAGCCGTCCGCGCCGGTGCCCGTGGTGCGCACCGACCCCGCGACGCTCGCGCAGCCGCCCGCCAGCGGCTTGCGCGTCACCTGGTTCGGCCACTCGTCGACGCTGCTGGAGATCGACGGCGTGCGCGTGCTGACCGACCCGATCTGGAGCGACCGCGCCTCGCCCTTCGAGTGGATCGGCCCGCATCGCTGGTACGCGCCGACGATCGCGCTGGCCGACCTGCCGCCCGTCGACGCGGTGCTGATCTCGCACGACCACTACGACCACCTCGACTGGGCCACCATCGTGGCGATGCGCGCGTGGAAGAACGTGTTCGTGGTGCCGCTGGGCATCGGCGCGCACCTGCAGCACTGGGGCATCCCGCCCGAGCGCATCGTCGAGCTGGACTGGTGGCAGTCCGCGCGCGTGGGCGCGCTCGCGCTCACGCTCGTGCCCGCGCGTCACGCGTCCGGGCGCGTGCAGCCGCGCAGCGACCTCACGCTGTGGGGCGGCTTCGCGTTGGTGGGCGAGCGCCACCGCGTCTACTACTCGGGCGACACGGGGTTGTTCGACGCGATGACTGACATCGGCCGACGCCTGGGCCCGTTCGACGTCGCGCTGATCGAGGCGGGCCAGTACGACGCGGCGTGGCCGGACTGGCACCTCGGGCCGGAGCAGTCCGTCCTCGCCGCGCGCCGCGTGAACGCGAAGGCGCTGATCCCGGTGCACTGGGGCCTGTTCCGCCTCGCGCCGCACGGCTGGACGGAGCCCGTGGAGCGCGTGCTGGCCGCGGCGCGCTGCGCCGACCTGCCGGTGATCACGCCGCGCCCGGGCCAGACCATCGAGCCGACCGCGCTGCGCCCGGGCGACTCCGCGCGCTGGTGGCCGGTCGCCCACTGGTCGGACGCCGGCCAGACGCCCATCGTGGCGACGACCGACGGCGTGGACGCGCACCGCGTCGTGCTGCCGTCCTGCGAGAGGGCCTCGACCGTGTCGGCCACGTCGCCGGCTCAGGCCGCCAGCGAGCGATAGAAATAGGTCGTCGCGCACTCGCCGCCGGCAGGCAGCAGCGCGTAGCGCGGGATCGTGCCCGCCCGTTGCCAGCCGACGCGGGTGTAGAGCCGGGCGGCGGTGTCGTCCGCCGTGTCGAGCACCAGCAGGGTCTTGCCTTCGCGCGCAGCCTCGCTCTCGGCGGCGCGCATCAGCGCCTCGCCCACGCCGCGGCGGCGTGCGCGGCGGTGCACCAGCATCTTGGCGACGTCGGCGCGATGCGGCTGGTTCTCGGGCTGCTCCAGGATCACCTGCACGGTGCCGACGATGCCATCGGCGTCCTCGGCCACCAGCAGCACGCGCTCGCCGCGCGCGGCGCCGTCGGCCACCTTGCGCCAGAACGCGAGCGCCTTGTCGCGCGTCAACGGCAGCATGAAGCTGACCGAGGCGCCGCCCTCGACGCAGTCGACCAGCACGTCGGCCAGTGCCTGCAGCTGCGACTCGCCCACGGCATCGAGCCGGCGGACTTCAAGGATAGAGGCTGGGGCGCTGTTCGCCATGGGATCTCCGGAAGGGCAGGGGGTAGGGCATGGACGCCAGGACCACGGCGTAGCGCGCCGCCGCCTTGTGCGGGTTGTGGAAGGTGATGGGGCGGTCGAGCACCATCGCGACGCAATCGCCCTGGCCGAGCCGGTGCAGCTCGTCGCCGACGCGGATGTCGATCGCGCCCTCGATGACCCAGACCTGCTGGTGCATCACCGGCTCGCGCGGGCCCGTCTCGTAGGAAACGCGGGCCTTCGAGGGAAAGCGCACCTCGACGATCTGGATCTGCGAGCCGACCCCGCTGGGCGACACGTTGCGCCGCACGTAGCCCGAATGCGGGTCGCGCCAGGACGGCTGTTCGGCGGCGCGCGCGACGGGACTGGCGGTGGGCTCGGGCGCGTCGAACAGCGCGGCCAGCGGCACGCCCAGCCCGCTGGCGAGCTTTTCCAGCAGCACCGCGGTGGGGCTGCTCTCGCCGCGTTCGATCAGCGAGATCATCGAGCGGCTGATGCCGCAGTGCGTGGCCAGCGCGTCGAGCGACAGGCCCGACGCGGCGCGCAGGTCGCGCACGCGTTGGGCGATGCGGTCGTTCAGGCTGTCGGAGGGTGCCTCTTTCATGATGGATTAAGTGTCCATTATGTTGGATAACTCGTCAATGCCCGGGAGAACGAACGTTCCGTGCGCGCCATCGACGAGCTTCGCCGGAGATACCGGATTACGTATATGTGCCGAAGCGCCGCGCGACGTGATCGGCGAATCGATCGTCCATTTGCGTGGGGAGTTCTTGAGCCGTTCGATGGGAGTCTCTTGATACGGCAATGGGTATGACGCTCGACGGTGGCGTCAGCAACGGGAATGAGCCCGGAAGCGGCCCGTATTCGAGCGCTCGCGGCCAGCACGGCTGCGAATAATCGGCGCGTCCGGTTCTTGATGCCCGCCACTTCAGCAATCGCGCCGCCGGTCGAAAACCAGCCCATGTCCAGTCCCTCGAATCCACCATCCAGCACGACGGCTCATGCGTTCGCCGCGCGCCTGCAGCGTTGGGAGTCGACCGCCTTCGCGTGCGTCGCCGGCGGTGCCGCGTGCACGGCGAGCCTCGGCGCGGCGACGGCGGTCGCCGCCGCTGTGCTCGTCGTCGCCGGCGTCGTCCTCGACCGCATGCGCCGCGCGCGCGACGCGCGCGCCGCCGCCGCGTGCGCCGCCTTCCTCGCCAGCACCGACCGCGTGGGCCACGACGTGCTGCCCGTGTGGGCCGCGCACATCGAGAGTTCGCGCGAGCAGATGGAGTCGGCCGTCGCGGCCCTGACACAGCGCTTCGGCGGCATCGTGGCGCGGCTCGACCAGACCACGCGCGCCGCCAGCCAGGACGGCGAGCAGGGCCTGGCGACTGCGTTCGCGCACAGCCGCCAGGAACTGCAGGCCATCCTCGATTCGCTCAAGGAGGCGATGGCCAGCAACGAGGCGATGAACGCCGAAGTCCAGAACCTGGGCCGCTTCGCCGCCGAGCTGCAGCAGATGGCGGCCGAGGTCGCCGACATCGCGCAGCAGACCAACCTGCTGGCCATCAACGCGGCCATCGAGGCGGCCCACGCGGGCGCCGAGGGGCGCGGCTTCGGCGTGCTCGCGCAGGAGGTGCGCAAGCTGTCCGCGCTGTCGGGCGCGACCGGCCAGCGGATGGCCGACAAGGTGGCGGTGATCGGCGAGGCGATCCGCGCGGCGCGCGACGCCGCGCAGGCCTCGGCGCGCCGCGAGGCCGCGTCGGCGCTGGCCTCCGAGGAGACGATCAACGGCGTCCTGGAGCGCCTGCGCGGCGTGACCGAGTCCATCGAGGCCTCGGCCACCGTGCTCAAGCAGGAGAACGCGGGCATCCAGGTGGAGATCGTCGAGTCGCTGGTGCAGCTGCAGTTCCAGGACCGCGTGAGCCAGCGCATGGCGCACGTGCGCCACAACATCGGCCGCCTGCCCGAGCTTCTTGCACGCAGCCGCCGCTGCTTCGACGAGTCCGGCACGCTCGCGCCTGTCGACGCCCAGGAACTGCTCGACGAGCTCGAGGGCAGCTACGCGATGGCCGACGAGCGCGTCACGCACGCGGAGCAGGGCGCCGTCGTCGCGGATGCCGCGCCGGCGGACGCCGGCCTCGAGGAAGTCACCTTCTTCTGACCCACTTTCTTTCGCAAGTCCAAAAACAGGGAACCCCGGACATGGCCAAGACCATCATGATCGTCGACGACTCCGCCTCGCTGCGCCAGGTCGTCGGCATCTCGCTGCGCAGCGCCGGCTACGACGTGCTCGAGGGCGCCGACGGCGCCGACGCGCTCAAGAAGCTCACCGGCCAGAAGGTGCATCTGATCATCAGCGACGTGAACATGCCCAACATGGACGGAATCTCGCTGGTCAAGGAGATCAAGAAGCTGCCGGCCTACAAGTTCACGCCCATCGTGATGCTGACCACCGAGTCGGCTGACGCCAAGAAGTCGGAAGGCCAGGCGGCGGGCGCCAAGGCCTGGATGCTCAAGCCGTTCAACCCGCCGCAGCTGCTGGCGGTGGTCCAGAAGCTCGTCCTGCCCTGATCGACCGGCCGCGGCCGAGCGCCGGACGACGCGCGAGCGCGTTCTAACCAATCATTGAAGCGGAATTGCGACGAGCATGACTTCTCCCACTTTTCGAATCGACGGCGAGCTGACGATCTACCGTGCGGCGGAACTGGCCGGCGCCATGAAGGCGGCGCTGGCCGCCGTGGCCGACGGCGGCGCGCTGGAGCTGGACCTGTCCGAGGTCGCCGAGATGGATTGCGCCGGCGTGCAGCTGCTGCTGGCGGCACGACGCAGCGCGGCCGAATCGGGGCGCACGCTGCGCCTGTCCGGCCGCAGCGCGGCGGTGGACGAGGTGCTCGCGACCCTGCGACTGGACGGTCACTTCGGCGACGCCGCCGGCGCGGCGCACTGAGGCACGACATGGCCAAGGACATCAACCTGGACCAGGTCCTGCAGACCTTCATCGTCGAGGCGCGCGAGCTGCTCGAGGACATGGAGGCCGCGCTGCTGCGCGTGGCCGACGAGGCCGATCCGCGCGAGAGCATCAACGCGATCTTCCGCGCCGCCCACACGATCAAGGGATCGTCGGGACTGTTCGGCCTGGACGCGATCGTCGCGTTCACCCACGTCGCCGAGAGCGTGCTCGATCGCGTGCGCGACGGCGCCGTCGCGCTCGACGAAGGCCTGGTGGCGCTGCTGCTGGCCTGCGGCGACTACATCGGCCGCATGGTGGACGCCGTCGAGCGCACCGAGGCGCAGGCCGACCCGCATGCCGATCCGGAAGGCGCCGCGCTGCTCGCCCGCCTGCAGGCCTACCTGGCGCCGTGCGCCGCCCCCGCGGAGGTCGCCCGGGCGGCGGCGCCGACGGCCGCCGGCGGCCCGGCGCGCTGGCACCTGTCGCTGCGGTTCGGGCCGGACGTGCTGCGCAACGGCATGGATCCGCTGTCGTTCATCCGCTACCTCGCCACGCTCGGGCAGATCGAGCACCTGGTCACGATCCCCGATGCCGTGCCGCCGCTGGAGGCGCTCGATCCCGAGGGTTGCTGCCTCGGCTTCGAGATCGCCTTCGTCACGACCGTGGACAAGGCGTCGATCGAGAACGTGTTCGAGTTCGTCATCGACGACTGCGCGCTGCGCATCGTGCCGCCCGGCAGCCAGGTGGCGCGCTACATCGAGCTGATCCACAGCCTGCCCGAGGGGCCCAGCCGCCTCGGCGAGATCCTGGTGCGCTGCGGCAGCGTCACCGCGCACGAACTCGAGGCCGCGCTCCGGGTGCAGTCCGAGAGCGCGCCGGAGCGCCGGATCGGCGCCATCCTGGCCGAGCAGGGCACCGTCGCGCCCCAAGTGGTGGAGGCGGCGTTGGTGCGGCAGAAGCAGGCCAAGGAGGCGCGCGGCGCCGAGAACCAGTCGGTGCGCGTCGACGCGGACAAGCTCGATCGCCTGATCAACCTGGTGGGCGAGCTGATCATCGCCACCGCCGGCGCCAACCTCGTGGCCAAGCGCACGCGCAACCTGGAGCTGATGGAACGCAACTCGACGCTGGCCGACCTCGTCGAGGAGGTGCGCGACAGCGCGCTGCAGCTGCGCATGGTCAAGATCGGCGCGACGTTCAACCGCTTCAAGCGCGTGGTGCACGACGTCGCGCGCGAGCTCGGCAAGGACATCGAGCTGGCGGTCAGCGGCGAGGACACCGAACTGGACAAGACCGTCGTCGAGAAGATCGGCGACCCGCTGATGCACCTGGTGCGCAACGCGATGGACCACGGGATCGACTCGCCCGAGCGACGCGCCGAGCGCGGCAAGCCGGCTGCCGGCACGGTGTCGCTGAACGCGTTCCACGACTCCGGCAGCATCGTCATCCAGGTCAGCGACGACGGCGGCGGGCTCGACCGCGAGCGCATCCTCGCCAAGGGCCTCGAGCGCGGCCTGGTCGAGGCGGGCCGCGTGATGAGCGACGCCGAGGTCTACGCGCTGATCTTCGAGCCGGGCTTCTCGACGGCCGAGCAGATCACCAACCTGTCCGGACGCGGCGTCGGCATGGACGTCGTGCGCCGCAACATCGAGGCGCTGCGCGGCAACGTCGCGATCGCCAGCGAACCGGGCCGCGGCACCACCGTCACCGTGCGCCTGCCGCTCACGCTGGCCATCATCAACGGCTTCCAGGTGGGCGTGGGCAAGTCGGTGTTCGTCGTGCCGATGGACATGGTCGACGAGTGCATCGAGTTCTCCGCCCAGACCGGCCAGGACTACACCGACCTGCGCGGCCAGGTGCTGCCCTTCATCCGGCTGCGCGAGCTGTTCGACGTGCCGGGCCGCCCGGCCGCGCGCCAGAACATCGTCGTCGTCAAGCACGCGGGCCAGAAGTTCGGCCTGGTCGTCGACGCCCTGATGGGCGAGGCCCAGGCCGTCATCAAGCCGCTGTCGCGGATGTTCGTGCAGGTGCGCGGCATCAGCGGTTCCAGCATCCTGGGCAGCGGCGACGTCGCTCTGATCCTCGACGTGCCCGTGCTGATGCAGCAGGCGCAGCTGGGGCGTGGCGCCGCGGCGCACGCGGCCTCCTGACGTTCCGCCCGACCGATTCCCTCCCTCCCAGGACATCCAAATGCTCAAGAACTTCCGTGTCGGAACCAAGCTGTTCGGCTCGTTCATCGTCGTGCTGGGCCTGCTCGCGGGCCTGGGCGCGTTCGCGCTCGCCAAGCTGTCCAGCGTCAACGCCGCCGCGCTGGACATCGCCAACGACGCCATGCCCAGCGTGCGCGCCATCATCTTCGTCAACGCGCACCTGAACCGCATCCGGGTGCTGGAATACAAGGCGATCTCCGAGGAGGCGTCGGAAGCGGCCGCGACCGAGAAGGAGTCCGCTGCCAAGGTCGCCGACCTGGAGCACGTCACCGCGGACTTCGGCAGGCTGGTCAGCGGCCCCGAGGAGCGCGCGCTGTTCGAGTCGCTCAAGGGCGACGTCGACGCCTTCGTCGCCGAGCACGGCAAGCTGATGGAGCTGGCGCGCCAGAACAAGGACGCGGAAGCGCGCGCGGTGCTCGATGGCGAGAGCATGAGGCACTACCAGGCCGTGCGCGTGAACTGCAACAAGCTGGTGGACATCGCCACCGCGGACGGCAACCGCATCGCGGCCGCCGCGCAGTCGACCTACGACTCGGCGCGCAGCTGGATCATCGGCGCGGTCCTGGGTTGCGTGGCGCTGGCGCTGCTCATGGCCGCCCTGATCACGCGCAGCATCACGGTGCCGGTGCGCGCGGCGGTCGACGCCGCGAACCGGCTGGCCGAAGGGGATCTCACGATGACGCTGGAGGCCAGCGGCAAGGACGAGATGGCGCAGCTGATGCGCGCGATGGACGGCATGGTGGGCAAGCTGTCGCAGGTGGTCACCGAGGTCAACGGCGGCGCCGAGGCGCTGGCCGGGGCCTCCGAAGAGGTGAGCGCGACGGCGCAGTCGCTGTCGCAGGCCGCCAGCGAGCAGGCCGCGGGAGTCGAGGAGACGAGCGCGTCGATGGAGCAGATGACGGCCTCGATCTCGCAGAACACCGAGAACGCCAAGA
>Ga0207427_100781_pt1 | contig 14498 bp, 12 predicted proteins | sample AraplaCL_Cvi_mMS_FD_184268 | JGI IMG/M metagenome (GOLD analysis project Ga0207427, IMG submission 184268) | Arabidopsis root microbial communities from the University of North Carolina, USA - plate scrape CL_Cvi_mMS (SPAdes) (version 2) | ecosystem: Host-associated > Plants > Roots > Endosphere ... | reverse complement strand
ATCGCGCGCATCGGCAGCGGCTGATTGGCACAGATCAGCGCGGTTTCAAGAACGCGCTTGGCATCCTGGGTATTCATCGAGGAATTCGCGGATATCCGCCTGCTTGCGCAGGCCTATGGAAAGACCGGGTTCGGGGCAGCACGGCGACGCCATCCTTCGAGGCGCAAGCCACCATGCACGGCCGCGTGTTCAGGGACAGGTTCCAATGTCCAGCGGGGCCCGCGCGGGCTTCGGTGAGCACGGCGCGCGGTGGAAATCGCCCCATTCCTTGCTCCGGCCGACGCGTCACCAGGCGCCTTCACGGCGGGTCACGCACTCACGCGCTGGAGGAGGAATGGCCCATTGTAACCGCATCGGCGCGGCCCGCCCGTGAATATCTCGCGCGGCGCGCGTCCGGAGTTTCCCCGGCTACGCGCCGGCCCCCTCGCCATCGTCGCCGTCCTCGTCGAAGTCCTCCAGCTGGTCGTCGCCGACGATCTGCGCCCAGGCCTGCTGGAAGTCGGGCGGCGGCGCGGAGTCAAAGCGCAGCGGCTCGCCGGTGATCGGGTGCTTGAACGCCAGGTGCGCGGCGTGCAGCGCCTGGCGCTCCATGCCGAGCGCGGGGCGGCCGCCATAGAGCTCGTCGGACACCAGCGGGTGGCCGCGGAAGGCCAGGTGCACGCGGATCTGGTGCGTGCGGCCGGTGTGCAACGTGCAGCGCACGGCGCCGATGCCCTGGTCGTAGGCCACGAGGTCGATGTCCGTCCTGGCCCACTTGCCCGTGTGGATCACGGCCATGCGCACGCGCGTCTTCGGATCGCGGCCGACGGGCGCCTCGATGGTGTCCTGGTCGTGCTTGAGGCGGCCGTGCACCAGCGCGAGGTACTTGCGGCTGACGACGCGCGAGGCGATGTCGCGCATCAGGGCCGTGACGGCCGGCAGCGTGCGGCCCACCACCATCAGTCCGGAGGTGTCCTTGTCGAGGCGGTGCACGATGCCCGCGCGCGGCAGTCCGGCCGCGGCCGGGTCGCGCGCGAGCAGGCCGTTAAGCAGCGTGCCCGACCAGTTGCCGGCGGCCGGATGCACCACGAGGCCGGCCGGCTTGTCGACGACCAGCAGGTGCTCGTCCTCGTAGACGACGTCCAGCGGGATCGGCTCGGGCTTGAACGCCAGCTCGTGCGCCGGCTTGACCAGCTCGACCTGCACCCGCATGCCCGCCTTGACCTTGGCGGACGCCGTTGACGAAACTTTACCGTCGACCTGGACGCGTCCGTCGGCGATCAGGTTCTGCAGATGGGCGCGCGAGAATTCGGGCGCGATGGCGGTCAGCAGCTTGTCCAGCCGCTGTCCGTGCTGCTCCAGCGCGACGGCGTGCGCGCGGATCTCGGACGATTCGTCATCGGGTTCGACCTCGTCCGGGCGTTGCTCCGCATCGAAGTCTGAAGAGTCGCTGCTCATATAATTCCGGGGTTCCTATCCATGTTCGCGGCTCCAGTGCCGCAGCGCAGCCCAAGCCAATGACCTTCTCGATCGCCACTCGCCGCCTCGCCACGCTCCTGGCGCCGATCGCTGTCGCTGCCGCCCTCGCGGCCTGCGGCTCCACCCAGGCGGAGAAGGACGCCCAGACGCCGGTCGAGAAGCTCTACGCCGACGCGATGGACGACGTCGAGGCCGCCAACTACGACCGCGCGATCAAGCAGCTGGACCGCATCGAGGGCAAGGCCGCAGGCTCCATTCTCGCCCAGCAAGCGCAGCTCGAGCTCGCCTACCTGTACTGGAAGACGGCCGACAAGGTGCAGGCGCTGGCCACCATCGACCGCTTCATCAAGCTGCACCCGTCCAGCCCGGCGCTCGACTACGCGCTCTACCTGCGCGGCATCATCAACTTCAACGACGACCTCGGCTTCCTGGGCACGCTCAGCGGCCAGAACCTGGCCGAGCGCGACCAGGCCGCCGCGCGCGAGTCCTACCAGTCGTTCAAGCAGCTGACCGAACAGTTTCCCGATTCGAAGTATTCGGCCGACGCCCGCCTGCGCATGGACTTCACCGTCAACATGCTGGCCGAGTACGAAGTGCGCGTGGCCGCGTTCTACATGCGCCACGCGGCCTATGTCGCCGCCGTCAACCGCGCCCGCGAATCGGTCATCGAGTTCCCGCAGACGGCCTCCACCGCCGAGGCGCTGTCCATCATGGTCAAGGCCTACGACAAGCTGGGCCTGACGACGCTGCGCGACGACGCCCAGCGCGTGCTGGACAAGAATTTCCCGAACAGCGACTTCAACGAAGCCGCCAAGCCCAAGGCCTGGTGGAAGCTGTGGTGACCGCATCGGTCGATCGACGTTGAACAGGGCCGCACACGCGGCCCTTTTTCGTAGGGCGGGTCGTTCGACCCGCCATGCGACGCCGCCTCAATCGTCGTGCGACAGCGCCAGGCCGCGCAGGAACTCCAGCGCCTGCCCGCCGTCCTCGAGCTGGCGCATCGGCGGCAAGGCATCGATCAGGCGCTGGCCGTAGCGCGCGGTGCGCAGGCGCGAGTCGCAGATGACCAGCAGCCCCTGGTCCGACACCGTGCGGATCAGGCGGCCCGCGCCCTGCTTGAGCGACACCGCCGCCTCGGCCACGAAGCAGTCGTTGAAGGCGTCGCGGCCCTGCGACTGCAGGCGCTTGACGCGCGCCTCGATCAGCGGGTCGTTGGGCGGCGGGAACGGCAGCTTGTCGATCAGCACGCACTGCAACGCATCGCCGGGCACGTCGATGCCTTCCCAGAAGCTCTGCGAACCGACCAGGACGCAGCCGCCGCGCACGAACCGCTCGAGCATCGCGCGCTTGGGCAGAGTGCCCTGCACCAGGATCTCCAGCGACGCGCCCAGCTTGCCGAGTTCGGCCTGCAGCGCGTCCGCGGCCGTGCGCATCGCGCGCAGCGTGGTGGTGAGCACGAAGGTGCGCCCGCGCAGCGCCGCGGCGCAGTGCGCGGCGGCGCGGCCCACGCTCTCGGCATGGTGCGCGTCGGCCGGCGCGGCGAAGCGCGGCGGCACGTAGACGCAGGAGTTGGCCTGGTAGTCGAACGGGCTGTCCACGCGCAGCTTGCGCGCGTCGCCCAGGCCCGCGGGCTCGGAGAACCAGGTCAGGCCGGCGTCGTCGCCGAGCGTGGCCGACGTGAAGATCCAGGCCCGCGGCACCGCCTCGCGCTGCAGGCTGAGCGGGCCGCCGATGTCCAGCGGCGACTCCACCAGGCGCGCCTGGTGCGTGGTCAGGTCGACCCAGCGCACCTGGCCCTCGGCCGTCGCGCCCTGGAAGCGCACGCACAGGCTGCGGTAGGCGTCGGCGCGGCTGCGCAGCTTCGTGAAGTCGGGGCCGATGTCCTGCAGCGGCTCCAGCGTCTCGACCAGCAGGGCGCAGTGCGACGCGAGCGCGCCCAGCGCCGGCGGCAGCAGGCCGTCGGCCTCGACCTGCTCCCACGGCCGCCGCGTGTTGACGGTGGCGCCGCCGCGCGCATGCGCGTGCGGGCCCGCGGCCGCCAGGCGCAGCTCGCGCGCGAGCAGCTCGAGCCGCGCGGCCAGCTCCGTCCACGGCGCCAGGCCGCGCGCCTGCTGCAGGCCCGCGCCCACCAGGTCGCGCGCGAGGTCGATCGCCTGCCCGGTGGCCAGCGTCTGCCCGAGGAACTGCACGCCGATGTCCACCATCTGGTGCGCCTCGTCGAACACCGCCACGTCCACCGACGGCAGCAGCTCCGCCACGCCGCCCTCGCGCAGCGCCATGTCGGCGAAGAACAGGTGGTGGTTGACGACGACGACATCGGCCGCCATCGCCTCGCGGCGCGCCTTCATCACCGGGCACAGCGCGAACTTGGGACACTCGCTGCCCAGGCAGTTCTCGCGCGTGGACGTGACCAGGGGGATCACCTCGGAGCGCTCGTCCAGGCCTTCGAGCTCGCTCAGGTCGCCGCTGACCGTGGACTGGGCCCAGGTCTCGATGCGCGAGAGCGCCCGGATCGCCAGCCGATCGGCGAACGTCGCCTCGGTGCGCGCGCGCTCCATCCGATACGGGCACAGGTAGCTGGCGCGACCCTTGAGCAGCGCGGTGGTCAGCGGCACGCCCAGGGCCTCGGTCAGGCGCGGCAGGTCGCGGTAGAAGAGCTGGTCCTGCAGGTTCTTCGTGGCCGTGCTGACCAGCGCCCGCCGCCCGGCCAGGAGCAGCGGCACGAGGTAGGCGAAGGTCTTGCCCACGCCGGTGCCCGCCTCCACGACCAACGTCGAGCGATCCTCGATGGCTTGCGCCACCGCACCGGCCATGCTCAGCTGGCCGGCGCGCTCCAGGTAGGCGTCGTCCTCGCGGGCGAGCGGCCCGTCGGCCGAGAGCGCGCGCAGCACGGCCTGCACCAGGGCTGGTGCCGCGTCCTCTGGGCTGTCGTTCACGCTTTTTCCGGGGGGGACAGGTCGGCCTCGAGCTGCGAGATCTGGTCGCGCAGCAGGAGCCGGCGCTTCTTCAGGCGCTTGAGCGTCAGCTCGTCGACGCTGCCCTGCTCGCCCGCGGCGTCGATCAGCTGGTCGAGGTCCGCATGGGCCATGCGCAACTCGATCAGGTGACGTTGTGGGGAATGCAGGGATTCGTTCATGTGGGCGGCCCCTTGACGAGGGCCACAACAGTTTATATTGACGGTCATGAACACGACCACGCAAGGCTTCCGCATTTCGGCCTCGACCGGCCTGCACAAGGGTGACCGCGCCTACCAGCAGGACCAGATCGAGCTGCTGGTGCATCCGCGTATACCCGGATGCGCCCTGGGGCTGGTGGCCGACGGCATGGGCGGCAAGAGCGGCGGCCGCACGGCGGCCGACCAGGTGGTGATGACCGCGCGCCAGGTGTTCGAGCGCTTCTCGCCGCAGCGCGACGACCCGACGGCCATGCTCACCAGCCTCGTCGTCGAGTCGCACCTCATGATCAAGCTCACGGCCATCACCGCCGAGGAAGAGCCGCACAGCACGCTGGCCGCCTTCCTGGTGATGCCCACGCGCCAGGCCTTCACGGTGCACGCCGGCGATTCGCGCATCTACCACTACCGCGGCGCCGAGCTGGTGCGTCGCACCAAGGATCACTCCTACGTGCAGCGCCTGATCGACGAAGGCCGGCTGACGGAAGAGAAGGCCAACACCCACCCGCAGTCCAACCTGCTGACCGGCTGCCTGGGCACCCAGCAGGATCCGCCGGTGGAGCTCAACCACATCGACTACCTGGAGGTCGGCGACTCGCTGATGGCCTGCAGCGACGGCCTGTGGCACTACCTGACGGCGCGCGAGATCGGCGCCATCATCAACGCCCTGTCGCCGCGCGAGGCCACCGAGATGCTGATCAGCAAGGCGCGCCAGCGCGCCCGCGGATCCGGCGACAACCTGTCGCTGGTGCTGGTGCGGGTCGAGGCGATCAGCTGAGGCGTCCACCCCGCCCCGATCCACGGCGCCCGCGTGGCGCCGTTTTTCATGGTGACGGTAGCCAGCGACGCCGCTTCAAGAAGCACCCGGCAATACTTTGGCCGCCGAAATCATTGGAGAGAACACTCCAGCGCACCCGCCGGGAATACTCCCGTCCATCGCAACCACGAGGCCTCCGGGCCCGACACGCCATGGACAGACGCACGGTCAGCTCCCGCGCCAACCCGATGATCCGCGCCTTGGCCGGCGCCCTCGCGCGCAGCGCGGTCACGCCCGACCAGATATCGGCCTTCAGCATCGCCGCCGCGACGGCCGTGCCCGCCGGCCTGTTCTGGATCGGCGGCCGCGCGGGCGCCGTCGTGGCGATCGCCGGCATCCAGTTGCGGCTGCTGGCCAACGTCGTCGACGGGCTGGTCGCCATCGAGGGCGGCCGGCGCTCCGCGCTGGGCGAGGTCTGGAACGAGCTGCCCGATCGCGTCACCGACTCGGTGATCCTCGTGAGCCTGGGCTACGCCTTCGGCCAGGGTGCGCTCGGCTGGCTGTGCGCCCTGCTCGCGCTGGCCACTGCCTACGTGCGCGTGTTCGGCGGCGCGCTGGGACAGCCGCAGCGCTTCAGCGGCCCGATGGCCAAGCAGCATCGCATGTTCGTCGCCACGCTGGCGCTCGTGCCGGCCGCGCTGCCCGCGCTGGCGGCGCCCGCGCCGCAGGCGATGGCGATCGCCCTGGGCGCGATCGCCGCCGGCTCGGCCCTCACGTGCGTGCGTCGCACGCACGCGATCGCGCGGGCGCTGCGCGGCACCCCGCGCCCGTCGGGCACCGACGCGTGAGGCCGCCATGCACACGCCCGTCCAGACCCTGATGCTCGGCATCGTCGGATTCCTCGCCACGGCGACGCTCGTCGGCCGATTGATCCGCTGGCGCGTCGGCGCCGACTCGGCCGTCGTGAACAACCTGGTGCAGCGCATCGACGCGTGGTGGGCCATGGTGGCCGTCGCCGTCCCCTGCGTACTGCTGGGGCCGCATGCCACGACGATCCTGTACGCCGCGCTGTCCGCCCTGGCGCTGCGCGAATTCCTCGCCCAGGCTGCCCTGCATCCGGCCGACCGCCCCGCGGTCGCCGCCGCCTTCGCCATCGGCCTGCCGCTGCAGTACGCGCTGGTGTGGGTCGGCTGGTACGGCCTGTTCGCCATATTCCTGCCCGTCTACGGCTGCTTCGTCCTCGCCGCGGTGACGACGGTGGGCCAGGACTGCGACCGCTTCCTCGAGCGCGTGGCGCGCCTGCAGTTCGGCGTCATGACCTGCGTCTACGGCCTGAGCCACGCGGCCGCGCTGGCGATGCTCGAGATCCCGGGCAGCCGCCCCGGCAACGCGGCGCTCCTCGTGTGGTTCCTGCTCGTGGCCCAGCTGTCGGACGTGCTGCAGTACATCTGCGGCAAGCTGTTCGGCCGCCGCGCCGTGGCGCCCGTGCTGAGCCCGAACAAGACCTGGGAAGGCCTGGTCGGTGGCGGTGCGCTTGCCTGCGCGGTGGGCATGGCCCTGCACGGCTGCACGCCGTTCGCGGCCTGGCAGGCGGGCGCGTTCGCGCTGCTGCTGGTCGTGGCCGGCTTCTTCGGCGGACTGGTGCTGTCGGCCATCAAGCGCTCGGTGGGCGTCAAGGACTGGGGCAGCAGCATCCCGGGCCACGGCGGCGTGCTCGATCGCCTGGACTCGATCGCGTTCTCGGCGCCGATCTTCTTTCACCTCGTGCGCTTCTGGTTCGCGAACTGAGGCGGCCCGCCCTGCGGCACGGACGGTGCCGTCTTCATTTCTTTTGCCGCGGCATTGAACGCACGCACGGGTTTTCGACTCCAGCAAGGTGGCGTGCCCGCCGGTCGCGCCTTCCCCCAGCCAAGGAGAAGCCGTGCCCCATGCCGTCAGCCTCATCACGACGCTCGCCACCGGCTTCGCGCTGGCCCTGGTGCTCGGCTTCGTCGCGGTGCGCCTGAAGCTGCCGGCGCTCGTCGGCTACCTCGTCGCGGGGATCGTGATCGGGCCCGCGACGCCGGGCTTCGTCGCCGATGCCGCCATCGCCGGCCAGCTGGCGGAGATCGGCGTCATGCTGCTGATGTTCGGCGTCGGCCTGCACTTCGCCGTCGAGGACCTGCTGGCCGTGCGCAAGATCGCGCTCCCGGGCGCGGTGGTGCAGATGGCGGTGGCCACGGCCCTGGGCGCCGGCCTGGCCACCGCCTGGGGATGGCCGTTCGGCGGCGCGCTGGTGTTCGGCAGCTCGCTGTCGGTGGCCAGCACCGTCGTGCTGCTCAAGGCGCTGGAGAGCCGCGGCGTCGTCGAGTCGGCCAACGGGCGCATCGCGATCGGGTGGCTGGTCGTCGAGGACCTGGCGATGGTGCTCGTGCTCGTGCTGCTGCCGCCGCTGGCACCCTCGCTGGGCGGCCAGCCGCCTGACGGGCCGGCGCGCAGCATGGCGCTGACGATCCTGGTCACGCTGGCGCAGGTCGGCGGCTTCCTCGCGTTCATGCTGGTCGTGGGCCGGCGCCTGTTCCCGTGGGTGCTCTGGCACGTGGCCCGGACCGGTTCGCGCGAGCTGTTCACGCTGTGCGTGGTGGCCGCCGCGGTCAGCATCGCGTACGGCTCCGCGGCGCTGTTCGGCGTGTCCTTCGCCCTCGGTGCCTTCTTCGCCGGCATGGTGTTGCGCGAGTCGGAGTTCAGCCAGCGCGCCGCGGAGCAGACGCTGCCGCTGCAGGACGCCTTCGCGGTGCTGTTCTTCGTGTCGGTGGGCATGCTGTTCGACCCGCGCGTGCTGGTCGAGGAACCCTGGCACGTGCTCGCGACGGTGGGCGTCGTCGTGCTGGGCAAGTCGCTCGCGGCCGTCGTGCTGGTGCTGGCGCTGCGCTACCCGCTCAAGACCGCGCTGACCGTCGCCGCGAGCCTGGCGCAGGTCGGCGAGTTCTCGTTCATCCTGGCCGGCCTGGGCATGACGCTCGGACTGCTGCCCAAGGAAGGCCAGAGCCTGATCCTGGCCAGCGCGCTGATCTCGATCGCGCTCAACCCGCTGGTCTCGCGCGCGGCCGACCGCATCGAGCGGTGGCTGCGACGCTCGCCGGGCCTGGTGCGGCGCCTGGAGCCGGCCGTCGACCCGCTGGCCGAACTGCCCATGTCGACCGACGCGAAATACCTGGCCAACCAGGTGGTGCTCGTCGGCTGGGGCCGCGTGGGCAAGCACATCGCCGAGTCGCTGGACGCGGCCGGCATTCCGTACGTGGTGGTCGAGTCGAACCGCGAGTTCGTCGAGTCGCTGCGCGCGCGCGGCGCGGCCGCCGTGTGGGGCGACGCCACCGAGCCCGAGGTGCTGGTGCAGGCCCACATCAAGGACGCCAAGGCCCTGGTCATCGCCACGCCCGAGACCGTGCACGTGCACACGATGGCGGCCCATGCGCGCACGCTCAACCCGCGCGTGCAGGTGGTGATCCGCAGCCACAACGCCGAGGAGGCCGGGCTGCTGGAGCGCGACGGCACCGGCACGGTGTTCGTCGGCGAGCGCGAGCTGGCCGGCGCGATGGCGCGGCACGTCGTCGGGCTGGTGGCCGCGCCGACGCACTGAGCCCGGCGCTGCCGCTCGCACGCGTCAAGTGAAGTTCAGGGGAGCGGCGGAACCGGCTTTGCCGGGCCGCTCGCGGCCGGCCCCGCGGGGGCAGGGAGCGCTCGCGAAGCATCCCCTCCGGGGGACAGCGACCGTGGGGTCGTCATCTACCAGCTCACTTCGCGCTCCGGGGTGGCGCCGATGCGGTGGATCGAGAGGTCGGCGCCCTCGAATTCCTCTTCCTGGCTCAGGCGCAACCCCACGAACTTGCGCAGCAGGCCGTAGACGACCCAGCCCGAGGCCAGGCCCCAGAGCACGGCCGCGACGGTGCCCAGCAGCTGCGAGCCGAACGACACGCCGCCCAGTCCGCCGAGCGCCGTCTGCCCGAACAGCCCGGCCGCGATGCCGCCCCACGCGCCGCACAGGCCGTGCAGCGGCCACACGCCCAGCACGTCGTCGATCTTCCAGCGGTTCTGCGTCAGCGTGAACAGGCGCACGAAGATCGCGCCGGCCACGCCGCCCACCACCAGCGCGCCCACGGGGTGCATCAGGTCCGAGCCCGCGCACACCGCCACCAGGCCCGCCAGCGGGCCGTTGTAGGCAAAGCCGGGGTCGTTGCGGCCCATGACGACGGCCACCAGCGTGCCGCCGACCATCGCCATCAGCGAATTGACCGCCACCAGGCCGGAGATCTTGTCCAGCGTCTGCGCGCTCATCACGTTGAAGCCGAACCAGCCCACGGCCAGCACCCAGGCGCCGAGCGCGAGGAACGGGATGTTCGAGGGCGGATGCGCGCTGATCGCGCCGTCCTTGCGGTAGCGGTTGGCGCGCGGCCCCAGCAGCAGCACGGCCGCCAGCGCCACCCAGCCGCCCATCGCGTGCACGACGACGCTGCCCGCGAAGTCGTGGAACGGCGCGCCGAACCAGCCCTTGAGCAGCGCCTGGATGCCGAAGCGGTCGTTCCAGGCCGCGCCCTCCAGCACGGGGTACGCCAGCCCCACGATGACGGCCGTGGCGGCCAGTTGCGGCTCGAAGCGCGCGCGCTCGGCGATGCCGCCCGACACGATGGCCGGCACCGCCGCCGCGAACGTCATCAGGAAGAAGAAGCGCACGAGCTCGACGCCGCTGTGCAGCGCCAGGTGCTGCGCGTCGACGAAGAAGGAGGTGCCGTAGGCCACCATGTAGCCGACGAAGAAGTACGCGACCGTCGACACCGAGAAGTCCACCAGGATCTTCACCAGCGCGTTCACCTGGTTCTTCTTGCGCACGGTGCCCAGCTCCAGGAACGCGAAGCCGGCGTGCATCGCCAGCACCATCACCGCGCCCAGCAGCAGGAACAGGACATCGCCTTGTCTCGAGGTCTCCATCTTCTTCTTTCGCGAACGGGGCCTACCGCAGGCCACGATGGTGCGGTTTCCAGGCCGGCGCACCAGGACGCAATATCCGTGCTCGCAAATGAAGCGTTCGCGACCGTGTTCCGGCAGCGCCTGGCGCCAGACTGAACACCAATCCAGTGCGTCACGCCCAACGACGAGGCATCACGCCCCGTTTCGGATCGGATGCCGTCGTCGAACGACCCGCACGCGGGCATCCGCGTGGACCCGGCTTTTCCGGCGCGAAATGGCATGCGCCGTGCATGCCGCCGCGGGTCTATAGTCCTCCGACCCATGGAAGCCGCCGCCCCGCTGTCGCCCCTGCTCGGCCTCGCGCTCGTCGCACTGGTGCTGGGCATGCGCCATGGCGTGGACGCCGACCACCTGGCGGCCATCGACGCCATGACGCGCTGCAACGCCCAGGCCCGGCCCGGGCTGGCGCGGCGCACCGGCGTGTGGTTCTCGCTGGGCCACGGCGGCGTGGTGATGGCCGTGGCGCTGGCAGTGGCGGCGACGGCCCACGCCTGGAACGCACCAGCCTGGCTGGAGCCGTTCGGCGCCTGGGCCTCGATCACCATGCTGGTGCTGCTGGGCGTGCTGAACCTGGCCGCCTGGCAGCGCAGCGCGCCCGGCGCCCGCGTCGAGCTCGCGGGCTGGCGCAGCCGCCTGTTCGAGGGCGCCCTGCGCGCCTGCTCGCGCCGCGCGGTGATGGCCGTGGGCGTGCTGTTCGCGCTGTCCTTCGACACCGTCACCCAGGCGGCGCTGATGGCGGCCACCGGGGTCGCGCACCACGGACTGGCCGCGGTGGCGCTGCTGGCCGGGGCGTTCGGGGCCGGCATGGTCGTCACCGACGGCCTCAACGGCTGGTGGGTCGCACGGCTCGTCCAGCGGCCCGGCGCCGGCAGCGCGCGGGCGTCGCGGGTGATGTGCGTGGCGGTGAGCGTCGTCAGCCTCGCGACGGCGGCCATCGGGGCGGCGGCACAGCTGTCCGGCCCGATCGCGGGCTGGGCCGAGGCCAACGGCCAGTGGATCGCGGGCGCGATCGTGGCCATCATGGCGGGCAGCTTCGGCGCGGGCCTGCTGATGGCGCGGCGCGACGGCCTCGCCTTCGCGCGCGATCGCGCGTGACGCGCGGGCCCCGCGGGTGTGCGAGGCCCCCGTTCCTCAGGTGAGGCCGGTATCGACGTCGCGCTTGGAGATCGCCAGGTATTCCTGCGACTGCATCTCCTGCAGGCGCGAGATCGTGCGCGGGAACTCGTGCGCCAGCGGGCCGTCCAGGTACAGCTGCTCGGGCGGCACCTCCGCGGACACGACGAGCTTGACGCGCCGGTCGTACAGCACGTCCACCAGCCAGGTGAAGCGGCGGGCCTCCGCGGCCAGGCGCGGCGACATCTGCGGCACGTCCGACAGCATCACCGTGTGGAACTGCGTGGCGAGCTCGAGGTAGTCGTTCATCGAGCGCGGGCCGCCGCACAGATCCTTGAAGTCGAACCACACGACCCCGCCGGCGCGCCGGCGCGCACGGATCGCGCGGTGCTCGATGTGCAGCAGCGGATCCTCGTCGCGTGCCTCGGCGATCTGGTCGAAGGTGGCGGCCATGTCGGCGTCGGCCTCCGGGCCCAGCGGCGTGTGGTACAGCTTGGCGTCGGTGAGCGTGCGCCGGCGGTAGTCGGTACCGGCATCGACGTTGATCACCTCGAGCTTGTCGTTGAGCAGGTCGATCGCCGGCAGGATGCGCTCGCGGTTCAGGCCGTTCGGGTACAGGTCGTCGGGCTTGAAGTTGGACGTGGTGACGAACGACACGCGGTTGGCGAACAGCGACAGCAGCAGGCGGTACAGGATCATCGCGTCGGTGACGTCGGCGATGTGGAACTCGTCGAAGCAGATCAGCCGGTAGCGCAGCGAGATGCGGCGGCCCAGCTCCTGCAGCGGGTCGGCCATGCCCTTGAGGTCCTGCAGTTCGCGGTGCACCTCGCGCATGAACTCGTGGAAGTGCAGCCGCACCTTGCGCTTGAGCGGCACGGACTGGAAGAAGCAGTCCATGAGGAAGCTCTTGCCGCGCCCGACGCCGCCGTACATGTACACGCCGCGCGGGATCGGCGGACGCACCAGGATCTTGGTGATCGCGTTGGAACGGCGCGACTTGTACGCGACCCATTCGTCCTCGCAGCGCTGCAGCGCCGCGACGGCGTTCAACTGCGCGGCGTCGGCCTGGAAGCCGCGCTCGGTCAGCGTCTGTTGATAGAGCTCGGTAACCGTGGACATCAGGAGAAGCTCAAATGAACGAGCGGCAGCACCTTCCCGGCGCTGCCGCTCACTGGCGTCAGGAGAGATTCAAGGGAGCGGCGGAACCGGCTTTGCCGGGCCGCTCGCGGCCGGCCCCTCGGGGGCAGGGAGCGCTAGCGACCGTGGGGCTCAAAAATTCAGGGTGCGCTTGTCGACGGCCAACGCCGCTTCCTTCGTGGCTTCCGACAGCGACGGGTGCGCATGGCAGATGCGCGCGATGTCCTCGGCCGAGGCCTTGAACTCCATCGCGACGCAGGCTTCCGCGATCAGCTCCGAGACCATCGGTCCGATCATGTGCACGCCCAGGATCTCGTCGGTCTTCGCGTCAGCGATGAACTTGACGAAGCCGGTGGTGTCGCCCAGCGCGCGCGCACGGCCGTTGGCCAGGAACGGGAACTGGCCGGCCTTGTATTCGCGGCCTTCGGCCTTGAGCTGCTGCTCGGTTTGGCCGACCCACGCGATCTCGGGGCTCGTGTAGATGACCCAGGGCACGGTGTTGAAGTTGACGTGGCCGTGCTGGCCCGCGATGCGCTCGGCGACCGCGACGCCCTCTTCCTCGGCCTTGTGCGCGAGCATCGGGCCGCGCACGACGTCGCCGATGGCCCACACGCCCGGCAGGTTCGTCTTGCAGTCGCCGTCGACCACGACCATGCCGCGCTCGTCCAGCTTCAGGCCGACGGCCTCGGGATTCAGGCCGATGGTGTTGGCCACGCGGCCGATCGAGACGATCAGGCGGTCGACGGCCAGCGTCTGCTCAGCGCCCTTGGCGTCGGTGTAGGACACCACGACGCCCTTGCCGCTCGCATCGACCTTCGTGACCTTCACGCCCAGCTCGATCTTGAGGTTCTGCTTGGCGAAGGCCTTGGCGGCCTCCTTGGCGACGGACTCGTCGGCCGCGCCCAGGAACGCGGGCAGCGCTTCGAGGATGGTGACCTGTGCGCCGAGACGGCGCCACACCGAGCCCAGTTCCAGGCCCACCACGCCGGAGCCGATGACGCCCAGCTTCTCGGGCACGCCGCCGATGCGCAGCGCGCCGTCGTTGGACAGGATCTTCTCCTCGTCGAACGGCGCACCCGGCAGCACGCGGGCGTTGGAGCCCGTGGCCACGATGACCTGCTTGGCGACGATCGTTTCCTCGGCGGCGCCGGCCACCTTGATCTCGTAGCCGCCGTCGACCGCCTTCACGAAGCTGCCGCGGCCGTGGAAGAACGAGACCTTGTTCTTCTTGAACAGGTAGAGGATGCCGTCGTTGTTCTGCTTCACGACGGTGGCCTTGCGGGCCAGCATCTTGGGCACGTCGATGGCGAGGTCCTTCAGCGTGATGCCGTGGTCGCCGAACGCGTGGCCCGCGTGCTCGAAGTGCTCGGACGACTGCAGCAGCGCCTTGGACGGGATGCAGCCGACGTTGGTGCAGGTGCCGCCCGGGGCCGGGCCGCCCTTGTCGTTCTTCCACTCGTCGATGCACGCCGTGTTGAAGCCCAGTTGCGCCGCGCGGATCGCCGCGATGTAGCCGCCGGGGCCGCCGCCGATGACGACGACGTCGAAATTCTTGCTCATGTGCTTTCCTTTTCGTGGGCCGAAGGCCCAACCGCCAACCGGCGCTGCCGCTCGGGCGCTCCGCACAGGGTTCGAGGGAGCGCGGGAACCGGCTTCGCCGGGCCCGTCGCGGCCGGCCCCCTCGGGGGGCAGCGACCGCTAGGGAGCGTGGGGGTCAGATATCAAACAGGAGGCGCGACGGGTCTTCCAGCGCATCCTTCATGGCGACCAGGCCCAGCACGGCTTCGCGGCCGTCGATGATGCGGTGGTCGTACGACATCGCCAGGTAGTTCATCGGACGGATGACGATCTGGCCAT
>Ga0207427_100775_pt1 | contig 14551 bp, 12 predicted proteins | sample AraplaCL_Cvi_mMS_FD_184268 | JGI IMG/M metagenome (GOLD analysis project Ga0207427, IMG submission 184268) | Arabidopsis root microbial communities from the University of North Carolina, USA - plate scrape CL_Cvi_mMS (SPAdes) (version 2) | ecosystem: Host-associated > Plants > Roots > Endosphere ... | reverse complement strand
GTGCTGTTCGGCCTGCAGTTCTTCCGCAGCCAGCTCTATGCCGACGCGACGCTGCAGGTGTTCTTCCTGGCTACCAGCGTCGCCGGCTGGTGGCAGTGGCGCCACGCAGGCGCGGGCGCGGCGCGCGCGGAACGCCCGGTCACGCGCGCGCGCCTGCGCACGCTGGCGTGGATGGCGCTGGCCGCCGCGCTCGTCACGCTGGGCTACGGCGCGCTGCTGCACCGCTTCACCGACGCGTACATGCCCTACGTGGACGCGGCCGTGCTCGCGCTCAGCGTGGTCGCGCAGTGCCTGCTGATGCAGCGGCAGCTCGAGAACTGGTTCTTCTGGATCGCGGTCAACACCCTGTCGGTGCCGCTGTTCGCCTCGCGCGGCCTCACGCTGACGGCGGTGCTGTACGCGGCCTACTGGTTCAATGCCTGGTACGGCCTGTGGCGCTGGCGCGGCCAGCTGCGGGCGCCGGCCCTGGCGACCGCGTGAGCTGGTCGAGATGACGTCGACGCGCTTCTGCCTGGGACTGGTGGTCGGCAAGTTCGCGCCGCTGCATCGCGGCCACGAGTGGCTGGTCGAGCAGGCCGCGGCCGCCTGCGAGCGGCTGCTGGTCGTGAGCTACTCGAAGCCGGAGTTCGAGCGCTGCGGCGTCCAAGCGCGCCGCACCTGGATGGCCGCGCGCTGGCCAGCGCACGACTGCCTCGCGATCGACGACGACTGGCTCGCGCAAGCCTGCGCGGCGCGTGGCATCGCCTTGCGCGCGATCCCCGGCAATGGCGAGGACGACGCCACGCAGCAGCACTTCCTCGCCTGGCTGCTGCGCGACTTACTGCAACGCCGGCCCGACGCGATGTTCTGCAGCGAGGCCTATGGGCCGCCGTGCGCGGCGGTGCTGTCGCACGCCTTCGGGCAGCCGGTGCAGGCCGTGGTGGTCGACGTCGCGCGCGCCGCGCTGCCGATCAGCGCCACCCGCCTGCGCGCACGCGAGGCGCCGCTCGCCGACTGGCTCGCGCCCGAGGTGCTCGCATCGTTCGTGCCGCGCATCGTGCTGCTGGGCGGCGAATCGTCCGGCAAGACGACGCTGGCGGCCGCGCTCGCGCAGCGCCTGGGCACCACGTGGGTGCCCGAATACGGCCGCGAGCTGTGGGACCAGCGCGGCGGCATGCTGACCCCGTCGGACCTGCGGCTCATCGCGCACGAGCAGGTGCGGCGCGAGGACGCCGCCGCGCCGCTCGCGCGCGGCGCCCTGGTCTGCGACACCTCGCCGCTGACGACCTGGAGCTACAGCGGCTGGATGTTCGGCGCGCCCGACGCGGCGATCGAGCCGCTGGCCCGCCGTCGCTACGAAGGCGTCGTGCTGTGCGAGCCCGACTTCCCGTTCGTGCAGGACGGCACGCGCCAACCCGAGGATTTCCGGCTGCGCCAGCATGCGTGGTATCTCGACCGCGTGAGCGAGCTCGGCGTGCCCGTGCACCACGCCCGCGGGCCGCTGGCCGAACGCATCGAACAGGCGGCCGCCTGGATCCGCCAAGGGTTTGCGACCATGCGGTGAGGCGGCACGTGCGGGCCGCGGGCGCTAACATCGCCTGCACGGTCTCCCGCGTCCGGCCCGCGGCCTCCCGCATCGCAACCCCCTCCATGGCGACGTACAAAGGCATCTCCTTTCCCGACCACGTGGCGCCGCTCGCGCGCCACATGCCGTCCGTCGACGACCATCGCGAAGCGCTCGCCGCGCTGAGCGCCACCTGGGACACCCTCGCGCTGCTGGCGCACCTGTCCAACCTCAAGGCCGACATGCGCGAGGTGCGCGCGAGCTTCGGCGCGCTCACCGGCGAGCTGCTCGTGTGCCTGGCCGAGGAGATGCTCAAGCTGGCCGACGAGACGCTGGGCCACCAGGCGCAGATCGCCGTGGACGTGCTCACGCGCAACCTGTTCGAGCGCACCGCCGACATCGGCTTCCTGGCCACCGATGCGGCCATCGTCGAAGCCTGCCTCGCGCCGGAGCCCGAGCGCCTGGTCGCGCTGCGCGAGCGCCTGCGCGCCTACGCCGCGCGCTACACCGTCTACCGCGACATCGTGCTGCTGGCGCCCGACGGCCGCGTCCTGACGCGGCTGGTCGACGGCTTCGCCGGCTGGTCGCGCTCGCCCGTCGTCGCCCGCGCGCTCGGCAGCCAGGGCGGCTGGGTCGAGACATACGAGGCCACCGACTTCTGCGGCGACGAGCTGGCGCTGACCTATGCCTGGCGCGTCGAGCGCGACGGGCGCGCGGTGGGCGTGCTGGCGCTGGTGTTCGACCTCGAGCGCGAGGCCGGCACGATCTTCGAGCGGCTCGCGCACGATGACGAGGTGCTGGCTTTCGTCGACGCGGGCGACCGCGTGGTGGTGTCCAACGACGTCGCCCGCCTGCCGCCCGGGCATCGCGTGGCGCTGCGGCCGGACGCGGCCTCGCTGCGGCTGGGCGGCGTGACGCACGTGGCCGCGCGGCGCTCCGGCCAGCCGTACCAGGGCTACGCCGGGCCGGGTTGGGCCGTCGTCGCGCTGGCGCCCGTGGAACTCGCGTTCGGCGACGCGGCGGGCGAGAGTGCGGCGATCGCGTTCACGGGCGAGAACGTCTTCTCGCAGCGCCTGCTCGACGTGCCGGTCCGCGCCCGCGAGATCCAGCGCCGGCTCGACCGCATGGTGTGGAACGGCCGCATCCACCAGGCAAGCGAGTCCAACGCGTTCTCGCGCTCGCTGCTGGAGGAGATCGCCGCGACCGGCCGCCGCACGAAGGACCAGTTCGAGCGCGCGTCGTCCGAGCTGCTGTCCACCGTTGCCTCGGGCCTGCAGGCGGAGGCGCGCTTCCTGGCCGACCTGTCCGTCGACATCCTCGCGCGCAACCTCTACGAGCGCGCCAACGACGTGCGCTGGTGGGCGTCCGACCCGGTGCTCGCGACGCTGGATGCCCGCGCCGCGCGGCCCATACTGGCGCGCATCAACGGCCTGTACACCGTCTACGCCAACCTGCTGCTGTTCGACGCGCAGGGCCTCGTGATCGCCGCCAGCCGCGACGCGAGCGCCGAGGGCCGCACGCTCGCGAACGCCTGGGTGCAGGAGTGCCTGGCGCTGCGCGACCCGATGCGCTGGGCCGTCTCGCCGTTCGAGGCGGGCACGCTCTACCGCGACGCCGGCACCTGGGTGTTCGCCGCGCCCGTCCTCGTCGACGGCCGGGCCGTGGGCGGCGTGGCGGCCGTGTTCGACGCGACGCCGCAGGTCGAGGCGATGCTGCGCGAGGCGCTGCCCGAGACGCCGGGCTCGATCGTCGCGTTCTGCCTGCGCGACGGCAGCGTCGTCGGGCGCACCGGCGAGCTGCCCGTGACGCTGCCTACCGGCGTGGTGTCGCTCGCGCCGGGGCAGTCGTGGGCCGGCATGCTCGCCGAGGCGGGCCGGTGCTTCATCGTCGGCGCCACGGCCGGCAGCGGCTACCGCGAGTTCGTGCACGGCGACGGCGGCGTCGAGCCCGTGATCGGCGTCGTCGTGATCCCGTGCGGCCAGGTCGCCGAGCCGCCCGAGGCCGCGACTCCGCGGGTGGCCAACGTCGACGGCGGCGTCGAGATCGCCACCTTCCTCGTCGGCGAACACCTGATGGGCGTGCAGGCCGCCGAGGTCGTCGAATGCATCGAGGTGACGGCGGCCGTGCGCGTGTGGCGCGGCGGCTTCGCGCAGCGCCACGTGGGCTTCGTCACGTGGAACGACATGGCGCTGCCGCTGGTCGACATCGCCGCCGACGTCGGCGCCGCCGGCGCCGCGCAGCGCCACGCGATCGTGCTGCGCGCGGGCACGCAGGCCTTCGGCCTGCTGGTGTCCGAGCTCGGCCCGGTGGCCGACATGAAGCTCAGCGAGGAGCGCGGCCTGACCGGCCAGGGCGACATCGCGCGCCTGGTGGCGCAGCTCGCGCGCTCGGGGCCGGTGCTGGTCCCGGTGCTGTCGCCCGACGCGATCTTCGGCGGCCCGGCGGGCTGACCGACGCCCCTGCGACGCTCGATCCGAACGCGTCGGATCACGCGTTCGCTCCGCTGAACATCACCCGCTGGAGGGGACTCCCCCAGGTCCGCCGGCGCGGGCGACATAGGGATGCAAGGGCCGGTTTCGCGCGCCTAGAGTCGCAGCGACCCATCATCCAAGAACCTGCATCTCGCAAAGAGGAGACTCTCATGAAAGCATCCCAAGCCTGGATCGGGGCCGCGCTGCCCCTGGCCATCGCGCTCGCCTGCGGCAACGCCGCCGCCCAGGATCCGGTGCCCACGCTGGCCACGCTCGCCGCCCAGGTCAAGGCCTTGAGCGACCAGCTGGCCAAGGCCAATGCGCTCGCCGCCCGCCAGCAGGCGGTGCTCGACACGCTGAACTCGCGCCTGGGCTGCGTGCTGCGCTTCAGCGGCCCGCGCGACTTCATCGTCGACGGCTGCAACCTGCACGTGCAGAACGGCGTGGGCCAGACGGGCACGACGAACTCGTATGGCAACCTGATCATCGGCTACAACAAGAACGAGGTGTCCAAGCGCACCGGCTCGCACAACATCATCGTGGGCGACCTGCACGAGTACACGAGCTACGGCGGCATCGTCTCGGGCGTCGAGAACACGCTCGCCGGCCCGAACGCCACGATCCTGGGCGCCAACCAGAGCAGCGCCAACTTCGTGAGCGCCACCATCCTCAGCGCCGATCGCGGCATCGCCGACGGCAACGTGGTGCTGATCGGCGGCCAGCGCAACTACGGCGGTCCCAACGCGCACTTCAGCGCCGTCGTCGGCGGCGTCGAGAACCAGGTGACGGGCTCGAACGCCGTCGCCGTGGCCGGCACCATGAACACCGCCGCGGGCGGCGGCTCGCTCGTGTGCGGCGGCAGCGAGAACACCGCCAGCGGCGGCCGCGACGTCGCCTGCGGCGGCTCGCGCAACACGAGCACCGGCAGCGCCAGCGTGCTGATCGGCGGCAACCAGAACGCGGTGTCCGGCTCGAACGGCGTGGTCACCGGCGGCCAGCACTGCGACATCGGCGCCCTCGCCAACAAGTGGGCGTCCGGCCTGCAGGTGTTCCCGGGCGGCTGCAGCGGCTTTGCCAACTGAGCGCGACGCGTCGGGCCGGCGACGGCCCGGTCAGTCCCAGGTCGGCGTGAGGAAGCGCACCGACGTGTGGCCCTCCTGGCGCAGGAGTTCGATGGACGTCCGGTTGACGCGGGCGCGGCCGATGGCCTCGCGGCCCTCGCCGAAGCTGATGACCTCGCTGTGCCCGAGAAAGCTCGTCTTGCCGGTCGACACCGCCACGTGGTTCAGCAGGCCGCCGACGAAGTTCTCGAAGAAGACGAGGTCGCCGCGCGCGGGACGCCAGGCCGCGCCGGGCACCGCCTTCCAGTCGGTCCACACGGCGCGGTTCCAGGCCGTCGAGAACGCCTTGGCCTTCGCATCGCCGCGCTTGAGCGTGTCGCCGAGGATGCGCTTGACGCTCGGCTTGCTCAGGAAGCCCCGGCGCACGGCCAGCAGCATCGGCAGGCCGAAGCAGTTGACGAACGTCTCCTCGCTCCCGCCGAGGGCCTCGTGGCCCATCGTCGGGTCGGTGGCCCATTCGTACAGGGCGCCCGGCGTGGGCCCCCAATAGCGTTCCTGGCCCACGAGGGCCTCCATGTCGTCGGCGATGTCGGTTGCTTTGCTCATGTGGTCGATGGATCGATTGCGTTCCCGCCCGGCGTCGTTCCCGGGCGTCCTGCAGGAATGATCGCGTTCCATCGGCGGCAGCACCATCACGCCGGATAACGCCGAGGCGCGCCTCGGCCGGACGCGTTCTGCTCGCCGCCCTGCGCGTTCGGCACCCCGTGACGGCGTCGGGTCGCATGCAATACCATCCGCCCATGGACCCACGCACCCAGCCGACGCAAGACACGCGGATCCAGCCGGCGCAGGCCGCGCTGTGCAAGGTCGCCCGCCGCTTGTTCGACGCCCACGGCCAGCACCAGTTCTACACGCTGCCGCAGGTGCAGGAGGCCTCGACGCAGGTCACCATCGATCGCACGCTGTTGCCGTGGGTGTTCGCGGGTCTGGTGCGGCGCGCCGACTTCGACGCGTACTACTCGCTGCGTGACGTTCCCGGGGACTACCGGCAACTGCGCACGGACCTGAGCCGGCCGTCGGCCCCCGCGTCGTCGGACGGCACGGTAACGCTCGTCTCCGACGCCGAATTCGAGGACATGCTCGAGACGCTCCTGGACTTGCTCGATCTCGCGGCGGACGCCGGCGGCATCGACATGCCGTGGTTGCCGCGCCCCGACGCGATCGTGCGCAGGCGATAGCGCCCGAACGCCCGCGCCTCATCCCGCGGGGTACGGATGCTCGACGGGCGTCCGCAGCCCGTCCCAGGGTGCGCCCGCCAGCGCGAACGCGCGCTGCGCCGCGACGAACGGGCTCATGTCGATCACCTCGACCAGCGCGGTGCTCGCGAGCGCCTTCAACGCGGCGCCGCGCAGGCCCAGTTGCACCGCGCGACGCTCGAGCCGCGCGCCATCGGGCGCATGGTCGGGATCCCACTGCAGGCGCACTTCGGAGGATTCGACTGCGCGCTGCCAGTCCTCGCGCGACGCATGCCGCGCCGAGTCGAACGAAGACGCCACCGCGTCGCGCAGCAGGCCGTCGAAGAACGCGCGGCGCAGCCGCAGGCCCAGCGTCACCTCCTGGCCGGGCTTGGTGCCCCAGCCCGAGCGATACATCATCCACAGGAAATTCGGCTTGATCCAGCTCATGCGGGCGAAGCTGAAGTCGGGGCCGCCCAGCCGGCCATGCGCGATCGCGTGGCGGCCGGTCGACTCGCGGTAGGCCTGGTAGACGACGATCGTGTCCACATCGAACTGCGCGAGCACGTGCTCGCCCGCTGCGGGCCAGGTCGGCGCCTGCGTGGCATGGAGTTCGTGCGCGATCACGAGCGTGCCGCCTCGAACGCACGCTCGAACGCCTGCAGCCGGGCACGGTCGTCCGTGGCATCCAGCACCGCGAAGTCGACGCGCGAGAAGCGCCGCGCGAACGCGCCGCTGCCGCGCAGATGCAGCGCGAAGACGTCGGCCACGAGCACGGGATCGTTGCCGAAGACGCCGCAGCCCCAGGCACCGAGCACCAGCGCGTCGCAACCCGCATTGGCCGCGACCGCCAGCACGCCCCGGGCACGGCGCACGAAGGTCTCCGGCAATCGGGGCAGCAGCGCGGGGTCGTTGGCTTGGAGCGCCGACGCGTTGGGCGCGGCGCAGGTCAGGAAGGTCGCGGGCAGGGGCGCGGGCAGCAGCCGTCCGTCGGCGTCGCGAAAGACGGGACAGTCCGGCGACAGGATCACCCGGTCCGTGTAGAGCGCGGACGACTCGTCATCGGCGTGCCGATAGAACGGCGCGGCGGCCTCGCACGTCAGCGACGCATGCAGCGCCGAACTGCGCGCGAGCGCCTCTTCCTGCGCCTGCGCGCCGCGCTCGAAGCCACCGCCCGGGTGCCGGGCCGAGGCGAAGTTGAGGACGCCGACGCGCCGGCAGCCCGCGGCCACGAGCCGTTCGAGCGCCGTCAGCGTGCTCTCGTTGCGCAAGGCGAACGCGGCTTCGGCGCGAAGGGGGTTCACCGCCGGAGCCTCCAGCGCGGCGAGGTCGCGCGACGGAAACAGACGGGTGGCACCGATGCAGCGGCGCACCGCGTCCGCGATCCCGACGTCGCGCCCGGCCGCATCGCGGTAGTGTCCGACCCGCACGATCGCCAGCGTCTCGCGGGCCAGCGCGGCGCGTTGCTCGCGCGGCGTCACGGCTGCACCTCGATGAATTCCGGCAGCACCGATTCGACCAACCACACGTCGTTGGCCGAGCGCAAGATCGTCTTGAGCACGGCGTCGTCGTCCTGCATGGTGTCCTCCCTCTTGTTGATGTTCGTCATTAGTTGTTCAATGCAACCATTTAAGGTTGTACAGTACAACCCATCAACTAGAAAGTCAAGCAGGACGCCCATGGCCACCCGCAAGCCCGATGCCGCCAAGAATGACTTCCCGCGGCCGTTCACCACCGTCGACGTGCTGATCTTCACCGTCCTGGACGACGCGCTGAAGGTGCTGCTGGTGCAGCGGCCCGGCGACGGCGACGAGCCCTTCCCCGGGCTGTGGGCGCTGCCCGGCGGCTTCGTCAACGTGGACGTCGACGCCGACCTCCAGGCCTGCGCGCGCCGCAAGCTGCGCGAGAAGACCGGCGTGGCCAGTCCCTACCTGGAGCAACTGGGCAGCTGGGGCGGTGCCGCGCGCGATCCCCGCGGGTGGTCGGCCACGCACGCGTACTTCGCGCTGATGCCGTCCGACGGCGTCGTGCTGGCCAAGGGCGCCAACGCGGCCGACGTCGCGTGGTTCGGCGTCGACGACCCGCAGCTGGGCCGCAAGAAGCTCGCGTTCGACCATGCGCAGATCCTGCGCGCCGGCATCGAGCGGCTGCGCAGCAAGGTCGAATACACGTCGCTGCCGGCCTACCTGCTGCGCGAGCCGTTCACGCTGCCGCAACTGCAGCGCACCTACGAGATCGTGCTGGGCCGGCCGGTGGACAAGAGCGGCTTTCGCACGCGCATGCTCGCCGCCGATTTCCTGGTCGAGGTCGGCATCGTCGAGAGCGACTCCAACCGCCCGCCGATGGGCTACCGGCTCAAGGACCGCGACACGCCGGTGTTCTTCCCGCGCACGTTCAGCCCGCGCGGGTGAAGGCAATGGAGGAACTCGATCGCTACCGCGGCTGCCTGCTGGGGCTGGCCTGCGGCGACGCCGTCGGCACGAGCGTGGAGTTCTCGCCGCGCGGCACGTTCGCGCCGGTCGTCGACATGGCCGGCGGCGGCCCGTTCGGCCTCGTGCCGGGCGAGTGGACGGACGACACGTCGATGGCGCTGTGCCTGGCCACCAGCCTGGTGCACTGCCGCGGCAGCGATCTCGTGGACCAGATGGGCCGCTACGTGAACTGGTGGCAATGGGGATACCTCAGTTCGACCGGCGAATGCTTCGACATCGGCATGACGGTGCGCGCCGCACTGAACCGCTTCCTGACGACCAAGGATCCCGTGGCGGGCGACACCGACCCGCGCAGCGCCGGCAACGGCTCGCTGATGCGGCTCGCGCCGGTGGCGATGTGGTTCGCGCCCGACCTGGCCGCCGTGCGCGCGAACGCGCGCGCGAGCTCGTCGACCACGCACCGCGCACCGGAGGCGCTGGACTGCTGCGAGCTCTACGCCGATCTGCTCATGCGCGCGCTCGCGGGCGCACCGCGTGACGCGCTCGTGCGCGCGCCGGCGCCGGCGGGCGCGTCCGCACGCGTGCGCGAGATCGCCGCGGGCGGGTATCTGGGCAAGACGGCCGACCAGGTCAGCGGCTCGGGCTACTGCGTCGAATCGCTGGAGGCCGCGCTGTGGTGCTTCGCGACGACCGAGTCGTTCGAGTCCGCCGTGCTGGCCGCCGCCAATCTCGGCAATGACGCGGACACCACGGCGGCCATCGTCGGCCAACTGGCTGGTGCGCACTACGGCATCGACGGCATCCCGGCGGGTTGGCTGGTGCGCCTGAAGATGCGCGAGGACATCGACACGCTGGCAAGGGCGCTGCACGCGCGTTGACGGACGCGTACCCGCGAGCGCCGATAAGCGATCCTTGTCATCCTGCGCACGGTTGCAGGATCCACCCCCACCGGAACGCCTCAGCCGGGATGGATCCTGCGACTCCGCTTCGCTGCGCGCAGGATGACGGCGTGGAGATAGGGCCGGTCGTGCTGGCGCTCAGCGCTTCAGGCCCACCCGATCCAGGCGGTCGAACTCCTCGTCCGTCAGCTCGATCTCGCGCGCCTTCACGTTCTCCTCCAGGTGCGCCACCTTGGACGTGCCGGGAATCGGGATGATGACCGGGCTGCGCTGCAGCAGCCACGCCACCGCGACCTGGCTGGGCGTGGCGCCGTGCGCCTTGGCGATGGCGTCGAGCGCCGCCGTGCCCTCGCGCGTGAGCTCGCCGGCGGCCAGTGGATACCAGGGGATGAAGCCGATGCCGTGGGCCTCGCAGTACTTCAGGACGTCCTCGCTGCCGCGGTCGGCGAAGTTGTAGCGGTTCTGCACGGTGGCCACGGGGAACACCTTGGCGGCGGCCTCGATCTGATCGACCGACACCTCGCTCAGCCCCGCGTGCGCGATCACGCCGTCGTCCAGCAGCAGGCGCACTGCGCCGAACTGCTCGTCGCGCGGCACCTTCGAATCGATGCGGTGCAACTGCCACAGCGCGATCTGGTCGACGCCCAGGCGCTCGCGGCTCGCGTGCGCCTCGCTCACCAGGTGGCTCGGATTGCCGTTCTGCGACCATGCGTCGGGCCCGCTGCGCTCGAGGCCGCCCTTGGTGGCCACGACGACGTGCGCGTACGGGAACAGCGCCTCGCGGATCAGTTCCTCGGAGACTTCCGGGCCGTACGAATTGGCCGTGTCGATGAAGTCGACACCCAGCTCGGGCAGTCGGCGCAGCGTGGCGAGCGCGCCGGCGCGGTCGTCCGGCGGGCCCCAGATGCCCTTGCCGGTGATGCGCATGGCGCCGAAGCCCAGGCGATGGATCTCGAGCTCGCCGCCGATGCGGAACGTGGAGGAGTGCTTGGCCATGAAGTCGTCCGGTTCGTGGAGGGACGGCGCCTGGCCCCCCCGGTGTCAGGTCTTGCCTTTTGCGTGCGCGTCGGCGAAGTGCGCAAAAGGCAAGACCTGACACCGCAAAAGGCAAGACCTGACACCGAGTCGCCCCAGTATGGTCAGGCCGCGCAAGGCGCGTGCGACTGGGGTCTTCAGGCGGCCGTCGCCTTGGTGTCGAGCGCCGCCAGGTGCTGGTGGATCAGCGCCACCGCGGCCGCGCCGTCGCCGATGGCGCCGCCCACGCGCTTGACCGAGCCGGCGCGCACGTCGCCCACGGCGAACGCGCCGCGCACGCTGGTCTCGAACGGGTTGGGCACGCGGCCTGGCTTGACGTGGCCGTCCTCGCCGGTCACCGCCTCGACGCCGGTCCGCACGAAGCCGTGCTTGTCCACGGCGATGCCGCAGCCTTCGAGCCAGCGCGTCTCGGGGTCGGCGCCGACGAACAGGAACACGTTGCGCAGCTCGCACTCGTGGACCTCGCCGTCCTTGCCGCCCTGGCGCCACTTCACGCTGGACAGCCCCGACGGCAGCTGGCCCTGCAATTCCACCAGCTCGGTGTTCGTCCACAGCTGGATGTTGGGCGTGGCCTCGATGCGGTCGATCAGGTAGCGCGACATGCTGGCCGCCAGGCCCGGCCCGCGGATCATCATGTGCACCTTCTCTACGTGCGCCGACAGAAACACCGCGGCCTGGCCCGCCGAGTTGCCGCCGCCCACCAGCACGATCTCGCAGCCCGCGCACATCTTGGCCTCCAGGCCCGAGGCCCAGTACCAGACGCCGCGGCCCTCGAACTCCTCGATGCGGCCGAGCGCGGGACGCCGGTAGCGCGCGCCGCTGGCGCACACCAGGCTGCGGCCGCGCAGCCGGCGGCCGTCGGCCAGGTGGATCGCGAAGACGCCCTCGCTCTCGGCCTTCGAGCAGTCCAGCGACATCACCTCGGCCGGGATGATCATCTTGGCGCCGAATTTCTGCGCCTGGATGAACGCGCGCCCGGCCAGCGCCTGGCCGGAGATGCCGGTCGGGAAGCCCAGGTAGTTCTCGATGCGCGCGCTGGCGCCGGCCTGCCCGCCGAACGAGCGGCAGTCGATCACGGCCACGCGCAGGCCCTCGGACGCCGCGTACACGGCCGTCGACAGCCCCGCCGGCCCCGCGCCGACCACCAGCACGTCGAAGATGCCGTCGCAGACCTTGTCGTCGATCATGCCCAGCGCGGTGGCCAGCTGCGTCTCGCTCGGGTCGACCAGCACGGTGCCGTTGGGCGTGACGGCCACGGCCTCGGCCTTGGACGCGCCGTACTGCACCAGCAGCTGCGCGGCGACCGGATCGGCTTCGCCGGTGACCACGTGGTGCGGCTGGCCGTTGCGGCGCAGGAAGGTCTGCAGCCGCAGCACCGAGGCCGAGCCTTCGGCGCCGATCAGCGTGGCGCCGCTCGCGCCGGCCTGGATCAGCGAGACGCGGCGCAGGATCAGCGCGCGCATGATGCGCTCGCCCAGGTCGGCCTCCGCGATGATCAGCGCGCGCAGCTGGTCGGGCACGACGAGGAAGCCCTCGACGTCGCCGACGGCCTGCGCATCGACCAGCGACGCGCCGCCGTACAGCGTGCCGGCCTCGGCCAGGAACTCGCCGGGGAAGTAGTCGTGGTACGGCACGGTGCGGCCCAGGCCGTCGCGCTGGACGACGTCGACGCGGCCCTTGACCAGCAGGTACAGCCCGCGCGACTTCGCGCCGGCCTGGATCAGGAACTCGCCATCGGCGAAGTTGCGCGCCTCGCCGAAGCGCTGCACGCGCTGGATGTCCACGGCGTTGAGCACCGGGAACATCTGGTACGCGCGGTTGGGGTCGGGCTGCTGGCCCGGCGCAGGGGCAACGAAGGTCGGCGGTTGGTCCACGGGCGGCTCCGGAAATCGCGGCTGGGGAAGCTGGACTGTCGCACGACGGCGGCCGTCTTGCAGCGCCCTGAACGGGCACCCGACCGGGGCACGGGGCTTGCCGCCCGAGTCCATCGACGCACTCGCGGGAACGCAGCCATGGCCCAGGACGAAGACATCCGGATCGAACCGTTCACGCACGCGGCCGGCGGCTGGACGTCGGTCAAGGAAGTGGCGCACGCGCTCAACGAGGCGCACATCCTGCTGGACGGCACGCGCATCCTGCTCAAGCAGAACAAGCCCGATGGGTTCGCGTGCGTCGGCTGCTCGTGGGCCAAGCCGGCCGATCCGCACCCTGCGGAGTTCTGCGAGCACGGCGCCAAGGCCACCGCCTGGGAGCTGACCACCGATCGCTGCACGCCGGAATTCTTCGCGCAGCACACGCTCGCGGAGCTCGAGGGCTGGACGGATCTGCAGCTCGAGTCGCAGGGCCGGCTCACCGCGCCGCTGCGCTGGGACGCGGCCACGGACAAGTACGTCCAGGTGGCGTGGGGCGAGGCCTTCGCCGACATCGGCGCGCGGCTGAAGGCGCTGGACCCGAAGTCCGCCGTGTTCTACGCGTCCGGCCGCGCGTCGCTGGAGGCCTCGTACATGTACGCGCTGATGGCGCGGCTGCATGGCACGAACAGCCTGCCCGACAGCTCCAACATGTGCCACGAGAGCACCTCCGTGGGCCTGCCGAAAAGCATCGGCGTGCCGGTGGGCACCGTGCAGCTGGAGGACTTCGCGCAGTGCGACTGCATCTTCATCATGGGCCACAACATCGGCACCAACGCGCCGCGCATGCTGCACGACCTGCAGGAGTGCCGCGAGCGCGGCGTGCCCATCCTCGTGTTCAACCCGCTCAAGGAGGCCGGCCTGGTGCGCTTTGCCAACCCGCAGTCGCCGGTGCAGATGCTCACGCCGGCGGACACGGCCATGAACACCCAATACCACCAGCTGAAGCCGGGCGGCGACCTCGCGACGCTGACCGGCCTGTGCAAGGCGATCGTCGCGCTGGACGATGCGGCGCGCGAGGCGGGCGACGACGCGCTGATCGACCACGCGTTCGTCGCGGAGCACACGCACGGCTTCGAGGACTTCTGCCTGCACCTGCGCCAGGTGGAGTGGCCGGCCATCGAGGAAGCGAGCGGGCTCGGCCGCGCGGCGATCGAATCGGCGGCGCAGGTCATCGGGCGTTCGAAGCGCGTGCTGGGCATCTACGGCATGGGCCTGACGCAGCACAAGTCGGGCGTGGCCAACGTGCAGATGGTGGCCAACCTGCTCCTGCTGGGCGGCAACATCGGCAAGCCCGGCGCGGGCATCCTGCCGGTGCGCGGGCACTCGAACGTGCAGGGCCAACGCACCGTGGGCATCACCGAGAAGCCCGAGCTGGTGCCGGCGGCCAAGCTCAAGGAGCTGTTCGACTTCGACATCCCGCAGGACAAGGGCCTGACCACGGTGGAGACGTGCAAGGGCCTGGCGGACGGCTCGGTGCAGGCGATCGTCGCGCTCGGCGGCAACCTGCTGCGCGCGGTGCCCGACGGACCGGTGGTCGAGCAAGGCTGGCGCCGCCTGAAGCTGAGCGTGCAGGTGGCCACCAAGCTCAATCGCAGCCACGTGGTGCACGGCGAGGTGGCGTACCTGCTGCCCTGCCTGGGCCGCATCGAGATCGATCGCCAGGGCGGCGTCGAGCAGGCCGTATCGATGGAGGATTCCACCGGCTGCATGCACGGCTCGCGCGGCATGGCCGAGCCGGCCAGCGGCCTGCTGCTGTCGGAGCCGGCGATCGTGGCGGGCATCGCCAAGGCCACGCTGGGCCCGAACAAGGTGCCCTGGGACGACTGGGTGGCCGACTACGCGAAGGTGCGCCTGGCCATCGCGAGCACCTACCCCGAGATATTCCACGACTTCGAGCAGCGCATGTGGCGGCCCGGCGGCTTCCACCGTCCGCTGGGCGCCTGCCACCGCGAATGGAAGACG
>Ga0207427_100772_pt1 | contig 14565 bp, 14 predicted proteins | sample AraplaCL_Cvi_mMS_FD_184268 | JGI IMG/M metagenome (GOLD analysis project Ga0207427, IMG submission 184268) | Arabidopsis root microbial communities from the University of North Carolina, USA - plate scrape CL_Cvi_mMS (SPAdes) (version 2) | ecosystem: Host-associated > Plants > Roots > Endosphere ... | reverse complement strand
CAGAAGCTCGAAACGACCGTCAGGTTGTGGCTGATGAAGATCAGTCCCATGCCGCGGTCGCGCACCAGGTCGTCGAGGATGCGCAGCACCTCGTTCTGCACCGTGACGTCGAGCGCCGAAGTGGGCTCGTCGGCGATCAGCAGGTCGGGCTCGGCGATCAGCATCATGGCGATCATCACTCGCTGCCCCATGCCGCCCGACAATTGGTGCGGGTAGAGGTGGTAGACCAAGTCAGGATCGCGGATCTGCACCGCCTCGAGCATGGCAAGGACGCGCCGGTCGGTCTCCCGCCGGTCGGTATGAAGATGCAGCCGGCAGGTCTCGCCGATCTGCCGGCCGACCGTCTTGACCGGATTGAGCGAATATTTGGGGTCCTGCATCACCATCGACAGACGGCGGCCGCGGAGCCTTTGCCAGTCTCGTTCGCTGCAGGCGAGCAGGTTGGTGCCCTCGTAGGACATCGTCTTTGCCGTCACCATGCCGGGGCGCGGCACGAGGCCGAGCAGCGCCCGGCCCATGGTGGTCTTGCCGGAGCCCGATTCCCCAACGATCCCCAGGCGCTCGCGGCCGAGGGTGAAGCTCGCATTGCGCACCGCACGAGTGACCCCGGTGCGGCCCGGGAGAGCCACCTCGAGACCGTCGACGATCAGCAGCGGCTCGCTCATGAGGATTTGGGATCGAAGACGTCGCGTAGCCCGTCGCCCAGCAGGTTGAACCCCAGGCTGACGACGAGGATGGCGAGGCCCGGAATGGTGGCGACCCACCACTGGTCGAGGATGACGTCGCGGCCGGAGGAGACCATGGCGCCCCACTCGGCGGTCGGCGGCTGCGCCCCAAGGCCGAGGAAGCCGAGGCCGGCCGCCGTCAGGATGATGCCGGCCATGTCGAGGGTCAGTCGCACGATGACCGACGATAGGCAGAGCGGCACGATGTGCCGCACCAGGATGCGCCAGGTCGAAGCCCCCTGCAGCACCGCGGCCTGGATGAAATCGCTCTGCGCCACGGTGAGGGTCTCTGACCGGGCGAGGCGCGCATAGGGCGGCCAGGCGGTCAGCGAGATGGCGATGACGGCGTTCTCGATGCCCGGCCCCAGCGCCGCGGCGAAAGCGAGCGCCAGCACGAGGCGGGGAAACGCCAGGAAGATGTCGGTGATCCGCATCAGCACGGCATCGACCCAGCCGCCGAGATAGCCGGCGATCGTGCCGACCGCGAGGCCGATCGGCACCACGATCACCGCCACCAGAATGACGATCGTCAGCGTCACCCGCGCGCCATAGAGCGTGCGGGCAAAGACATCGCGGCCGAGCTCGTCGGTACCGAACCAATGCGCCGATGACGGGGCGCCCAGCCGGCCGGCCAGATCCTGGTCGAGCGGCGATTTGCCCAGCGACAGCTGCGGTGCAAAGATCGCCATCAGCACCAGCAGCGCGATGACGATCAAACCGGCCAGCGCCGTCGGGTTGCCGAGGATCGAGCGCAGCGCACGGTAGGCGTTGCCCATGACGGCCTGCCGCCGCGACGTCGGGGCATCCGTTTGCAGCCAGGCGGTCAGCGCGTCGCTCACTGGGTCCTCAGTCGCGGATCGAAGAGTTTATAGAGCAGGTCGCACAGCAGGTTGATGCCGATGAAGACGCTGCCGACGAGCACCGTACCGCCGAGCACCGCGTTCATGTCGCTGTTGAACAGCGCATGCGTGATGTAGAGGCCAAGCCCCGGCCAGGCGAAGACGGTCTCGGTCAGCACGGCGCCTTCCAATAGCGAGGCATAGCTGAGGCCGACCACGGTGATGAGCGGCACCATGATGTTGGGGAAGGCGTGGCGCCACACCGTGCGCCAGAACGAGCTGCCCTTGACCCGGGCGGCGGTCACATATTCCTGCCCGAGTTGGTCGATCATGAAGCTGCGCGTCATGCGCGCAATGTAGGCGAGCGAGAAATAGCCGAGGATGCTCGCCGGCAGCACCAGGTGGCTGAAGGCGTTGCCGAAAATCTCCCAGTTGCCGTCGAGCGCCGCGTCGAGCAGCATGACGCCGGTGCGTGGCGTCACTTCGCCCTCGTAGAAGACATCGAGCCGGCCGGTGCCCGACACCCAGCCAAGCTTGCCGTAGAGCACGAACAGCCCGACCAGCCCGAGCCAGAACACCGGCACCGAATAGCCGAAGAGGCCGACGACGCGGATCACATGGTCCTGCCAGCGCCCCTTGCGCGCCCCCGCGATCACCCCCGCCGGCACGCCGATCGCCACCCCGATGATGATGGCTACGGTCGACAGCTCGAAGGTCGCCGGGAAGACGCGCAGCAAGTCGGTCAGCACCGGCTGCGAGGTGAGCACCGAGACGCCGAAATCCCCGCTTAGCAGGCGCTTGAGATAGATGAGGTACTGGACGATCAGCGACTGGTCGAGCCCCAGTTGGTGGTAGGCCAGATCGTAGGCAGCCTTGGTGGCCTTGTCGCCGACGACCGACAGCACGGGGTCGATCTTGGTGAGCCGGCTGATGAAGAAGGTGACAGCAGTCAGGCCCACGAACGTTACGGCCAGGGTGACGACAAACGAGGCGATCCGCCCCAGGATCGTCGCGGCGCGCCGGCCGATGCCGGGCCGCGTCAGGGCGCCGGTGCCCTCTGCCGCCGCGCTCAACCGGCCACCTTTGGCGAAAAGCGGCGCCGACGCTGCTGCCGTCGCCAGCCTGCTGGCGGCCTCAAGGACCCAACTCGCCCGTTGCGCAGAAATACTACCACAAAATGACACTCACTCATTTTCCGATGCAAGCCAAGCCCGGCCATGCCGCCCGGGCGGATGACAGGAATGCGGCGGTATGCCATCTGTCGCACGAGGCCCCGGCAGCCATTGCGCCGGGCAAGCCGATGCCGGTGAGCGAAGCGAGGTTTGACTTGAGCGACGTGATCGTCCTGGGCGCAGGCATTGTCGGCGTTTGCATCGCCATTCACCTGCAGCGCCGCGGCCGGAGCGTCCTGCTCGTCGACCGCACGGCGCCCGGCCGCGAGACCTCCCATGGCAATGCGGGCATCATCCAGCGCGAAGGCGTACGGCCGCGGGCCTTTCCGCGCGACCTCGCCACACTCTGGCACGTGGCGGCCAATCGCGGCCTCGATTCCCGCTATGCCCTGGCGGCATTGCCGGGCTACGCCGCTCCCCTGGCGCAGTATTGGTGGCATTCCGAGCCGGCCCGCTACCGGCGGATCGTCGCCGACTACGCCCCGCTCATCGCCCAGTCCGTCACCGAGCACGCCGACCTCATCGCCGACGCAGGCGCCGAGGCGCTGATCGACAAACGCGGCTGGATGCTGCTGTTTCGCACCGCGGCGCGGCGCGACGCCGCCTTTGCCGACGCCGAGCGCGACGCCCGGGAGTACGGCGTCGGGATCGCCGAACTCGACGCGGCGGCGCTGGCCCTGGCGGAGCCCGCCCTGCGCGGGCCGATGGCCGGGGCCCTGCACTGGACCGCGCCGTGGACGGTCCGCGATCCGGGCGGGCTCGTTGCCGCCTATGCGGCGCTGTTCGAGCGCCTCGGCGGCACCATCGCGACCGGCGATGCGAAAACGCTGCGCAGCACCGGCTCCGGCTGGACGGTCGAGACCGCGGCCGGTCCCGTCAGCGCCGGGCAAGCCGTCCTCGCGCTCGGCCCCTGGGCCGGCGAGGCGACCCGCCGCCTCGGCTACCGGTTGCCGCTCTTCATCAAGCGCGGCTACCACCGCGAATACGCGCTGGCGCCGGGCGAGCAGATCAGCCGCCCGGTGCTCGATGCTGAAACCGGCTTCCTCCTCGCCCCGATGCGGCGCGGCATCCGGCTGACCACCGGCGCCGAATTCGACCGCCAGGATGCGCCGAAGAACCTGGCGCAGGCCGATGGCGCGGAAACGGTCGCCCGGCAGTTGATCAGCCTCGGTGATCGGCTCGATCCCGAGCCCTGGATGGGCGCCCGGCCCTGCACCCCCGATATGAAGCCGATCATCGGCCCGGCGCCCGACCATGCGGGCCTCTGGTTCGCCTTCGGGCATGCGCATCACGGCCTGACGCTGGGCGCGGTGACGGGGCGCCTCGTCGCCGAAATGCTGACCGGCGAGCCGACCTTCGTCGATCCCGCCCCGTTTGCCGCACGGCGCTTCGGCTGACGGCGAGGGGGAACGTTCGCCCGTCACACCGCAGCCGCGAGCTTCAGTTCCTGCAATTGCCGCGCTGCTACCGGCCGATTTCCGATGACCACGGGAAGTTCACGAACTGGTCGCGCGTGTCGTAGCAAATGTTGCCGTACATCCTGAGATAGGCCGCGCGCCGGCTCGGATCGCGGAAGGCAGCAGCCGGATCGACCAGATCTGCCTCGTAGTGCGCGATGTTTTCGTGCGTCAGGGCGATGGGGAGGATGTCCATCGCCTGGGGGATGCTCTTCCCTTCGAGCCAATCGGCGGCGTATTCGCCCATGGCAAAGCCGAACACCGGCGACGACAGCGCGATGCTCGCCTTGTAGGGGCCGTCGCCCTTCTCGATCTCGGCCACCGCTTCTGGTTCGCCGTCGATCCCGCCGAGAAACTGGTCCGGACGATCCTTCCCCGTGGCGCGCAGCGCCTTGAGCGCCCCCAATACAACCGCATCGCTGCCGAGGACCACATCGACGTTCGGGTTGGCGAGGAGGATGGTCTTCATCGTCGCAAAGCCACCGTCCTCGGTTACCGGCGAGGGCGCGATGTCGGCCACCACGGTGACGCCGGGCAGTGCAGCGAGACCCTCCCGCATCGCTTCGAAGCGCGGCGTCAGATACTGCATGCTGTCCTGGGTAAGGAGGACGACCGAAGCTTTCCCGCCGAGCTTTTCCTTGATGTAGGCGACGGCAACGTCGGTAAGCGCCTTGCCGGTCGCATATTGCGGCGCGTTGAGCAGCAGCGTGGCGGGCGGCGGCACGATCGTCCCGACGAACCTGCCGGCCCAGATCGACTGCAACAGGCTGCCCTTGACCACCGAGGGGTCCGATGACGTTGCAACGAGAGCCCCCACATTGGCGGCGTTCAGTTGCTCGATTTGCTGCCTCGCCCGATCGGCGTCGCTCTCGGCCAGCAGCCGCCGATATTCGAGCCCGCGATCGGCGGCGGCCAGCGACAGGCCGTGATTGACGCCCTCGAGGAATTCGCGATCGTTTTCCTGCACATAGCCGAGCGACTTGCTGAGCCCCACCGGCGCATTGCAGGCTGCCGCGGCGGGATCGAAGGGCGGCAATGCTTGCGGGCGCGTCAGGCCCGGAGGCCCGCTTTCGGCCATCGCCAGACCCGGGCCCGCAAGAACCGCCAAGGCGCCACAAAAGAGGCGGCGAGTCCAGCTACGTCGACTTAGGCGCATGTCCCCTCGGGGTCGCTCGGCCGACACGGTCACTGGCCCGCGGGCAAGGCCACCGGGAACTTAACACGAGCGGCCGTCCCCGGCGACCGCTGCTCGTATTCTATCTCGCCGCCGATGCCCTGCGCCATAGCGCTGACGATCCGGGTACCAAGGCCGGTGCCCCTGGCCGGCACGCCTTCGGCGCGTCCGATGCCATCGTCCTCGACCACCAGTTCGGCACGGCCTTCGACCGTCCCCTGCAACTGGACCCGGATCTCGCCGCCACTCCCGTTGGGGTAGGCATACTTGAAGGCGTTGATGACCCACTCGGTGACCAGCACGCCCAGATTGATGCTCGCGTCGGTCGCGAGCTGGATCGGGGCCAGATCGTAGAGCAGCGTCGTGTTCTGCGCCTCGCTGCGCATCGAGACCTTGAGGTGATCGAGCAGCCCCGTCAGGTATTCGTCGAGCGCCACCACCCGGACATCGTTGCCGCCATAAAGGCGCCTGTGCACGAGCGAAATGGCGAAGATCCGGTCCTGCGTTTCCGCCAGGGCGCGCTTGGCGGCCGGGTCATCGATCGCCTTGGCCTGCAGCTGGACGAGGGAGCTCACGAGCGCCAGGCTGTTGGCGACGCGGTGATTGACCTCGGCGAGCAGTACCTCCGCGCGGTCGCGCGCCCGGGACAGATCGGCCGTCCGCTCTTCGACGCGGCGTTCGAGCGCACTGTTCAATTGGCGCACCTCATCGCGGGTGACGCGCAGGTCGCGGGTATATTTGACCAGCACGAAGCCGGTCGCCCCGATCACCAGCACGATCAACAGGCCGCCCGCCGCCGAGACCACCCGGAGCCAGATGGCGTTCGCCTGCTGTTCCGCAACGCCCGACGTCAACCGGTCATCCGCCGCGCTGATGATGCCGACGATGAAGACGTTGGCCTCGTCCATCAGGGCCTTGCCCTTGTTGGTCTGGAACAGCGTCAGCGCCTGTTCATCGTTGCCGGCGCGTTTCAGCGCAATGGTTTGCTCCATCTCGTCGAACTTGCTGGCGACCAGCGCCTGCAACTGATCGAGCTTGGGCTTTGACTGCGGATCGGCAGCCAGCAAGCGCTTGAGGGCGTCGAGTTGCCGCCGCGCCTGGGCTTTTGCCGTGCTGTAGGGCGCGAGGTAGATCTGGTTGCCGCCGACCATGAAGCCGCGCTGGCTCGACTCCGCCGTCTGCAGCACGCTCCGCAGTTCCACCGCCGCGCCGCGTGTATCGCGCGCCGCGATCGCCTGGTCGAAATAGCTCTGGGCGCGCTCGGCCAGCCAGAACGTCATTCCGACGATCGAGACGAGCGCCAGGAACCCGACGGTCAGGAAGGCGAGCGAGGAGCCGATAACGGTGCGGACGGAAGTTGGCATGGCAAGCAATTGAATGCCCCAAATGCCGGCGCTTTGCCATGTCGTTTCATGTTAGGCGCGGCCGAAACGACGGGCCTGCGCACCAGAGCCGGAAGCGATGGCCGGAACGGCCAGAACGAATGCCGAGCAGACCTCTGGCGATCTCGGCCAAATTGATGAAAGCAAAGCAAAATCCGACCGGATCGGAGCGATGGTGGCGCTGGGGGGAGTGGCGACGCTCGGGGATATCTATCGCCTGCAGTGGCCGAGCGGCCTGAGCCATCCATTGAGCTGCCCTCGCGAAGCACAAGCAATGGCCATTCGAGGTGACCCGACCTTCTGCCAGCCCCCGTGCGAAAGCTTGACGGGCTTCAGCCTTGTCCGCTGATGGGTTGAGATGCCATAACCCAATCAAATACACGGACCGGTAGATGGCGGAAGCGGCAGGAATTGCAAAATCCCCGACGGGGATATCTGGATTTGACGACCTCACCCTCGGCGGCTTGCCGACCGGACGTCCCACTTTGGTGTGCGGATCGGCCGGCTGCGGCAAGACGCTGTTTGCCGCCACGTTTCTGATACACGGCGCGCGCGACTTCGATGAGCCCGGCGTCTTCGTGACTTTCGAGGAGCGGCCGGTCGACATCGTCAGCAACGTGGCCTCCCTCGGCTTTCAGTTGGACAAGCTGATCGACGACGAAAAGGTCGTCATCGAGCACATAGCGGTCGACCCCGCCGAACTCGCCGAGATCGGCGACTACGACCTCGAGGGGCTCTTCATGCGCTTGGAGCTCGCCATCGACTCGATCGGCGCCAAGCGAGTGGTCCTCGATACGATCGAGAGCCTTTTTTCGGCGTTCTCCAACCCCGCGATCCTGCGCGCCGAAATCCGGCGCCTGTTCGATTGGTTGAAAGATCGCGGCATGACGACGGTCATCACCGCTGAACGGGGCGATGGCACGCTCACCCGTCAGGGGCTGGAGGAATACGTCTCGGACTGCGTGCTGCTGCTCGACCATCGGGTCGAGAACCAGATTTCGACCCGGCGGCTGCGCATCGTGAAATATCGCGGCACGGCGCATGGCACCAACGAGTATCCGTTCCTCATCGATCGCGATGGCTTTTCGGTGCTGCCTGTCAGCTCGCTTGGCCTCAATCACAAGGTTTTCGAGGAACGCATTTCTTCCGGCGTGGCGGACCTCGATGCGATGCTGTCCGGCGGTGGCTTCCACCGCGGCTCGTCGATCCTCATTTCGGGCGTGGCGGGATCCGGCAAATCCTCGCTGGCAGCAACCTTCGTCAATGCGGCCTGCCAGAACGGACGTGCACTCTATCTGTCCTTCGAGGAATCCGCGGCGCAGTCGGTTCGCAACATGAGATCTATCGGACTGGATCTCGAGACGTCGCTGAACAATGGGCGGCTGAAATTCGTTTCTGCCCGGCCAACCTTCTACAGCCTCGAGATGCATCTGGCCGTCATGCTGCGGGACGTTCACAACTTCAAACCCGACCTCGTCGTCCTCGATCCGATCTCTGCCTTCCTCGACACCGGGGACCGCCTGGAAGTGCAGTCGATGCTGCTGCGGATGGTGGACTACCTCAAGAACAACGGCATCACGGCGATATTCACCCATTTGATGCACAGCCAGGACGGCAACGTCGCGACTGACGCCGGGCTGTCCTCGCTCATGGACGCCTGGATCCTGATGCTCAACCGCGAGGCAAATGGCGAGTTCAACCGCGAACTCTACCTGCTCAAGGCCCGCGGGACCGCGCACTCAAATCAGGTACGTGAATTCGTCATGAGCGACAGCGGCATCTACCTGCTGCCACCATATCTAGGCGAGAACGGCGCCTTGACCGGCTCGTCGCGCCGCGCCGAGGAAGCAAAGATGCGGCGCGGCGAGGCGCGTCGCCGGGCCGAAGTGGCGCGGGTCCGCGGCCAGATGGAGCAGCGGCGGCGCAAGGTGCAGGCCCAGATCGTGGCCTTGCAGGCAGAGCTGGACGCCGACGAAATAGAGTTGAGTGCCGCCATTGCGGCGGAGGATGACTATCTCGCCCAGGCCACCCGGGACAGGACCGAGATGGAAGGTAGCCGAAAGGCAGTTGCGGACGATCACGATGCCTGAACACAAAAGCACCAGCACGCGAAAGCTGACCCTCTACGTCGCGGGCGAGACCCCCCGGTCGCTGTCGGCGGTCGCCAACCTTGAGCGTATCGTGGGCGAGCATTTTCCCGGCCAGTACGAAATCGAAGTCGTCGACCTGAAAAAGAACCCCAAGCTGGCGCGCGAGCACGACATCATTGCCATTCCCACGCTGGTCCGCGAGTTGCCGGTGCCTTTGCGCAAAATAATCGGGGATCTGTCGAACGAGGAAAAGGTGCTCGTCTCGCTGCGGCTCGAAGCCGAAAAATGAGCGACGACCAGAGCGCTGTCATCGAGAGCCTGCGAAAACGCCTTGCCGAGGTGGAGGACACCATCAGGGCGATACGCGAAGGCGAGGTCGATGCACTGGTCGTGGGGCAGCCAGAGAGCAAGCAGGTATTTTCGATTGGTGGCGACCCCGAGTCCTACCGCCAGTTCATGGAGGCGATGGAGCCGGCGGCAGCGGCCCTCGATGACAAGCGGCGCGTCGTGTTCGCGAATTCCAAGCTTGCCGGCCTGTTCGGGCTCGAGCTGAACCAGGTGCGCGGACGAGCCATCGCGGATCTTCTGCACGGCTTCAACGGCTCAAAGCTCGTCCACCTCATCGAGGCCGTCGACGATCCGGATGCCGCCGCCGAAATGCAGATCAATCAGGCGGACGGGCCGCACTACTTCAGCACGTCTGCCAAACGGCTGCAGCTCGGAACCACCAACGGCTTTGCCATCACCTTCTCGGACATCACCGAGAAGAAGCGGGCAGAGGCCGCGCAGGAGAATGAACGGCTTGCTCGCGCCGTGATTGCCTCGGCGAACGAAGCCGTGATGGTGGTCGACCTCGACGGTGTCATCACCCATGCGAACGCCGCTGCCCAGTCAATTCACGAGAAGGAAGTCATCGGGCTGAGCTTCGCCAGTGAATTCCCGCTGGTTTTTCCCGATGCCACCGGGCTGATGCAGTCAGGCGATCTGGTCCAGATGGCCGCCGACGGCAATTCGATCCAGGGCATTGAAGCCCTCTTCCCCAATGCCCCGCGGGTGAAAGATTATCTGGTGAGTGCGGCTCCCCTCCGCGTCGCCAATGACGCGATCGTGGGCTCGGTCGTCACCATGGTCGACCTGTCGCAGCGCAAGGCGGCAGAGAAGCAGCAATTGCTGTTGATGCGAGAGCTGGACCATCGGGTGAAGAACACCCTCGCTCTGGTGCTGTCCATCAGCTCGCGCTCGGCGTCGGGCGAGGAGACGCTGGAAGGCTTCCAGAAATCGTTCACCGGGCGAATTCAGGCGCTGGCGGCAACGCACACCCTGCTGGCAGACAATTCCTGGAAGGACCTCAGCCTCAAGGACATCGTTGCCGCCGAGGTGGCGCCTTACATTGGCGAGGCCACGGATCGCGTCGAGTTCGCTGGCCTCAACATCAGCGTTTTGCCGCGTGCCGCCGTTGCTTTCGGCCTCGTCATCCACGAACTGGTGACCAATGCCGTAAAATATGGCGCCCTTTCGGTGCCCAAGGGTCGGGTGAGAGTCATCGAGGACGCGAGCCTCGACTCCTCGCAGCCTCTGGGGATTACCTGGGAGGAGAGCGGCGGTCCGCCGGTCAGGGAACCGACGCGAAAGGGTTTTGGTCGGACGGTGATCGCCAGAAGCCTGCAATATACGCCGGAGGGTGGCGCGACGATCGAGTTCGCCCCCGAGGGGGTCGTTGCCCGAATCAGGGTGCCTCGGGAAGACATCCAGGAGGCGTAGCGACCTCTGCCTCAACCGCCCGGTCGGGCAGACCCTGGGTAGTGTCGAGAGGCGCCGGCCCGGTACGTGCGGGCCGGGCCGGAGCGCCCGGATCAGCTGTTCTTGTGGCTCTGCTGACCCGCCTTCACGTGCTGCTCGTGCGTGCCGCCGCGCGTTCCGGTCGAACCGGTCTCCTCGGTATCGGCATCGTCGCGTTTGGTGTTCGCCGCCGAGCCGCCGGTGTTCTTGTGACTCTGCTGGCCCGCCTTGACGTGCTGCTCATGCGTACCGCCGTGACTGCCATTGTTGGTGGTGGCCATTTGATCATCTCCACTTTGGGTTGTCGGACCGACAGGGTCGATCCGCCGAGTCAACCTCCGCCGGCGGACGGCGTTCCGCGATGGCAGCGGCGCCCGCGATCACGATTGGCACTACCATTTGACATTGTGCCGCTCGATGCGGCGCCTATCCTTGGGGCCTTGCGGGGTTGAGCGGCCCGTCCGCGGCCGATGCACCCGTTCTGCGCAATTTCCGCGAGCACTCGCGGCGTCGAATGTGCTCAGGAGAGCCTCAATGCAATTTGCTCCCAAGGCCATGCTGCTGCTCGAAGACGAGCCTTTGATCCTCATTTCGTTGGAGGAACTGGTCCGGGACATGGGCGTCCTAGACATTCATTCCTGCCGCGACGCAGCCCACGCTCTGCAGGTCGTTCGCGACAACCCTGTCGATTGCGCCATTCTCGACATCCGGACGGGTAGCCGCGAAGACTATGAAGTCGCCGATGTCCTGCGCGGACACGACATTCCCTTCGTATTCGCCACCGGCGTGGATCCAGCGGCCGTGCGGCTCAGAAATCCGGGCGTGCCGGTGCTCATAAAGCCCTTCACCGATGTCGAGCTCCATTCTGCCATCGGCGCCGTGCTCGGACTCGACGTCGACGCTCGAACCTCCTCGCCGGAGCCGCTGGAGCAGACCGAGAGAGCGCGGCAAGGAGGAAATGGTCTGCCGCCGAAGCGGGCAGCCCCGTCGGCGGTGCAAGCCAACCGCGCGGCGTTCGCCGTTGTCGGTCCGTTCCGCGAGCAGCTGCATCAATGGCAGATCGAGGCGGCGCATCTGCTCGGCATCGCAACTTATGCGCGCAGCTTGCCGGGCCGTCGTTCTGCCTCGCAAGAACGAGCCCGGCATCTCCTGGCGGAAGTCGGGCAAACGCGCGCGCGCTTTCTGCGTGAGGTGGCCGAAATGCCCGAAAGTGTAGCGAAAAGCGGCCAGGTCATCGACCTCGATCGAGCCTTCGACGCCATCGAAGCCACGCTCGAACGAGCAGCAAGACTACTGGGGGCATGACGGCCCGGGTCGGCAGCAGCGGGGTCGGCGGGTTGCCGATCCCTGCAACCAATCCGTCTCGCAGGGGTTTGTCCGGTATCGCCCGCAGGCAAAGGCCGGCGGGGACGACGGAGATACCAATTTGCTCTTACGCCGCGCCGGGACCTGTCGATGGCATTTAGCGTAGAGCGCCCGATCGAGGCGCTACGGCAGAGCTTGGTCGTTGATCCGGATGCACCACCGAGTTCGGCCCTCGTCCTGAAGCTGCGCCGCCGCGATTCGCTATCTCTCGAAGAGGAGAAATCGCTCGAGGCGTTGATTCCGCCTCCGGGCAACGTGTCGCGCACGACCGATATCGTCTCGGAAGGGCATCGGCCCACCAGCAGTGCGTTGCTGGTGGACGGCTTTGCCGCCAGGTACAAGGTCCTCGACCACGGTGGGCGCCAGATCACCGCCGTGCACGTCCCTGGCGACTTCGTGGACCTGCATAGCCTCCTGCTCAAGGAGATGGATCACGGCGTCGTCGCCCTCACCGACTGCCGCGTTTCCCGCGTGCCGCATGACCGGCTTCGCCACCTGACTGAAACGCATCCGCATCTGGCGCGACTGTTCTGGCTGTCGACCCTGATCGATGGCTCGATCCACCGGGAGTGGCTGGTCAATATGGGTCGCAGGACGGCGCAGGCGCACATGGCAAATTTCTTCTGCGAGATTTATTGCCTGCTTGAAATCGTCTGGTTGGCGCCCGACTTCGAGTTCTTCTTTCCAATCACGCAGAATGACCTTGCCGACATTCTCGGGCTGTCGCTGGTCCACGTGAACCGGACGTTGCAAGAACTCCGTGCCGCCGATCTTTTGGAGTGGCGCGGCGGCAAGCTGAAGATCCTGAACTGGAATGCCTTGCGCAAGATCGCCGAGTTCGACGGAACGTATCTTCAGCTTCGCGCGGAGCCGCGCTGAACGCCAGGCAACCCTTTTCGCCTCGGCGACGTTCCCGCGCCATGCCCAGGTTCTTCTTCGATATTTCCGACGGAAGCGACATTGTCGACGACATCGGTGCGGTGTTCCCGACGCTGTCCGACGCCCGCAGCGAGGCAATCAGGACGCTCACGGAAATAGCCTCCGAAAGACTGCCTGCGAACGGCCCGTCGATGGAGCTGAGCATCGACGTCCTCGATCAGCACCGTATGTTGCTGCTGCGGGTGCGGCTCGCCTTTTCATCCCAACCGGAAATCTAGGAACCGCGATCAACCAGCTAGCGTGGCGGTCCCTGTCCGCCCTCCCCCACGCAAAGCGGCGCCGCGACGGTTGGCAGCGGCCGGCTGCTCGACAGTGACACGGCGCGCCGAACACTCGGGTTACCCCACCTAAGCTCCAATGCGGTCGAGCACACCGAGTACGTCGGCCGGCAGGACGACGTCGTGTGCCGCCAAGTTCTCCTGCAGGTGCACCACCGACGAGGTCCCGGGGATCAGCAGGATATTTGGCGATCGGTTGAGAAGCCAGGCAAGCGCCACCTGCATGGGCGTGCGGCCCAACTGCGCCGCCGCCTGCGACAGCTCGTCGGACTGCAAGGGCGAGAAGCCTCCGAGCGGAAAGAACGGCACATAGGCGATCCCTGCCGCGGCAAGGCTGTCGATCATGGCGTCGTCCTCGCGGTGGGCGAGGTTGTACTGGTTCTGCACGCCCACGATGGTGGTAATGCGCTGCGCCTCCGCGACCTGCGTCGGCGTGACGTTGCTGATCCCGATATGCCGCACGAGCCCTTCCTGCTGCATCTCCGCCAAGGCGGTCAGCTGCGGCTCCAGCGAGCCCTCGGTCGGGCCGAGACCGAACATCAGGCGCAGATTGACGACGGCCAGCTGCTCCAGCCCGAGGTTGCGCAGATTGTCTTCGACGGCGGTCCTCAGCTCGGCTGCCGAGAAGGCGGGCAGCCACTCACCGCGATCGTCGCGGCGAGCACCGATCTTGGTGACGATCGTCAGGTCATCGGCATAGGGCCAGAGCGCCTCACGGATGATCTGGTTGGTCACGTGCGGTCCATAGAAGTCGCTCGTATCGATGTGGTTGACGCCCGCCTCAACCGCAGCGCGAAGCACGGCGACGGCCGCGGGGCGATCCTTTGGCGGGCCGAACACGTGTGGCCCGGCGAGTTGCATCGCCCCGTAGCCGAGCCGGTTCACCTTGCGATCGCCGAACTGAAAGGTTTTGGGAGTGTTGGTCATCGTGCGTCTCCGTCTTCGACATCGCTGAAATGGCTCTTGCCTGGCATTCGCACAATCCGCACAATTCGGATGACCTGTACGTGGATGCGCACAATGACGGTTGCCCTTGATGATCTCAACGCGTTCGTGGCGGTGGCGCGCGCCGGAGGCTTCCGTGACGGCGCCAAGGCGCTGGGCGTCAGTCCGTCCGGGCTCAGCGACGCTGTCCGGCGGCTCGAGGCGCAGCTGGCCGTGCGGCTTCTCAACCGCACGACGCGCAGCGTCATGCCGACCGAAGCGGGTCGGGACCTGCTGGATCGGCTCGGCCCCGCATTCCGCGAAATTGAAGCCGCGCTCGATGTCGTCAACACCTACCGGGATCGGCCCGCCGGCACATTGCGCATCAACGTGCCGGTGAGCGTGTCGCGCCTGGTGCTGCCGGCCGTGATCCCGGGCTTC